>Ga0315554_1001321_pt1 | contig 14586 bp, 14 predicted proteins | sample SalMarSW160370MG_FD_202114 | JGI IMG/M metagenome (GOLD analysis project Ga0315554, IMG submission 202114) | Salt marsh sediment microbial communities from the Plum Island Ecosystem LTER, Massachusetts, United States - Salt Marsh Sediment SW1603-70 ... | reverse complement strand
TATGAGGCTTGTCTCCATTTCTTCTAGCTGGTTCTGAAGATTCAAGAAAGCTACAGCGAACACTGCCGTGTTGACAATAAGGAGGATGAGGATTGCTGCAAAAACGTAAATCCACTTGTTGGAACTTGAAGACGAAGATTCTTCGGGCATCAAATCATTCACCCTTCCACGTTTCAGGCTTGTATTGGTTCTTTTTAGAGGACCCGTCAGTTCTAAGGTTTTCGGGTCAAATGCGCTCGCAAAAACAATCAATCAGGCTGTAGTCTTAGACAGAGGGGTTGCCTTGTAGTATGGTTCGCGCTTTTTGACTGCGTCAATGAATATTTCTGTCAGTTTTTTGTCATCGGCTCCGTTCCGGAGGGGCGTGAGAATGTCCACTAGATTGTCTTTTCTCATGAGACAGGGCTTCAGTTTTCCGTCGCTTGTCACGCGGATGCGGGTGCAGTTGGCACAAAACTCAGTGTTTTCTATGGGACGAATAAGTTCAACATTCACTTTTGGCAGAACGTAAACCCGTCTTTTCTGCATATACTTTCGGATTCTCGTCTCTGACGCCAACTTCTTTAACTTCTGCTCAATCTCATCCAAGCTAAGATGGTAGCGCTCGTAGTATTTTTTGCTGAGATTAATCGGCTCCAGTTCAATCAACTGCAAGATTGTCCCCGTTTGCGCCGCAAACTGGATCAGCTTGTTTATTTCGCCGTCATTCACGTTTTTGAGCACCAGCATATTCAGTTTCACAGGATGTAACCCAGCTTCTACCGCGGCTTTTACTCCTTCAATTGCGTCTTGTAGGTCGCCTCCCATGAGATTGTTATATACGTTAGGGTCTAGAGTGGGGAGACTCACGTTCACCCGGTTTAACCCCGCTTTCTTCAGGTCTTTAGCTAAGCCTTTCATGTAGGTTCCGTTAGTGGTCATGGATAGGTCTGTTAAGCCCTCTAGTCCATTGATGCCCCGGACGATCTCGACGATTTCCTTTCGAAGAAGCGGCTCTCCTCCGGTTAGTTTAACTCGGGAGATTCCGAGGCTGATGGCTATCTGAACTATGTGGATAATCTCCTCTACTGTCATGACCGTTGAGGGGTTGGTTTCGCCCTCCCTGTGACAGTAGGGGCAATGTTTGTCGCATTTTTGGGTAACGGAAACTCTTAGGTTAAGAACTGGGCGTTCATAATTGTCGCAGATCATCAGAGTCACATTTCTCAGCAGATGCGTTGTGTATGGAAAAACATATCTCAATCAAGATAAACCTTTCCTAAACAAGCTACAAATGAACAAAAGGGCAACATCAGAATAATGAAACTTGGAATGAACACCTGCACTCAGGGACACAACCTACATAAACTTGCTCGTTTACTTAGCGTATAAGAGACCATTTATGGTGAGTCACATGTTGTCTTTCCAATTGGATTCTTTATCATCAAAGGAACTATACAAAGATGTCCTCGTGAGGCTTATCCACGGAAACGAATTGACGCTGAACTACTTTGAACTGAAAAACGAAACCGTAAAGATTCCTTTCCATGAACATCCCGTAGAACATCTTGTCGTCGTTCTAGAGGGAGAGATGGAATTCATGTTTGAGAATCAAAAACTCATTATGAAGAAAAAAGACAGCCTGTTTGTTCCCGCTAAAACACGGCACACAGCACGGGTAATAGAAGGCCCAGCAAAAGCACTGGAGATATACACGGTTACAGAAGACGAATACTACAAAAGATAGGGAGCAACATCCAGCACACGCACTGAGGTCAGCTTAAAATCGTCCAGCCAGCCAGCATTTTCATTAACTGGTCTTGTGAAGATTTTGCCCAGTTTCTTCCTGTTTTTCGCTTGATGATACTTGAAGTAGATTTCATCGTCGAAAATGCCCAGTATCTCTATCTTGCCGGTTCTGTGCGACATGATGTACCTGAACCGTTTACTGTGACCGTTACAGTGCTCCTTCGCCTTTTCTACAATCTCTATTCCCCTGCAGAGTGGCACTTGAAAATGCTGTTTAACTCTCTTGACTGGTCTGCATTGGAAAACATAGTATGGGTTGACGCCGATACTCACCAGCCCGTTCAGGAGATTAGCTAGTGTCATAGGGTTGTCATTGACGCCCTTTAGCAAGACTGTTTGATTGTTCACGATAACGCCTGATTTTATCAGGTTATCTACAGCTTTGATGGACTGTTTGGTTATTTCGTTTGGATGGTTAAACTGGGTAACAACATATATTCGTCTATCCGGAAGCGAATACCTTGAGAGGATTCTTAACAGCTCATCATCCTCAAACCGTGACGGAAACGTTACTGGTGCTCTGCTACCAAACCGTATAAACTTTAACTGCCGAATGTCAGATAGAATCAAAAGAACCTGTTCGATAACTTCGTTTTCGAGCACAAGAGGGTCACCACCAGTGACTAAAACATTGTTGATGTGTTCGTGTTGCTTTATGTACTCTGCCGCATCTTCGAAACGTTCAATTATTTCCTTTGTTTGCAAGCCAACCAGCCTCTTTCTGAAGCAGTGCCTGCAATACGTTGCACACCTGTTAGTTGCTAATATTAATGCTGTTTCTTGGTATTTGTGCTGAAGCCCTGACAATTTGGTGTTCTCTACTTCACCGCTTGTGTCATAAGAACCTTGAAGGTTAAATTCTTCAAATGATGGAATCGCCATCTTTCTTATGGGATCATAAGGGTCGTCCCAGTCTATCAGCGACATGTAATACAAAGTAACACGCATTGGATGCCTTTGCGTGATTTGTTTCAGTTTTTTCTCTTCTTTAGGCGACAAATCAATGAAGTGTTTAAGCTGTTCAATCGTACAAATACTATTTTCCATTTATTTTCTCCTCACCATTACTTGAATTTGAAATTCGGTTTGCAACCGAGTTAGCCTTTTTTTCGGTAATTCTGTAGAAAGTTCTTCCAATATCATACACGAACAAGAGAATCAAACCCAATGCCGCATATGTAGTGATTTCCTGCAACAATGCTCCAAAATTTGATAGATTACTGAACAGAGGAGATATTGCAGCAGCCACCAAAAGGATGACAACTATGTAGATAGTGTCTTGGAAGATTCGCTGCCTAGACCAGCCCTCTTTTATGCCTAAACGTCTCAAAAATAATCCCGTTACCTTATCGACAACCGTTAAAGCTTCAAACAAAGTGCGTACTAGAAAAATTCCTGCCGCGAGCAATAACCCTAGTTGCAACAAAAATGCAATTTCGGGGTTAATGCTGTTTAGGGTTATTAGACTAATGTGGCTTATTGCCCAAAAGACCGTAGCAAGCACTACATTAGCAATCATTTTGGGAAGTGTGTATCGGATTTCCTCACTTAAAGTGTGCACTGTTGTTCAATCCCTTTCTGCTAAATTGTTGGCACACGTCGACGTTTCGTATGCATTTACGGCATAATACAGGTTTACGCACACTTTAGAGGTCGACAAATGGTTAACTAAATCAGCAAACGGTATATTCTGTTGGGAGCTTATAAAGCATACTGCGCAGACAGCAATCCTATTTTCTGCTTCTCAAAACATGTAAACTGGGAAGATTTTGCAGAGTTGAATGTAGATAAGGTTTAAATTTTATGCTCTGCGCTTAACCTCTTCTAATTAGAACTGAGAGGATACAGTTTGGAAGCTATCGGCGTTGTTGTCGGAATAGTTGTTAGAGGAGACAAGTTTTTGGTTGAGCGCCGTAGATTGGACGAAACGGTTGATCCGGGGATCGTGTGTTTGCCTGCGGGACATGTTAAACCCAACGAGAGCCTAGAGGATGCGTTGAAGAGGGAGATGATTGAGGAGCTGGGCATCAAAGTTAATGAGACCAAGTTTGTGTGCAAGAACTTTTATGTGGCAAGCAACGGAGAGAAACAGAATGCCCACTGCTATCTTATCACTGACTATGAGGGCGAGCCTGTCTGCAAGGTGGCTCAAGAGATTTTCTGGGAGGACAACATCGAAAACTTGAGTTTAGAGGTTGACAGGAAGACGATTAAGAAAATGAGAGAGATAATAGTTTGCTTAAAATACATGGATGAGTTCGAAAGAGCCACTGGGGAAGGACAGAAATGGGTTATATTGGGTATGCCGAAAGACTAGCCGAGATGCTAAAGCAAACATCAGAAAGTCTGTATGCGCACGCCGCAGTTGTTGTGCTGCTGAGAGCAACTGATCAGGACTTTCAGGTCTTGTTTGTGAAGAGAGCTGAGAAATCAGGTGATCCTTGGTCAGGACAGACCGCGCTTCCCGGTGGAAAACGGGACCCTGAAGACCGGAATCTGAAGGAGACCGTGGTTAGGGAAACCTTGGAGGAGACAGGCATAAACCTATTTGAGGGCTGCCGCTTTCTCGGGGCAATGGAACCTGTGAGGTCAACACAAAAACCTGAAATGAAGATTCTTCCCTTTGTTGCCCTCCTAGAGAAGAAACAAGCCATAAAATTGAATGAAGAGTTAACAGAATACTTTTGGACACCACTAAAAGAACTCGCCAAACACAAAGGAACAGTCAAATTCAGTTTCGGAGAATACCCAGCCTACATCATAGAAAACCACGTTATCTGGGGACTAACCTACAAGATCATGCAAAATCTTCTTTCGCTATCCTCATCCATTACGTAAGAAAAGCCAAGAGAAGAATAAAATTTACTTTTCTGACCTTTTATTCCTGTTTGTTTAAGAGACATCAACTGTCATTTTTCAAAACTTTCTATGGCACTGGAAACGCGTCTCAAACACTCAAATGCGCTCTCATAGGTTGGAAATCCCTTCAGTCCACATTCAGGTCCCGCATAAGGAACCCTCTCCACCCCGAACCGGTTAACCATCTTAGCCAATCGTCGCTTCATGACATCTACGTCCTCAAGAAAGATTTCTGGATCAGTTACTCCGCGGTTAATGTTTGTCCAAGCTTCAGCGATCTTCTCGTTTACGGCTACTTCAGTAAGTTTTTCTCTGGAGTTCGATACGATATTTTGTCTAATCAAGTTGTCAAATTCGGAAAATGCGATGCTCCCCTTCAGAAACTTGTCTGTTGACTCCAGCTTTTCTTTGGTGTTTTTCCTTTGGTGAATGGGGTCGTCAACGTGAGATTCAATGATTTCTAGGGAATCTATATCCCAGAAGAGTTCATCTACCGTGCTGTGAAGATGAATCAAGGTTTGAGCGTTCCTGGACTTGACTTTGTGGAAAATGGATTCCCACGCCCGTCTAAGGTTTTCTCTCCCTTCAGAACCGAAATCGATTAACGCGTCGTCTTGTAATCCGAAGACAGGCTCATCCACCGAAACCAAACTGACTCTGCCGTGTTTATCATTGAAGATGCTGTTTTCCACGATCTGAGAAATGACGTTTCCTAGCCTACTGAATATGTCCGCCCTTTTGTAAGGGAAAAAGGAAGAAAGCGTGTAAGGTCCAGTAACACAAATCCTAGTTTCGAAGGCTGCACCTTTCTTCTCCTGAATCATCTGAGAGTGCTTTTCTATCACCATAACCTCTGGTATGCGACTTTTGTCTGTCTTCACAGAAGGAATCTTTGTTTCTAAGTAGCCCCCCTTAATTCGCTCTACTCCATCCATCATTGACAGAAACATCTCGTTCATATCTCGGAACTGAGGAAAATTTGGAACATCAATGCCTACTCTAATTTTATCCAGTAACCCCTCAAGCACCTTTTTCTCAAAAAATTCGGCTGATTCATCTGCTGAGTAGAGGCTGAAACGGCTCGCTCCCTCCACAAACTTCTTTGAATCACCAACGAATGGTAAACTGCCCACATCACAGGATCTTGTCATTAAACTGCCTCCCTCTTTTGTCATGTTTCTCATAAGCCGTTTTAAAGTGTTCCCACCCACGAGCCTCTATAGAAACTAGCTTCCCATCTGTTTTTAGAAGAAGCCGCTTCTCTTTAGTGACCCGCCCCAGTTTTATGAGCCTTCCGCCTACAGTTTCCACGGCTTTTTTTGCTTCTTGCCAAAGCCTTGGTTTGATTGTTACCAGAAGTTCATATTCCTCTCCCCCATACAAAGCTAGTTCCATAGGATCGAAACCGTGAATCTTCGCGAACCTTTCTGCTTCAGGGGCTACCGGAAACGTATCGAGGTGAAAACCAACGTTGCTCGCCCGGGAAATTTCGTGGAGACTCCATGCTAGTCCGTCGCTAGAGTCTATAGAGGCTGTCGCCAAATGAGATTGAGCCAGAACCAACCCTTCTTTGACCCTTGCCTTGGGCATGAGGACAGAATCAACAAGCACTCCACTATTCTCAGGAGCTGAAAGACCGTCCATCAGAATCTTTAGTCCAGAAGCTGCTTTTCCGAAAGAACCAGTTACTGCCACGTAGTCGCCGGGCTTTGCGCCGCTACGCTTGATCAGATGATGTTTTTGGCATACTCCCAATGCCATGCAACTGATTATTAGATCGGAGGCTTCGTTGGTGTCGCCCCCCAATATGTAGGCGTTGTATTCGCGGGCGCCAGCGTTTAATCCCTTGCCGATCTGCTGTATGTCCGTTTTTGTCAGGTCTGGAGGTACTCCGATGGAGGCTAGGAGGGCAAGGGGCTGTGCTCCCTTTGCAGCTAGGTCGCTTATGTTCATTATTACTGCTTTGCGGGCGGCTTGCCAGAGGCTCATAGTTCTTGGAACATCTGTTTTTCCGACAAGCATGTCCATGTTTATTACGGCGAGTTTGTCGTTTCCCATATCTACTGCTGAGGCGTCGTCTCCGAATGGAATTGGCATATTAGGCATTTGCTCTAGGCATTCTAGAATGAGTTCTATGATTTTTCTTTCGCCCAACTCCTTGGCTGAACCCAACTTGGGAACCTCTGCAGGTACTATTTGCTCCCGAATGTCTTAAAAATACCTGTTAGGGGGAAGGTTAACGTTAACGATTTCGGATAAGTGGGTCTAATTCTGAAAAACTTTTATATCCAAAGATAAGTATGACGAGGTTTGTCGTTGAAGCAACAACCTTAAAACGTTACATCAATGTAGAGGTTCTGGTGCAATGACAATTACATCCAAATGGGAGAGGAAAAAAGTGAAAACAAGTAAAGTTATGTTTCTAGTTGTCTTAACCATGATTTCGTTATGTGCAGTTAACACTCAGCCTGTTAACTCACAAGATGCTGGGATTATTTACATTTTAGGTGATGGAAGCGTTATCACTTCAACAAATCTTACGGTTCCTATTCAACCGGTCGGAGACATCTACACTTTCACAGATAACATTGATAGTTACTATCTTGTGGTTCAACGGAATAACATTGTAATTGATGGGGCAGGCTACTATCTTGCATCACAAGGAGAAATAGGAGTAGACCTGTCGTACAGAAACAACGTAACAATCAAGAATACAAAAATAGGATCTGCCCTTTACGGCATCTATCTTTTGAACGCTTCAAGAAACACCATATCCGGGAACACTTTAACATACAACAGTTGGGCTATCTACCTTATCGAAGCTTCACAAAACACTATTATTGGAAACAACATAACAAACAACGACATCGGCATCAACATCATGTCGTCTTCAAATAATATACTTAGAAATAACGTCCTGAACAATAATCACAATCTCGCGGTTTATGGCAGTGAGCCTTCACACTTCGATAATGACATTGACGTTTCAAACATAGTCAACGGCAAAAAACCCTACTATTTGATTAGCGAAAGTAATCTGATCATAAATCCAACTACCTTTCCAGACGTAGGTTACCTCGCCCTCGTGAACTGCCAAAACATAACAGTCCATGATCTGGAACTCACCAACAATGGTCATGGCATAATATTAGCTTACACAACAGGGTCGACAATAACCCAAAATAGCTTGACAGAAAATTACAATGGCTTAGGGCTCTTCGCGTCTTCCGGCAACTTCATTGTTGGAAATTACATAGCAAACAACTATAGAGGAATCCAGCTTAGTAACTCTTCAAACAGTAACAGCATGTCTACAAATAATATAACAGACAACACGGATGGCATTTTCCTCTTTGACTCTTTCCAAAACAGTATTGTTGTAAACAACATAACAAACAACAACATTGGAATCGGCCTCAAGGAGTCTTCATACAACATGATTAGAGGCAACTATTTCATCAGTAACGAGAAACAGGTTTACGATGTTAGTATGGCTGACCCTTCTGTAACTGCCTCAATGAACATTTGGGGTGTTGGCTATCCTCTAGGCGGCAATTACTGGAGCGACTACACTGGTGCTGATGTGAAGAGCGGAGAAAATCAAGACCAGACGGGTAGTGACGGATTAGGAGATACGCCTTACATTATTTACGAAAACAGCCAAGATAGTTTTCCGCTTATGCCTTATGGAAGCCCCCCTGCTATCTCCATTGTTTCACCTGAAAACAAGACATACACGGTGAACTCTGTTTCCTTAAGCTTCACGGTGAGTGAAACAACCACATGGGTCAAATACAGCCTAGACGGACAAGAAAACGTCACAATTACTGGAGACAGAACTTTACCTGACCTGTCTGATGGCGTGCATAGTATAACAGTTTATGCACAAGATACAGATGGACAAACTGGGACTTCAACAATCTACTTCACTATAGCCGAAGGGGCAGAGACCCCAACAGAGACTACGCAATCAGATTCTTCCTTAATAATATTGATTGCAGCAGCAATAGCAGTAGTAGTCGTAGTTGGAGTGGTTTTCTACTTCCTGAAGATAAAGAAAAAGTGATCGATAGAGGGAACAAGTTTACGCATAGACCTGTAAACGCTGCAGCTATCTGCACAAACAGTGAATGATCTACAACCATGTTATTTATTTCAAGAATAGAACAGAGAATTTTATGGATAGCTTTACGGGGGCTGTTTGCTCCCGAATGTCTTAAAAATGTGTTATGGACTCAATTCACTGGAAACGCCTCGGTGGCTCAGCCCGGTAGAGCGGCAGCCTCGTAAGCTGTTGGTCGCGGGATCAAATCCCGCCCGAGGCTCCATTCTTACAGGGGATACTTAGCTTATGTTCAATAAAGAGTAGATTTTGATGCTGTTTGAGGATGGAAAAGTTTTCAGCGCACAAAAAGCATATATGGTTTCGTAAGGAATCATTTATCTTAGTGATTTGGAGGAAACATGCAATGGTTGAGAAGAAACTCATAGCGCTCAGTTTGATTTGTGTTGTTCTGTCTGTTGGATTTATTGGAACTGTAATGCTGCTTAACCAGAAAGACAATGAAATGCAAACGATAACTAATCAAATCTCTGAACTTGAAAAAGACAAGCTTGCGCTACAAACACAGGTTTCAAGCCTACAAACTGAAACAGCTACACTAAACAACGAAAAAACAGCTATAGCAACTCAAGTTTCAAACCTCCAAACTGAAACAACTACACTAAACAACGAAAAGAGCATGTTAGAAACACAAGTTTCAAGCCTCCAAACTGAAGCAAATACATTAAACAACGAAAACACGGCTCTAGCAACACAGGTTTCAAGCCTACAAACTGAAGTCAATACATTAAACAACGAAAAAACCGCTCTAGCAACTCAAGTTTCAAACCTCCAAACCGAGATCACATCATTGGAAGATGAAGTGATTGAAAGCTTCGATTTAGGTTATGCTGAGGGTGAAAGTGAAGGCTACCAACTCGGCTATGATGAAGGATATGTTCAAGGTGTAGAAGATGGGGCTGGAAGCGGCTGGTACATAAGGGACCCAACGTATGACGAGGCAATTGCTTTTATAAATTCAGATAAAACAGACGAAAACGAGTATACTCCAGATTATGTTTGTTACGATTTCACAGCCGACTTCGACAGCAGCGCCTTTCAGATGGGTTACAGATGTGGTTTCGTATATATCGAATTTACGGACAGCGCCCATGCAATAGTCTGTTTCAACACTACAGACATGGGACGGATTTACGTAGAACCACAAAACGACAAAATTGTTACTATAGCAATTGGTCAAACATATTTAGGTGACACTATAGTAGATTTGGGTATAATTTGGTGATTCAGGAACCAAAACAGTTCTAAACTTCCCTTTGTTGCTAGCATGGAAACTGACAGATTTAGGTCGTTAATGATTTTTTTAGGGGGTCTTCGGGTTTGTCTTTTACTGTGCTGTGGACTATGAAGGTTTCTGTTTCTCTAACACCTTCTAAACTGTGAAGCTTCTTAACGAATTCAGTTAACTCCTCGTTATTCTCCACCAGCACCTTTATGAGGCTATCATATTTTCCGAAGATCCGATGGAACTCAGCCACCTGCTGGAAACTCTTGATTGTGTTCTCATTCTTACTTCGGAGTTCGCTCCTTGGGTCCTCCCGCATGAAAACGTAAGCTTGGATGGTTAAACCGAACTTTTCATGTTTTAATCTCGGAGCAAACGAACTTATAAGCCCCGAAATGCGTAACTGTTCAAGCTTCTTCGCCACAGTTTGTCTTGTAACACCGATATTTCTGGCAATATGAAGAGTGGGTCGCCTCCCATCCTCAAGTAGTTGAAGAATTATTTTCTTTTCCAGATCGTCCTTAGATCTTAACATTTTGTTAACAAAACATTTAAAAACTACTATGCTTAAAAGATTTTCTCTGACCGACGTTAACTTAAAGTTAATCAAACGGTATAATGTACATCAAAAAAATTAACTTGGTGAATGTAATGTCAAACTTTGATCTGGAAGAGTTCGCGAGAACCGCTGAAAGAATCAGAAAGAAAGCCATAGAGGAAAACAGGTGGATAGACAACCCATCCGAAGAAGAGATGAGGCAGCTTGTGGAACAAGAAGCCGGAATAAAGAAGACAGTATACGGAAACTTCGTGGCTGAAAGTGAAGCCACCTCAAGAGCAGCCATGTTTACAGAAAACAGTGTTGACACCCCCTTCGGCGAAGAAGAACGTCAACTTTTGGTTCAATGCGAAAAAGCCCTAGCAAAAGAAACACTAATCTCCATAGACAGAATCGTAGGCAACAAAGACAGCAAAACAACAGTCAGATTAATTGTCCCTAAAAACTTCGCTCACACTGCCTACGGAGGAGGAAAACTCTTCTTAACCCCAAAAGGAGAAGTCAAAGAACCAACGTATCAAATCCTGTTCTTCACCGACGAAGCTTTTGAAACAAACAAAACGAAGCCCCTACCCCAAAAAGACATCACAATAAGATTAGCAATTCTAGACGATGGAAGAATGATCAAAATAGCCAGAAACAGCAACTACATAGGTGAATACAAGAAAGGCGTCTTCGCCGCAGAAGACTGGAACGCCAAAACCAGAAGAGGAGGAACCTTCTTACACGCAGGATGCAGAGAGGATTACCTCCAGTCAGTGCATGGAGACTATAGAAGCACTAGAACCCTGCTCTTAGCATTAAGCGCCAACGGAAAAACAAGCACAACTTGCAGAATATTGGCGAGAAAAGGAAAAGAAAAATCTTGGCTCATCCAAGATGACGGCGGAGCTCTCATGCCAGATGGTTCTTTCCACGGCTTTGAAGCCGGAGGAGTATTCGTGAAAACCGAGGGAGTGAATCCTGGAGACCAGCAGGAAATCTACTATGGTTTACTGAAACCGGAGACGCTGTGCGAGAACGTTCACATAAACGGAGACGGCTACCCGGACTTCTTTATGGTGGATAGAACAACAAACGGGCGAGCGGTTATACCGAGAAGAGATTTTATGCACGCCAGCTCCCACATCGATGTGGAAAAGGTTGATAACCTGATTCTCATCACCAGAGGGCCAATGATTCCAGCTATAGCAAAGTTGACCTTGCATCAGACGGTGGCCTTGATGATTTTGGGGCAAGCAATGGAGTCTTCGGCAGGCGATCCAACAAAGGCGGGGAAGATAAGAAGTGAATTCTTTTATGATCCTTTTATGTGTGGCGACAGAGCAGCACACGTCAACCGATTCTATGAAATCGTGAAAGGTTTACCTCACATGAACTTTTACCTCTTGAACACGGGAGGAGTAGGGGAAGGAATACGGTACAAAGAGATAACCTTGGAGCATACTATGGCTATCCTTGATTCGCTGCTAAGAGGTGGACTTGAAGACTGGGAAGACTCACCCACTGGCTTCAAGATACCCAAAGCGATAAGGATGGTAGACGACATTTATCTGCATCCAGAAAAACTATACACCAAAACTGAATTTGAAGAAAAACAGAAAAAAATCAACAAATTCAGGCGTAAAGCCATCAGAGAAATCGGAGATAATATACCACCAGAAATAAGAAAAATTTTCAAGAAATAAAACTAATTCAACGAACATCAACAAAGAAACTTGGAATTTCCAGTTTTTCTCCAATTTTCGCTTTTTTAGAAACGGAAAATCTATAGGCTAGTCAGTATAAGAAAGATTTTACTTAACGAAACCCGTTAAGGCTACCGTGCCTCGGTGGCTCAGCCCGGTAGAGCGGCAGCCTTGTAAGCTGTTGGTCGCGGGATCAAATCCCGCCCGAGGCTCCATATCACACAAAAATTGGAAAATCAAGAGGGGAGAGGGGATTTTAAGGTGAAGCTCAAATAGTTATTTATCAATCTTCTACATATCAACAAAATGAGTCACTAGAAGTAAGGTTCAAAATATGACAAAAGAAGACTTTTCCGAGTGGACAAAAGCAGAATACATCAAAGAAATTAAAAAGCTTAGAAAGAGAAAGAAATACGGAATAGTTTGGGAAGACAAACCTGAAGAGTGCATTATTGTGTAAAGAAAAATTACCTGTTCTCTTTGAAGATGGAAAAAAAGAAATTTCTACCGATATAAAAGAACCTGTACATCTGCTTATTGAGGGAGACAACTATCACGCTCTTTCAGTTCTTAATTATACTCACAGGAGGAAGATAGATGTCATCTACATTGATCCCCCATACAACACTGGAGCAAAAGATTGGAAATATAACAATGACTATGTTGACATTAATGACCAATGGAGGCATAGTAAATGGTTATCCTTTATGGAAAAACGGTTAAAATTAGCTAAAAACTTACTCAAGAGAAATGGAGTTTTAATTTGTACAATTGATGAAAATGAACATGCTCCCTTAGGGCTATTATTACAAGAATTGTTTCCTAATAAAGAAATTGTTTGTGTCACCATCGTACACAATCCGGGAGGAATACAAGGGAAAAACTTCTCTTACTGTCACGAGTATGCTTATTTTGTACACCCAAAAGGTGGTAAATACATTTCAGCATTAAAAAGAGATGATGTCCCTCTAACACCATTGCGTGATTGGGGAAAAGAGTCCTCTAAAAGGGAAGCGGCAAAAAATTGTTTTTATCCCATTTATGTGAAAAATCAAAAGATTATTGGATTTGGTGAAGTATGTGCAGAAGATTTTCACCCAAAGAAATCCAATATTTTTAGAGAAGATGGAATACTAGAGATTTATCCAATAGACTCAAAGGGCGTAGAGAGAAAATGGCGATTTTCTCGTCAGAGTGTTGATAGAATAAAACACGAGTTAATATGTAAAAAACTCAGAAAATGTTTTGTAATACAGAGAAAGAAAACAAATTATCGCTGGAAAACAGTCTGGACTCATTCAAAATACAATGCAAATGTTTACGGAACAAAATTGCTAAACAATATAATCAAAGTAAAATTTCCTTTTCCTAAATCGCTATATGCTGTAATGGATTGCATCAGAGCAGTAATACATGATAAAGACAATGCGATAATTCTTGATTTTTTCGCTGGTTCTGGAACTACAGGGCATGCTGTGCTGCAATTGAATAGCTTAGATAATGGAGAAAGAAAGTTTATCATTTGCACTAATAATGAAGATAATACAGGCGATGGCCACAAAATAGCTAGCGATATTTGTTATCCTAGACTTAAAAAGGTAATCAAGGGGTATATCGGTCTTTATGACAACAAACAGTATGGTGGTTTAGGTGGCAATCTTAAATTTTTCAAAACTGATTTTGTGGCTGCTGAGCCTACTGATTTAAACAAGAAAAAACTTGTTGACAAATCAACTGAAATGCTTTGTCTGAAAGAAGAATGTTTTAAAGAAATCAAAAATGGTCAAAACTTCAGAATATTCACGAATAATAAAAACAAGCTACTTGGAATAGTTTACGATGATGATGGGATTATTCCACTAAAGACTGAAATATTGAAACTTGGAAAAAAAATTGTAGTTTACGTTTTTTCTCTAGATGAAAGTGCCAGAGAAGAAGATTTTGAGGATGTTCAAGATTTAGTAGAATTGAAGCCAATTCCAGCAGTTATTCTTGCAGTGTATAAGAGGATTTTTAGATGATTGAGCTAAGAGATTACCAAACACGTGCAGTAGATAGTCTAAAGCTTAAACTTGAGAATATTCTGAGAAGTCCAGAAAATGGTGTAGCAATTTTTCAAGCACCTACTGGAAGTGGAAAAACTGTAATTGTTTCCCAAGTTTTGAAGAATTTGATTAGAGACAGGGAGGATGAAAAAACATTTTCATTCATCTGGGTCTCTGTACGAATGCTTCATGAACAAAGCAAAGAAAAACTTGAAAAATATTATGAAGATGATAGACTTCTCCAATGCTCATATTTTGATGAATTATCTGACAGGAAGATAGATGAAAATGAGATACTT
>Ga0315554_1001320_pt1 | contig 14599 bp, 12 predicted proteins | sample SalMarSW160370MG_FD_202114 | JGI IMG/M metagenome (GOLD analysis project Ga0315554, IMG submission 202114) | Salt marsh sediment microbial communities from the Plum Island Ecosystem LTER, Massachusetts, United States - Salt Marsh Sediment SW1603-70 ... | reverse complement strand
CAATTGCCCCTTATGCGCCTGCGTTTGAAAGGCAAGGAGGGGTTGATTGAAACGGGCCGCCTCCCACGGGATGCCGCCCGTGTGCCAATCGCCGGCATGGCCGACGACGGCATAGGCGAAACGGTGATGCCCCAAATCCTGTGAGCGTTGATCCTGCACCCAAAACCAATTGTCGTAGACACCGGGCGTATGGATCAAGGTTAGCCGAATAGTCGCAGCGTCGGGATGATCCCAGCCGTATTTGCAGTCGTTGAGGACGGCAACGCCGTAGTCGTTATCCGGTGATGTCATATCCGCCCATTGATGGCCGGGCACCTCGTAGAGCTTTTCCTGATCGATGCCGCGCCGGATGGTTCCGAGGCCGATATCATACGTGACGGAATCGGCGGGCGTCGTAAGCGAAAACGCTGCTTTGAGAAGCGTTTCCTTTTCGTACCAGTCCACATCCGAATCGAAATCAACGCGGTTGCCGGCTTCTCCGGCAGACAGGTATATTCGCGTCCTATACGACGAAGCATCAGCTTTTTTCGTGACCTCGAGGCCGACGCGGGCCGGACCGTTTTCGATAATCTGAACGTTGACATCGGAGAATTCGATAGGGAGAGGATTGGCAATTATATCTTCGTACTGGATTTCCCACGCCGGCCACTGCTTCGGTTTGTCGTGGAGGAATTGCAGCGTAATCGGCTTCTGCAGTAATTCCTTCGACGCCGACTTGTCATATATGGAGGCAACATCGCCGCTCTTGTCGAGCGTGACGATATACCGGCGGTCTTCAAGCCGAGTGCGCGAAACGGACAAGTCAGTGGAAATAGCACATGATTCGTTGGACGGACGTGCATCATAGACTTCATATCCGACCGGTGGGACATTGGCGACGAAAATGACGGTCAGGCTGTCATCGAATCTGGCCGCGATCTGCGACGGAACTTCCTTGCCGTCGGGATTATAGACGCGGACATATTCCGGCTGTGAATCATCGAAGACAATCGTAGCCTCGACGATATCCTCGCGCGCCACCGCGAGCGAATTGTATACAACCAGCGACACACCCTGCGAGCGTGTATCGAGCGTGGGAGTCGCAGCCGAAACGGCGCTTTCGAGAATACCCGCCGAACGATTCAGGCAGAGAATTTCGTCATTCCACGAAAATTCATACGCCTCGGGGATACTCGTTCCGGTCAAATCATCGTGAAACTGGTGCCAGAGAAATCTGATCCAGTTCTCGCGGATTTCGTCCCGAGGATATTCATTTGCGCCCAGAACGTCGGCGATCACGGAAGCTCGCTCGGCGGCATCGACCAAGAGTTCGTTTTTGCGATTCCATCGCTTCATCGCCGCCTGCGAGGAATAACATCCCACACCATGCCGGGTCATGAGCAATTCTCCTCGGTACCGGGGAAGGTTGATATCGGTATGCGATGCGACGAGGTCGGCGATATCATCGGACCCGACGTTCTGAACGGTCACGGGGCCGTCGCCTTTTATCGAGCGGTCGAGCCATGCGACCGATTCCGAATCGGGTGAGCCGCCGGTATCGCCGGTGCCGAAATATCTATAAGCGGCATGCAACCCGGAACGTTCACCTTGCCGGTCGATAGCATTTATCCAAGCGGTGTCCCGCGAAAGATCGTCCCTGATTTTGCCGACGTAGTTTCCGGGTTTCAGGGCGGCGATAAGGGAGGAGCCGTCCACGCCTTCCCAGATGCCGATAGCGAATGGCACCCCGATCGATGATCCCCATGACAGTTTTTGGGTGGAGAAGCTTTTGAGGCCGCAGTGGGCGGCGATCGACGGCAGAGCGTAGCCGAATCCGAAGCAATCCGGCAGAAATACATCGCGACTTGTCTTGCCGAATTCCTTTTTGAAATAGCCGTTTCCGTACAGGCAATGCCGCACCAGCGATTCGAATGACGGCATGTTTACGTCGACGGCGTCGACCCAGCTTCCCGCCACCCGCCATTGACCGTTGTCGATGTACTTTTTCAATCGGCGGAATTCATCGGGATAGTATTCATGCAACAGCATATACCGGAAGGCACCCTCGAAACTGAACACGTAGTCAGGATACAAATCCATGAGTTTGAAATTCTCGCGGAAGGTTGCCGGGACGAATTCGTCGATTGTTTCGCGTATTGTCCAGCGCCATTGAGTGTCCAGATGGGATGTGCCGACGACATAGAGCGTGCGCGGATGGGACGCGCTCGAATCGGGTGGTGTTTGCGCCATGGACATGCCGCCCAAAGCAATGAGCAGCCCAGATAAGATTGCCGAAGTCCTTCGCATAATCGATCCTTTATTTGACGGGTCGATGAACTTCATTTATTGGATTTCACCAAAGCATTCATCACGTTCCTTTCAGGCGAAATCCGCGGTGTTTCAAACCGTCCAGCAGCACGGCGCCGAGGATGACGAGCCCCAGGACGACTTTCTGGGTGTAGCTTTCGACATTGGTCAGATTCATACCGTTCTGGATCACGCCGATCAGAAAAGCGCCGATGAGGGTTCCGAACATATTTCCCTGGCCGCCGCTCAGGCTGGTGCCGCCGACCACGACGGCGGCGATGACATACAATTCGTAGGTCAGGCCATAAGTCGGCGCGCCGCTTTTCAACTGCGAGGCCATGATGATACCGCCGAGGCCGGCGAGGGTGCCGCTGACAGTGTACACGAGAAACAGCACCAAGCGGACACGGATGCCGGACAGCCGCGCCGCCTCCATGTTTCCGCCGACGGCATAGATGTAGCGGCCCATGGTCGTACGGGTCATGATGATATGGGCGATGATATACAAGACGACCATGAGAATGACGGCGATGGGAATTTTCAACAGCGGTTCGACGCCCCGTCCCAGCCAGATGAAACTCTCGGGCATACGGTAAATCGGTTTTCCCCGCGAAATGATATAGGCCAACCCGGCCGCAACCTGCATCATGGCCAGCGTGGCGATGAACGGCGGGATGCGGAAACGGGTGATGGTGAAACCGCTGAAGGCGCCGGTGGCGCCGCATACGGCGATACCGCCCAGGGCGGCGACGAGCATCACCCACGCCGACGCGCCTTCGCCGCCGGCGTGTTCTATCAGCCAGGCGGTAACGACGGCCGATAGGGCGATCAGGCTGCCGACCGAAAGATCGATTCCGGCCGTGATGATTACCATGGTCATGCCGATGGCGATGATGGCAATGACCGTGATCTGGTTGGCGACGTTGCGGATGTTGTCCGGGAGGAGGAAGGTCGGCCAGCGGTACGATTTCGGGGATGCGATATCGGTCGCTTCCAACGCGGGCAACTGTGATACAATCGATCGCACTACCGGCGAGTATCCTCTGGTCGTGGCTATGATGGTTCCGGGGGAGAGGGAATCGACGAGAGCGGTCAATTGCGAGCGGACCTGAGACGGATCGCCGGTCACGATATGGATTAATGAGATACCCAAATCCTTGAGGTCGGTTTGCAGCGCGGCCGCGAAATTCCGATCTTCCTCTCCGGTTTGGGCGATAACAATGACTTCGGTCGGCAGCTGCTTATGCTTCCGTATGCTGTCGGCAACGCTGCGCGCCGCGTCGGCTCCAACCGGAAACTGATCGCGGACAGTCAGGACGGAAAACGTCAGACACAGCACGGTCAGGACGGCGAGCATGCCGTAATCGATAAGAAAGCGCGAAAGCCTGCGGCGAGCAGCGCGTTTGTTTTGATCTGAAGGGACCGTCGTATTCATTCCAGACTATCCTAAATAGCCATCGCCATGATATCTTCCTGTGAGGCCTGCGCCGCCGATTCGATTTCCCCGGAAATGCGCCCGTCGCGCATTACGAGGATTCTATCACAGATGCCGAGAATTTCCGGGAGTTCGGATGAGATGATGATAATGGCTTTGCCTTGGGCGGCGAGATCATTTATCAGCAGATACATGTCGTATTTGGCGCCGACATCAATCCCTCGGGCCGGCTCATCAAAAATAAATACTTTAGATTTTGTCTCCAACCACCGTGCAACCAAGAGCTTCTGCTGGTTGCCGCCGGACAACTCCTCGGCCAATTGGGAAGGGTCGGCAACCCGCAAATTCAGATCGCGGACACGGGCGCGGAAACGGGAGAGTTCGGTCCGGCGGTCGATCCAGCTCAAATGCGACCACACTTTCAGGTTCGGGAGGGAGAAGTTTTTGAGCGCTGTACCCTTCAAAATAAGTCCTTGCGCCTTACGATCTTCAGTTAGAAAACTAATGCCATGCTTTATAGCGTCGCGCGGAGTCTTGATGTCGACTGGAATACCGTCGATAATAATCTCACCGCGTTTTTGGGAATCGGCTCCGAATAGCAGTCGGGCGACCTCAGTGCGACCTGCCCCCATGAGGCCGGCCAGGCCGAGCACCTCGCCCGATTTAACCGAAAACGAGATATCCTCGACACCGCCGCCGATCAAGCCGCGAACGTCGAAACGAACATCGCCGATGGTAACGGCCGTTTTGGGAAATTCCTCATCGAGCGGCCGCCCCACCATCAGTTCTATCAGCCGCTGGCGGGATAGAGATTTCGTCTTTTCGGTCGCGATGGTTTCGCCATCCCGCATGATGGTAATCCGGTCGGCGATGCGAAAGATTTCATCGAGGCGGTGGCTGATGAAAATTATGCCGATACCCCGGTCGGCGAGTTCGCGAAGCACAGCGAACAAGGCCGATACTTCGCGGGGGGTGAGAGCGGCGGTTGGCTCATCCATAACCAATATGCGCGCCTCGACGTGGAGCGCCCGGGCGATTTCCACGAGCTGCTGCTGCGCCACAGTCAGGCCGGCCACAAGGCTTTCGGGGTCGATGTCGGCCCCGAGGCGGGATAGCAACTCAGCGGTGTGCCGCCGTTCGGATTTGGCGTCGATCAGTGGCGCACGCCCGGCCTCACGGCCGAGAAATATGTTGGCTCGCACCGAAAGCCACGGGACGAGGGTGAATTCCTGATAAATGGCCGCAATGCCCGCCTTATGGGCGGCAATCGGTGAATTGAATGCGACGTGTGTGCCTGACAAGGTGATTTCGCCGGCATCGGGGGCGTGGACGCCCATAAGAACTTTGATAAGGGTACTTTTGCCGGCGCCGTTCTCGCCGACGAGGGCATGAATTTCACCTGGAAACAAATCGAATGACGCCGACGAAACAGCTACGACACCGGGAAAGGATTTGCGTATGCCGGCCAATGCCAGCAGGGGACGGTCGTTATCGGAGGATCGATCCGATAACGGCCCGGAGGGGGGATTATCCCGGTTATTTGGCATCACTCTGTGTAAATAATGAGCACGGGATCAGAATAGTCGGCGGTACATCGTTCCCGGAAAAGTAATCGCTGACGGCCTTGATGGTGCTGCGCCCGATTTCGCGGGGTTGCTGGATGACGTCAGCATATATTTTCCCGGCCGCGATCGCGTCTCTGGCCTCCGGCACGGCATCGAATCCGACGATGATGACGCGGCCCGATTTGCCCGCTTTCTCGATTGCGGCCAGCGCGCCAAGCGCGGAATCGTCATTGATACCGAAGATGGCATTGAGATCGGGATGCGCCTGCAATATGTCTTCCACCGTGCGAAAGGCCTGATCTTTTACGCCGTGCCCGGAAAGTTTGGCGACGATCTGGATGTTCGGCCAATTGGCGAGTTCATCCTCGAACCCGCTCACGCGCTGGATGACCGATTCTACCTCGGGATGATCGATGATGGCCACTTTGCCCGTGCCGTTCAGCGCCCGGGCAATGGCCTGCGCCGCCAGTCGGCCGCCGGCGACGTTGTCCGAGGCGATATGTGAAACCACCTTGACGCCTTCGGCCAGGCAGGCGATGTCGGCCGTGAAGACGGGGACGCCGGTGTCGTTGGCTTCTTTGATGGCGGTGCCGATCGATTTGGAGTCGCAGGGACTGACGATGATAGCGTTGACTTTGCGGACGATGAAGTCCTGGATCTGATCCTTCTGCTTGGCGACGTCGAATTCGCCGGCCGTAACCAGCAGGTTGTATCCGGCGTTCTTCGCCGCTTCCTGAAGGCCAGCTTCGAGGTCCTGATAGAACGGATGGGTTCTGGTCAAGAGCGACACCCCAATGACGATGCCGGCTGTGTCGGTTTTATCGGCGGGTGATTTGGATTCGGATTTTTCTTTGCCGCATCCGGCAAGAAGCGGAATCATGAGTGATAAAATAAGGATATAAATTCCCGGTGATTTCCAACGCATAGGGTACCTTTCATGTGGCGTCGGCGATGCCGACGCATTCAAATGGTACAACAAACCATCGAGTTGAAACTACGACATTCGACTTGCTTTGGCAAGGCAATTTGTATACCCGCCATTACGCGGAAAAGAGTCGATAATTTTGTGAAAAATATCGCTTGCAAAACGAAAAAACTCCCTGTAATTTTGTATGCATAATTAGTGAATGTCCCCGTGGCGGGAGACGGTGAATGATTCTTTGGTATTGTCTTCGTCGGTTTACAGATTCTGTGATTACTTCCCTTGTCGGTATCGATCCAGCATATCCATGTCCAAGAGCGATCAAGTTCCGGGTAATGTCTTGAATCGGATGAAGCACCGATGACGAAAGGCCATGGGACATTTAAAGACAGCTGGAATCTGGGAGGAATCTAATATGGAATCGGACTGCACCGATTTGGAACAATTTTCCAACGCAGAATTGGAAGCGATCGAGATCCACAAGTATTATTTATCGGAAAAAGCCGGTCACGATGTGGGATGGGAGTGCGCCATCAAGGATTGGCTGGCGAATTATGCCGCCCGATGGCGGTACGAACGGTTGCGAAAGGATTTGGAAGAGCAGTTACGGGAGATCGAAAGATACAAATGGATCGAATCGGAGAAAGCCGGTCGCGATCTGGGTCAGCAGGCGGCGATCGACTGGATCTGCCGATTCGCGGACGAATGGCGGAAAAGGAGGGATCCCGAGGAATTCGCCGAATGATTTCTCAGCGGCCTGTCGGCCGCGATTGCAGATCGTAGACTCAACTTATAAGTTCACCGCATATCCTCATGCGGCCCCGGAGCAGGCGAACTCGCATAAACAAGCACGATCCCTGATCGCGCGAGCGTGCCGATCCGCTTTCCGAAAAAGCTCTACTTCTGCACCGACCTTGTGACACCGGGGTGATTATCATTGTGACAAATTCCTAAAGAATTATTATACTACAGCATGGATTTACACAGTCGGCAGGAATGTCCGTGAAACATGCCCAATGATCGGTACACAATAAGCCACAGTATCAATTACCTGCAACAGGCGGTGCGGTACAAGGAAATCGCTTTCGCCGCCAGATACTTCCTCGGCATCGTCTGTCTCCTAGCGGATCAATGGGATGTCGCACAGACCTGTTTCGAAGCCGTCGTCAACGAATGCCGCAGGCTCTTGACTCGGCAGAGCGATTTTGTGATGGCGCGCGCCGTTCTGACCCAGGCCTTGGCGCTGCTCGGGGATGCGGATAGCTGTCGTGCGGAGATCGAATTGTTGGAACCCCACGTCGACGACGACGGCTCGATCGCTTATGATATCGCCCGCGCGTACGCCATCATGGGCGACGAGGAAATGGCCCGGCGCTATGTCGGCATCGCGGTCGATACCCACCAGGGACCGACTCAATCCGAGATCGCTCTGGACCCGGTACTGAGACGATTTCTGGCGACACAGGATGTTTAGGCGTCAGCTTCCCGCATATTCGAGCCTTAGAGAGGAAAATTCCCGTATTTCCCGATTCATTTTCGTAGTTGATTTAATTTCCTCACGGAACGTAATTGGCGGAAACTCGGGCGCGGAACTTATCCGGTCTCCGTGCGGTTTAGGCGGCTGAGGAGAGTATGAGTTTTTTGGTGATGGTCATAGTTGTTCTGTCCCTGATGTACGGGTATATCGGGTGGCGGATAATCGTGCCGGCGGCGCTTGGTTTTCCCGTGAACCTGATTCTCTGGTTGGTGCTCGCCGTCTCGTTCCTGCTTCTTTTTGCACCGTTTATTCTTCGGGCTAACGGCGTCGAGGGTATTTTGGTCGATATTACCGCCTGGGCTGCATATCTGACGTTCGGTTTCTTTACGCTGCTGTTTGCATTTCTGGTGGCCAAGGATGTGATTTTTGTTCTCATTGCCGGGATCCAGAAATCATCGTTGATCGTACGCGAATTTTTCAATTCCACAACATCAGCGGTGGAAAAAGTCGATCCGGATCGCCGCCGTCTGATAATCAATTCTCTCAATGTGGGTATGCTATTCGTAACCGGCGGCCTCACGGGGTACGGCATGTTTCAGGCCCTGAAAAAACCGGCGGTTGTCACCGTAGATATTCCCATCAAGGATTTGCATCCAAACCTCGATGGTCTCACCATCGTGCAAATCACCGATATTCACGTGGGGCCGACGATCAAACGCGGTTTTGTACAGGAAGTTGTGGATACCGTAAACAGACTCAAACCCGATATTGTCGCCCTGACCGGTGATCTCGTGGACGGATCGGTCCGGCAATTGCAGCATGATGTCGCTCCCTTGGCCGAGCTGAAAGCACCGCTCGGGTATTATTTCATCACCGGGAATCATGAATATTATTCCGGAGTCAAACAATGGGTGGCGGAAACCGCGCGGCTGGGATTTACCGTGCTTCTGAACGAGCATCGGGTGATCGAGCGAGGGGAGGGGCGTTTATTACTGGCCGGAGTTACCGATTACTCGGCGGGGCAGTTCGATCCCAGCCAGGCCAGCGACCCGCGCAAGGCGATCGAGGGCGCGCCGGAGTGCCATGTCAAACTGCTGCTGGCGCACCAACCCAAAAGCATTTTCAAGGCCGCCGAGATCGGGTATGATTATGTCATCTCGGGGCATACCCATGGCGGGCAGTATTTCCCGTATCATTTTCTGGCCGCGCTGGCCCAGCCATACATATCCGGCCTTCATACTCATGACAGTACGCGTATTTATGTCAGCCGGGGGACAGGGTACTGGGGGCCGCCACTCCGCATCGGCGCTCCGTCCGAGATCACCGTGCACCGATTCGTCAGAGCATAATCGCCCTCTCTTGCCGGATTGGGCGGCTCGCATTCGGCCGGTGAAATCCGTATAATATTGAAAACTGTATCCCGGATGAGAGGGATGATGCATGCCTGTAGAAAGATCAAAGAATTCCTGTATCGATTCGCCGGACAGTGTCCATGAGTGACGTCAATACTTCGGCATTCGGCCGGCCGGGAATCGAGCCGCGATGGACGTCCAGCGCCAAAGACGGCGTCGGGACGTCCATAAGCATGGCCAGCCGGGTATGGTTCACGTTCAGTCATGGTATCTTTAACGAAATCTACTATCCCCGTATAGACCAGGCTTGCACGCGCGACGTGGGGATGATCGTCACGGACGGCAAGAACTTCTTTTCCGAGGAGAAACGCCATACCGAGACCCGCACCAGGTACATCGAACCGGCCATTCCGGCGTTCCGGGTGACGAATACATGTACCCATGGAATGTATCGCATCGAAAAAGAAATTCTGTCCGACCCCGACCGGGATACGGTTCTACAGCATACAAAATTCGTCCCGCTGGCTCAATCCGATGGGGATTATCGGCTGCATGTCCTGCTATCATCGCATCTCGGAAATCGGGGCGCCGGCAATACCGCCTGGCTGGGCGATTACAAAGGGACGCCGATGTTGTTTGCCGCCCGGGACAGCGATGCGCTGGCACTGGCTTGCTCAGCGCCGTGGAAGTCGCGGTCGGTTGGGTTCGTCGGATTTTCGGACGGCTGGCAGGATTTGAACCAGCACAAAATGATGACGTGGCGATTCGAGCGGGCGGAGGACGGCAACGTCGCCCTTGTCGCCGAAATCGACTGGCAGGCCGCCGGGCCAGAAGGATTCGTCCTGTCCATCGGATTTGGAGTCAATGCGTCCGAGGCGGGACACCGGGCTCTCGCCAGCCTGCTCGAAAATTTCCAAGATATAAAGAAGCGATACGTTCATCAGTGGGGAGGATACCATAAGCTCCTGAAGGAAGGCAAAACCGACGGCTTGCGGCCGCGTGACCTGCACAAAATCAGCGCCTCCGTTCTGCGTATCCATGAAGCCAAACGGTTCCCCGGCGGGATAATCGCCAGTCTTTCGATACCGTGGGGGATGTCAAAGGGCGACGATGATCTGGGCGGTTATCATCTCGTCTGGCCGCGCGATCTCGCCGAAAATGCCGGGGGACTATTGGCGACAGGCGCGCACAGCGACGCTCGCCGCGTTCTGCAGTATCTGATGGTGACTCAAGAGGCAGACGGTCATTGGTCGCAAAACATGTGGCTTGACGGTTATCCCTACTGGACCGGGTCGCAGATGGATGAAACCGCTTTCCCGATACTTCTGGCCGACCTGGCAAGACGCCAAGAAGCCATCGACGATGAATATTTTCGTCATCTGTGGCCCACATTTCGCAAAGCAGCGCAGTATATCGTCTGCAACGGCCCGATCACGCAACAGGATCGTTGGGAGGAAGATCCCGGTTATTCGCCCTTTTCGCTCGCCGTGGAAATCGCAGCACTTCTGGCCGCCGCCGACATGGCCGATCTGAACGGGGAGCAGAAAATCGCGACTTATCTAAGACAGACGGCCGATGTTTGGAATGCCTCCGTTGAACGCTGGACGTATGTCCGAAATACGGACCTGACGCGATCGCTGGGCGTCGATGGATATTATGTTCGGATATCGCCGCCGGAAACCTCGGACGGATCATCGCCATTGTTCGGATTCGTACCGATAAAGAACCGTCCTCCGGGCGAGAGCGGAGAAGACGCGGCGCATATTATCAGCCCCGACGCGCTGGCGCTGGTGCGGTTCGGCCTTCGCGCCGCCGATGACGCGCGGATCGTGAATACGGTGAAGGTCATCGACGCGCTATTGAAAGTCGAAACGCCGTCAGGCCCGGTATGGCACCGGTATAACGATGACGGTTACGGCGAACATGAGGACGGCGGCTCGTTCGATGGTAGCGGGATTGGAAGGGGTTGGCCGCTTCTCACGGGAGAACGGGGTCATTATGAACTCGCGGCGGGAAGACCTGAAGAAGCGAAACGGCTGCTGGCGGCGATGGAAAATCTGGCTGGCGGGTCGGGCTTGATTCCCGAGCAGGTCTGGGACAGCGACGATATTCCGGAAAAAGAGCTCTTTTTGGGGCGTCCATCGGGTTCAGCCATGCCACTGGTGTGGGCGCATGCCGAATACCTCAAGCTGCATCGATCCATCACGGATAACCGTGTTTTCGACCTGCCGAGGCAGACGGTGCAGCGGTATATCGTGGACAAGGTCAAGTCAAATATTGCCATATGGCGGTTCAATCATAAGTGCCGCACGATTCCCAAGGGGAAGACGCTTCGGATTGAGATATTGGAACCGGCGCTGATCCATTGGAGCAATGACGGCTGGACGACGACGCATGATACCGCGACCGACGATACCGGCATCGGCATCCAGATCGCGGATTTACCGACCGGGAAACTTGAACCGGGCCGCGAGGTGGTCTTTACTTTTTATTGGCAACGGTTGGATACTTGGGAACGGAAGGATTATTCGATACTGGTTTCGGATACGTAATCCGGCGCGCCGGGAGCCCTGAGCCACCCGGGGATATGACTCTAATATTGTGAACCTTTTTTCGGCCCGTCCGTATTATCTGTACAGACAGTTTCATCTCGAGGGATTTCGTGGACAGAGACAGGAGCGATCGGGGCGACTCCTCCGAGGGTGATTTCGGGACCCGGTCGCGGCGATTCCGAAATCGGTTGGCGGAAGGAGTCACAGGTGAACGTACGACGGAGCAAATATATGGAATTCGAGGATGCGGTAATCGGTGATGTCGTTGTGGTTATTCTTCACGGCAAAATAATGGCCTACGAGGACAGTCTGCCATTGCGGGAGCGGCTCAAGGAACATCTCGATTCGGAAATGACCAAATTCGTGATCGACATGGCCGATGTCCCGTGGATGAATTCCGAGGGCATTGGCCTGTTGGCGACGGCGGTAGCAACAGTGGGTAAGGCGGGGGGCAGGTTGGTTCTGGCCAATATCAGCAAGAAGGTTGAGAGCGTGCTCACCATCACCAAGTGCGATGCCATCATCAAGCATTATGACAGCCGTGAGGCGGCAGTGGCGTCGTTGTCCGGGTCATATTCCGATTCGGCGCATTAGCATTCCCGAATCGGGGCCAGACGTTTCTCACCATACATAATCGCCAGAGGTCGCGGCTGCTGGTTCGTATAAACGGCACGATGGCCAGCCGAACGGTTGTCCCCAGACTTTTTTCGAGAAAGCGCAATTCCTCCAGTTGTTCCCCGACAGCCGGGTTCGGCGGCGGTTTGATGCTTCGTTCCCTCATCAGCAGGATCGCCTTGGCGCCGATGGATAATTCGGCTTGAATCCGAAGCAGGCACAGCATATCGGCCACTACCGGGCCGGGGAATTTCTCTTTAAGAGCGCTTAAATATTCCCCGATGGGAGTTTCCCTGATTTGTCCGGTGATTATTTGAACGAGCAGTTCCGCGTCGGCGTCCATGCCCGTGCCCAGCCACAACCCGGTCGCCTTTTCGCTGCGATCAAAAGCAAATACCAGTAGAGGCGGCATGGCCGCGAGTAGAATTAACGTGGTCCAGACCGGCGAGAGGATGGAATGATTGAATACGGAATGGATGATGATGGCGGCCGCCAATCCGGGGATGAAGGAAAGGTACGGTTTTGTGGGCTGTCGTTCGCTCAGGGCTTTCGAAATTATGCCGAATATCGACGCGGCGGCACCGTGCAGGGCGGCGGTTCCGAAACCGCGATTTATCCACACGACAATGACGCCGTTCTGGAGCAGAGAAAAGATGAAAAATGGCAGCGGTTCGCCGTTGCTTCAGGAAGTATATCCGGAAACAGGCCAGAACGCCACCCCAAAATGCGGAACTGAAAGCGGAGGGCTTTTTTAATAATGGCCGGACCGCGAACGGTTCGGCCGGCTATCAGAGGCTCGTCATTGGCAAAAAGCCGGTCGGATCGGTTTACCAGTTGTAATCCAGCCCCCGGAATTTGGCGTCGGCGACGATGACCTTCATGATGGCGACGACATGACTTCTCTCTGCGTCTATAATCTGCTCGAGCTGAGGCTGTTCGCCCAGAATATCGCGAATGGCTTCGTAATATTGCAGGGTCGCCTTTTCGAAGGCCAGCGCTTTGCCGAGAGCATCATTGGACGTCTCGATGTCGTCGGTATTCTTGAGGCCGTCCTTTCTGAAGAACGAGGAGATGGCGGTTGCCCGCAGGTATTGGTACTGCTCGAACTGCTCAGCCCTAATATCCTGTTCCGGCACCGATTCCAGAACGGTCTTAAACTGGGTTTCATGTTTTCGCTCATCGCGCACCAGTTGATCGAAAATTTCGGCTAATTCCTTTTGATTTGCGAACTTATGTTTCAGCCGGTCATAAAAATCGGCCCCCATCTGTTCGGTGACTACAGCCAGTTCGATGGCTTTACGCAACGTCAGGTCTTTTATCATTTGAATCTCCTTGATGTCGAGGGGTTTTGCCCCTATGCCTGCGACGGCCGTTATTTTTTTCGGGGAATGACTCCCTGCTTGGCCAGTTCGGGGATGATCATTTCGGTAATTTCGTGGTCGACGGCCTGATCCGAGGTCGGGTCAATGACTTCACTGGTGGCTGTCCATACCAGCTCCCCCTTTCCCCCGGCACTCCAAACGTCTATGCGATGCCTGATGACGGTGTCGATCGCGATATATCCCGGTTCATAGATATCCTGATAGTACACGGAGTAGGTATTGTACCAGCGATCATACCTGTAAACCGGGACTTCCGTGATATAGCCCGGCATGTATTGGTCTTCGGTCCTGGACGGCAGATTTGATGTGATGATAATGCCGTCGAAGTTGTTTTCGCGCACCGTACTGACCACTTCCTGTGTATCGGGAAGGGCATCCGGAAATAGCTGATAAGACGGAGTGGCCGAGACGCCATAGGCGCGGAGGGCATTGACGAAACTGTCCTCCCACAGGCGGCGGATGGCGGCGTCCCGTTTCATGGTAATGACCATCATCTTCGTGAACGCCGTCCTGGGCTGCTCCGGATTTTTCCACACATTGACCAGTTGCGATGAGCTGCAACCGAATAGCCCGGCGGCGAGAATGCCGGCGATCAGGACAAAAGCGATCATCCGTACCCGGGGCGAATAGTGATCCATATAAAAAATCTCCTCGCGATTCATATTACTTCATCATAAAACGATACGAAGGACAATAGGCTCCATAATTGATATTTTCTGCGGGGAGGAGCGAGGAACGCCACTTTTTATTCTTTCGCCGATAAAATCGATGCTCGCGCCGTCGGGACGGTATTTTCGATTTTGCGCCGGGCCGGTCATTTTTTCGTTGACAGTCCGGTGACGGACTTCGTAAATTCCTCGATGTGGCATCGAGGATTCCCGGCATAATTATGCAGCCTTCGTTTTGGCATCGATCTTGAATACAACTTAATAACGTGGAAGGGGGGATGTACGGGCGTGTGATAATTCTCCGTTTACGCAAAGGGGAGTATTAATACGTGACTAACTTCACAG
>Ga0315554_1001318_pt1 | contig 14600 bp, 14 predicted proteins | sample SalMarSW160370MG_FD_202114 | JGI IMG/M metagenome (GOLD analysis project Ga0315554, IMG submission 202114) | Salt marsh sediment microbial communities from the Plum Island Ecosystem LTER, Massachusetts, United States - Salt Marsh Sediment SW1603-70 ... | reverse complement strand
CTGGTATCTTCGGGCACTTCACGGCTCAGCATCCACTGAAGTGACATACCACACCTCATTGTTCAGATACCCACAGTCTACCTATTCCGTCACCAGATCGCAAATGAAAACCTACAGAAACACAAGGCCCTAGACTACAGGATTCGGACGGGCACAAGGCCCTAGACTACGAGGTGTCTCCCGATGCCACCTATCTTGACAGTTTGTGGTATCCGATGTATACCTAATGGCGAAAGCATCGAGATTTCCATAACGAGGAGCGAAACATGTCGGACCAGAAAACGTCATTGAAGATTGCGGCCGTCACGGACGACGGCAAGATCATCAGCATGCACTTTGGGCGAGCCCAGTATTACGCCGTGCTTACCGTGGAGGACGGCGAGATTGTTCATCGCGAACTGCGGGACAAACTGGGCCACCGTCACTTTCAAGGCGAGGAAGGGCCCCACGACCCGAGCCAGCCACACGGATTCGACCCAGGCAGCGACGACAAGCACGCCCGCATGGCCGGGGCCATCGACGATGTGCAGGTGCTTCTGAGCCGGGGAATGGGCAGAGGGGCGCGCGTTTTTATGGACCAGGCCGGCATCCAGTGCGTGCTCACCGATGTGGAGAACATCGACGAGGCCGTGCAGGCCTACATCCAGGGGAACCTGGTAGACCACGTGGAGAAGTTGCATTAGGGAGTTGGCGCCCGCCAGCCAAAGCACGCAAGGGCACGGCGCGCCTGCGCCACAATCCCCCCTCACCTCAACCCTGTTCCCCGCTGGGGAGAGCGAGTTCGGCTTCCTCTCCCTCCCAGGGAGAGGACTGAGGTGAGGGTTACTGACTTGCTTCGGCAGTCTCCCATCCGCGTCCATCGGCGTTCATCGGCGGTGTTTATCCCACGCCCGCCCCGCGCCCTGCAAGTGCTCCACCAGCGCGTCGGCTGCCCGCTCGTACGGGCAGAAGAAGTGCACGTTCGGCTTGGTGGACAGGTCCATCATGGAGGCCAGCCCGCTGCGGTACAGGCGAATCCATATCTCAGCCTTGGGGTTCAGGTCGTAGGCCTTGAAGCCCGCCTCCAGGTTGAAGGCGTCGTTGCCGGAGCCCAGGATAACCAGGCTGGCGTCGCGGCAGTTGGCCGCCTCCAGCCCCGCCAACGAGGTGATGTCGGCCTGAACGTGGATGACGTTGGGGCCGTCCAGTCCCAGTTCCGCCAGGATGTTGGGGCGCGTGTCCAGAAGGACAATCTGGGCTTCGGGGTCGTGCTGCAGGAGCCGCACACAGACGGCCCGCCCCAGTTCGCCCGCGCCGCCGCATGTAGACCGCCAGCACGCGGAGCGCGCCTTCGCCCAGAATGAGCACGGCCAGCACCGGCACCACAAAGGTCAGCACGGCGGGTATGATTCCGTCGCCTGGCTGCGTCGCCGTCTCCAGGTAGGCGAGGTGGAAGGCGCGCACCACCAGGTCGAGGCCGCTCTCGCCCGGATACGCGCCGGAAACCCCCAGCAGGGCCGCCGCGGCGAGCACCAGAGCCGCGAACAGGGCCAGGTTCACCCACACCGATTGGGCGACGATGCGCAGGTCGCGCCACACCGAACGGATCTTCGTCATGCGCCGATGGCTCCCTCACGATTTCCGCATGGCAGGTTTCCGCGCCTGCCCCACCAGTCTTTCTGCAGGGCTGGCGCCCCAGACCTTGGAGGCCTTGGCGTGATATGATGGCTAGGATGCTGCAACGTCAAGGCATGGAGTGCAGCCAGTTACGAACCAGCACCCTGTCTCCGCTGACTGCGATCCCCCAGGCGAAACATACTTACAGGCGTCCAGAACCGTCTCCTCCGGCTCGCTGCGCACCAGCACAATCAGCGTGGGTTTCGTCCAGGTCTTTTTCTCCATCGTAGCCTCCTTGCGCAATGTCCCTGGTGGGCGCGCCATGGGTGACAAGAAGATAGTTGGGCCGCGCCCGTGCGAATCCGTGGTTGCAGTATAGCACGCGCCCGAAGGAAGGCAAGCGTCGCTGGTGGGCCAGATGGTGCCTTGTTCTACGGGTTCTTCATGGGCGTGGTGGCGCGGGCGCGCCTCACTTCACCACGGCATCCAGCACTTTCTTCATCTCCGCGCTCAACTTCCGCCGCGCGGCCTTGTCCTTCTTCTTGTGCGCGTCGTCACCGGTGCTCTTGTGGGCGGCGTACTCGCTGATCGCCGCCAGAAGCGCGTTCAGGCTTTTGTCCTCGACGGCTCTTGAAGCGCAGATGGAACGCACCTTCTCCAGGGCATCCCATTGCCCGTTCGACGCCATCTGTCTGGCAATCTGGAGCAAAGAGTTGACAACCACGTTGTACTGATCCCGGGAAGTGGCGCGCGAGATGGCTTCTGCAAAGCACTGGAAGCATTCTTCGGGGCACTCTCTCTGCAAATGCACGGCGGCTGCATAAGTGAGTACCTGTACATACAGGTGGGGAGCCGCTTCCGCGAAGATGCTCAAAGCCTGGTTCAGGTATTGGAGGGCCTGGTCGAGGTCGCCTTTGTCGCTGTAGATGAGGCCGATGTTGCCCAAAGCGCTGGCTTCGCCCTGCCTATATCCGACTTCCCTGTGAATGTCCAGGGCGTCTTTCAGGTATTGGAGGGCCTGGTCGAGGTCGCCTTTGGCTCTGTAGATGAGGCCGATGTTGCCCAACTGATTTGCTTCGCCCTGCCTATATCCGATGTCTCGATCTATGTCCAGGGCGTCTTTCAGGTATTGGAGGGCCTGGTCGAGGTCGCCTTTGTCGCTGTAGATGAGGCCGATGTTGCCCAAAGCGGCGCTCCTTGTTGCTATTGCCTCTTCTTTGTATATCGCGTGAACGGCATGCCTATCCGAAATCCGCAGCGCGTCTCGGTAGCATTCTTCAGCCTGAGACATCTGCCCCAGTGTGGCGTAGCAGTTCCCCGCGATGATGGAGAGAATCATCTGGTCCTTCGGGGCCATGACCAGAATGCGGCACCGCTCAGTCTCCTCCGCCGCTTGGCGGTTTCGCCCTTCCGTCACGAGAGCCATCACGCGGGCCAGGCTCTCGACGACCTCTGTGTTGTCAGAGTAAGCCACCCCGTCCACGAAGTAGGCGGCGCCCGTCAGGATGGTCGCTTCTTCTGCAGCCTGCTCTATCGTGAGAACTGCCTCGCGAATGAACGCGAGAACGTCTTCGGGTAGCGGCTCCAGGCCGCTGGCGCGGAAGGTGTCCGGACCGAGTTTGACGTCGCGGTACAGCCGCACGCCGTAGGTGTCCAGCGTGTCGTACACCTCCATGAATTGCGACCGGACGGACTCGTGCACGCCCTGGCGCACCGCCTCGGCGAAGTCATCCCCTTGGTACTGCTTGGGGAACCGGAAATGGAGGGTGATGGCGCCCTTCTCAATCTGCACGCTCTGCACGTAGTAGTGGTACCACCAGTAGCGCTTGCTCTCCAGGGGAATGTCCCAACGCTTCAGGACATGCATATTGACCCTTCGGAAGTCGGCGTCAAGTTCGTCGCCCAGCCTGAGCAGGGCCACAAGAAGCGGGATGCGCACCGGGTCTCCCGCGAAGGAGGCATCCGCAAGGTCCTGGGTATCCAGCGTCCTGTGGTACCGGCACAGGGTCGCGATGAACTCGGCGTAGTCCTGGCTCTGCTCCAGCCCCAGGGTGTAGCCGAGTTGGCCTGAAAGGCTCTCGTGAATCATGCGGGCGCTGGCCTCGTGGTGGTCTTTCCGCACGGCTTCGAGGTCTTCGAGGGTGTACTCGTGCCGTGCCTTGACGGGAAGCCCGGCGTGGCGCGGCGACTGCATGCCGATGTCGTGCAGGTGGACGGCGGCCAGCAGGACGAACCGCTCGTGGCCGTTCAGCAGGTCAGGGTGCTCCTGCAGCAGGCCTTCCAGCGCGTGGATGATGCGCCGGGAGTGGTCGACGCCGTGGTTGGTGTAGTGGTCCAGCAGCGGGATGTCCCACACGTTCCCCACGGCCTGTCGGATGCTGACGAGGTGCGTGCCGCGGTCTTTCGGCAACCGGAGGCTCTCTGAGAGGTCGTCTGCGTTCATCGCTCACCCCTTCGAATGGGTTGCTGTGCCGTTGTCTGTTGCCTTCATTCTACCACACCCCTGTCCCCACCGTCAATCCCTTTCTGCCCCTCCCCTCACATTTCGGAACCTCTGGCAGGTTACAAACCTGCGGGAGGTCGGGCCTTCCCGCTACTTTACTTCTCCCCCCTCTCCCCCTATAATACCCACACCCACGGAGGGGACATGGACAAAGCAGAAATCCTGGACTTCGTGACATCGGCGCGCGCCCGCACCTACGCCGGAGGCGTGGAACCCACCCGCACCGACCCCAGCGGAGCCAAGGTGTACGAACTCCACGAGGGCGACCTGCGCTACCGCGACGGCTACATGGACGACGAGGTCTCCTTTCTGGGGCAGGAAACGGTGCACCGGCGGGGCGAGCCCGTCTGGACCATGGTCTACGCCGGGCAGGTGAGCATGGAGGCCGCGATCGAGCCGGGCGCCGCCGCGGTCTATGCCTTCCTGCAGCGCGCGCTGTCGGCCACCATCGCCGACAGCCGTCTGGGCGGCCAAGCGGGCTACGCCGAGGGCGACTGGTGCTACGAGGACCGCGGCGAGTCCAGCGGCGCTGAGTTCTGGGGCGACGAGCGCGTCACGCTGCGGGGCGTGGAGGTCTACCGCCTGCGCTATGGCGGCGGGTGGATTGAACCGTAGGTCTGACCGCGCGCGGCCCGCGCCAAACGCCCGCGAGTTGCTGTGCACCGTGCCCCGTTTTCTCTCCCAATCCAGGGCCTTGCGCCCTCCCCAACCTGCCCTCACCTTGACCGAGGGCGCTCGTATGCTACAATGGCAGCAGGGACCAGGTGCCCCGCCAGCGTTTTGCTGTGAGGGCAGGGGGGATGATGACACGAGCAGAGCGCGCCAGGATGGCGAGAGAAACCCTTGACATACTCAAAGAGGGATTCTACAGAGCGCCGTCGGGCGAAGCGGTGCACATCCAAGAGGCTGTCGATTTCGCCAAGTCGCACTCTAGGTTGTATACCCCAGAGGACTTCGACGAAGTCTTTTCCCTGCGCGATAATATTCTCGAGAGGGTGGAACGCAGAGCGACCGAATTTGATGTAACCAACGAAACCACGCTGAGTGCTGCTGCCAGGCTGGTCCGCGGCGGCAACGACGTTCTGGCGCTCAACTTTGCATCGGCCAAGAATCCAGGTGGTGGCTTTCTCAAAGGCAGCCAGGCGCAGGAGGAAAGCCTGGCGCGCTCGTCGGGGCTTTATCGCTGCATCGCGCGGATGACGGAGATGTACGAGGCAAATAGGAGGTTTCGCTCGCCTTTGTATACAGACCACATGGTCTACTCGCCCCGCGTTCCGGTGTTCCGCGATGACAGCGGCCGACTGCTGGAATCGCCCTATGTCCTGTCCATCATCACTGCGCCAGCGGTGAATGCTGGCGCTGTGCGGCGCAGTCATCCGGAGGCCGCGACACAGATTGAGCCAGTGATGCTGTCCAGGATTGAGAAGGTTCTCTCGTTGGCGGTCGTTCACGGGCACAGGCAACTTGTCCTGGGCGCGTGGGGCTGCGGCGTGTTCCGAAACACCCCGCGTGATGTGGCCTGCTGGTTCAGTCATTATCTGACCGGTGATGGGCTGTTCACAGATTGCTTCGACAAGGTTGTCTTTGCAGTTCTCGACAGCAGTCCCGGCAGGGTCAACGTCGGAGCCTTTGAAAAGGTGTTCGGTCGACAGATGTCCTGCTGAGTCATTCGAAGCGCTTGGGGCGCTTGCTAACCATGGGGAGGGCGCGATGTTTTGGTCAGTCTTGGGGAATACGCTGTTCATTTTCGGGCTGCGCGTCACCGACGTGTCTATGGGGACAGTGCGGGTGATGATGGTCGTGCGCGGCATGCGGAAACTGGCGGCCATGATAGGATTTGTGGAAGTGAGCATCTGGGTGGTGGCCATCAGCCGCGTACTCACCCATCTCAATTCGGTGTGGAGCGTGCTGGGCTACAGCGGCGGATTTGCTACGGGGACGTTGCTGGGGATGTGGATCGAGGGCAAACTGGCCTTCGGCCACGTGCAAGTCCACGTGATCTCGATGACGAAGGGGCCGGAGATCGCGCAGAAGATTCGCGACGCGGGGTTCGGGGCGACGCAACTGAGGGCCGAGGGCCAATCTGGGCCCGTCTATCTTACCCAGGTGACCGCACCGCGCAAGAGGGTGGACGAAATCATCCGCCTGGTCAACGAGGTGGACGCGACGGCCTTTGTGACGGTGGAGGAGGCGCGCCGCGTGCTGCGGGGATACCAGCGGGTGGTGAAGTAGGCGGGGCGCGGACCATCTGCGGGGGTTGCAAGGAGAGTGCGACTGTGGGACGGCACAGAGGGTTCGTTTTCACGGTATCCATTGCTGTTCTGGTCGCGCTGTCCATGCTGGCCGCGTGCGCTTCGCCTGCATCCAGCATCGAGAAGGGCGTCTGGTTCGGCCGGCTCGTTCTGCCCGATGGGGCAGCACTGGAAGGCCTCCGCTTTGAAATTGGAGGCACCGACCGCGCCCTGAGTATGGCCTTCGCTCCGTACGGGGAGACCCCTCTCCCCCTGGAGGACGCGCGGCTGAGGGGCGAGACGCTTTCCTTCACCTGGCCCGAGCCTCGGGCACTGCGCTGTTCCCTGGCGCGCCAGCCGGATGGGACCTACGAGGGCGAGTGTCTGGACGCGCAAGGGCAGGCGGGGTTCATGACGCTGACGCGGGACTGGCCTCTCTTAGGCAAGGATCTGGAACCCAGCGAGGAGGACGTGCGAATCCTTCGCCGCGCGGCGGAGATTCTCCACGACGAGCCGGTGTGGAACCGGGACGACGAACGCATCTGCGAGGACGACGAGCGGAACGGCTCGTGGAGCCTGTTCTGCGCGCTGTACCGCGCCTCGCTGGACGTCACCGGCGAGTACCTGCACCTGCGGCCAGCCATGGAGGCCGTGCGGTGGACCGCCCGCCAGCGCGCCGGTGAAGTGCAGCTGGTCCACATTCTGCGCGACTTCAACAACCTGCCGACGATGACCTTCGAGGACATCCAGGCCGTTCTGCAGGAGACCATCGCGCGCCTGGAGGCGCAACTGAACTAGGGACGCCGCGCCTTCTACCACAGAGCACGCGGAGAACACGGAGAAGTGAAGACTCAAAGATATCTCTGTGTTCTCGGTGGTCTCTGTGGTGAACAGGGGAGGCAGATGGGGCGACCCGCGGGTCGCCCCTACGAATTGCTAGAAGTCCGTCAGGCACATTGGCTTGGCCTCGACTGCGAAGATGCGGTTCACGGTGTCTAGCAAGGCTGCATCCGTGATGTCGGCCAGGCCATAGCGGTACAGCGCCGTGAAGGGCACCACGCAGGTGACCAGCGACGAGAACTCGGAGGCGTCCAGCCGCACTTCCACGTCGCTGTCGCCTCCGTCCACCAGCCGCGCCCGACCGCCCTGGAAGTCCACGACGGTGCTGCCATCGTTCTCCGGCAGGAAACTGTCGCGGACGGCAAGTTTCAGCCTGCACGTCTGGCCGCCGAAATCGCGGCCTTCCAGCGCCCGAAACAGGCCCGGCACGTCCGTGACCCGGTACATGATGCCCAATCCCACCGTTCCAATCTGGTGCGCCAGGGGCGTCATGATGACGTCGGAGCCGTCCAGCGGGTCGGAGAACAGGTGGTGGAAGTGCTCGTCCTGGGTGGTGAACACGATGCGGCTGACCTGGTCGGCCTGGCTGTGCAGGAAGGTCAGTAGTTCCGACAGCGCCTCGCGGGTCTCGTAGACCAACTGGCGGACGTGCATCTCCTGGGCGATGAAACTGTCCTCGGAGATTTGCCTGAACGAGAAGACCATGTACGCCCGAAGCGCGTCCCCGTCCCAGCAGCCGACGAGGCGCGTTTCCGGATTTCGGAACAGGGCGTCCAGTTCCCATTGCGTCTTCTCGTTCAGGCCGTGGGTCCGCTTCTGCACGCGGTGGTAGCAGTCGGCGAGAGCCTGCTTGTCGTCGGCGGTCAGGTAGCGCACGCGGGCCTTGGAGGGACCTTTCGGCAGGGCCGCGGGCCTGACCCGATACCGATACATCTGCGGGCCGTAGCCGAACCCCATCTGCTTGTAGAAGTCGGGGCGGAAGGGGTACAGGGATGCGATGGTGGCACCGCGCTCCCGGCAGTAGCGCAGGAACCGGCGCACCATGTCGCGGGCAACCTTCTCCTTCTTGTGCAGCAGGTCCACAGCCACCAGGCCCACCCCCGCTGCGCCTATCGTGCAGCCCAGCATGTTCATCCGGAAGTCCAGCAGCCTCATGCCGCCCAGCAGCCGCCCCTCGCGGAACAGGCCGTAGAAGTTGGACGTGGGGTCTTCGTTGTGGGAGCGGAGAAGGCGCTCCGTAACAGGCCGTCTGGCCTCTTCCGCCGCCAGTTCCCAGTTCGGGTACGCGTTGGCGACGATGGCCATGAAGTCATCGAAGTCTGCTTCGGTCAGGCGTCGTATTTCGGTCACGTTGTCCTCCTCAATGTAGTGGGAGCCCCTGTGGGCGATTGGCTTGTAATGCAGCCCCTTATGGGCGTTATGCCTCGCAACGGCTCGACGGGCACAAGGCCCTAGGCTAAATTCCTCTGGCGCGCAACCGCTCCTGCACCTTGTCGCTCGTCAGTTCGCGGAGGGCGTCGGACGCTACCCAGCGGGCGGCACCCTCATCCATGCGCGCGATGTCCTCGGCGACGGCGATTGCCCTGGCGTTCAGGGCCAGGTTGCGCTTGCCAATCTGCCGCAGCGCCCAGTTGACCGCCTTCTTAACGGCGCTCCTGTCGTCGCCTGACTCCCGCACGATGATGGGAAGGAAGGCCTCGAAGGTTTCATCGCCCGCCTTCTTTTCGCTGACGGCCAGGCGGGCCATCAGGACAAACCCGGCCCGCTTGACGAACTCCTCGTCCCGCGCGGTCCACTCGACGGCCTTGCGGCGGGCGAAGGGCACGTACGCCAGCAGGTTCATGCAGCACTGGTCGCACACTTCCCAGTCGGCAAAGTCGGCGGCCCACGCCTCGGCCTGCGCCTCTGTGACCTGCGCCGGGTCGTCCACCATGCTGGCCAGAATGCGCGTCTCGCGGTAGGCAGCGTCCCACAGTTGCCCGGCAAGGGCGTGGTCGGTGCCGATGCGCTTTGCTAGTTTCCGCAGGTGCGGAATTCGGACGCCCAGGGCGCGCTGGGTGCCGATGCCGTACCGCGCCATGCCTTCCAGGGCGTCGGGGTCGGCCAGGGATTGCAGGTGCTGCAGGATGTCGTCCGGGTACACGGGCACGTCCTTCACTCACATCGGGCTGCTGACACGGCGGACAGTATACCACGCAGGCAGTCCTACGTCCAGAACTCCTGACTGGGTGCCCACATATAGACTTGAATACAGAGGCCGCGGAGGGAGTGAAGAACACCTGTCTTCTCTGTGGGCTCCGTGCTCTCTGTGGTGAGAAGAAACCGCGCCGCACAGAGCGCGATGACTTGTGGGTCATCCCCCAAAACTCCCTCTTGACTCTCCCCTTGCGGGAGGGTGTATACTGTACCTGAAGGCCTTCGAAGACCCCTACGCGGGGAGGAAGCATGTTCAGAATTGGTCCGTTTTCCAAACTCGGCAAGGTGACGGTGAAGGCGCTGCGCCACTACGACGACCTGGGCCTGCTCAAGCCGGACTGGGTGGACCCCTTCACCGGCTACCGCTACTACTCAGCCAGCCAGCTGCCCCGCCTCAACCGCATCCTGGCCCTGAAGGACCTGGGCCTGTCGCTGGAGCAGATTGCTCGCCTGCTGGACGACGAACTGCCCGCATCCCAGATTCGGGGGATGCTGCGCATGAAGCAGGCGGAGATTGAGGCACGGCTGGGCGCGGAACGGGCGCGGCTGGCGCGGGTGGAAGCGCGGCTGAAGCAAATCGAACAGGAGGGCACGATGCCAGAATATGAGGTTGTCATCAAGAAAGTGGAACCGCAGATGGTGATGGGAGTGCGCGACGTGATTCCGACCTACCCCGACGTGGGTCGGCTGTTCGGCGAGGTGGAGTCCCACGTGGCGCAGCACGGCGGCAAGCCCGCGGGGCCGTGCATGGCCATCTACTACGACGAGGAGTACAGGGAGCGAGACGTGGACGCCGAGGCGGCGACGCCGGTTGCCGAGCCTGTGCCAGAAACGGACCGGGTCAAGTACCATCAGGTGCCCGGATGTGAAACCGTCGCCGCGACCCTCCACAAGGGACCCTACGACGGCCTGCCCAAAGCCTACCAGGCCCTGCATGCCTGGATTCAGCAGAACGGCTATTGCATCACCGGCCCCGACCGGGAAATCTACCTGCGGGGGTACACCACCACGGGGCTGGAGTACCCGGAAGGCTACGTGACTAGCGACCCGGACGAGTTCCTGACGGAGGTGCAATTCCCGGTCGAGAAGGCGTAGCACAGACTTCTTTCCTCCCGCGGGCCGTCGCGCCTGCGGGAGGATTCTTTGTGTCCGGCGGCGCGTCAGCCGGGCTAAGATTCAGCCCCAGGCGCGCCCCCGTGGAGTTTGTTGTGCAGCCAGCGATAGGGGATGTCGATGTTGAAATACATCTCCCCGCGCTGGCGAGCCGTCTTTATGCGGCGCGAGAATTGCAGCGCATCGAACCAGTGCCCCTCATGCTGGCGCAGTTCCTGGCCGCGCGACTCCAGGCCAAGCGCCTTCAGAAGCGCGTATTCCTCGTGGGTGGCTATCACGATGAAGGCACTTTCGTAACCCCGCCCGTCCCCCGACGCCAGAACGGATTTCAACAGTCCCGTCATGAATGCCTGGTGAAACCGCTCTCCATCCTCGTCGCCAAGTTGGTGGCAGACGTATGCGGCAAACAGGTGGTGGTCAGGGTTCAGGTAGTTGGCCTCCAAGAGGCTCTCAACCTGTGCGCGCGCGGCCTTCGCGTCTGCCTCATCATGCTCCCCCTGCAGAGCCTCCACTGTCTTCTGCATGCCCGACTGGTCTCCGGCCTGATAGGGATTGTACTGGGGCGAGTTCGTGTAGGCCATGCGCAGTTGGTGAAATCGGCCCCTTCGGGGTTGGCCTTTGCGGCCTCCAGCAGTTCCTCGTAGGTCTCTTCCATGGCGCTCCACCCCCTTTCTGCGGCACTATACCACAGTTCGGGCCGGGCGCAAACAGAAGTGCCAGGCGCTTTGAGACGCCTGGCACCTGCACAGTCCTCTGCACGTGACCTACTGGTAGACCCAGATGCGGATGCGGACTTCCTGGCAACGGACGTCGTCGTCCAACCTGATGACTACAATGGAGGCAGTGTTCAGCTGCTCCCAGTAGACCCCCTTCTTGCTGCCATCTGGCCGCCAATCGCCTCCGTAGGTAATCTGGTGGATGCCGGAGCCCCAGACGTTGTCGCGGAAGGTCATGTCCACCACGTAGTCTTCGGGGTTGCCGCCCAGGTTGTGAACGATGGTTTCGGTTCCGCCGGGGGCCACGGGCACCCATCCGCTGTCGAAGTTGGGGCGCGGGAAGCCGCTGACCTGGCCGGTGACGGTGAGGTCGCCGTTGATTTCGACGTCGCCATTGGCCATAATTGCCTTGCCTTCATCGCCGGCGGTGAACCAGCCGCCGAAGCCGGTACTGCTAAGCCCGCGGATGCCGACTCCAGAGGGGCTGTTCCCGACTGTGCCAGAGCCGGCCTGGCTGAAGCCGGACACACCGACCTCTCCAGACCCGCTGACACCCGTGTCGCCACCGTGCCCGGAGACACCGACGCCAAAGAGGGCCTCTCCTCGGATGGCCGTCGCGCCGTAGCTTTCGGCCTTGTTCTCGCCGAACACGCCCACTCCTTGGGGCGTAGTGGTGCTGCCGTAGACTCCATACTTGGTACGGCTGTACCCGACCACGCCAGGGCCGGTTTCGCTCTGCCCGTACACGCCGTCGTGAGTTTCGTTGTAGCCCCAGACTCCAGGACTGATTCCCGTGCTCACGCCCTTGACGCCAGCGCCTTCACCGGGAGAAGCGGTTTCGCCGTACACGCCGATGCCGCCGTACTCGCTGGCGTTGGTGCTGATTCCACGGATGGCGTCGAACAGGTCTTGCACGTAGAGTTTGGCGTCAGCCATCGGCTGCGCACCAATCCCCACTTCACCGCCCACGCCGATGCGCATGGCCTCCATCGAGTTGGTACGGAAGACGAGGGGCTGGGCGTCTCGCGTGCCGACGAAGTCGATGGCTGGATTTGTGCGAGCGTTGCCGCCGAGCATCCAGCCCAGCATGCGGTAGGTGAACAGGCTGGCTGTGCCTGGGCCGTCGTCGGGATTTGGACCCTGGGCTTGGGTCATCCCGAAAGCGGCCAACAAGAGAATCAAACTGATGGTCAGAATCAAAGGAACGCGGGTTCTCATCACACTGCTCCTTTCCTGTCGCAGGCGAATCGCGCCTGCCTGGGCGGCGGGCTGACGGGGTTGCCCTAGAGTATGGAGAGGAGCAATGCGCGTGCGAAGAATGCACTGATTCGGGTAGGTGTCATTCACCCGCCGCATGAAACTACACAGTGGGGCGCTGAGCAAGGCGCTCTAGGCCCCAGCAAAGAGGGAAACTAACCGCAGTACACACCACTCCTTTCCTGTCGCAGGCGAATCGTGCCTGGTTGGCTTCGGGCGAACGTGGATTGCCCTGAGGGTGGAACGGTGGAGCGATGTGTCTCTGAAGAAAGCACAGTTGCGGGTACGTGTCGTTCACCCGCCGCGCGGGTTTCGGCTGTCAAGGGCTGTTCGGGGGAGCCGCGTCTTCTATGAACAGCCTCTACGAATATTCTATCACAAAAACCTGCGCATGTCAATCAGAATTGAGAGGTAGCCTGACAGAACCTGCTATGCCCGCACCCACCGCCCCGACTCCGGCGGCGGCACGGGCGAGTGCCACTGGATGTACTCCTGCATCGCTTCGCGCAGGATGGTGGGGACTTCGTACTGCGGCTCCTGCCCCTCTTCCAGCAGCAGGTAGCCGAACTCCCGGATAATCTCTGCATCGGTATGGGCCAGGCGGTAGACGCGCGCGGTGTCGAGAGGCTCGCCCTGCACCAGCACGCGCTGTATCTGCTTCCCGGTCTCCGCCTCCGGGTCGTACTCCACCACCATGCCGCTGATTTGGGGAATGCCCGTGGGCGTGCCGCGGAACGATTTGGGCTTCGGCTGGCTGATGGCAGGGTCCAGCCCTCGCTCCAGCGCCGCCAGAATCTGGCTGCCGCGCACGCGGGTCACGGCAGGGTTCGCTGAGGAGAATGAGGCTCTATCCAACTGGCCCAGGGTAACGACGCCAGCGGGCAGACCCTGGTGGAACATCCCGCTGGCGACCAGGGCGGCCTCGGCGCCCATTCGCTCGCGCAGGGCGTCGGCGGCCAGGTTCCCGATACCGCACTCGTCGAAGTGGTCCAAACTGAGCGCTTCTTGCAGCGTCCCCACGGGGCGGGCCAGAAGTTGCTCTGTCTCTTGCTCGGCGGCCTCGATGGCCTCCAGCACCAGTGGGTCGGGCGGCTCGTCGTCGGGAACGGGCAGCACCCGCGCCGACCGCTCCAGAACAGCCCCTGTCCCCGGGAGAAGGGTCAGGTCCACGCGCCCCAGCGCCTGGGCGTACTCCCCGGCTTGAGCCATGAGGACGCCGTTCTCGATCTCGCCTTCCGGCAGCAGGCTGTGGGAGTGGCCGCCTACAATTAGGTCAATCTCAGGCACTTCCTGGGCCACGCGGCGGTCGTCGTCCAGCCCCAGGTGAGAGAGGAGCGCGATGGGAGAAGCCCCATCGTCCCGCAGAGCGACAACCAAGTCGCGGGCCACGGCGACAAAGTCGGGGAGATGCAGCCCGAACAACTCGTACATGTTGCCCCAGGGAGCGGTCAGCCCGATGACGCCCATGCGCAGGCCGCCTGGCAGGGGAATCACCACATGGCTTCGCACGCCTTCTACCAGCGGGCCGTCGCCGTCGCGGAGGTTGGCAGCAAGGATGGGGAAGTCGGCGCGCGCGGCCAGCGGCGTCAGCGCCTGGGGCCCGTAGGGCAGGGACACGGAATTGCCCACCACCGCCAGCATGTACCCCATGGCGTTCATGATGCGCTGGAAACTGGCCCCTTTGCTGATGCTACAACTCCGAACGCGGCGGTCCTCGGCGTCGCCGCCGTCCCAGAAGAAGACCACGCGGCCTTCCGCCTCGGCCTCCGCGCGCATTCGACGGGCAAAGTGGCTGAGTCGCGCCATCGCGTCCAGGCTGCCGTGCATGTCGTTGGTGTGGAATATGGACACTCGGATTGGGTCCATGCTGCCCTCCATCCTGTGTAGACCCACTGAGCAGTCGGCGACGCGCATTCTAGCAGCGGAGAGAGGCTCTGTCCATCGGGGCCTCGGTCGGGGCGATGCAGCCTAGCCCCTCGTGGGCGTTGTGGACGGGCGATGTGGCATAGCCCCTTGTGGCGTTGGACGGGCACAAGGGTTTCTGTAGGTTTTTGCACATTAACAACAGAGATAGGTAGAGTCGAGTCGGAGTTTGTCATCACTCCAACGTGCGAATGTTATGGAGATGGCTGTGGTACAGAGGACATG
>Ga0315554_1001317_pt1 | contig 14602 bp, 15 predicted proteins | sample SalMarSW160370MG_FD_202114 | JGI IMG/M metagenome (GOLD analysis project Ga0315554, IMG submission 202114) | Salt marsh sediment microbial communities from the Plum Island Ecosystem LTER, Massachusetts, United States - Salt Marsh Sediment SW1603-70 ... | reverse complement strand
GAAGTCCAATTTTCTGAACATGTGCCGGCTTCTTTCCCGCCAACAAAAAAAACGGGTCGACTCACACTTGAGTCGACCCGGCGTATCATAGTCCCATAAAGGGAAAATCGACGGCGAGTTTATTTGGCGGGCTCGGCGGCCTCTTCCTTGGCTTTTTCCTTCGCCTTTTCCACGGCCTTGATCAGCCCCAGCTTGGCTTTGATTTCCTTCTCGATGGCGTCGGCGAGGTCGGTGTTTTCGACCAGGAATTCTTTAACCCGTTCGCGGCCCTGCCCCAGACGGTCTTTGCCGTAGGAAAACCACGCCCCGGATTTATCGACGACGTTTTCCTTGACGCCGATATCGAGCACCTCACCGATGCGTGAAATACCCTGTCCGTACATGATGTCGAATTCGGCTTCTTTGAACGGCGGCGCCATTTTATTTTTCACAACCCGGACGCGGGTCCGGTTGCCGACGACCGCATCGGCGTCTTTGATGGTGGCGATTTTGCGGATATCGAGGCGAAGGCTGGAGTAGAATTTCAGGGCGTTGCCACCCGTGGTCGTTTCGGGATTGCCGAACATGACGCCGATTTTCATCCGAATCTGGTTGATGAAGATCACGCAGCTACGGGATTTGGAGATGACGCCGGTAAGTTTGCGCAGCGCCTGCGACATGAGCCGCGCCTGCAAGCCCATATGCGAATCGCCCATTTCGCCCTCGATTTCGGCCCGGGGCACCAGCGCCGCCACCGAATCGATGACGATGACGTCGACCGCGCCGGATCGCACGAGGGTTTCGGTGATTTCCAGCGCCTGCTCGCCGGTGTCGGGCTGGGCGATCAGCAGATTATCCAGATCGACCCCCAGCGACCGGGAATAGTTGGGATCGAGGGCATGCTCGGCGTCGATAAAGGCCGCCGTGCCGCCGCGTTTTTGCGCCTCGGCGATGGCGTGGAGTGCCAGGGTCGTTTTGCCCGATGATTCCGGGCCGTAGATTTCCACCACCCGGCCGCGCGGGTAGCCGCCGACACCGAGAGCGACGTCAAGGCCGAGCGACCCCGACGGGATCACGTCGACGACGACGGCGACGCCGTCGGCCCCGAGCTTCATGATCGATCCCTTGCCGAACTGCTTTTCTATCTGCGCTACCGCCGCCTCCAGCGCTTTTTTCTGATCGGGTGTCTGTGTCGCCATAGGTCACCGCCTTTTCATTCAAGTTCGAATACTTTTATGTTCTCATAAATGGGCCCGCTGGGAGTCAATGTCGACTTAACCAATGCCACTCTATCCAATATAACCGATCCGGCGTCGAAATTCAAGTTTTCCATGTACACCGTCAGTTCCGAGAGATCGGTCGGCCTTTTGATGCGCCCCAGCGTCAGGTGAGGGGAGAGCGGCTTTTTTTCCGATTTGACGCCGATCGGGATCAACTTGTGATTGAGCTGCTTGGCGATATCGATAGCCGGCTCGGCCCCGCCCAGTCCCACCCAGAGCACGCGCGGCTGTTTCAGATTCGGAAAACCGCCGCATCCGGCGATATGTCCCTCGAATTTGGCCCGGCCCGTCAGCACGTCGCCGATCGCGTCAATGATGCGCTCGACTTTCTTTTCCGAAATTTCGCCGATGAATTTGAGCGTGAGGTGAATATTGTGCGGCTCGACCCATTTAATCCCCTGACTTTTCGGAAGGAGATCATAAATCAGCCGGCCCAGCGCCGCCTTAATCTCATCGGGAAAGATCAGCGCCACGAACAGCCGCACCATTTTTCGATCCCGGTCGCTTTGCCCTCGGTCCATCATATATAGATTCTACATAATTGAGCCACGGAGCAAAATCACTTTTTTCGGTTATTCGATGCCGAGAAGGTTTTTTCGCACCATTTCCAATGCGATCGTCACCGTCCGCCCCCGGATCGGCTCCCGATCGACGCCCAAATTGAATTTCATCGCGCTCACCTGACCCGAAACTGACAGCCCGACAAATACCGTCCCGATCGGCTTTTCCTCGGTGCCGCCGGTCGGCCCGGCCACGCCGGTCGTGGACAGGCCGATATCGGCTCCCAGAGCCGACGCCGCGCCGGTTGCCATCGCCACGGCTGTCTCCGCCGAAACCGCGCCGTGTTGCTCAAGAATTTCCGCTGGGACGCCCAGCCGATCTATCTTGACTTCGTTGGCATAAGCCACGATTCCGCCCTTGAAATAACGCGAAGCTCCCGGAACTGACGTAATTCGCCCGCCCACCAAACCGCCGGTGCACGATTCGGCGACGGCGATAGTCAGGTTTTTCTCGACCAGCAAAGCCCCGACGACTTCCTCAAGCTCCCGATTGTCCTCGGTGTAAATATATCTCCCGGCCGCATCGCGGATGGCGTCGGCGAGCTGTTCGACACCGGATCGGACCTCGTCCGCCACGGCGCCGACGCCCTTGACGCATAAATCCACGCCGCGAACCGAAGGGAGATAGGCCAGCGAAACACCATCGGCCAATTTCAGCGCCGGGCGGATAAGTTCCGCCAGGGCGGATTCCATGATTCCGGCGGTGCGGATACGACGCCGGATAATCACCGCCGGGCCGATCATCGTTTTCAGGATCGGCAAAAGCTCGCGGTCGACCATGAGTTCCATCTCGGACGGCACGCCGGGCATGGCACAGAAAAATTTTCCCTGCTCGTCGATGACAATCCCCAACGCCGACCCGGTGGCGTTGGCCAGAAATTTGGCTCCCTGGGGCAACAACGCTTGGTTTTGGTTGATCGCGGGCATTTTGAGGCCCCGGGCGGCAAAACGATTTTGAAGTTCTTCCAGGACGTTTTCATGGAAAATCAGGTTGCGCTTGAATACCTTGCAGATCGCTTTCTTGGTGATATCGTCGTCGGTCGGTCCCAGCCCGCCGGTGGTCACGATGATATCGGCCCGCCGAAGCGCCTGATGGAAGGCTTCGACCAGCGTGTTCATGCCGTCGCCGGTGGAGGTGATGAAGCCGACCTCCAGCCCGATGGCGTCCAGCCGCCCCGCCAGAAACACGGAATTGGTGTCTACCCGCGAACCGTTCAGCAGTTCGTCACCGATGGTTATAATCTCCGCTATCATACGCTCAATCCATTACCTGATATATTAAAAGCCGAACCAGTGCAATCGGGTGAGGGCCAGGATGCAGATCCAGCAGGTGAGATTGGCGTATATCCCGGCAAAAAGATCATCCAGCGTCACTCCCCATCCGCCCGGATACCGTTCGGAATACCCGGCGGGAAACGGTTTGATCACGTCGTAGAACCGAAAGAATATAAATCCTGCCGCGTAAACGTCAAGACGATAGGGCAAAAAGACCAGCGAAATAAACATCCCCGCCCATTCGTCGATCACGATCTTTTTGGAATCGTGCCCCAGGATCGGCTCGGCTTGCGATGCCGCCCAGATGGAGACGGCGATGGTAATGATAGTCGCGATCAGGAGCGTAACATTGTCGCGTCCCAGCCAGAACCAGGCGATTATCCAGGCCGGGATGGTGCCGATCGTTCCCGGAACGATGGGGAAATACCCGGTGTACAGCCCGGTGGCTATGACGCGAATCAGAGCTTTCATCTATTTGAGGACTCCTCGCAATATGGCGCCGTTCTTGATCAGATAGTCGATGCCGGTCAGCACCGTCACGACCATGGTAATGAGCACCATCCAGTCGAACACCTGGACGACCGACTGTTTTTCAAAAAAATCACCCGCGTATCCCAGCGCGGGCATAATCGTCTTGAGGTTGATATACAGCAGGATGGCGACGATGGTAACCATCTGCAGCACCGTCTTGAATTTGGCCGACAGGCTCGGCGAAATGACCATTCCCCGATACGCCGCCAGCGACCGCAGCCCGGTGATGAAAAATTCCCTGATGATGATCAGCATGATCATCCACGGCTGAACATACCCCAGGGCGGCGAAGGAGATAAACGCCGTCGAGGTCAGAATTTTATCGGCTAGGGGATCCATGAATTTGCCGAAGCCGGTGATGATGCCGTATTTGCGGGCGAGATGACCGTCCCAGAGGTCAGTCAGCGATGCGACGGTGAAAATCAACAACGACGCGGCGCGGCAATAGACGTTTTCCACGAGGAAAAAGACCATGAATATCGGCGACAGGATAATCCGCGCGATTGTCAATTTATTGGGTGTATTCATATCCCTTTCACCATCAGGGCAAAAAGGTACGACCTTAGATGGTACGTGTCAAGCCCGAAGGACAACGCCTCTAAATCTCATTGGACACCAAACGACTCCGAATGTGGGGGATTGCTTGACAATTCGGCCACTGGCGGCTATCTTGCGTGACAGCACCGTGCTGCGGGGCATGACATTAGACGACTGTGGTACTTAGAGGAGGGATCATGCGACAACTCAGTATTATTGTACTTATTGCGGCGGCGGTTTATTTTGCTTCGTGTTCGGATGACAGCTCCACGGCGCCATCGAATAAACCGCTCTTTAAGGTTTCACTTCGGGACACCAATGACGATCCGGTGTCGGGATGGGCGATCGGCTCCATCAATCATCCGATAGACGCCGGGAAAATCGCCGGCGCCTTGAAACCGTGCCCGGAAACGGGAATTTCCTTTTCTCTGCCGGAGGCGTTGGATTGGACACTGACCATATACAACTATAATGGTGATTCGGTAAGGACCTATTCCGGGTTCAGCGACGCCGGTGTGGTCGAGGTGAAATGGGATGGCGAGGGCTACGGTGGTAAAATGGTCTTCAGCGGCTTTTATCGGTACCATCTGGTTGCCGGGGAATTCGAAGACGAAAAATGGATGGTCTTGGAACTCGGCCCCGATCTTCTGTGGACTATTCTCGGCGGACTGGATTCCGACGGCCGTTTCGTCACGAATAACATCGCCTTGTTCCCCGGTCTGATCGCCAATCAGCCGATCGAATATTATACCGACACCGTCACCATAAACCTGTACGATCCGGGCAGCGCATGGGGCGGCGGCGGGGACGGGATATATCCGTTCGTGGTAAAACTGAACCGAAACGGAAACGACTTGTCATTCCATCTGGACGACACGGGAGTTCCCCGGCTGGACGACAGCCGGTAGGCCTGTCCATAGGGAGAGCTCGCGTTTGCTCCCGATAATCCGTTCGCTTCTGAGAACAAAAAATATCCCAGACCAAGTCGCCCTGGTCTGGGATGACGATGTTAGGAAGAATCCACTACTGCAACGCTTTCCGTTGCAACAATATTATAACCTCGTCCCAAGAAATTGTCAAGAAAAAAATATATTTCTCATATGAACTTAACCATCCCAAATGGGGATTTGAGGCTTGCCACAGGGCGTTTAATTGGCTTCATTTTACCTTGACAATGTATAAGGCGATTAGTTTATTTCTAAGTCTTTACATGGAAGGATAACAGTGCAGCCGGAATCGGATAAAACAGAACGGGTCGCCAGCGATATTTTCGCCAAATGCCGCGAATTCACCACCGCTCAGGAAGTCATTGACGCCGGGTATTACCCCTATTTCAGGCCGATCTCGTCCGCTTTAGGCGACGAAGTCGTCATGAAGGGCAAAGAAGTCATCATGATCGGGTCGAACAATTATCTTGGCCTCGTGGGGCATCCCAAAGTCAAGGAAGCAGCGGCCAATGCCGTCATGAAATACGGTTCTGGATGCACCGGATCGCGTTTTCTCAACGGCACGCTGGATATTCACCTGGAGCTCGAAGAACGCCTTGCCAAATTCATGAAACGCGACGCCGCCCTGGTTTTTTCCACGGGATTCCAGACTAATCTGGGCACGATTTCATCGCTGGTGGGCCGGGACGACGCCATGGTGATCGACCGCAGCGACCATGCCAGCATCGTCGACGGCTGCCGATTATCCGCGGGCAAACTGATCAAATACGCCCATAATGACATGGACGATCTGGAGCGGGTGCTCAAAATCGCGGTCAACAACGGCATTCGCGGCGGCATTTTGATTATCACCGACGGCGTTTTTTCGGTTGAAGGCGATATCGTGGATCTTGCCCGGTTGTGCCGGATCGCCGACAAATTCGGGGCACGGGTTATGGTCGACGACGCGCATTCGATCGGGGTTTTGGGCGAGGCCGGGCGAGGCACGGCCTCGCATTTTCACCTGATCGACCGCGTCGATATCACGATGGGCACGTTTTCGAAATCATTCGCCTCGCTGGGCGGGTTTATCGCGGGCGATGTCTCGACCGTCGATTACGTCAAGCATTTCGCCCGGGCGCTGATATTTTCGGCCTCGATTCCGCCGAGTTCCGCAGCGGCGGTGCTGGCGGCGCTGGATATTATTGAGACAGAGCCCCAACGGCGCGAAAACCTGTGGAAAAACGCTCATAAAATGCATAAGGGCCTGCGCGAGCTCGGCTTCGATATTGGCTCGACCAAAACGCCGATCGTTCCGGTCATGATCGGCGACCAGACGACCTGTTTCAAATTCTGGCGGGAACTGAACGACAGCGGCATATTCGCCAACGCCTTTATTCCGCCGGCGGTGGCGCCCGGAAAATCGCTGATCCGTACCAGCTACACGGCGACGCACACCGACCGCCAACTCGATCGCGTGCTGGAGACTTTTGCCAAACTCGGCAAAAAATACGGTATTATCTGACCTTGGAACTGGTTACCACAAAAGACGATATTGAACTTTTGGAAGTGGCCTCGCCCGGCGATCTCAATAAGTTCATCAAACTGCCGTTTGCCATCTACAAAGGCGATCCCAACTGGGTGCCGCCGTTGATATCCGAGCGAAAAGCCTTTTTCGACCGCAAGAAAAACCCTTTTTACCGGGCCGCCAAAACCAGGCTGTTTATGGCCCGCAAAGGAGGTCAATATCTGGGGCGGATCGCCACCTGTGTCAATTACAGCTACAATGAATATCATCAGGACAAAATCGGCTTCTTCGGCTTTTTCGACGTCTTCGAGGATTACGACGTGGCCGCCGTTCTCCTCAAAGTCGCCATGCTCACCTTAAAAGCCGACGGCATGGAAAAAATGGTCGGCCCGGCCAATTTTTCGACCAACCACGAGGTCGGCATGCTGATCGAGGGATACGATTCTCCACCGTTCCTGATGATGACCTATAACCAACCGTATTACAACGGCTTCGTCGAACGGTTCGGCCTCAAAAAGGCCAAGGATCTGATCGCCTACCGGATCGACCGCCAAGCCGATATCGATCCCCGCCTGCGGCGGGTCGCGGAACGGGTCCGCACCAAGGAAGGAGTCGTTTTCCGGTCGTTGAATATCAAGGATTTCGACGCCGAGGTCGAACGGCTCAACGACGTCTATAATCAGGCCTGGTCGAAAAACTGGGGATTCGTTCCCATGTCGAGGGAGGAGTTCCGCCACATGGCCAAGGACATGAAGCAGATCGTCGATCCCGACCTGGTGTTCATCGCCGAGGTCGACGGCAAGCCGGTCGGCTTCAGCCTGACCCTGCCCAATATCAATCAAGCCCTGATTTTCACCGACGGCCGCCTGTTTCCGACGGGCCTCATCAAGCTCCTGTGGCACACCAAGGTGAAAAACAAAATCGATTCTGTCCGCATCATCACCATGGGAATCGTCCCGGAATACCAGAAACGGGGGCTGGATACCCTGTTTTATCTGGAAACTTTCGATGTCGGGTCGAGTAAAGGGTATCGGTGGGCGGAAATGAGCTGGGTGCTGGAGGACAACGTCCTTATGGCCAAGGCGATCGAATACATGGGCGGCGAGGCGTACAAGACCTACCGAATGTACGAAATGCGGGTGTAATCATGTCGAGAAAAGCGATCATAGGCACGGCGGTCGTCGGGATATTGCTTTCGCTGACCGCCTGCAAACGAATCTATTATCATGTTTCCGAAGAAATCACCGGGAACAAGCCGAACAAATTCCGGATTCAGGAAGCCTACTACCAGATGGGTAAATCGATCGCCATCACCGGCGGACGCTACCAGCTGGTGCCGGGCGACAGCATTATTCTCTATATCCAAGGCCAGGGGACGGTCACCGGCGTCGGCGAAGCCGGCGTCGCGACGCTGGATTTTCCCGAGACCACCCGGTTTTATATCTCGCTTCCCAATACTCTGGGCGTCAAGACCTATAATACCGGCCGGCGGGCCATATGCGAAATAACCGGTAATCTCAATTACGGGCAGGGAGAAGACCTGTTCGTCTGTCAGTCCGGCAAGGTCGTTATCGATTCCCTCAAGGGCGACAAGATCTACGGGAATTTCAGCGGGAAATACCTTAACACCAGCAACAAGAGCATATCCGTCGACGGGCCGTTCAAAGCCGGCCTGAAGTAATCTTTTTCTGAAAGCAAAATCTGGACGGGGCACGCCCTCGTGATCCAGCGCATTCATATGAGATGAAAAGGGCAGACGGAGTCCGATAGATTCGCCTATCTTCCCCCGCCGAATTGAAATCCGAACAATATCCGCACATCCGGGATATCGCCGATCCCGACGCGCCCCTCGAGCGAATAGAAATTGCTTCTGCCCATCGGAAAATTCACCCCGCCCGATAGCGTCAGGCCGATTTCCGTATCACTGTCGCCGTGTTTGGGCTTAATTATCGCGACGGTCGGCCCGGCCTGAATATAAACGAAGGCGTTTGAGCTTGGCGGCGATACCATCAACCGCAAGTCAGGATTCAGCGTAACCACGGTAACGTTGTCTCCAAATCCGATATCGCCGCTGGGCGCAAATCGCGCTATCTTGAAGACCTGCCCCAGTACCGCCTGACCTCCTGCGACGAACTGGTCGGGATTGATCCCCAGGCCCGCCCGGACGATCACACCGTTGCCGTACGAAATGGCGCCGGCCGGTGCGGCCAGCGCGCCTATTGCCACGAACATAAGAATAATCGATAAGCATCTGCCATGCATAAATTATCTCCTTTCCGTCTCTTTAATACTATACGTAGCTCATGCGCTGAGACTTTGTTTTCAGCACTATATCGTGATGTCTCTCTCATGCAGTTTCCGACAGATTTTCGAATATAACGGCTGTATAGCCTGATGAGAAACCCTTCCCGGCGGGAGAAATTGCAAAAATGGCGGAAATGCCCATGCTCAGAGATTTAGTCTGATGCGAATGCATCGCGAACAAAACCGGGGTCTGCGGACAGATGCCGAATCAGACCCCGGATATCGTTTGGCGCAGGCACATGCCCGCGGAGAATTTGGAGAGGAGAGCTACTTGTTTTTCTCGCCCTCGGGTTTGTTCCCGGCAGGCTTCCCGTCCATAACGAGGACATTCTCGATGAGAACCGGATCGACCGGGACGTCGGCATACATGCCCTTCTTCATCGTCTTGACGTGCTGAATTTTGTCGACCACGTCCATACCGTCGACGACCTTGCCGAATACCGCATATCCGGCACCGTCGCGCGGCTGATCGAGGAAGGTGTTGTCCTTGACGTTGATGAAAAACTGCGACGTGGCGGAATTGGCCTGGCCGCCGAGGCGGGCCATGGCGACGCTGCCGCGGACATTTTTCAGGCCATTCTGCCATTCATTCTTGATCGGGGGGGAGGTCTTTTTCTGGGCCATATCGACCGTGAATCCGCCCCCCTGAATCATGAAATCGGGGATCACCCGGTGGAAGATGGTGCTGTCGTAGTACCCCTCTTCGGCATACGCCAGGAAATTGTTGACGGTTATCGGCGCCTTGGCCTTGTCGAGTTCGAGCGTGATATCGCCCGCGTTGGTTTTTAAAACGACCTGCACGGTGCCCTCCTCGGATTTTTTCTGGGTAGAATCCTGCGCCGACGCCGGCCCGGCCAAGGTCAGAACGAATATCAAAATGGCCGCCAGAGCCACTCCTGCCGGCCACAGTTTACAGAAATGCCGCGTCATCATAACGGTTCCTTTCGTTCAAGTTCGATATACGTCTTACGGCTTATACACGAGAATATATGTTAAGATCGCCAAAGATAAAAGTCTCTTTCCGGGAAAAAAATCATGGGAAATCGGGCCGGCTGGGCGATCTATTCAGTATCGGGACGGGCTGTCAGGTAAGAATCATATCGGGTGGAATCGGCCAGAAGCTGTTCGACGAAACGGATATCCGTCCGGCCGGGGACGATGACGTCGCGGTAAGAGGCCGCCCGGCCGTCCTTCCGTTCCACCACCACCCGCCGAATCTGAAATTTGAGGAAATCAGCGTGACGTTCAAGGGCGTCGCGGTCAAGCGCTTGCGACAATGCCAGCATCGAATCGAGTTGCGCCAGTACCGCCGGCCCGGCGCTGTCGGCATGCTGGTATTGAAGGGTCTGGTTGAGTGTTTGAGTCATCCACGATTGATATTCGATGCCGCGCGACCGGGCAAATTCCTCAAACAACGTTATCACCGTGTCAGGATAGCCGAATTTGTCGGGATAGCCCGACAGCAGCGGCCAGTACTCGTCGGCGAAATCATAGAGCAAAAGTCCGGACAAAATCAAATCCTGAAAGGCCAACTCGCCCGGCGGCGAATAGACAATATCCGGGGCCAGCCCGACAAAATGCAGGACGCTGTCGGGAGGATTGAGATACCGGCCGTCGGCGAAATAATACCGGGAAATGGTCAGGCGCATGGCGTCGCCATTCGCCAACGAAAATACCGACTGCACCAACCCTTTGCCGAAAGTGGTATCGCCAACCACCACGGCCCGCTCGGCGGCGTGCAGAGCGCCAGTCAGGATTTCCGCGCCCGAGGCCGTGCCGCGGTCGGTCAGGACGACCAGCGGACGGTCAGTGAGGGGCTTTGATGTCGATTTGTATTGCCGATTGTCCCACCGGGAACGGCTGTCGATACCGACGATGAGGACGCCCTTATTCAGGAAAATATCGGCGGCCTCGACGGCTTCGCCGAGATAGCCGCCGGGGTTGCCTTTGAGGTCGAGGATATACCCGCGCGGATTCTTTGATTCGAGTATCTCGACCGCTTCCTGAAGCTGCTCGGCGGCCCCGGCTTCGAAATCGGCCAGGCGGATATAGGCCATCCCGGTTTCGGTCATGCCGTAGTAGGGGATATGTTCCAGTTTGATGGCTCCGCGCGTCAGCGTCAGGTGGAGTGTCTCATCGATTCGCGGGCGATAGATGGTCAGTTTCACCGGCGTGCCCGATTGGCCACGGATATAATCGGTCGCCGACGAGGGATTATCATGCGGCACGTTATGGCCGTCGACGGCCAGAATCCAGTCGCCGCTTCTAACGCCGCCGTCATAAGCCGGACCGCCCTCGTGGACGCTGATTACCATTAAAAGCGAATCGCGGGGTATGATAGTAACGCCGATACCGCTGTATTCTCCCGAATATTCTTCACGCATCTGCAGGTAATCTCTTTTATCCATCAGTTGCGAGAAGGGGTCGAGTAGTTCCAGCAGGTTGTTTTCGGCGGCGTTGAATGCCGGTGCTCGCATGACGGGCAAATGATAATCGGCCAGTATGTAGTGAGCCGTGCGGCTGAACGCCACCGATTGCCTCAGCAAAGGATCGTCGAGAAGAGAGATGCCGGCGAAAAAGAGTACGAAAAATATCACCGCCGCCGAGATAAATCCGACCGCGACCTCTTTTTTAGTCGGCGGCACGATTCATCCTCCGGCCGATCAAACGCACGGCGTGCTCTTTGACCTGACCGAATAGGGGCGCGATTTCCAGACGTCCATCGAGTAATACCACCCGCCGCTGCGAAGTGAGGCTTTTGAATCCCCGGCGGACGCGGTTGAAAAACATCCGGGGTTCCTTTTCGAGGCGGTCGGCGTTTTTCTTCCGCCGCGCCAGTGACGTTTTATAATCGACGTCGAAAACAAATGTCAGATCCGGAGCCTTTTTCAGCGACGCCAGGCCGTTGAGGGTATCGATCAGGCGGCGGTCGAGCCGTCGCCCGAAACCCTGATAGGCGGTGGTCGAATCGAAATAACGGTCGCAAATGATGATCGTGCCTTTTTGTAATTCCGGGAGTATGACCGTTTCGGCCAGGTGCGCCCGCGCCGCTTCGTACAGGAGCAGTTCGGCCAGCGGGCTGATATGCAGGGAACGGTCGAGCAGGATGCGCCGGATTCGTTCCGCTGCCGGCGTGCCGCCCGGTTCGCGGAGAAACAATACCGGCAGACCTCGCTTTTTCAGATAATTGTATAAACGTCGGGCCTGGGTCGTCTTGCCGCAGCCGTCGATCCCCTCGAACGTTATAAACAATCCGCGATATCGTGTCTTCATGGCACAAAAAAGGCGGCTGGTTGTGCAGCCGCCTTGAAGGTAACAAAAAGATCAGGTGGTTTCAGCAACTTTTTTCCGACGCGAAGAGGTTTTTCTCTTGGCTGTCTTCGTTTCCGTTTTTCCGGACGATTTCAGAGTCAGTTTCTGCTTGCTCGTTTCCGTCGCTTTTTTCTTGCCGTATTTGCGGATGAACTCCTCGACCATCTCGCGGGCCTCGGAATCGGTGTACTGCACCGGCGGCGATTTTTTGAAATAGGCCGACGGCGCCAGCAGCGCTCCGCTCAGTTTATTATCGAGGGCCAGCTTGCAGCACCGGACGGCGTCGATAACGACTCCGGCGGAATTAGGGCTGTCCCAGACTTCCATCTTGAATTCGATATTGAGGGGGACGTTGCCGAAGGTCGTCCCTTCCAGGCGGATATAGGCCCACTTGCGGTCGTCGAGCCATTCCACATAATCGGACGGGCCGATGTGAACGTTGCGGGCGCCGATGTCATAATCCAACTGGCTGGTGACGGCGTTGGTTTTGGAAATCTTCTTGGATTCCAAACGTTCCCGTTCGAGCATATTCAAAAAGTCGGTATTGCCGCCGATGTTGAGTTGGCTGGTGCGTTCGAGCTTGACGCCGCGCTCGCGGAACAGCCGCGCCAGGACGCGATGCGTGATGGTGGCGCCCACCTGCGATTTGACATCATCGCCGATAACCGGCAGGCCGCGCTCCTCGAACCGCTTCTGCCAGTACTGCTCGCGGGCGATAAAGACGGGGATGCAGTTGACGAAGCCGCAGCCGGCGTCGAGAACCTGCTCCACGTACCACTTGGTCGCCTCTTCGGAACCGACCGGGAGGTAATTGACGACGATGTCGGTGCCGGTATCCTTGAGCAGCTTGACGATGTCGACCGTATCGCCGGGAGCCTTCTTGATGATTTTGCTGAGGTATTTGCCCAAGCCGTCATGGGTCATGCCGCGCCGGACGGTGAGGCCGGTTTTGGGCACGTCGGCGAACCGATAAGTATTGTTGGGCCAGGTATAGATGGCGTCGGCCAGATCCTTGCCGACTTTGTTGGCGTCGATGTCGATCGCCGCCGAAAATTCGATATCGGAAATATGGTATCCACCCAGGTTGACATGCATCAGGCCGGGGACGAAATCAGTCGCCTTGGCGTCGCGATAAAAATGGACTCCCTGCACGAATGAAGACGCGCAGTTGCCGACGCCGATGATGGCTACACGAACTTTGTCGCTCATGGAAAACTCCTTTGTTTCTCTATCGTGTTTGGTCCAGTCTGCAATTTCAGTGTCATAAACGACCGCAAAGTATAACAGCGTACGCGGTGAGGCAACTCAAAATGACAACAATTGACTGTACGTACAATTAATATAAGTTTCCGCATTTTGCGTTGCTGACGCACCGATCTATCTACCGATCGCGCTAACCACATGATTAACAATGGATTTTGCTCCGAGCGACAAACTTGCGGATCGCGGCGTGTCCCGCGAATGGCTTTCGGCGAAAATGGTTGACAATATATTTGTATGTACATATAATAATGCCATGAAGGATGTGATCGATATCCGGCTCGACCAAGCGCTGGCCCGCAAGCACGTCGAGCGGGTCAGCCTGCTCCGGCGTTTGCTCAAAGAGCTCGCCGCGTCGGCCGATACGGCCCATCTCGGCGGCGCAAAAAAGGCGATGCCGTTCACGCCCGAGCAATACGAGATCATAACCATTCTCGACGCCTACGGTCACGGCGTCACCGTCAAGGAGGTCGTGGAGGCAATCGATACCCCGCATGCCAATGTCACCCGGACCCTGGAACGGCTGGAGAACAAGGGCTTGGTCTATCGCGCCCGGGGCGCCGAAGACCGCCGCCAGATGATTGTCCGGCTGACCCTGGCCGGCGCCAAGACGGCCCGGCAGATGGCGCAGATCGCCGAACGGCTCGACGAGTCACTCTGGCACAGACTCAGCGACGAGGAGAAGCGGACGCTGCTACGCCTTCTACGAAAGGCATAATCCAATATTAGACGGCTGCCCACACCGGCCCCCATTAATTCGTATTACACCGTTTTCGGTTCAAGCTTGCTACGGCGTTTTATAGAAAATTCCCAGATAATAGCAAGACGCGGTACTCAGAATTTGCCGATTGGTATTCAGATAAATCTCCGGCACAGAATCATTGAGGATAACCGGCTCGGCATCGATATTGAGCACGAATGGATGGTCGGAATTGAATGGATGGCGGTCGGGGAAGATAAGCAATCCCAATACCTGATCAATGTAAACATACTTGTCGACTTCACCGTCAGGTATGCCTACGCCATTATTATCCCCGCGGTCCAGTCCGAGAATCTGGATGTACTTGATTCCGTCCTGATTGTAATCAAGATCGGATGGATCGATTGACT
>Ga0315554_1001316_pt1 | contig 14606 bp, 12 predicted proteins | sample SalMarSW160370MG_FD_202114 | JGI IMG/M metagenome (GOLD analysis project Ga0315554, IMG submission 202114) | Salt marsh sediment microbial communities from the Plum Island Ecosystem LTER, Massachusetts, United States - Salt Marsh Sediment SW1603-70 ... | reverse complement strand
ATTTTGAGGAATTGGTGGTTGTCATAGACCACTTTCACATCAAACCGCTACTGCCCCTCTTCACTGGCGACGGCCAATTCTACATCTTGGCGTTGAGCCAGAACGACGTCAGGTTGCTGCATGGTACGCGCTATAGCGTCAGCGAGGTAGACATCGGGCAGGTAGGTGGCAGCCTGGCCAAAGTTCTACCATCCGACGATTATCAAGCGGGTCTTCAACTCCACACTTCTGGTTCCGCAGGGAGAATGGCCGGGGACGGCTCAGTAATATTCCATGGGACAGGAGGTGGCAGTGTAAGCGCCAAGAATGATCTCCTGCGCTACTTTCATCTTGTTGCTGATGGCCTGACGGAATTTCTTCAGGGAGACCGGGTGCCGCTCGTGTTGGCGGGAGTCGAATACTTGCTTCCGATCTACAAAGAGGCCAACACGTATCCGAACTTGATAGACACGGTCATCACGGGGAACCCTGATTTGCTGAGCGCGGACGAGTTGCACAAAAGCGCCTGGGACATTATTGGGCCTTTGTTCCAGGCAGCACAAGAAGAGGCTGTCGCCCATTACCAACAACTTGCCGGCCAGGCAAGCGAACGAGTCGCAGACACATTGGAAAAGATCGTTCCAGCCGCCTATGATGGCCGGGTTGAAACGTTGTTCGTCGCCACCGGCGTGCCGCAATGGGGTGTCTTTAATCCAGTTACAAATGAGATTGAGTTACACGATCCAATAGAGTCCGGCGACGAGCACCTGCTGGACTTGGCGGCTGTTCAGACCTACTTGAAAGGTGGAATCGTCTACGCCGTGGAACCAGAAAAAGTGCCGGGTGGGACAGCTGCCGCCGCTGTGCTCCGTTATTGATCGAGCGTCATTGCTCAGCCTGGCGACTGCGCACTTTGGGGGAGACGCGCAAGCGCTTCCGCGTGTAGCAGTTGAAACACGAGAAACCAAATCACATTGCTATGAGAAGCTATCGTTATCCTAGATGTCAAAGGAGAGGAAAGAATGGACAGAGCAGATTTCCCTATCGAGTTTCATAATGAAATTGATGATGTGAAGAAAAGTGAGAACGAATTCTACACCCTGGCCGTAGACCGGCTCAGTGAATTGGCAGAAGGGTACAACGACATCTCAGGCGGGGTTGTTAACTTGAAGCAGCCAGCCAAAGAACATCAGACACCGTACATATACGAAGTGACAATTGTCGTCTATATGGGATCAGATCATATCGCAGCTACCGAAAAAGGTGAGCAGTTGGAATCCACACTGGCTGGCGCTTTAGATGCTGTTGAACAGCAAGTTCACGAACGTCGTAAACAACAGCAGAACTATTAAACCACCCCGATTGCTCGCTTTAACGTGGTCAAACGCGCGGCGGACTGGCACCGCTCATACACATATTATACGAGGAGTATAGCTATGAACGAACACCAGCCGTGGGAATTTACCTGTAAAACATGCGGCGGTCATGAATTGTATGTTCGTCGAGTTTGGGAAATCCTCGCCGGGCCTGAGAGTGAAAACTGGCAGGAATGGGGCCCACTCGAGGCTGACCATCACTGGCACTTTAGATTTAAGGAAAAGATAGAGAAGGCTGAAAAAGAAGACTCTGATCGATGGGATTTCGCCAAATACACCAAAGATATGTCTTCTCCCAAGCCGGAAGATTATGAAACCTACGAGCCGCGCACCAACCCGGGAAACGACATGTTTTACGTGAATTGCGCAAGCTGTGATCGCGAGATCGAGTTTGGCTGGGCACAATCCAACCGTGGCGGGGGCATATTTCCTGTTGAATGTTCCGACTTTGTTCCCGGGAGATTTTGGCCGGAACCCAGGTATTTGGATTCCTGGCACCAGAAAGGTTGGCTCAAAAGTGACCAAGATGGCGAATGAGGCGGCGTCCAATGGACTTTAGAGAATAATATCAAATATTAGGTGTACCGCCGAATGGGGGTAGCTCCACACTTGACCGTGGTCGCCCCATTGGGCCAGTTCTGAGCGCCATATGTGGTACGTAGTGTCATCTCAAGTGCTGTATCTGACTACCTCGAAAGGCACCTGCGCCTCCACCACGATTAGATAGGGAGCTACCCATCGAGTCGGAATCCAACCGAATCCTAACCTTTGATTGTAGGCACGTCGGCAGTCCCAACCATGCCCATCGGTTGGGACTGCCACTTTGTGTTACGATGGGAGCATGAGTTCTGCTGCCGGCCTGCTCAGGACCCCGAATTGTCTGGAGATCGTGAGCTTGCTCACCGTAAGATTCTCTGCTGAGGACCCAGAGCCGACACCACGCAAGTTACTGGACGAGATCGTCTATTATGAGGTCTATGGCGGTCAAACGAGCAATGGGCACGTCACCCCAGGGGTGCCAGAGACCGTGCCGCCCGGTCCGGCCGAGAAACTCATGAACTGGCCAAGACGGGTCTTTGGGCCTCCTGTCTGGTTGGCTGTTAGTCAAGAGGGGCGATGGTCAGGGAAAAGGTCGCGCGCGACGTAATAGTACGAGGTGGGATCTTGTGGACTATCACCATATTGTCGACGATGACGAGGCCGTCTTGTTTATCCTGCGAGAGACTTTCTCCAAGCTGGGAGAGGGATAGCAAGTGGCCAGCTCCAGTAATGGACGCGAGGCCCTGGAACAGCTCGCCAAGGAGCCCTGCGATGTGATGGTGACCGATCTCAGGATGTGCGACGTGGACGGTATACAGCTTATGGAAGCTGCTGGAAGCAGCAGCCCTGGCATGCTGGTGATCTGGCTCACGGCCTACGGCTGTGAGGGACTACAGGAGGAGGTTGCGCGGTTGGGAGTTCGCCGCTGCATCAGCAAGCCCGTAGGAACATCGGACATCGTGCGGACGGTGCGGGAAGCGCTGGGGAATGCTCTCGGATCAGGCCAAGTGAGTATGAGAGAGGCGAGGAACGTGGCAAGCTATCGTGATGTCGAGCGCATGATGCGAAAAGAGAGTCCGTGGACTCTAGGACGCTCGCGCGACAAACGGACAGTATCAGGAGGGTAAGGTGTCTGAACGTACAAAAAGAGCGGATGTAGAGATTTCGTTGCATGCGGATGTGCTCTGTGAGGGCAAGTCGTGTGGTACTTCGGTAGCCCTGGTGATGAATCCCGTTACCGAAGAGGTGACACACATGGTGGTGCGGGAGAGACACGCCCCACACAGAGAACGACTGGTGCCGACCAGCGTTGTAGGGAAGACGACCCCGGAGCAAATGGAACTCGGCTGCTCAGCGGCCGAACTGGCAGCGATGGAGCCCTTTGTCGAGACTGAGTTTGTCAAGGTAACAGTGCCGCACTACCTGTCTGTCGGTATAGGCTATTCCTACCCGTACTCCATTCCAGATCCCCGGGTCGAGACGGTAGCGGCACACAGCGAGCAGATCCCGCTGCACGAGTTGGCGGTGCGTCGTGGTGCGCAGGTGCACGCCACCGACGGGCGCATCGGCAAGGTAGACGAGTTTCTGGTCGATCCGGCCAACTGTCACGTGACCCACCTGGTGCTGCGCGAGGGACATCTGTGGGCCGGAAAAGAGATCGCGATCCCGATCTCTATGATCGGGCGCATGGGCGACGATGAGGTGCACCTGAAGCTGAGCAAAGCTCAAGTCGAGCAGTTGCCCGAGATCCCGATACGCAGAGGGATGTTGCAGGAAGGCGGGTAAGGAGGGCGCCATGATGAGAAAGCTTGTTCCAGGACCGGCCGTTCGTGCCGGGTGACCTCTCAGCTTCCACCGGGTATGGACGCTGAAACCGCTGACCTGGTCGGCGAGTTCAATGAGTGGGATACGACGTCTCACGCTATGCGACGCAGTAGGGATGGTGTTTTGCGGGAGCAGCGCATCCGGCGTGGGGAGTTGACTGCGGTGGGGCATCGCGTGGTGCATGGCAGACCAAAGTACAGCGAACCACAGCGCATCACAACGGAAATGGTCGAAGAATTATATCAGCTTCAGCCTTTCGATCCCGAACATCTGTCGGAAGAGATCCTGCTGACCGAGGCATTTCACCGGCGGTTTCCTAACCTGCCCCAAGTAGCGTGTTTCGACACGGCTTTTCACCATGACCTGCCGCGCGTGGCCCGGTTGTTGCCGATCCCGCGCCGCTACGAAGCGCAGGGGGTGCGGCGGTACGGGTTTCACGGATTATCATACTCGTTTCTGATGGAGGAACTGGAGCGCCTAGCTGGACCGCAAGCGGCGCGAGGTCGCGTCATTCTCGCTCACTGTTTTCGGTTGACAAAAACACACTAGAATGTGGGCTCTTGATCGGTTTCGAGGAGGTGCGCCATTCATGCCAAGAACCGCTATTTCCAGCGATGCAAAACCCTGATTCTTCAAGGCTTTCAGCAGTTTGACCAAGCATCAGTTGGCGCACTTTGACCGACTTCCCTGAAACCCGGTAAGAGCCAAAATGCAAAAGATGCCCAAAGGGCATGTTTGTCCTGAAGGATCTGGCACAAGTAAACGCACATCTGAGGAGGAGAACATGGATGACTTTGGCTTGAAAAGAGAACCTGAAAAAGAGATATCGCGGCGGGATTTTCTCAGGGGTGTGGCTTCAGGTGTAGCTGGTGTCGTGATCATTTCCGCGGGCGGCTTTGTCATATGGCGGGAATCCCAGCCGGAAGCTGAGCCTGCGGTAACCAGGATTGGAACAGCCGTGCCCCCCTCCGGCTACATCCGGTGGGATTCGGACAAGTGCGTCGGGTGCGAGAGGTGCATTTTGGCATGTGCACTGGCGCACGGTGGAGTCACCAACCCCCAGTTTTCCAGCGTCATGTGGAAAGCAGACTTTGTAGGGCATTACTTACGCGAGCCCATGTTTTGCCAGCAGTGCGCTGCGCCTGACTGCTACATGGCTTGTCCTGTCGAAGGAGCCCTGGTCATTGATAAAGGGACCGGCGCAAGATGGATCGATCGGACAAAGTGCATTGGCTGTCGCAAGTGCATCGAGGCGTGCACCTACACACCACCTCGCATCAGCTTTGAAACAGCGGATAAGGTAGCCATCAAGTGCGACCTGTGCAAGGATCGAGAGGGTGGACCGGCCTGCATTTACGTCTGTTCAGAGGCGGGCGGCGGACGCGCCCTGAGTTATATATCGAGGGAGGAGCGAAAAGCATGAACGGCTACGCGGGCGAAATTCTGAAAGTGAATTTGACGACCAATGTGATCCAGACGCTGGATACAAGTCAATACGTCCCCGATTTCATCGGTGGTTATGGCATTGCGCTCAAGCTGATCTGGGATGAGACCGTCGGCAAGCCCTTCCCTTCGGAGTACAGCCCTGACGCTCCGCTGGTCATTGCCACGGGACCGTGCGCCGGTACGCCGGCCCCAACCTCGGGGCGCAGCGAGGTCGTGGGCATCGCTCCGCAAGGATATCCGCAGCCCTGGGTGGCCGATTCCGGTTTCGGCGGCGACTTTGCCAAGCAGCTCAAATTCGCAGGATACGACGCCATCCTGCTGGTGGGGCAGGCCCCCTCCCTGACCTATCTATACATTGAAGACGGGAACGCCGAACTGCGAGATGCATCCAGTCTCCAGGGATTGACGACCCTCGACACGCAGGAAATGCTGATGCAGGCGCACGGCCGAGAAGCGGCCATCGCCAGCATCGGGCCGGCCGGGGAAAACCTCGTGCGCCTGGCCATCATTGAAGCGAAAACAGAGAACGCCGCCGGACAGGGCGGCTTTGGCGCCGTCATGGGCTCGAAAAAGCTCAAGGCTATCGTGGTGAATGGGGGCCGGTGTGCCATACAAGTTGCCAGGCCGGACGTGCTGTTATACGAGACGCGCAAGATCGCCGACGAGCTTCCCCAAGGGAGCACCGCCGGCATCGGGTTACCCCGGAAGCTGTTGACCCAGTACCCCAGGTATTGCGTGCGCAAGCAGTCTGGGTGCACCTCTTGTGGCGAGTGCACGATGCCATTCCAGGACTACTACGAGAACGTACCGATGCACTACATAGGCACCGGAATGCTTTCCGGCGTCTACCACTGTGTAGCCGCTGCTGCTCCAGCACTGCTGAAGGGAAATACTGACATCGAAGCCGGTGGTTTTGAAATAGCCAAGCTGTGCGACTGGCTGGGCTTGAATGAATGGGAAATGTTCGAAGGCATGAACTGGTTTATCCAGAACTGCTACAACGCTGGCGGGTTACAGACTCTTATGGGCCAAGATCTGTCTTTGAACCAGAATGGCCCGGCGGTGTATCCCAAGGAGGAGGCTGAGGCCTATCTTGGGTTTACGCCGGAACAGGCCGTGCAGTTCATCCAGGCCATGGCCTATCGCAAAGGGGACGGGGATATCTTTGCCGAGGGAACCCCACGGGCCGCTGAAAAGCTGGGATTGCAGGATCTGGTGTGGCAGACGCATAAGCATGGCTACGGCCCCCACTGGGACGGCCGGTATTTGCACTTTGTACACTTTCCCATGTGGGTGATCAGTGCTGCGCTGTGGGGAACGCGCGGTCGCGACCCGATGAACTCGACACACGGCGCCGTGCAGAATTATCACCGCGCCGTAAAGGAATGGACGGACGACGGCCCGATCCCTTACGAGCAGCTCAAAGTCATCGGTCGCAAGGTCTATGGCACCGAATATGCCTTTGCCGGCTGGCCAGACGACGAGGAGATGGGCTACCGGGACAAAGAGATCGTGGTCATCTGGCATGAAAACCGCCACGTTATGAAATGCAGCCTTCCGGTGTGTGACCAGTCGTTCCCTATGACCTATTCCACCGCGACGTCAGACATGGTGGGAGATTTCACGGCTGAGGTACGGCTGTTTAACGCCGTGGTGGGTACCGATTGGTCCCTTGACGACATGCACAAGGCCACAGAACGTTGCTATAACGTCTTACGGGCGCTGCACATCCGGCAGGGCAGAACCCGTCTCGAGGACGACAGTATCATCCGTTACTTTGAGGAGCAGCCGTCCATGTATCCGGACGAGCCGCAAACGCTCAATCCTGATCTCTACCGCCAGATGATGGACCGCTACTACGACCGCAGGGGTTGGAGTACCGAAAGTGGCTTCCCGACCCGGGCCAAACTGCATGGATTGGGCCTGGATGATGTGGCCGATGAGTTGGCGCGCGAGGGGAAACTGGCTTAAGGATGACAAGGAGCCACTGCGCCACGAACGGGGAAAGCGATCGCCTTCAAGGAGGGTTCTGATGGTCGAACACCATAGAGAGCAGAAGGAGTTGCGCCAGACCCGAGAAGGGCCAGAAACTGGGAAAGGGTAAAGACATGGAAAACCGGAGCGAACGGTCAAGGCGAGATTTCCTGAAAGGCGGCGCTGCCGGGCTGGTCACGGCATTGTTGGGCGGTGTAAGCCAGCCGATGGCCGACCATAGTAAGGAATTTGCCATCCTTCAGGATACAACTCGATGCTCCTTCTGCGAAAAATGCGTCGGTGCGTGCGAGAAGCGGCACGGTGGGGAGCATCCTGGTACCTTCTATACCCAGGTTACCCTTACCTATCCGCAAGGCAAAGAGGCCAGACCCTTGCCGGTGTCGACGCGCTGCATGCACTGCTTCGATTCCCCTTGCACACGAGTATGCGAAGGTAAAGCGCTGACAAAGACTGTCCTGGGTGCTGTGACCTGGGATGAGGACCGCTGCATCGGCTGTCTATCTTGCGTCAGTGTCTGTCCCTTCCCAAAGTCGTTGCACTATGAACCCTCTCAAGGCAAAGTTTATAAATGTGATATGTGCTACGACCGGATCGTCGCCGGCGCCAACCCGGCCTGCGTGGACATTTGCCATGCCTATGGCTACGACTCGCTGTCCTTTGGACCTTTTGACGAAATGCGAGAATTAGGGATGCAGAAGGCACGAGAGATCAACGGCGTCCTTCTCTATCCCGGGCAGACGCACACGCTCATCCTGTTCGCGCCTGAAGCATTGAATACAACGATGATGTCCCGTCTTTTCGGCTTCACCCGCGAATATTCGGTCGAGACGATACTGAAGGCAGACGTCACCCAGGTCGCACACTTTGGCTGGATCCCCGTGCTCGGCGGATTGATCTATTATGGCCTTAAATGGCGCAAGAATCGAATAGAGCAACCGCCAGAAAGACCACGGAAGGAGCAGTAGAGTGAGTTACTGGTTTGGAGCAAAACCGAAACTGTCGTCACTTGACCTGAAAAAGCCGGGTTTGGCCTCGTTGTTGGTTCAAAAGACATTCCTGGTCAATCCCTTATCGGCTCTGTTCCACGTGGGAATGGTCGGGGCATTGATCACCGGTATCATCATGGAGATCCTGTACTTTAGCAGTTGGGGGTCAATCTTGAATGGCGGCGGCTGGGTAATTACCTGGGTGCACGGCGGGCTGGGGTTGCTGACGGCCGTCGGATTTATGGGAGTGCTCGCCCGGTTTGCCAGCAGCAAGTCATTCCGAGTAGCTTCCGGCCGCGGGTTCTACATTGACGCCGTCTTGATCGGCGTGATCGTGGTCAGCGGGCTCATCCTGCTGCTGCGGATCCTCGGGATCCTGCCTGCCGCCTCGGGCTGGGAATCCACCATTCACGTCGCTGCCACCATGGTCTGGCTGTTGGTGTCCCTTTTCGGCGGTGGACTCGTATCGCACGCAGTGGGCACTGTGGCATACAGCTTTACCGACGGGCACTCACCAGTCGCCTTACAGATCTTTAGCAGTGCGTGCAGCCGGTGCGGAAAGTGTGTTGAGGTGTGTCCCGAATACGAAGCCAGTAACGGCTTGCCCGAGCAGGCGCCGGCGCTGAAAGTGCGCCGCTATCTGAAACAGTTCCAGGACAGCGCGTCGCCCGCGGAACGCAAAGCCATCGTCGAGCATGTTTATGCCTGTGCGTTGTGCGGCCTGTGCGTGGGCGTGTGCCCCTATGCATTCCGGCATTATGATCTGTACATGGGCCTGCTGCGGCAGGTGAACCGGACGCAGGAAGGGGAAGAGGTGCGCGCATGAAGAGAAAGGCAACCCTGGCCATACAGGACCTTTGTGCCTGTGACGGCTGCGAGGTGGCATTGGCCGACATGGGGCACGTACTGCTGGATCTCCTCGACGATAAGGTGGACCTGGTCTATGCGCCGCTTTTCATGAGCGCCCATGATTATGGCGAGGTGGATATCCTGATGCTGACCGGCGTGGCCCGCACCGAGGACGACATTGCGCACCTGCGGCAGGCCCGGCAGCGGGCGCGGTACATTGTATCTTTCGGGTCCTGTGCCACCTTTGGCGGCATCCCCGGTCTGGCCAATCTATATGAGCGAGCCACCTTGTTAGAAACCGCCTATCAGAACGCGCCCTCTCTTCGGGTGGGTGAGGGAACCATACCGAGTGAATTGCTACCAGCCCTGACTGGCGAAATCCGGCCCATCGGCGCCTATGTCGACGTGGATTTCTCCCTGCCGGGCTGCCCGCCGCCCCCTCGCTTGCTGGCGGATTTTTTGGAGCGGGTGCTAAAACAGTTGCCTCTCCAGGGGGAACGGTCATGAGAACAGAAAAGATCAACGTGGCACCAGTTACGCGCATCGAAGGGACCATGAGTGTGTCGATCAACCTGGACGAAGGGGGAAACGTCGCCCAGGCGCACGCCCACGTCCTCGAGTTTCGGGGCTTTGAGGCTTTTTTGTGCGGCCGGCACGTTTCAAAAGCACCGTTGGTCACCCCGCGCATCTGTGGTGTCTGCCCCGTACCCCATCACCTGGCCTCAATCAAGGCCCTGGAGAGCGGGCTGGGACTGGAGCCGCCGCGCCCGGTGGCAATGTTGAGGGAACTGATGCTGGCCTGCGAGCACGTGAGCGACCATCTGCTGCATATGTTTGTTATGGCGGGGGCGGACTTGCTTCTGCCGGATCTGCCGCTAGCGCAGAGAGGGCTTCCGACGCTCTACGCAACATATCCCCAGGTCCTGCGGCAAGTCGTGTCGATGCGCAACGTGACGCAAACCATCATCTCCACGCTCGGGGTCCAGGCCGTGCACCCCGACGCCGCTGTACTGGACGGGCTTAACAAACACCTGACTGAAGCGGAGCGAAGACGGTTTCTGGAAGGCGTGCGGCAGGTGAAGGAAACGATCCTAAAGCTCTGCGACGAATTGTGGGTTCCCCGGCTCCAGAAAGCGATGCAAGATTACGCCGGCCTTGGCCGGCTGGACACGCATTTCGTCGCCCTCGTCCGCGACGACCAGATGGCATTGTACGATGGAACGGTGCGCATCATCGACCCCGGTGGCGCGGTGGTGGCCGATTTCCCGGCCAGCGCGTACCTCGATCATATCGGGGAAAAAGACATAAGCTACAGCTATGCCAAAGCGGCCTACCTGCCGTCGCCGGGGTCTTCGGAAGGCATGTATCGGGCCGGACCCATAGCGCGGGTCAACGTTGCCAGGGTTGCCGGCACAGAGCAGGCTGGCCGGCTGATGGAGGAATTTCGCTCCGGGTTTGGCCAGGTAGCCCAGGAGACGCTGGCGCAGAACTTTGCCCGTTATATCTCGGCGGTCTATGCCATCGAGCGCGCAGAGCAGATCCTGGCGGATCGAGGGATCACCGAATGGGAACCGGCCGCTCCCGTGGAGTACAAGGCCGGGGAAGGGGTGGGTATCGTGGAAGCACCTCGGGGCTTGTTGATCCATCATTTCCGGTGGGATGACGACGGCTACATCCGTGCAGCCAACATTATTACGCCGACGAATGCCAACGCCAGTGCCATCGATTTCTCGCTCAAACAGGTGGCAGCCAGGTCCATTCGCAGCGGGCAGGTGGATCGCGAAAAGCTGGAGCACGAGGTTGGGATCATGATCCGCGCGTACGATCCATGTATATCGTGCGCAACCCACGCCATGTCCATGGAAGAGGATCTCTTCGGCATCGAGATCCTGGACGCAGACGGAAACCTGCACCAGAAATAACGGATCTCGAACTGCTCGCCAGTCCTGCTCATCGGCGACCGGGCGACAACAGCGGACAGAAACATAACTCAAAGAAAGAAAGGATTACCGCTATGCTAGACAAAGCCAACACACTAAAGGGTTACAAATTGAACAGCCTCGACGGGGAAATAGGGAGGGTCAAAGAATTCTACTTCGATGATCAGCACTGGGCGATTCGCTATCTGGTCGCCGACGCAGGAAACTGGCTTACGGGCAGGCAGGTGTTGATCTCCCCGTATGCGCTGGTCGCCGTGAGCAGAGAAGAGCAACACATCTCCATCGATTTGACCAAGAAGCAGATTGAGGACAGTCCATCCTTGGAGAGTGACAAGCCCGTCTCGCGACAATTCGAGGAGTCCTACTATGGCTATTATGGATATCCGATGTATTGGGGCGGCCCGTACATGTGGGGAGCCTATCCCTACATTGTGCGTGACCCTGAAAAGTGGAGAGAATCCGCCCGGGCTGAGAAAGCGTCATGGGATCCGCATTTGCGCAGCACTCACGATGTGAGTGGCCATCACATTCAAGCCGCCGACGGCGAGATTGGCCACGTCGAGGATTTTGTCATCGATGACGAGCAGTGGGCGATTCGCTATCTAATCATCGATACAAAAAACTGGTGGCCGGGAAAAAAAGTCCTGATTTCACCGCAATGGATCGAACGCGTTAGTTGGAGTGAGTCGAAAGTCTTCGTCAATATTCCCCGAAAGACCATCAAGCAGTCACCGGAATACACAGAGGAGTCTCTGCTAACTCGGGATTATGAGACCGCACTGCATGGACATTACAATCGCCAAGGATACTGGGTCGATGAATCGGCTGCCAAGGAGCATTCCCATTGAAGCAAGCACGAGAAAGGGCTTTCTTACAGGCGCGACTTGCTCGACCGTGAAACGCAGGACGGGCGGGCGGCTGGGCCCTCGGTCGAGTCTCATACTTCTGGCCCGAGGAACGAAATGGCAATGACGGAGGATAATGTTCACGGAGATCAAATGACAAGAGAGATTCCGATCACTACTCCACGTGTGCGGAACTACCCGCACTCGGACTCAGGAGCATCCCATGAATGATACTCAAGAGAATCAAATCGCGCCGGGCGGGCCCGGCATTTCGGCGCGGTGGACTTCCAGCGCAAAGGTCGGAGTGGGCACCGCTCTCAGTGACAAGAGCCGGGTCTGGTTTACACTGAGCCACGGCATCTTCAACGAGATCTATTACCCCCGCATTGACCAGGCCTGCGTCCGCGATATGGGGCTAATCGTCACGGACGGAGCGAAGTTCTTCTCCGAGGAGAAACGCGATGCCGGACACACAGTGGAATGGCTGGACGGCGGTGTGCCGGCTTTCCGACTGATCAATAGCTGCCGCGCCGACCGCTACCGCATCGAAAAGCAGGTTGTGACCGATCCCCAGCGGGATACGGTTCTGCAGCAGGTCCGGTTTATCGCACAGCAAGGCGCATTGTCCGACTATTACCTGCACGTCCTGCTCGCACCCCATCTGGGAAACCACGGCAGCGGCAATACCGCCTGGGTGGGGGAATTTGAGGGCACGCAACTGTTATTGGCCCAGCGGAACGATTATGCCCTGGCGCTGGCCTGTTCCGCGCCGTGGACAAAGCGATCGGTTGGTTATGTTGGTTCGTCTGACGGTTGGCAGGACCTGAAGGCGCACAAACAGATGACCTGGGAATACACGCGGGCGGAAAACGGCAACGTGGCTCTGACAGCGGAAATTGATCTTTCGATGTCACAGGGGAATTTTGTGCTGGCACTTGGTTTTGGCAAAGACCCGGATGAAGCGGCCCGGAATGCCATCGCCAGCCTGCGCGACGGTTTTGACAAAGCGAAGCACGACTATGTCGCCGGTTGGCAGGAATGGATGAAGACGCATCTATCGCAGGAAAACGGAGAGGCCGCTCGGGGCGATCTTGCTCGAAAAAGCCTTGCCGTCCTGCGCACGCACGAATCCAAGACCGCGCCCGGCGCCATCATCGCCAGCCTCGCCATTCCTTGGGGATTTAGCAAGGGTGACAGTGATCAGGGTGGCTACCATCTCGTCTGGGCCCGCGACTTGGTGGAGGCGGCGGGCGGTTTGCTGGCTGCCGGCGCACATGAAGAAGTACGCCGTGTGCTCTCCTTTTTGCAGAGAACCCAGCAAACGGATGGTCACTGGTCACAAAATATGTGGTTGGATGGCTCGCCCTATTGGAACGGAATCCAACTGGACGAGACGGCGTTGCCGATTCTGCTGGTGGATCTGGCCCGTCGCGAGAAAGCATTGGCCGGGGGCGATGTTGCCACGTTTTGGCCGATGGTGAAAGAGGCTGCCGGTTATTTGGCGCGCAACGGCCCGGTCAGCCCGGAGGATCGCTGGGAGGAAGATCCCGGCTATACACCGTTCACGGTCGCGGCGGAAATCGCCGCGCTGCTTGTGGCAGCGGAGCTGGCCGGTTTGAATGACGAAGCATCCATTGCCACACATCTTCGCGAGATCGCCGATGTCTGGAGTACTTCCATCGAACGTTGGATGTATATGTCTGCCACGGATTGGTGCCGGAGATTCAACGTCGAGGGCTACTATGTCAGAATCGCCCCGAACCAGACGGGTGTGGATGGATCGAGTTTCCAACAGAATGTTCACGTCAAAAATGTCACGGCATCCGAAGACACCCGCGCGGCCAGTCATCTGATCAGTCCCGACGCGCTGGCCCTGGTGCGTTTTGGCCTGCGTGCGGCCGACGATCCGCGCATTCGCGACACGGCAGAGGTTATCGACGCATTGCTCAAAGTGGAGACACCGTCCGGCTCTGTCTGGCATCGTTACAATGGCGATGGCTATGGCGAGCATCAGGATGGTTCGCCTTTCGATGGAACGGGGATTGGCCGTGGATGGCCACTGCTAACTGGCGAGCGGGCCCACTACGAACTGGCAGCAGGACGGGTCGAAAACGCAAAACGGCTCCTAGCCTCACTAGAATCCTTCACGAACGAAGGGGGCCTGATCCCAGAGCAAGTCTGGGATTCTCCCGACATTGTGGACCGCGACCTTTATTTTGGCCTTCCTTCCGGTTCGGCCATGCCGCTCGTTTGGGCGCACGCGGAGTATCTCAAGCTGCAGCGCTCATTGCACGACGAGCTGCTCTTCGATCAGCCGTCGCAAACAGTGCAACGCTATCTCAAAGAAAAAACCGTTTCCCCGCGCCTGGTGTGGCGGTTCAACCACAAGCTTCGTACACTGCCCCCCGGCAAAATCCTGCGCATCGAGTTGATGGCTCCAGCCAGCATTCATTGGTCTGCCGATGATTGGAAAACTTGCTACGACCTAAGGACCCACGACGCCGGGCTGGGGATTCACATGGCCGATCTTCCGACCAAGGCGCTGCCCGAAGGAAAGCAGGTTAGATTCACTTTCTACTGGGAGGACGCCGGTCATTGGGAAGGCGTGGACTTCATGGTTCGCATCGCTGCTTGGCGCAGAGATGACACTGTCCCGCCGGAAAGGCGTGAGACGAATGAAAAATGAGGCCAAATCGGAAGTGAACGGTTTTGTGTATTTCGCTGTGGGGGTTGCGGCACTCGGCGGCCTGCTCTTCGGCTATGATACGGGGGTTATTTCCGGGGCAATCCTGTTTATCAAAGATCAGTTTTCTCTGTCAGCAACCA
>Ga0315554_1001314_pt1 | contig 14615 bp, 12 predicted proteins | sample SalMarSW160370MG_FD_202114 | JGI IMG/M metagenome (GOLD analysis project Ga0315554, IMG submission 202114) | Salt marsh sediment microbial communities from the Plum Island Ecosystem LTER, Massachusetts, United States - Salt Marsh Sediment SW1603-70 ... | reverse complement strand
GCTGCGACCAGAGTAAAATCGGGAAACATAATTTCAACAATCGGTTTTATTCCACATAGTGAAGCTCCGAATGCAATACCTGTAAATCCTGCTTCAGATATCGGCGTATTGATTACCCTTTCCGGAAACTGCTGGAGTGGGAACTTCGTTGCATTATACGCTCCTCCTCCCAGGTTTGCTACTTCCTCCCCCAGTACAATGACAGACTGATCCCTTTCCATGTTCCTGGCTATAACCCGGGACATAACATTAACAAAGGTGTACATGCTATACTCGCTGAAATCTTTTATCTCACTGAATTTCACCCCTTCAAACTCTTTTGTATCGCCGGGCATTCCTTTATATATCGTTTCTTTCTCAGGCCAGTGCCTGTCGTGTATATAGATCTTCCCATCCTTCTCAGCAGTTACTTTTGAAACTGCCTTCTGTATAGACTCTTTCACCTTTTCCTTAAGAAAATTGCCTTTCTCTTCGCTCAGAATACCCAATTTTCCAAGTTTTTCAGCATATCGAATATACGGGTCTTTCCTTAGCCACACATCTTCTTCTATTTTTTTTCTATACTTGAACGCACTGCCCTTCAATTTCCCGGCATGATGATAGAACCTGTATGTCTTCGCCTCCACGAAGATGGGCCCACATAAATTTTCCTGCCTCTTCCTTATTTCTCTCATTAACAAATAAATAGCGACTGGATCCATCCCGTCAACAATGATGCCGTCCATGCCGAATGCCAGTGCTCTCTGGGAAAGATTCTCTGTTGATGAAGATTCTCTTGTACTCGTTCCCACCGCATAAAGGTTGTTTTCTATGAAATAAGTAACAGGTATGTCCAATAAATCTGCCATGTTTGCTGATTCAAAGAGTATCCCCTGGTTTACCGCTCCATCACCAAGGAATACAACAGCCGTATTTGATGTATCGTTTAATTTCTGAGCCCATCCTGCCCCTGTCGTCAGCGCAATTCCCCCTCCTACAATAGCATTTGTACCTATGACGCCAGCATCCCGATTTCTTAGATGCATGGAACCCCCTCTTCCACCGCACCAGCCGTATCTTAATCCCATTATCTCTGAAAGAGTTTTTTCAACACATAGCTGCATATCAGGGCTGAAATCATCATACAATGGATTATACTGATCGGGATAATAAAAGGGCAGGGCCTTCCCGAGAAAGTGATGGTGCGCCCTGTGGGTTGAACCGATTATATCATATTTTTTCAGAGCAATGCCGCATCCTGCTGCGATGGCCTCCTGACCAATACTTGTATGAACAGGACCATGTACAACCTGTTTATCCTTTAAATTCAACAGCGTTTGCTCAAAATATCGTATCAGATACACAAGCTCGAGCATCTTTGAATGTTCTATTATATCAATGTCTCTAAGGTCAACATCAGATACACTGAACTTTTTTAATCTGGCTTCCACTTCAACAGTATAAAATTGTGGCACAGGAGTAACCCTCAATCCAAAATATATATATAAAGGTATTTCACTAATCCATAATCAGACCGCCATTAATATCAATGATTTCTCCCGTTATAAAATTTGATTTGTCAGATGCGAGAAAAAGAGCAACTTCTGCGACATCTTCGGGAGTACCAAACTTTTTCAATGGTATTTTCTCTAGAAAAGCTCTGTTCAGCTCCTCGCCCCATTCCTCGGTCATTCTTGTGGCAATCGGTCCTGGAGCAATTGCGTTTACATAGATATTATAAGGAGCTGCCTGCAGGGCAAGGGACTTTGTAAAGCATATAACGCCGGCTTTTGCTGCTGAATAATGAGCGCCTGCAACTATTCCACCTATCTTTGCAGCCGCCGATCCCATACTGATGATTTTCCCATATCTCTTCTTCTTCATTATTCTGAAGGCCTCTTTTGAGCAGAGAAATACAGACTTTAAGTTGACTCTCATGAATCTGTCCCACTCATCGGAGCTGATATCAGCAATTAATATATTCCTGCATATTCCAGCATTATTCATCAGAATATCCAGGGTGTTATACTTCTCGATTACAGTCGAAAAAACGGACTTAACCTCATTTTCATCAGATACATCCATTTTGAGCGAAAGGCCTTCCCCGCCTTCCGATTCTATCTCATGTAAAACCCTTTCTGCCCCATCCCTGTCAATATCACATACCACAGCAATCGCACCTTCCTCTGCAAATTTGACTGCAATTGCCCTGCCGATACCCCTTGCAGCCCCCGTGATTAATGCTATTTTACTTTTTAGAATCATGATAACTACCCCTCCACTCAATATCCAAGTGTTACACCACCATCGATAGGAATAACTGCGCCGAATATACTTTTTTTGTTCAGAATTAATATATTTCCTAAGACCTGATCAGGAGAGAGCACTTATTATTTCCTGACAGAATTCAGGAAGATCATCCGGAACTCTTCCAGTTATTATATTACCATCTCTAATAGCAGGAACATCTAGGTACTCAGCACCGGCATTAATCAAATCGTCCTTTACTGCAATATAGCACGTTGCTTTCTTCCCCTTCATTATACCTGCAGAAATAGGCACCCAGGGGCCATGACATATTGCTGCAACGATCTTACCTTTTTTATAGCAATCCCGAACTATATTCAGTACGCCTTTATGCAATCTTAACCCATCAGGAGAATAACCGCCCGGGAAAAGTATACAGTCAATGTTTTCCCTAGATATCTCTTCAATTTTTTTTACCGAATATCTTACACCTTCTTCCATAACTGCTATCGGTACTGTGTGACCGAATCTGCCAGTAACCGGTTTTTCTGGAAAATATGGACGTGTATGAAAACCCATATCAATTGGTACTACTACTATGTCAGCACCTTCTTCACTCAACCTTAATATGGAATATAAAAGCTCTATATCTTCAAATTCATGTGTAACAATAATGGCTACTGTTTTGCCCTTAAGCCTTTTACTCATTTTGGGCAGCTCCTTAACTAGATTTTGTGTCTATACTTTCCTTCTCACAGCAGAGCCCTACCCTTTCTTGACAAATACATTTCCAATTTCGTCACCTGGGATTACAGGGCTATCCTTATAAAGGAAACAGCGCACAGCACGGTATCTATCGGTCTGATAAAGCGGTGGAAGATTCTTACGGCATATAGACATAACAAAGGGGCATCGATCTGCGAACTTACAGCCTTGGTTCAGCTTGGTAGAAGTTTTACTCACCAAGACGGCAGCACTGTCCTGTCCCCACCTCCGGTCCGGATCGGACAGGGGGATGGATTCTACAAGCAGTCGGGTATAGGAATGCTGAGGATTCTTGATCAACAACTCTGCGTCACCTATTTCTACCACAGATCCCTGATAGATCACTATAATGCTGTCGCTGACTTGGTAAGCTGTTGTGACGTCGTGGGTGATATACAGTAGAGAGGTACCGAACTCCTGGCTCAGTTTACGAAGGCTCTCCAGGATAGTGGCCCGAAGAGAGGCATCAACCATGGACACAGGTTCATCGGCAAGGATAATCCGAGGCCTTAAAAGAGAAGCTCGCGCCACCATTACCCGTTGCCGCTGGCCGCCGCTCATCTGATGGGGATAGCGGCCTAGGGTTTCCTCTGGCCGGAGGCCTATCATTTTAAGGGCGTGCTCGATCAATTCCTGGGCCTCGCTCTTGGACCGGGCAAGGTGAAACTTGGTTACAGGAGTGGTCAGCACGTGGTCAACTTTATAGAAGGGGTTATACACCTCAAACGGGTCCTGGAAGATAACCTGTACCTCCCTTTGGAACTCTAATCGCTCATCTCCTGACATCTTTTGGAGATCTCTACCCTTGTATAGCACCTCCCCTTCAGTAGGAGAGAGGAGACCCAGCAGAAGCCTGACCAAGGTGGTCTTCCCACTACCACTCTCGCCGACTACACCCGTAATAGAGGGCGGGCTTCCCCTTATCAACAGGTTCATATTCTCCAGCGCGACGGTCTCCTTCCTTTTAAAAAGACCTCCACTGCCGAAGACCTTAGTAACGTTGCGGGCCTCAAGAAGTGCTGTCATATCTTATCCTCAGTGTATAAATGGCAGGCAACCCATCGCTCTGGACGCACCTCTTTAAGACTGGGAACCTCAAGAGAACAACGGCTCATGGCCTGCGGGCACCTGGGATGAAAGACACATCCCAACGGTGGGTTTAGTAGCAATGGGGGCAGCCCGGGAATTCCCTTGAACCTCCTTTTTCCCTCTAAGGAAGGGAGGCAAGCAATAAGGAGTTGAGTATAAGGGTGCAGGGGCTCCTTAAACATATCTCTTACAGGACCCACTTCCACTAGTTTTCCTGCATACATCATACCGATGCGGTCCACAAACTGAGCCATGAGTCCCATATCGTGCCCCACCAGCAACACCGATGCTCCCAGGTTCTCCTGCAATTGACTCAAAGTGAGCATTACCTGCCTCTGCACCACCACGTCCAAGGCGCTGGTAAGCTCATCGGCGATAATGACCTTGGGACTCAGAGAGATAGCTATGGCTAGGCACACCCTCTGCTTCATTCCCCCGCTCAGTTCGTGAGGAAACATATTGGCCACCTCAGGCTCCAACTCCACCCTCTTCAATAGTTCGTGCACACGCTCCTCCAGAACACTTTTGGGTATCTCATTCGAATGGTCTACTATGCCATCAATAATCTGGACCTTAATACGCACCACCGGGTTGAGAGTGTTCATAGCTCCCTGGGGCACCAGAGCTATCTGGGCCAGGCGGACTTTGCGCATATCATCCTCAGAGAACTTAATCAGGTCCACGCCGTCCAGCAGAACCTGTCCTCCCTCAATATACCCCGGAGGCTTGATAAGGCACATAAGAGCCAAGGCCAGCGTTGACTTACCTGACCCTGATTCTCCCGCCAGTCCAAACCTTTCCCTGGGCTTGAGGCTGAATGTTACGCCGCCCACCGCCTTTAACGCACCCACCGCTGTCTGATAATACACACGCAGGTTCTGCACCTGGAGAACCTCAGCCTTCATATCCCCCTCCTCTTGAGCTTGGGGTTGACTATCTCGTCTAGCCCGGCACTGACCAGGAATAGCCCCACAAAGAGGACCGCAATAATAACAGCCGGTGGCGCCCACCACCACCACATGCCACGAAGTATGGCGGCGTATGATGTTGCCCAATAGATAGTCATCCCCAGAGTGGGTATATCCTGAGGACCAAGCCCCAGGAACTCGAGACCTATAAGAGCCAGCACAGCCCCGGCTGACGTCACCACAAAACTTGCCGCCAGGTAAGGCAGAAGATTAGGCATTAGTTCTTTGACGATGACCTCTAAGTGATTCATACCCGAGAGCCTAGCCACCTGAACATACGCTTGTTCCCGCATGCTGAGCACCTGGGCTCTGATAGCGCGAGTAGGCAGCATCCACGACAGGGATGCCACTAGCAGGGTCATGAAATTCAAAGACATAGTCCCTGCAAGCATAGCGGCTACCACCACCAAGACAGCAAGGATGGGTATTGTGAGCAATACGTCACCAGTCCACTTGATGACAGTGTCCAGAAGTCCTCCATAATAGCCTGACAGAAATCCCAGAATGGTACCTAACCCCAGACCAATTGCCCCTGCCACGAAACCAATTCTGAGGGTAAAGCCCGTCCCCATCATTATAACAGCCAGGAGATCTCTTCCATGAGTATCCGTACCTAAAGGGTATTGCCAAGAAGGTAGTTGGCTTGGCAAGCCGGCTAGGGGCGCAGACCTTGCGGGACTTACCACAAGGAAACCTATCAACCAAAAAAGAACAAGAGCCAGGATTAGGCTCATTCCACTGAGCAATTTGGTGTTACCACGAAAATAGGCTGCCACCCCCCACAACCTTTCCCTCAATGCATTCATCTCATCCTCCTATGGTAAGTTATCCGTGGATCGATCAAGGGGTATAGCAGATCCAGTAACAGGGTGCCCACGGCTACGATGATGATGATGATAAAAACGACCCCGTTAATCAAATTATAATCAAATCCAGAGACTGCCTTGAGAAGGAGTGTCCCCAGGCCAGGATACCCAAACACCACCTCTACTAGAATGGCACCAGATATCACAATGCCCAAGGATAGGGCTAAAGAGGTAACCTGAGGGAGAAGAATGTTGCGAAGGGCGTATCTGAAAAAGATGCGCTTTCCCCCCAGCCCTTTGGCCTCGGCAAAAGTTATGTAGTCTTCCTCCCGACCTATTACCATCATTCCCCGCATATGCAGAGCCCACATTCCTATCCCGCCGAGGACCAAGGCGAGGCCGGGCAAAACCGAGTGATGTAGGATATCCAGTACGAAAGGGAAGGACAAGCTAGGCACTGCCGCGACCGAGTAGCCTCCTCCCAGAGGGAATATACGGATGGTAAATGCAAAGAGGAACAAAAGAACAAGGCCCAACAGGTAATAAGGAACAGCCGACAAGGTCAGAAAGAGAGGCAGAAGATACTGCAAGAATCTCGGTGACCTGGGCCAGGCCAGCAGGGCTCCTGCCAAACTACCCAGAAGAAAAGATATAAGGGTGGCCATTCCGAAGAGGCCGATGGTCCACGGCACTGCCCCTGCAAGCCGATCTACCACTTTAGCCGGATAATAGGCGAAGGAGTAACCGAAGTCAAAACGGAGCATATCCCTAAGATAATACAGGTACTGCTTCCCGAGGGGTTGGTTCAGACCAAACTTAGCCTCCCACACTTTCACCATCTCTTCTAGCCCTTCCGAAGAAATGATGCCAGCTGCACCCGCCGTCTGACCCATCCTCTCCACGATGGGGTTCCTTCCAGACAGTCTGGGAACGATAAATATGAGGCTAGTTGCTACCCAAATCACCAAGACAAAAAAGCCTAATCTTTTTAATACATAATTAATAGTCATAAGTCCTCTTGCCTATGTACACCCTCCTACCTTCAGTGAAGCGTTTTTAGCCTCACTAAAATAGGGGAAAGCGCCCTTTTTAGCCAACTTAAAACATCCCCGACTGCCAGGGGTACCCGTCTTGTTGACATGGTGCCCCTGGAGGTCACTTCTACTTTTGTTGGTCATGGTGGACCAACAAACCCTGGACATACGCCTCAGACCGATTACTGGGTAGGCTCAAGCCTAACAAGCATCAGAAGGAGCGTTTTGTGCCAATTGGCATCGTTTATGTAGGGATTATCTTCAGTCGGCCACCCTGTCCAGTAGGTATAGTTTATGGGGTTCCTGTGGTAGAAGGAACAAAGTGGTATGTCAGGCACTTCTCTCAGCCAGATGTCCATAGCTTGGTGAAACAGGGAGAACATCCTGGGATCGTCGTAGGCAATAGTAGCCATCTCGTCAACGATATTACTGAACTCTGGGTTATCCCAACGGTAGAAGGGAAAGGTTGACTCGCCTATGGGTGATACAAAACGACTGTGGTACAAATCAAGGCACATATACGGGTCTCGCACACTAGCAGCATGGCCAAATATAAAGGCATCTGCAATGCCCAGACTCATCCTGCTAAAAAAGTCGGGAGGCAGGTCGAAGGAGGCATCAAATCCGGCTCTGCGCAGGTTTTCAACCACCGGCGGGCAAATGCCTTCAAGTACAGGGAAGCTAGTAATTACAATCTCAAAGCGCTTGCCATCAGGTCCCACCCAGAACCCGTCATTGTCCTTGGTATATCCTTTCCTCTCCATGATCTCTGCGCTCTTCTTGAGATTGAATTCACCTGAGTCATACTTCTCCAGCAGGTCCTGGATAGAATCAATATACGGCATCAGAGCCGGAAATTCAGGAAAGGTTACTTTCGTGGCTGTGCCAACTCCCTCCAGTCCATAGGTTACCACATCATCGCGGTTTATCGCATAGCTAATGGCCCTGCGAATCTCAGGGTCGTCAAAGGGCGGCTTGCTATTGTTAAAACCCAAAGCAGTGGGCCACCAGTCTTTATAACCATAAGGTGGTTCATGGCCGCTAAAGCTGCTTACCTTAGGATTCCCCTTGAACACTTTCTTTATGTTTCCTGGGGCTAGACACAGGCTAACATCCACCTCATTGGCTATCATCATCTCGGAATGCTTGGTCTCGTCAAAAGCAGGCAGGAAGATAACGCGTTCCACTTTGGGGAGGGTTTGGAAACCCGTCTTGGCTGCCCACCAATCCTCCCGCAGGTCCCAGATTATCTTGCCTGCACTGACGTGCGCAAGACGGTAGGCCCCGGTGACCACAGGCCAGCCCTTGGCCGGGTCATAGTTAGTGAAAAGCGTAGGGTCATTGATTTTCCAGATATGCTCGGGGACTATCCAGATACCTATGTCGGCATGGTTCATGAAATAGTTAAACATAAAGCGTGGATTCGCAATGTTAAGGCTTACTTTGACAGTTAACTTGTCTACAGCCTCAGCATCCTTAACCCACTTTTTTATGTCAGTGGAATAGCGCAGGTCAGGAGCATTATCCCTGAGCATATTCAGTGTATAAGCTACGTCCCGGGCAGTAAATTCTTCACCGTCACTCCACTCTACTCCTTGGCGAATCTTGATAGTCAGCTCGGTAAAGTCCGCGTTATAGTGGTAGCTCTCAGCTAGCCAAGGGATCTCCTCATCCGCCTTCCAGCTATAAAAATAGAGGGGTTCTAAGAAGAGCTGAGCACCACTGGCTGCGATATGACCCAGAAAATAGGGATTCCACGATTCATAATTAGAGAACTCGAGAAGAGCCTCCCCTCCACCTCCTACACTAATCAAGGTCCTGTTTCTTGGCACAACCTTTTCTTTTTCAGGCTTCTCTCCTGCATTTACTAGTAAAACCAGTGCTCCCACTATGAGAGTTGCCATTAATACTTTGATTATCATTTTTCTTTTTCTCATTATTTACTCCTCCTTATTATTTTTATCCTGTTCTGTAAAAACCCTAGAAGAGAAATTAATTTTCTACTGATTTCTCTTTTATTAAAAATCACCTCCTTCTCAAGATTGTTTCTCCTACCTCTCTTTCATCACCTCCTCCCTTTTTTTACCTTTTATTTCCCCCTTTCCCTTCTTGTCCCAATGAAAGATAGAATTTAAATGATATATTACCAATTTTCTTTGTCAAGTTATTTCAAAAATTTTAATTGATAATTACCATTTTTCCCTTTAATGTGGAGATATACATCTATGGGGCTTTGCCGACCGGTGGGTATACCAGTTTGTACCGATTTTGAGCAAGGAAAGGGAAGCCGGCTATTACTACCGCTACTTTACGGCACAGGTTGAGTACAGTCACAATATAGTGTTCAGGGATGAGAGGGTACTCGATGAGCTGTTTCAGAGCATGATCGATCAATTTCGGAGGATAGGAAAGCCCGATAGTATCAGTCAGATATTTGAGCGAAGGATTACCAGCCGGTACAGGGGAGTATTTCAGAGTAATATTCACATGGAACAGGAACATCCCTGCATGAAGAGCTGGTATAAGAACTGTTATGTGAAACAGTACAACAAGAAGGGAAAGATATTACGTACGGAGACCTGCATCAACAATTCTCATGATATCGGGATCAAAAAGAGTATGGTGAACCTGGGATATGCAGGCAAAGTGAGTCACGGGATAAACAAGAGGTATCCGGACGCTCAGGTGGGGATAGATGATCGATTTCTGGCACGGCATAATTTAGCTGAGTTAGCGAAGACTGAACAGCGAGGGAACAAACGGATAACGGGGATACGGATAGAGGATGAGAGGATCATGGGGGTGATTGAGGCGCTGTTGAAGCGCTCGAATGTCATAGCGCACATAAGCAACAAAGATTTGAGGAAAGAAGTCCAGAGGGTTCGGGGCATAAGTGCAGAAGAGTACGGGAGCACGAAGATGGGGTATGACCTGAAACGGTTACTGGTGAAAAAGATCATAAAAAGAGTCGAAGGCACCCATAGATATGTGTTCACCCAATTCGGCTACAAACTCTGTTTGATGTTGCTGCTTATAAAGGACAGGGTTGTTGAGCCCGTAATGTCTGGTATTAGAGCGTGTGTAAAAACAGCAGGAAACTATATGCGATCGAGGTTTACAGAGCAATTTGTGAAGGTAAATGAAATACTGGTAGTAAACCTGTAAAAGACATATTTATATATCCCCTTATCCATAATGAAAAGGCCCTTGATATGGCAAAAAAGTTGTTCGATGTGAGAAATCTGTTTGAAAAAATAGTAACGAAAATAACAAGCAGTAAATCTGCCACAAATACCCCGAGGCTTCCTTCAAGCATTACATTCCCAAATTCAAATTTACTCCATACTCTTTTTTGATCAGTCATTAAAACCCCCCTGAAGATATTCACACATCAAACAGACAATGCATTAACTAGGCATGTGTCAACAAAACATTAAGGAGAGAAATTCACATTTAATTTAAATACTATGTATCTTGTATTCAGAAATTATATTATATATCATATCATACCATATTTGGTTTTCAAGAATAAAATCATTTTTTTATGTAAATAATTTTTTATTGACAAAAAAAGGACAGGTGGTAAGATAACATATAAATACTTTTTATTAAAATAATCATCTTATTTCTAATTTTCTTATCATTTTTATAATAAAAATATAGGAGGCTTTTAGATGTCGTTGAATTTTAGAAAGGTTAAAGTTGGTTTCGTGAATTTAATACTTGACTTTCTTGAAGGTCAGGACATTGCGATAAAATACTCCAATAACGCAATGGACTACCTTAAAAATGAACTCGATGTTGAAGTAGTTGAGTATCCGGAACCGCTCGCAAAGAGAGAGCAGGCAGTAAAGGCGTGGAAAAAGTTCAAAGCCGAGGATGTTGACGCCGTTGTTCTTTTCAACGGCACGTTCAGCACTGGAGAACTCACCGCTGAAATCATCCGAAATCTTGATCTCCCCTACGCATTATGGGGCATCGGTGAGCTATCGCTTAAAACCAAGAGCTTTACCGGTTCCATGGTCGGTGTGATGGCGGCGGGAACGCTTTTTAAAAATCTCAACAGACATTTCACATTCATTTATGGCCCCATCAAGGATCAAAAAACAAAGGGGAATCTTAGGGTATTCGTCAATGCCGTCAGAGCAATCGCCTATCTGAAAGAGGCGACCATTGCCGTCATAGGGATGCGGCCGGATGGGTTTGAGATCAGCGATTTCGACGAGCTCGCTATTAAGAAGCTTTTCGGAACGGAGATCACGAAACTCTCGCTGTACACCTTCAGCAAACTCATGAAACAGGTTAAAGAGAAGGAAATCGATGAAGACATGAGAGTGCAGAAGAAGATCTGGGAGATCAAAGATAACGATTTGCAGGAGACGCGTGGGCTTTCGAAGGTGTACCTCGCTCTGAAGAAATATGTGAAGGAGAACAACATTCAATCCTATGCTCCCGACTGTTGGCCGGAGCTGAGGGATATCGATAAAACCCCCATTTGTCCTGCAAATGGCCGAATGAATACCGAGGGTATTATGGCTTCTTGCGAGTGCGATGTTGACGGTTCGCTCACTCTCATGCTCGAACACGCTCTCTCAGGTTCAACTCCATGGTGGGCCGATTTCGTTAATTTGATCGAAGGCAACAATACACTCCTCTGGTGGCACTGCGGCAATGCCCCTTACAACCTCTCCTCAAGAAAGCCTGTCATTGAAAGGGTCTTCGACGGACTGGCCCAGACTGCCGCAATGAAAGCCGGCGTTGCAACTGTATGCCGTATGAATTCGATCAGTGGACAGTACACGATTCATGCCGGAGTGGGTGAGGTTGTTGAAACTGAGCCTCTTCTCAAAGGTAGCAATCTGTCTATTCGCATGAGCTGCGGGAACATGGAGTTTGTGGAATCGCTCCTTCAAAACGGCATACCCCATCATAACGGACTTGTCTACGGCAACATTCTTCCTGAATTGCAGGGTTTTGCCAATCTCATGAACATACCAATCATTATAAAAGAATAATTCTTGGAGGTAAATCAAATGCAAGAATTCAAGCTCTTCATTAATAATGAATGGGTCTCTTCATCGGATAACAAGAAGTTCGAGTCGCTGGATCCTTCGAAGAACCTACCTATCGCTGAATTGCACCTGGCGGGCGAAAAAGACGTTGACATAGCGGTTAAGGCCGCGAAAAAAACTTTTGAAAGCGGTGTCTGGTCCGACCTTGATCCTGATAAGAGGGCAGATATCATGCTGAAAGTGGCAGATATCATGAGGAAGAGACTGAAAGAACTTGCAAAGTGGGAGTCGATGGATACTGGAAAGCCAATTATGGAGACTGAGAATGTCGATATCCACTACGCGATCAGGGCGATGGAGTATTTCGCGAACCAGTCGAGGGAAATAAAGGGTGAGGTCATACCGCTCCCCGGAAATGTAGCATTCGACTGGATCTCCTATGAACCATACGGTGTGGTCGCCTGTATTACACCTTGGAACTTCCCTCTCCACCTGGCAACGCGCTGCATCTGCCCTGCCATTGCAACGGGGAGCTGCGTGGTGGCCAAGCCATCCTCTCTTGCCCCCATCACACCGACAATCCTCGGTGAAATTCTCATGGAGGCGGGGATGCCTGCTGGAGTTGTCAATATAATCAATGGCCCCGGAGGGACCACCGGAGAGTGGCTAACCGGGCATGCTGATGTGAGGATGATCTCATTTACCGGCTCTCTTGCAGTGGGTCGAAAGCTGCTCGAGGTATCATCAAAGTCCCCGATCATCAAGAAAGTTATTCTGGAACTCGGTGGGAAGGGTCCATTTATTGCCGAGCCTGACTGCGATATCGACGGCGCAATCAACTCTCTGATCGTCGGTTTCTGCCTTATGCAGGGCGAGGTTTGTTGCGCGTCGACCCGCCTCTACCTCCATGATGATATCTACAACGAGTTCATGGAAAAGCTTGTGCGGCGCGTAAATAGCCTGAAACTCGGCGATATCTCGGACCAGTCAACACAGATAGGCTCGCTCATCAGCAGGGATCAGCTTGAAAAAGTCGACAGCTATGTGAAAAATGCGGTCAAAGATGGCGCCACGATCGTCTGCGGCGGTGAAAAGTTCGATGAGCCACCCTTCGATAAGGGAAGCTACTACCGGCCTACCATACTAGAGAACGTTAAAAACACCATGCGGTGCGCGCGAGAAGAAATATTCGGTCCGGTGCTCGTGGTTATCAGATACAGGCACCTCGATGAGGCGATTGCCATGGCAAATGACAACCAGTACGCCCTCGGTGCAACACTGTGGAGTGAAAACCCAAAAACCCTTTTTTACGCAAGCAAGAAAATCGATGCCGGTATACTATGGCTCAACACGAATGTCATGTCCAAGATCGAGGCCCCGTACGGCGGCAATAAGAATAGTGGTCTGGGACGAGAGGATGGTACTATCGGTTTAAAAGAGTATTTAAAGGTGAAAAACAATGTACTGTTTATCGGGAAGGAGTATGATAACTTCTACGGATTCAAAGACTGAGAGTGAATGAGCCTCATGTGAAGAGCTCTGGGTTCGGTGCCTCAGCTGAACTCAGAGCTTATTTTTTTAGAATACTAAATTTTTATATAGCCAATAATAAAGTGACATTAAAAAGGTGAAAATACTTTCCCCACAGCAGTTATGAGTTAACGAAAAATTAGGTAAGTGATAATTTTCAACTTCTAAGATTGACAAGTTTACTTACCCATTTATACTGTAAATCATGTTGCGAGAGACATGACATAATTTCCAAAGCTCGTTGAAAAGAGCTTGTTTACGCTCATCTTCCATTTAGCTTTTACTTTCAAACGATGTCGCCTTCAGGAACTCCTCAAGAGCGATGTACTTCACAACGGCAGGCTTCTCCGCTTTCACCGTCACCGAATCAAGCTGCCATTACTTCCAATCGGGATTGAGAGAGGTATACGTTCCATACTTCACTTCAAGTTTTTTTACAAGTGTGTAGTAATCAATATATTTTCATCAAAAATGACCATTATAGCGTAAAGCACATTATTAAAAAACTGGGGGTAGATAAACGGGACTTCCGTTTTTATGGAAAGTATGAGTACCTTCCCCATGAACCAGGGAGCCGCCACAACAATGGAAGGGCTCATCATAAGCAGAAAAAACAGGACAATTTTTTCATATAACTCTCAACCAATCTTCTTTAATAATCTTGAAATATACCGTAAATTATCGTAGAATTCTCTCAGGGTGTTTCTTTGGAAAAGGACTACTACAGCATTCTCGGCGTTGATCGAACAGCCTCGCAGGCGCAGATAACACGGGCATACCGCAGACTCGCCGCGAAGTATCACCCTGACAAGCATCAGGGAAACCCCCTTGCCGACCTGGCCGAGGAGAAGTTCAAGGAGATCAACGATGCGTACCATGCCCTCACTGGCGGAGAAATTCCCCTCGAATTCAACCGAAGGCCTGAAGAGAAAAAAAGGGACTATGAGATCACCAGGGATGCAAAGGAGTTTCTGTATGAAGGTCTTATTTTTTATAATGAAGGAAACTATGCCAACGCCATCCTGAATTTTGAAAAGGCGCTGAAATCCTCAAAAGCCCCGTCACTCTACAACCTTCTCGGATTGGCGTATCTCGAGGAGGGGAAATTCAAAAAAGCGATTGATCCGCTCGTAACCGCAACCAGGCTCGATGAGGAAAATGGAAAATACTACTTTGACGCCGGGT
>Ga0315554_1001313_pt1 | contig 14616 bp, 11 predicted proteins | sample SalMarSW160370MG_FD_202114 | JGI IMG/M metagenome (GOLD analysis project Ga0315554, IMG submission 202114) | Salt marsh sediment microbial communities from the Plum Island Ecosystem LTER, Massachusetts, United States - Salt Marsh Sediment SW1603-70 ... | reverse complement strand
CACTTCTGCATATCCTCGGGATGCTGGATGATCCATCGAGCGGAGAGTACTACTTCACGGGCGAGCCGGTACACAAACTCAGCGAAAAGCAACGGACGGAGCTCCACAAATACTACATCGGGTTCGTGTTTCAGAGTTATCACCTGATCGACGATCTGACCGTTTATGAGAACCTTGAGACTCCCTTGATCTACAAGAAGATCAAGACGTCCGAGCGCAAGAGCCTTGTGAGCGACATACTCGATCGATTCCAGATTGTGGCGAAGAAGGACCTTTTTCCCAACCAACTCTCGGGCGGCCAGCAACAACTCGTCGGCGTTGCTCGGGCCATTATCACGACCCCGAAATTGATCCTTGCCGATGAGCCCACCGGCAATCTTAACTCCGCACAGGGGGAGGAAATCATGGAACTCTTTAAGAAGCTGAACAACGAAGGAACAACGATTGTGCAAGTGACGCACTCTGAGAAGAACGCCTCGTACGGATCGCGCATCATCAACCTCCTGGACGGCCGAATCGTGTGAGGTGAAAGGTATTGGATTACCCTACCCACCTACTTCATCGCTCTTCGCTCTCGACCGCTGTCGCCTCAAGAGTTTGTCGACACCAGTCTTTGTGTCCTCGGCTCGCCTGTGAAGTTCCCCGACACCGAAACGCAAACGTCGCGACCTGACACAAGAGGAACCGGTTGACCCTTCTGAGTGTTCGAGGGATCAGCGCCGCTGGTTCTAGGGTGCCTAGAATAACGTTTGTACTGAAATACACCCTGTTATCACAAACGAGGAAAGTATGACTCAGTTGGTTTTAGACAAGGAAAAAACCGCGCTCGTCGTGATCGACCTGCAGAAAGGAATTGTGGCGATGGGGACGGAACCGCACGACGCGTCGTCGGTCGTCCGGAATGCCGCCCGAATCGCTGAGGCCTTTCGCCAACTCGCTCTGCCCGTGTTTCTCGTGCGAGTAACGCCGTCACCAGACTTGAAGGACAGCTTGCGTCCCACGGCCGATGCGAGTCCCGCTCCAGGGCAATGGAGCAGGCCTCCCGATTGGAGCGACATTGTGCCCGAGTTGAACAAGAGAGAACCGGACTTCCTCATCACGAAGAGGCAATGGGGAGCCTTCTACGGGACCGAGCTCGACCTGCAACTTCGACGCCGCGGGATCGACACCATCGTGCTGTGCGGTATCTCGACGGACATCGGAGTCGAGAGCACGGCCCGGTTCGCTTATGAATTTGGTTACCACCAGATCTTCGCGGAAGACGCCATGACCGCCCGGTCCGCGGCAGGTCACGCCCACGCGGTCAAAGAAATTTTCCCTCGGATCGGGATGGTCCAGAAGACGGAAGACATTCTCTCCGCTCTCGGGAAGCAGGCTTGAGCGACGTCACCGATACAGCCCCGATGATCGTTGTCGATGGGCTGACGAAGGTGGGCAAGAATCTCACTGCGGTCAACATTCAAGAGGGGGTCTCTATGCATCCGCAGAGAGGTGTCGTTGGTTCTTTCCTGTTTCTGCTGATAGCTGTGGTTCTTGTGATTCCCGCATGCACGTCGATGAGGACGGCGCCGACGCTGGTCGAACGAGGAAAGTATCTCGTCGTGGCAGGTGGCTGTAACGAAATCCATTCGCCAAAGATCTTCACGCCCGCCGGTCCCATCTCTGATACGACGAGGCTGCTCTCCGGTCATCCGGCAAGTTCACCGCTGCCGCCGATGCCTTGGCAGACGATCGGACAGATGACAGACGACGACCTCAAAGCGATGTTCGCGTACCTTTAGTCCCTGCCGCCGATCGAGCGTCCGATTTCTGCGCCGATCCCTCCCGGAAAGCAGATTGCGATGTACGACGCAGCATGATGAACCGTTGATGGGTCGGTTACTTTCTTCTCTCCTCCGAAGAAAGTAACCAAAGAAGGGAGGCCGAAATCGTAACGCTCGTCATTATGCCCCGACGCACATGCCGAAATTCCGGTGCGGAAAGAGGTACGTAAGCCTTATCGATTTATGCAATTGCACCGGAATTAAACGCACGGGATCGTTCTCCAGCCGCACACTGCCGACGATTTCGGTAGCGATGGGCAGAGAGAACCTCTGGGCCATCGTTGACCCGAGCCCCGGAAATCGATGGCGGTGCGGGGAGGCGGCATTATCACGTGCGTTTAGATTTTGGCCAATTGATGAATGCCTATCGATAGGAGGATACATTCCGGCCGAAATCTTCGGCTCGTGCGCGGGCTGTGCGTTCACGCGGGTTCCGATTTCCGTCTCCTTTTCTTGGTTACTTCTTTTGGAGAAGCAAAAGAAGTAACAACCCGCAAGGGTTGAGACTCTATTGCCGCCATTTCGGAATCTGCAGCTCTTCGCGCGACCACCACTGGAACTACCCATGCTTGTCTCATACAACCGCACCAAACGTCAAGTCAACATCTGTCAAGAAGACCATCGTAACAAGCCACTAGTATCGTGTCTCGGAAGAACCTTGACGAAGTCAATGGACGACGCAGACATCAACGTGAGGCTTCTCGGAGAAAGCACACACCCCGATTAGGCTCTTCGGCACAGTTCAGCTGTCGGGCAAGTACGGTAGACGGAAGCTTTTTGTGGAATAGAAACGAAGCCGCCCGATCCTAAGATCGGGCGGTTCGCTTCAGGAGAGTAAAAGTTCGGCCTTCACAGCCCAAATCGTGGCGTCAGGTCAGTTCGTCTACCTTCACACCGTCCATGTCATCGAACACCTGGTTCTCACCACCCATCGCCCAAATGAAGGAATAATTCTGCGTCCCGACGCCGGCATGGATCGACCAGCTTGGATTGAGAACAGCTTGCCGGTTTCGCATCACCAAGTGACGCGTCTCGTTGGGCTGGCCCATGAGATGAACGACGATCCCATTGGGATCAATGTTGAAGTACACGTAGACTTCTGATCTCCGCTGATGGGTATGCGGCGGCATCGTGTTCCAGACACTCCCCTCCTCCAACTCCGTCAGACCCATCACCAGCTGGCAGCTCTTGACCCCGTTCGGGTGGATATATTTGTAGATCGTCCGCTTGTTGGCATCTTTCTGGCTCCCCAGCTTCGCCGGCTCGGCATCCGAAAACTTCGCATGCGTGGTGGGATACTCCTGATGGGCCGGATAGCTCACGAAGTAGAACATCGCGGGCTTGTCGGCGCTCTTGCTGGCGAACTCTATCTCCCGGACTCCCCGACCGATATAGAGCGCGTCCTTGTGCGCCATCGCGTATTGCTTGCCATCGATCCTGATGATTCCGTCCATGCCGATGTTGATGACACCGATCTCGCGACGATCGGCAAAGTGCTCGGCGGCCATCTCCTTCTTGGTGGCAAGGAGCTTGAGCGCTCCTTTGACAGGAACCGCAGAGCCTGTGATCGAGCGATCGATGTCGGAATAGACCATTGGAACTTCATCGGGCACAAAAAGCTGCTCGATCAAGAAGGCCTTGTGGAGCTCTTCGGTCGTCATCCTGCGAAAGCCGCTGGGATCAGTTGAGAATCGCACTTCCATTCTGTCACTCCTTTAGTTTGTTTATTTCGTCGAAATACGCACATTCAAAGGGGAACGGATCCTCTGTGGAAATCCGGAAAGATACTTGTTCCAGTCCTCCGCCGTCGCAAAGTCACCGCTACGCGTCCACCCTGCCCCCGCGTAGTACGTGAAGGCCTTCCCGAGCTCCGCTCTTCCGATGATGAGCGCGTGAAGGCTGTCTTCCTTCATCTCCCTTATTGCTGCCCGTGGCATGACGATTCCTGTGCCGAGATATCCGACCGCCGCGTCGTCCGTCGTCAATCCCCAGAGACTCGTCCAGCCCCCCTTCCTGTCACGGTAGGTTGTCGTCCCTTTTCGCTTCACGAGGCCCGCAGCAAACATCACTGCACCCTTCCGCGACCCGCTGGAAAACGTGACGTCAATCTTGTTGAGATTGGAGCCGGCGTCAAGGGTGATCCGCATGACCTCGGTTATTTTCTTTCCGTCATAGACGACAGGCTTGTATGTCAGCTCAAACATGGCTTGGAGAGGACCAGTGGCGATGACTCTGTGTTTCTCGAAAACTCCCGGCTGATAGAGAGAGTTGTTCTTCCAGAGTGCAACCGCTCCGGCTCCGAGCGAGCTGCCGACCGTGAAGTAGTCCGCCCCTTCGCCATGATCTTCGTGATACGAGATGACCGGCTTCTGCTCCTCGCCCCGATACCACTTCTCGACGATCAGATAGCGAACGCGTTTGGTCCAGACGTCGATTCCGTTGTTGCTCCCCTCCTTCGCGAGAGGAGGACCATACATCCTGAAAGCGATCCGATCATTCTCCCAGGCCAGGTCTTCCCGCGGAGGAACGAACCGCGCGTCCGTCATGGACGCAAACGGCGTGCGCGGGTTCGTTCCCTCTCGAAGAACGAACGACTTCGTCTCCCCCGCCTTGAGATCAGCGAGAAAAATCAGCTCATCCACCGAGCCGTCTTGATTTTCGTCGATCGTTTGGACCACAAGGTCCTTACCCGTCCCGAGATTCCGAACGCTGATCGTCGCCGGATTCGCCTGGGGCAGGAGTTTCCTGACATCATTCCACTCCACGACGACCATCTCCTTCGGTCGATCGATGTTCAGCGGGTTTCTGACCTTGATGAGAAGATCTCGTTGTTGTGCAAATCCGTCCGAAGCAAAGAAGAGGCAAAGGAAACACAAGAAGAGCGATATCGTGCGCGGCGATTTCTTCATAGAAGCCTCACTTCATTCTCAGGAGCAGATGATCAATTCAAACCAGGTCCAGTCTCAGTCGTGTCAGCCAAGCTACAGAATCAACTCTCGGATCGGTAGATTCGGTTGCACTTCGGAACGCATGAATTACAGTCGGACTCTTTCACGGAGTCCTGTTCGACTTCAAGCAAGCTAGCTGGGTGTTGACTCAAAATCAAATGCAGATGCCGGGAGGGGGGGCGAGCGACCCTCAGAATCCAAGGCAACAACCGATCTGGCATCTATTTCACCAAGTGAAGGTACCGCAGCATCGCTTCGATGAAGTAGTAATCGGCAAAGATAATGGAGACGTCGACTTCAGAATTCCCCGGCTTGCTGCCGACCGCGTGACTCAAGAGAGCGTGGGAATTCGTCCCCTCCGCGAAATACGGAACCGAGCAGAGCGAGCGAAGGATCTTCTTAGCGACATCCAGATAATGTGTTCGCTCGGCCCTGCTTTCCGGGTACTGCGATAACTCGAATAATGCAGAAGCTGCGATGGCAGCCGCTGAGACATCCCGCGGCTCGTTTGGGATGTCGGGTGCCTGGAAATCCCAGTAAGGAACATCATCCGGCGGAAGATGGCTGATGAAGTAGTCCGCAGCCCGCTGAGCCGTCTTCAGGAATCTGCTATCCTTCGTGAATCGATAGGTCATCGTAAACCCGTAGATGGCCCACGCCTGCCCGCGGGCCCAAACGGACTCATCTGCATATCCCTGATGCGTGTTCCGTCCGATCACCCTTCCGTTCGTCGTATCATAGTCGAGGACGTGATAGGTGCTGCCGTCGGGACGGAGATGGTTGCGCATCGTCTTCTCTGCATGACTGATGGCGATCTCTCGCATCCTCTTCGTGCCTCCGTGCTCAGCTGACCAGAAGAGTAATTCGAGATTCATCATGTTGTCAATGATGACGGGATACTGCCACCTCCGGTTGTCCCACGATTTGATGCAGCCGACGGTTGGATTGAACCGTGTTGTGAGCGTCCCAGCAGCCTGCAGAATGACGTTTTTGTACTCGTCCGAGGGGTACAAGCGATACCCCTTCCCATAACTGTTATAGATCTCGAAGCCAATGTCGTGCGTCCCAGTGTCGAACTGCTGCTCCGCCACGCCCGCAGTCCAACGCTCGGCAGCCTTCTTAAAGAAGGGATCTCTTGTGAACTCGTTCATGTACCAGAGACAGCCTGCGAAGAACCCGCTCGTCCATTCGCTCGCCGGTGTCGTCCTCCAGCTGCCATCCGGCAACGTGCTGCGCGGAAAACGAGTGCTGTCACCCACTTCCGCAACTGTTCGCCGCAGCTGCCGATCGGCAAAGTTCAGCGCATGCATCACGAGTGAATCAAGGCTCTGAGCGGATGCTCGTGGCATTCCGCAGGCGAGGAGAATGAGCACAAGGATTCCGAAGCGATCAGCGTATATTCTCATTACTTTGATCGTGAGCGATGTTGGACGTGTTTGATCAAGGCTCCCGTGGGAGCGCATCCCCCATCCCCCGGTACACGCATGATCTTCTCGGGTTTCCCGACGCCCTATCGCAGCAGGGCCGCCGCACACCAGAGGATCGGCGCCTGGCCGTGAAAGTCGCCGACGTTGCGCTTCCGATCCAGATAATACTGGAGGTCGTTCTTCTTGCCCGTGCCCTCGCACACCTCGTGGATATCCGCATTGCCGTCGATATACTTGATCAAGCCGAGCCAGCCCTTGCATGCTGCGGGACCGTAGGTTGTCTTATCGAGCCAGCCATTTTTGACGCCGGTGATCATGGCAAACGTGAACATACCCGTGCAGGAGGTCTCCTGCCATGATTCCGGATGATCGATCAGCTGGCGCCACATACCATCCTCGCCTTGATACTTCAGCAGCGAGGCCATCATGGTTTTGTACCCTTCCATGATCCGCGCCCGATCGGGACTGCCTTCGGGCAGCGAGCGGAGCAGTTCGCTCATGCCTGCGGCTACCCAGCCGTTCCCGCGGCCCCAGAAGAAAGGAACGTCAGGCGCATGGTAGAAGAGGCCGTTCGGCTGCTGCAACTCGTTGAGGTAGACGACCATCTCCTTCGCAGCTCGATCGATGTACGTGCGATCGCCCGTGGCGCGATAGGCCTGGGACTGCGCAGCCGTGATCATGAACATGTCGTCGATCCACAATCGAGTCTGCCAAGAAAGTCCTCTCCTGTAATACTCCCAGGACTCGTCGCTCGCGCGCGGCCCAAATGGTTCTCCCCACTGTTTGTCTGCCATTTCCTTCCCGATGTCGAGATATCGCCGATCCCGCGTCTGAATGTACAGTTCGAGAGGCACCACCGCAAAAACTGTCAGATCCACATGGTCGGGAACCGGGATGAGGTCTTTCCTCTCATTGAGCAGCGGGTCAAAACGGCGGATGAGCTTCGCCTGCAATGCCGTGTCACCGCTCAGCCGCGAGAATGCGAGGGCTCCGTACCACGTGCACGCCTCCGCATAGCCGATCGACTCCGGCGGACCATCCCTGCCGAAGTTGCCAAAGGGAGTTACAACATAGCGCTCCGCTACCCGCTTGCCAATCTCCAAGGGCGAGCTTCTCGGTGGCCACGGCCCAAGGTCGACTCTCGACCAACTCTGCGACGAGAGGTGGGCACAACGCACACAGAGCGCGATCGCACCAACCATCATCACGCAGGTTATTGTCTGGTGTCGCTGCACGGGATTTCTGTACTCAATTGCCGTTTGCCTGATTGAGAAAAGATACAGGAGGCCGCCTCAGCGATTCCCCCCCTTTTTCAAGGCCGACTTCAGGTCGATCATGTCCTTCATCTGGACGAGATTCTTCGTCATGTCCCACCAGCCATCCTTGAAAGCTTCGTAATCAGGAGCGCCGGTCATCGCTGCCGAGTAGCGCATCGTGTTGGCGTAAAAAAGCCACTGCTCGACCCACATCTTCTCAATCTCTTCGTCGAATGGATTCGACTTGTCCTCGATACTATCCTGCCAAGCCTTCACGACGAGCTGTGTTGCACTCTTGGTCATCCTGTCAGTTTCGTGTACCACTGTGTCAAGATGCGCGAAATGCCCCTCCACCCACGGAGTGCTGTGGCACGATTTGCACATTTGCTCCATGCTTGCGAGGCGTGTCGCTTGTTCGCTCGAACCGATCAGAAAATCTGCTGCGACCTCTCCGGTGAACGTCGTGGGCAGAGGGAGACCATCCTTGTTCCTAATCACCGTCGTATTGCCGGACTTCGGCTGTGGGTGGGAATAGATGAGACCAAAGAGTCGCAGCCAAAGTCTGGAACCGAAATCGTGATTCCGTTCTGCTATGACAGTACCGTCCGAGGAAACGAGCGTTGAGTTATGGCACGTGGCACATGTCGGAGCTTGAAAGTCCTTCCCCGCAACCCAGGGGACATCTTCCATGTCCCACCCCTCCCCCTTCGAAAGAAAGATGTTGCCGTGCTTGCTTTCGCGATAGACCTCCCATGCCGGAACGTCCGGCTCGAGATGACATTGCGCGCAGGTGTACGGCTTCCGAGCAATCTCAAGCGAAAAGCTGTGGCGCGTGTGACAGGCCGTGCAACTGCCTTTCGTCCCGTCGGGGTTAATTCGTCCCACCCCTTGATTCGGCCAATTCGTCAACCTGGGCACGACGACATCCCCTACAGGACTGTGCACCGTATCGACACCAGCAACCTGCACGAAGCTTCCGTGACAGCCTAGGCATGACAAATTGAGATTCACAGCGCCGGGCTCTTGCGAAACGATCTTGTCTCCTTCGATACTCTTCATACCGTTCACAGTGGACAGCAGCTCATGATAAACTGGATTCTCCATCAAATTGCCATAAGCATTTGCCTTCTTGCTTCCCTCATACTGAGAGACTTCGACCGGATGGCAAGTCGCACAGTCGTGGGGGGTAACGATCACATTAATCCGGTACCCGAAATGATCGAAACTATCCTTGTGTTGGTCGGTATTCTGCGAATGGCACTCGTAGCAGCCCACCACGTGCTGCAGGAGGTCAGCGGCAGGATTCTCGGCTGACACTCTCCGCTGGATCACAGGTTTCGCGAGCGCCGCGCCGACCGTCACCCACGAGTGCCTGCTCGTTTCCCAGTCCTGTACGATGCCGGGCGTAACAGTGGCGTGACAATCCAGACATTCCTGCGTCTGAGAGCTTACGGAGTCGACGGGCGCAATCGTCTGATCACATTTCGTTTCATTCGAATGAACAAGGGTCAGCGCAGTCGCGAAGACCGCGACAGTCATCAATGATGGTTTGTGATGCATGTTCGTTTCTCCTCAGTTGTTGAGGAATCTGATCGTGCTCAGGTCTTCCGTGTATCCTATTTCGTTGCAGTGTGAGAGATTCCCGGTCATCCCCCCACGAAATCCTCGCGGTACGGAGTGAAGACGTCGATGATGACGCTGTCTTCCAAAGCCAGCACGCCATGCTCAACGTCTGGTAAGGCCAAGTAGGCGTCCCCTGCCTTCATAATCTTGCGTTCACCCTGGATCCTCACCTCAAAAGACCCGCTGACGAGGTATCCGACCTGTTTATGAGGATGCTTATGGAGCGTGCCGACGGCACCTTTCTTGAACTCGAGGAGAACAAGCATGATATCCTTCTCGTAGCCCAGGATCTTCCTTCTCACGCCATCCGCAAATTGCTCCCAGTCGTGGTCTTTGTTGAAGATGAAGCCGGTGACGCCAAAGTGATCATCCATTCCTCTTTCCCTCCTAGTAGACAGCTACGTTAGTTCTTGTGTTTTGGGAAACTTCCCGGCTTCTTTCACGCCGCTGAGAAGAATCTGTCTGCGCGTTGGAGTAGGACGCAACATGACTGATCAACGAGTGCGTCGGTTACTTTCTTCGGTCCTCCGAAGAAAGTAACCAAAGAAGGGAGGCCGAAATCGTAACGCTCGGCGTTATGCCCCCAACACACAGGCCGAAATTCCGGTGCGGAAAGACTTCTGCAAGCTTGAGAGAATTATGCAGTTGCACCGGAATTGAACCCGCGGGTGATTCCCCAGCCGCACACCGCCGACGATTTCGGTAGCTCTGGGCATTAAAATACCTCTGCCTCGTCATTGCCCCGAGCCCCGGAAATCGATGGCGGTGCGGGTGAGCAGTATTGCCACGTGCGTTTAGATTTCGGCCAGTTGCTGAAAGCCTCTCGAGTGGAGAACTCATTCCGGCCGAAATCTTCGGCTTGTGCGGAGGCTGCTTCAACACGTGCGTTTCGATTTCCGTCTCCTTTTCTTTCGGCCGGAGGCTGATCCGCCTCTGGCGGAGGTTACTTTCCCGTCTTCTGGGATCCCGCTCACGAGACGGGATCCAAAGTGCGGGACTTTTGGAGAGGCAAAAGAAGCAACAACCCGTGAGGGTTGAACCCTTATTGCACAACTATAAAATAATCATCGTAACAATCCACTAGTGCTCGCTGAACGTGATTGAGTATTCGTCCTGTAGTGCATGACTCTTCGACGTCAGAAGAATTCTATAGATCGTGTCCCCCCAACTCGCACGAAGCCGCGGATCTTCAATCTGGATCGGCTCGATCGCCGCGGAAAACCTGCTCTTGTCATAGAAAATTGAAGTCCTCCCGCCGCTTCTCGCATCTCCCCCGCGACGGAGGAGGATCGATCCGTCCGTCGCAATCCTAGGACTGCACGCGGTCATCAGAGTAAGCACAAAGGGCCGAGAAAACTCCTGGAGCTCGTATCGATCGGTGATGACGACGTCCCTCCCGCGGTCGAGCTCGATCGTCCTCACCCATGATTTCACCTTGGCTTCGGGAGAATACGCCGAGGCAATATCCAGTCTCAATCGAACCTTCTTTTCATCGGAGGAATAGTGGACATCTGTTGCATGGTAGGTCGGTCCATCCTTCTGCATCACCCCGTTGATCGTCGGAAGATTATGGAACGCGGACTGCATCGTCCAGATCGAGTATCGATCCTTGCTGAATGTTTTCGCCGTGTATGTTTCGACCCCGACATCAATAATGACCGGCTCACCGTCGTGGTAAACGATAAGATTCCCCACGTCATTGTGGTTGTGGCTCTCGGCATTATGCCCCCCCTTGGCCGCGACGTAGAATCCTTTCACCGATCCGGCAAGCGAGCGCGCTGCCATCACCTGCAGATCGGGGAGCCAGATCTCTCGGAGAAGCGGCTCCTTCGGCTGCGCATGAAGAAGTTCATCGAGATTGAAGAGTGTGGGGAGCGCTCTCCCAAGCGAGCCAAATCGCTCCTCGACCGTTCCTTCGCCGAGATGTTGCAGCTTCGCCAGATATGCGCCGAATCCCACCATCATCTCGTCGTTGATGCTCCTGCCGTAGCGAAAGATGAGGCTTGCGTCAGCCTCTTGCTTGGCGGGCGCGTCGGCAAAATTGATGAAATACTGATCGTGGATATAGGCTCGACAGATATACCGGCCGATTTCTTGTATGAGGGGCGCGCCGAAAACATTGATGCTATTGTTGGAGGCGCTCTGGAGCAGATCGAGACAATCGAACAGCGAGCCGCCGGCACGGCTCCAGTACGACGGACCTTCATCGCATCCCCCATCTCTGGGATAGGGATTGAGAAAATTGTCGAGGCAACGCATGATCTTGTGAACGGAATTTACCCGCCGCGACGAATCTTCTTCAAATACGAGAACTGCCGTCAACCAGTTTGAACAGATCCAGGGGTTCCAGTTGTTGACCGTACGGTCGAACCCCATCCACCAGAAATCATGTCGATCCAAGTTCACAGAAATGATCCGCCGCTCGACTTCGTATCGCATTCGTTCGGTGATCAGCGGGGAGATCTTGCTCAGTTGGTCTCCGACGAGATAGTATGTCCAGGCAATCAACATGCCGGTCTCGGCGGCGAAAAGGTCGACGGTGGGTTCAGTGACGTCCGGCAGGCCGGATCCCTTCTTCTGAAGTCCCACGTGTGCTGGCACGCCCCAATAGGTCTCTTCGCAGATCGCCCAGACCCCGTTCATGATATCGTCCAGGAAGCGCCCCTTCCCCTCCATACACTCGCCCAAGACGAGAGTGGCCAACTGCTCACGTCGTCCGAATGAGATCGCTTCGTAGCGCGATCGGTTTCCGTTCCGAACGAAGTCGAGAAAATCGGTCGCCTTCGGTAATTCCCAGCTCCCATGTAAGAATCTCTCAGCTTGAGCTACGTGGGCACTTCTTACAACTTCCGGTATGCGAGACCAGGAAGCACGCTCAGACCATCTGGGATACGGATGCCACTTTTCCGCGGGCAGGAGGATCGTCCCCAGTTGCTCAGCCGTGGAGGATCCGCTCAAAAGGTTCCTATCCTGCGCATGGAGGTGTCCTGCGAGAACGAGGAGGATGGAAAGAAATGTGATAGAGAATCTGATTGACGTTCGCATACTTTGTCCTTCCAGCGCGCATCATCGGCACTTGGAGTAGCGTAGGGGTGGTGGTAGTGAAATCGAATGAAGTGCTCGCTCGGTTTCAGTGAAGCTACCGTCCTGTTGACTCAAAATCAACTCTGATCGTTAGAAAAGGCGAAGCGCGAAGTTCCTGAACGACTCAGGCTCGGAACAGGGTCCACCGGTTTATTGCCCCGACCCGTGCTTCTCCTGAGCGGTATGCCCGGAGCGCTTTCCGGACCCTGGAATTCCGTTGAAGGACGAGTTCCTTTTTGCGGGCGCACGGAAAGAGGACTCCAACTCGAAAAGGCCCTGGACCCATCTTCGGGCGCTAGTGACCTATGAGAGTAGCGGGCTACTTTGAGAAACTAGTGACGAGAAGTGACCGAGGGGGACATCCCACCCGTCGGCATCTTGTTCCTTGGAAAGCCATGGCTGCGGCGATCCGTCGTTGCTCCCGAGGATATCGATTCTTGCGTCTGACATCTTTCTCCCCTAAATTGACACGAATTCACGGCCTTGAAATTCCTCCCATGTTGTTTATGCGCAATCCCCAGAATAACGCGTTGAAAAGCGAAGGATAGATCATGGAACACATGAAGAAAGAACATCCGGGCAAGCATCAGTATCTATCCGGAAAGCGCATTCTTCCACAACCCATTTCCAAGCAGAGCGACATAGCATCCGTTATTGAGAATATGGATGCCTATAACGGCGGAAGGCTGAGAGCCGCATGCCAATTGATGCGAGAGAAGTACTCGCCGGAGGACGTGACGATCGGTGTCAGTATCGCCGGTGCCCTGATCCCGGCCGGTCTGGGACGATCAACCATCATTCCGCTGATGAACCATGGGTACATCGATTGGCTGGTTTCCACCGGCGCCAACATGTACCATGATTTGCACTTTGCTTTCGACATGCCGCTCTTCCGCGGCAGCCACACTGTCGACGATGCCGATTTGCGGGACAAAGGTGTCACCAGGATCTATGATATTCTCTTCGACTACGAAGACGTCCTGATGGCAACAGACCGCATCCTGCGAAGGATTATGCTAGGGCCAGAATTCCAAAAAGAGATGGGAACCCGGGAGTACTATCATCACCTAGGGAGAGTGATCAACGAATACGAACAGAAGAATAACCTGGGCGAAGTCAGCGTTCTTGCGGCCGCCTATCGCAACGGCATCCCGGTTTTCACTTCGTCACCCGGTGACTCCACTATCGGCATGAATGTGGCGGGACTGGAGCTTCTCGCTGAAGCGGCGGACCTGAGGAATTACTTCAAGCTCAAGATCAACCCCAGCATCGACGTCAACGACTCGACCGCCATCATACTCAACGCCAAGAAACACGAAAACGGGAAGACCGGCGTCCTCCTGATCGGCGGCGGCAGCCCTAAAAACTTCTTACTGCAAACCGAGCCGCAAATTCAAGAAGTGCTGATGATTCCGGAAGCCGGCCAGGACTACGACATCAACATTACCGACGCTCGTCCGGACACCGGCGGTCTCTCCGGGGCACCACCAAGCGAAGCAGCCAGCTGGGGGAAGATCGATCCTACCAAGCTGGATGAAACCGTCACGGCGTACGTCGACGTCACGGTGGCGTTCCCTCTCCTGGCTGCATACGTGCTGCACACGACCAAGCCCAAGAAGTTGAAACGGTTGTATGATCGCGGAGACGAGCTGCGCGGAAAGCTCATCAAATCATACCTTGAGAACAACAAAGAGGTCGAGGAGCTCAAAGGCCTTATGAAGAAGCTCCCGGCCTGACGCAAGAAACCGAAACACGAATGCCGAAATACTGAGCAAATTCGAATCTGCAATAAGATTTCGGATTTGTCCACCGATGTCACTCTACAGCAATGGCTATCACGATGATCGAATCAATGAACAAAACGTTAGACCGCAAGGATGAGCTCCTGCAACTGGCTGAACAGCACGGGACGCCTTTGTTCGTTCTCGATCACGGGAAGATTCGGCAGAACTATCACACGTTCAAGAATTACCTCCCACGGGTTCAGTGTTACTACGCGGTGAAGGCAAATCCCACCCAGGAGATCATCGAGACGTTGTTCAAGGAGGGGTCGAGCTTCGACGTCGCCTCGTACAACGAATTCATGCAGGTATACCAGTACATCAGGCATTTCGAGAAGAAGGAAAAGAAGCACTTCGTTTGGGACAAGATCATCTTCTCAAACACCATCAAAGAGCGGGCTGCACTGATCAAGACAAAGCAATACAAGCCCCTGGTGACCTACGACAACGGCGCTGAACTGAAGAAGATCAAGGAGCATTGTGACACTGCCGGATTGGTGCTGAGAGTGAAGGTCCCCGACACCGGCTCGCAGGTGGAGATGAGCACGAAGTTCGGGATGGAGCCGGGCGATGCTCGAGACCTGATCCAGCAAGCGTTCGACATGGGTTTGAAGGTGGAAGGGATCAGCTTCCACGTGGGGAGCCAGTGCACCAACTTTGACAACTACACCGCG
>Ga0315554_1001312_pt1 | contig 14620 bp, 12 predicted proteins | sample SalMarSW160370MG_FD_202114 | JGI IMG/M metagenome (GOLD analysis project Ga0315554, IMG submission 202114) | Salt marsh sediment microbial communities from the Plum Island Ecosystem LTER, Massachusetts, United States - Salt Marsh Sediment SW1603-70 ... | reverse complement strand
AGGCGCGAGCAGCAGCCAACCTGGCCCACCCCAACATTGTCACGATATTCGATTTCGGTATTGACTCGGGTCGATACTTCATCGTATTGGAATTGGTTCCCGGTACGGACCTGAAGACCCTCATCCGGCGACGAGGCGCCCTGCCCATTCCGGAAGCGGTGGACTTGATGATCCAAATCTGCGCCGGGGTTGGCTATGCGCACCGAGCAGGTCTCATCCATTGCGATCTCAAACCTCAAAACGTGCTGGTGGGCAACGACGGCGTAGCCAAAATAACCGATTTCGGCATTGCCCGGGCATTCGCATCCATCCAGCCGGACGAACACAGCGAGGTCGTTTGGGGTAGCCCCCTGTATTTCGCCCCAGAGCAGGCTGCTGGCCGTCCTCCGACATTCGCTTCCGACGTGTATGCACTCGGCATCACGTTCTTCGAAATCCTGACCGGCCGCACTCCCTTCCAGGCGGACGATGCCGACGAACTTGCCCTTCTGCATCAGACTGCAAAGCCTCCACGCATGAGTCAGTTCCGTCCGGACATCCCCGAAATACTCGAGCAAATTACTGCGAAAGTGCTTTCAAAAGAACCTTCCGCACGCTATCGTACTGCAGATCAATTCGGCCGTGTTTTAATGACCTGTGCCGAACAACTGCAATCGCTCCCCGTTCGATCCTACCAGATGCCGCCTCCAGCCGAAAACGACCCCGATGCGTCCACTTCGGCCATGGCATTTCCCTCGCCTGTACGTATCGATTGGGTTGCCGTCATCCTCGCCCTTCTCGCCTTTATCGCCGTCGGCGGCTTGATACCGCTATGGTTGTGGGTATGTTTGCTCTATCCTTCCTGTCCGCTCAATTCACCATAGTGCCGGGTACTTGTACTTCATTCCGGATAAGTCATCGAATTTCAATTTCTGCTCCACGTGTCCCGCACGCATCCACGCACGAATCGATAGATGATATAATTCGGAAGAACTGGGTTTGTACAAGTTCGTGTCGTTTTATTTAGGAGGTTGATGTGAATGCTCCCCGAAGCAGGAATTCTGTTTTTTTTATACTCCTGCTGCTGAGTATTGTCGTATTGCTTTTTTTCATGCGTGACAGCGCCAACCAACCAGAGCGGTTGTCGTTCAATGAACTGGTCGATAAGATCAAAGCCGGTGAGGTCTCCAAAATCGTCGTCAATGACAACGATCTCGAGGTGGAATACAACCAACCGGGAAAGACGGCCATTAGCCGTAAAGAGCCCACGAAGACTCTCGTGGGACAGTTGATCGATTTCGGACTCACACCCGAATATCTGGCTCAGAATCCCTTCGAACTCGAGATCAAAGAACCGAGTGATTGGAACACGGTCCTTAGCCTGATAACGTACATCCTGCCAGCGCTGCTCGTTGTGGGATTGATTTGGTTCATGCTGCGCCAGGCGCAAGGCAGCAACAACCAGGCGCTTTCGTTTGGCAAGAGTCGGGCGCGCATGTTCACCGGTGATCAACCGACGATCACTTTCGAGGACGTTGCCGGCGTCGAGGAAGCCAAGGAAGAGCTGCAGGAGGTCGTAGAATTCCTCAAGGAACCCGAAAAATTCATAACCCTCGGCGCACGGATCCCTAAAGGCGTTCTTCTGATTGGCGCCCCAGGCACCGGGAAAACCATGATGGCGAAAGCGGTGTCCGGTGAAGCGGGCGTGCCTTTCTTCTCGATCTCGGGTTCAGAATTCGTCGAGATGTTCGTCGGCGTCGGCGCAAGCCGTGTGCGCGATCTTTTCGATCAGGCCAAACGTCACTCACCATGCATCGTCTTCGTCGATGAAATCGACGCCGTCGGGCGCCATCGCGGTGCGGGTCTCGGCGGCAGCCACGATGAGCGAGAACAAACGCTGAATCAAATGTTGGTCGAAATGGACGGCTTCGACACCGACACCAATGTGATCATCATGGCGGCGACCAACCGGCCCGACATTCTGGACCCCGCCTTGCTCCGCCCGGGCAGGTTCGACCGGCGTGTCGTTCTCGATCGTCCGGACATGCGAGGACGCGAGGCGATTCTCAAGGTCCACACGAAGGGTAAACCGTTGGAAGTCGATGTGGATCTCAGTATTATCGCCAAATCCACTCCCGGTTTCGTCGGCGCCGATCTCGAGAATCTGGTCAACGAGGCTGCGATCCTCGCCGCTCGACGAGACAAGCGTACGATTGGACAATCGGAGTTCGAAGAGTCGATCGAACGCGTCATCGCCGGCCCTGAAAGGAAAAGCCGCATCATCAGCGAGGAAGAGAAACGCATCGTCGCTTATCACGAGGCGGGGCACGCCATCATCGCACACGTCATCCCGGAAGCAGATCCCGTGCACAAGGTGAGCATCATTGCGCGAGGCATGATGGGCGGATATACCCTGGCCTTACCGGAAGATGACCGTACGCTAACGTCGAGAAATAAAATGAAGGCAGACCTCGCCTTCGGACTCGGTGGTCGCGCCGCGGAGGAGATCGTCTTTAACGACATCACTTCCGGGGCGTCCAACGATCTCGAACGAGTCACCAAGCTGGCCCGCTCGATGGTCACCCGCCTGGGGATGAGCGATTCTCTCGGCCCGATGGTCTATGGCCAGAAAGAGGAATTGGTATTCCTTGGACGCGAGATCGGCGAGCAGCGCGACTATTCCGAAAACATTGCCGAATTGATCGATGATGAAGTGCGGCAACTGGTTCAGGAGGCACACGCTCGGGCGCGCGACATTCTCACAAAATACCGGGATCAGCTCGAAACCATAGCGCAGCGTCTCATCGAGGTGGAAACACTCGACCGCGATGAGTTTGCGCAGATGTTCGCGGAACCGGTTCAGCCAAAGAACAGCGGAACCCCAATACCCTTGCCCACTGCCGGTGACTAGGTTAAAAGCAGCCAATGGAAATGAAGGGCTGTCCGACGATCCAGACGGACAGCCCCTATCATTATTCGTTGAGGGTCGAAAGCTAAAGCGTAAGCCAGGCTACGTTTCTTTTTCACTTTCCCGGTGCTGGCGTACCAACTCACGGCGCAGGATCTTCCCGACCGTCGTTTTGGGCAGTTCTTCCCGAAATTCTACTTGTGTGGGTACCTTGTACGCCGCCATCCTCTCCTTGCACCAGGCACGAATGTCATCGACCGAAGCCGTCTCGCCGGGTTTGAGTACGACCCAAGCCTTGACGGTTTCTCCCCGATAGGCGTCCGGAATACCCGCCACGCCAACTTCCAAGACGGCCGGGTTCTCGGAAATGACTTCCTCGACCTCACGCGGCCACACCTGGTATCCACTCGGTTTAATCAGCTCCTTCTTGCGGTCGACGATGAAGAAATATCCATCCTCATCCATGCGGGCGATGTCGCCGGTATACAACCAACCATCCCGCAGCGCGTTCGCCGTCTCTGTGGGCATGTTGTGATAGCCCTTCATGACCTGAGGTCCCTGGATCACCAACTCGCCAACCTCGCCGGGGACGAGCACCGTTGTTTCATCGTCGAGGGAAATAATGCGCGCATCGACATCGGGCAGCGGCAGTCCAATCGAACCTTCCTTATTCAGCCCGTACAGCGGATTGCAATGCGTTGCCGTCGGCGCCTCCGAGAGGCCGTAACCCTCGACCAGTTTCCCGCCGGTCTGTTTCTCGAAAAGCGTCTTGGTCTCGCGCATCAAAGGTGCCGATCCCGAGATACATGCCTGGATCGAACTCACGTCCGTCTTACCTGCCTGCACATCGGGATGGTTGTTGATGGCGTTGTACATCGCGGGTACGCCCGGGTAGATCGTGGGCTTGTATTTGGATATCAAAGCAAGTATTTCATCAGTTTCACGCGGATCGGGTTGGATCACCAGCGTGGCGCCCGATGAAATGCCGAACGTCATGCCCGCCACCAATCCGTAGACGTGGAACATCGGGATGGCCATCAATACGACTTCTTCTCCCATCCTCAAATTGGGATTGAAAGCCCGGATTTGGAGCGTGTTTGCGACGAGATTGCGGTGCAAGGCGATGGCCGCTTTGGAAAGGCCGGTGGTGCCTCCACTGTACTGAAACAGGGCAATATCTTCCGGACCAACATCCAGCTGCGGGACATCATCAGGAGTGTGTTTATCGATCATGTCGCGCATCCAGACATCCTGTTCGTCGAGAGTGACCCGATGTCCGCCCTTCTTTTCCATGGTCAGCGTAAAAAGGAACCGCAGTAATCCGGGCAGCGCTTCTTTCAAATTGGTGACCACTAGGGTTTTCAGGGTCGTCTGTTCTCGGACGGCCTTGATTTTCTCGTAGAACATGCTCGCGGCGATCATGATCTCGATTCCGGAATCGTTGACCTGATGCACGATCTCGCGTGCCTTATACAGCGGATTAAACGCGACGACAACGCCACCCGCTTTCAGAATGGCGTAGAAGGCAAGCACGAACTGCGGAAGGTTCACCATGAACATACCGACAGGGGTGCCTTTCCTGACGCCAAGATCAGCCAGACCTGCAGCGAGTCGATCCGAAAGGGCATCCATTTCAGCGTAGGTGATTTCCGCACCTTTGAAAATTGTACAGGGCCGTTGCGGATACGCTTGCGCCGATTCTGTAAGCATGTGATGGAGATTGATCTTTGGGTATTCAATATGTTTAGGGACCCCCTCATCATAAAATTTAAACCAAGGATGTTCTTTCATCATCACCACTCTCCTTTAGGTACTCACACTTGAAGAGACGGCTCCTCTACACTCTTTATACATCGGATTTGAACGCACGCAAAATCCGAATGATATAATTACGAAAACAAACCCGATTCCTTTCTGGAGAAACCATCCGTACCACATAAATCGTTTGAGCATAATTCCACCCGGAGGCGAAAAAGGATGCGAAATCTTTCTGTACCAGGAAAGAATGCAAAACGATATCTTAAACGCGACGAGAACGTGATTTCTCCTTCCTATCCACGTGTTTACCCGTTCATGATGGATCATGGTTCGGGCTCCGAAGTCTGGGACATAGACGGTAATCGTTACATCGACTTTACTGCTGGCATTGCCGTCTGCTCCACCGGGCACAGCCATCCGAAAGTGGTCGAGGCGATCCAAAAACAAGCAGAACGGTATATACACATTTCTTCCGACTTCTACCACCCGATCTGGATTGAGTTTTCGGAAAAACTCGCCTCTACTGCCCCTTTCAAAGAGAACGCGAAAATCTTTCTGGGAAATTCCGGAACGGAAGCCGTTGAAGCGGCCATAAAATTGGCCCGGTTTCACACCGGTCGTCAACAATTTATCGGCTTCCTTGGCGGTTTTCACGGCCGGACGTTGGGTTCATTGGCCTTCACCGCCAGCAAACCCACCTACCGGCACGGATTCTTCCCGATCCTAAATGGTGTGACGCATGTCCCTTATCCGAACCCCTATCGGCCGCTGCTTGCATCGACGCACGAGGATTACGGCGAGAGCGTGGTCCAATACATCCGTGACGTCATCTTTCAAAAGGTGCTGCCGGTGGAGGATTGCGCCGGTATCCTCGTTGAACCGATCCAAGGCGAAGGCGGCTATGTCGTGCCAACCGACGGATTCTTCCCGGCATTACGTGAATTGTGCGATCAACACGGCATCCTGCTCATCGTGGATGAAGTTCAATCGGGCGTCGGTCGAACGGGCAAATGGTGGGCGATCGAGCATTGGAACGTCGAGCCGGACATTGTCTGCACGGCGAAAGGCATCGCCTCGGGCATTCCGCTCGGAGGGATCATCGCCAGGGAAAGCGTCATGGATTGGCCCAGCGGAGCCCACGGAAACACCTATGGGGGCAACCCAATTGCATGCGCTGCCGCTCTGGCGACGTTCGAATTGATCGAGAATGGCATGATGCAGAACGCTGCGGAAGTCGGCCAGTATACGCTGGACGCACTTGCTGAACTGCAGGCTCACCATCCGAGCATCGGACATGTTCGAGGCAAAGGTTTGATGATCGGCGTTGAGTTCGTTCAGGACCGTGAGACTCGCACGCCGGCGAAATCTCTACGCAAACGCGTCGAGCAGCACGCCTTCCACAAGGGATTGTTGACGCTGGGATGCGGTGAAAGCACGCTGCGCATAGCGCCCGCGCTCAACATCACGACCTCGCTGATCGACGAGGGGCTAGAGATTCTCGATCACGCCATTAATGAAGCCGAGCAAGAAGAGCTAGACTGAATGCTGCCCGATTTTCGTGTTCGCCAACGCGATTACCTGCTTGAGATATCGCGTGTCATTACGGAAGAACTCGAACTCAATCGCGTGCTCACACGGATCGTACGCGTGTCCGCCGAGCTCCTCGCGGGCCACGCCGGCATCATTGCACTGCGCGACGAGGGCGGCTGGCGAATCGCTTCTTCGTACGGCATTAATGCGGAATTCCTGAAGAACCTCGAACCCTTGCTCGCCGACATCCCCGATCAAGGTGATCCTGCCCGTTTCGCACTCCCGGAAATTAACCGCCGGCTGCAACGTATCACAGCCGCGACGAGCATGGGATTATTGACCGGCGTCGGTTTGCCGATGATTGCCCATTCGGAGGTCGTAGGCGTCATTTTCGTCTTTCGTTCTTACCCGGGTCGGTTTTCCAACGAGGATCGGAAGCTGCTGCAGGCATTTGCCTCGCAAGCCGCGATAGCGGTTCACAACGCAAGGCTCTATACAGAACTCTCGCAGCAAAAACAGCACATCGATGCGGTGCTCGAATCCTCGGCCGATGGCATCTTTATTCTCGACCCGAGTTTCTGCTTCGTTCGTTTTAATCGTGCCTGTGCACGACTCACCGGATACGAACCCGAGGAAACGACCGGGATACCCCACGCGAAAATCATCCGCTGGCTGCGGCGCGAGCCTGGTTTGTCTTTGGAAGAGGCTGAAGCCGGTGGCTGGCCGCTTTCTGCCCAGGCCGTGCTCTATGTCGAAGGTGATCTAATCAAGAAAAACGAAGAGGCAATTAGTGTGGGCATCCGCTATGCACCTACGATCTCCCCGGAAGGGAAATTGAGGAGTATCGTCGCTAACGTGCGCGATATTACCAAATTTCGGGAAGCCGAAGAACTGAAGGACACTTTCATCTCCATCATCAGCCACGAATTGCGGACGCCCGTGGCCTTGATCAAAGGGTATGTAGGCACGTTGCGGAGAGAGGATGCGGAGTGGGATCCAGACACCGTACGCGATAGTTTAGCGGTGATCGAAGAAGAATCCGATCGACTCGCGGACCTGATCGACGATCTGCTCGATGCCTCACGGCTCGCTGCTGGTGCACTGTCCTTGAACTTTTCCGAGGTGGGGATTAAGGAGTTGGCCGAAAGATTGGCGAAGCGATTTACAACCCAATCCGCTGCGCACAAGTTCGTCGTCGATTTCCCCGGCGACTTCCCCACGGTACTCGCGGATGAAGACCGATTGACACAAGTCCTGACCAACCTTCTATCGAACGCCGTCAAATACTCGCCCGATGGCGGCCAGGTGACGATCCATGGACGGGCGCTCAAAGACGACATCGTAGTCTGCGTGCAGGACGAAGGCTCGGGTATCGCCATGGAAGACGTGCCGCACGTGTTCGATCGTTTCTATCGGTCGAAAGAAGCCTCGCGGAAAACGAAGGGAGCTGGATTGGGACTCTTCCTGGCCAAAGCGGTGGTCAAAGCCCACAAAGGACGGATCTGGGTAGACGAAGAAGTCAAGCACGGCACAAGAATCTGTTTCGCCCTTCCTCGACATCACACACGAGAATGACTGTAAAGGATAAAAATTTTCCATGACCCAAGCGATGACTCAAATTCAATGCCCCAACTGCAAAGCGCCGATCATGGCCTCCATCGAACAGCTCATCGATGTCGGCCAGGATCCGGGCGCAAAGGCCAGGCTACTTTCCGGAAGTATAAACCGCATCAAGTGCCCTTCCTGTGGCTTCGAAGGCCAGATCGCGGCGCCGCTCGTGTATCACGATCCCGAAAAGGAACTGCTGCTGACGTTCATGCCCGTCGAACTCAACATTTCCAAAGACGAACAAGAACGTGTAATTGGCAAGATGATCAATAGAATCACGGAGAGTCTGCCGCCGGAACAACGAAAGGCATACCTGTTTCAGCCCCAGACTACGCTCACGATGCAGGGAATGTTGGAACGAATATTAGAGCAGGACGGTATATCCAAAGAAGAAATCGAAGAGCAGCGCGCTCGAATGCGCCTCTTCGAAGAATTGATTCAAATCCGCGATGAGGATCTCGACGATTTCATCAAGGAACATGACGAAGAAATGGACTCTGCATTCTTCCAGATCGCCGCTATGGCGATTGGTTCGATAACGGATGCGGACATGAAGCAAGCCGTTACCCAACGCTACGAAAAGGCCGTTCAACAAAGCGCGTTTGGACGCAGGATCCAGGCCCAAGAGGATGAATTCAAACAGGCCATCGAAAGCATCAACGAGCTCGGGAAGGACGTGACCCGCGAAAACATCCTGGATTTACTGATCCAGGCTCCCAACGACGACCGCGTGCTCGCCATCGTCAATCTCCTGCGGCCAGCGTTGGATTATAGTTTTTTTCAACTGCTAACGGACCGCATGGAGTCGAGCGATGCAGAACAACAAGAGAAGCTTTCTGTGCTCCGGGATCGCATACTCGAAATTTGCCAGGAGATCGACAAAGTCCAGGAAGCCCGCGCCACGCAAGCGGCCTCTTTACTGCAATCGCTGATGCAAGCGGATGACCTCGATCAGGCGATTAGAAACGCACTGCCCATCGTGGACGACTATTTCCTGGGGATTTTGCAGGCAAATATCCAGGCAGCAGAAGAACGGAATAATGCGGAAGCCCTCAAGAAACTCGACGAGATTCGGGACAAATTGCAGACCATTGCCGAAGAAACCGTCCCTGAAGAACTCCGTTTTGCTCAACAGCTCATTAACATCGAAGACGACGAGGAAGCGCTCCGCCTCCTGGAGACGTCAATTAAGCAGATCAACGACCAGGTATTGTCTGCATTGATGGCCACCGCGGATCGACTGGCGGAAAACGGCGATCAAGAAAATGCCGATCGCGTGCGTAAGCGGTATCGTCAGGCGCTGAAATTAGCGATGAAGGCAAAGATGAGCGCCGATGAAACGGACGAGAAAACCTAACCAAAACGGAGCTCGAACACAGCGTAGATCATCGGGAGCAACTGGAACTCGAACCCCGTGTCCATGATGGCATAGGGTTCTTTATAGTGACCCGTGATGAAATTATTCGAGCAATTCCTTGATACTATCCCGCGTGTCCATGGCTTGACCGAGCATGAAGCCCAGAATCGCGAGAAATATTATCGCTCCAAATCCGATGACCTCCCCCCACGGAGGCTGGACGAAGTCGGGCACGACGATTAACACCACGACCCCGATCGTCAGCCCCAGGACGAGACCCAAGAACTTGTTCGGTGTCTCCTCGATCATCGTACGCAAAGAGAAGCGCGTCACGGACTTTTTCCGACGCCTGGCAATCGAATGTTGAAGATCGTTGACTTTCTTTTGAGGGTCACGAAGTTGGATCTGCCGGTCGCGAATCCTTTTTAACCGCTCTTGCTCCGAATTTTGTGAACTCATCACACACCTCCAAGTCTCGGGATGGCGCGATCCGATATCGTTCGATGGCCGAATTCTATTTATCGAAATCCAGCCAAAGATCGTGGACGAAATCCGGGCAGTAATCTTTCAGACTGCGCTCGTTTGCCCACTTGATGACGCCGGAATTCTTCGCTGCAGGCGTACACAGCCGCTGCGGATCGACACGGATACCCGCTCGTGCCAAATCCAAACGATCTGCGTCATAGCACGTTTGAACGGTAAGGTTGTTGTGATTGCGTTCATCGGTGTGATTGGCGCACGCAGCGTAGAGTAATGCATACTCCTCATCCAAAATCCCGAAATAAGATCCCCGCAATGTCTGCATGAATTCCGCAGCACGTTTGCCGTGGCCCGGATCAATGCCTTCGTTTACCCGCCGTGAGTCGTGGAATACTGCAAACAAGCCTACGACCGTCAAATTGGCCCCGTTTTGCTTGCCCAATTTCATGCCGTTTTCATACACACGCGCCCAATGCCGAATCCCATGGATGCCGAAGAGCGGCAGGGTGTAGCTTTCGAGAATTTTCGCCACCAATACAGGGTTGATGCTGTCGATCATTCCCTCACTCAGCGCAAAACTCAGGATCGCCTGCTATGCTTTCCCCTCGGTCTCACCAACCGGCTCGAGGTACGTCCGCAGCGATACACGCTCATCCTTGGGCGACCAGGCGATGTATATCGGTTTTTCATTCCGCAGCGTATCGAGAACGGACACAATTTCGTCCGTGGACAAATGACACATCAAGGTCGGTTTGGGACCAGACGGAGTACGCAACGAATCCTTTTTCGTCCATAATTTTTGGGGTTGGTAAAAGCGTAGTTCTGCCGCAACGCCCTTGACATCCTCACTGAAGAGCATGATCCGAGCACGTAAATCCCGATCCTCCGCGGATTCACTGTTCCCAAAGAATTCAATGGCGTAGTTGAAAACTTTATAGCTGATCTCTTCCATTGATACACCTCGATCAAGTGGGGTGTCGTTTCGTTAGGCAGCGCATGAGGGTAGTGTATATGCGAAAATGCAAATTCACAACGAGGTGACTTCAGATTGCCATTCTTGACATTGATTAATTCACGGCCAAACAGAAATTCTTACCTGATCTGTGGATTCTCCGATTGGTGAAACTTCAATGCGAGGCGCAGACAGCGAGGCGAAAAGGAAACAACTCCGGAACCATGACACCTTCCGCCACGGCAGGATCCGACTGCACGATCTTGAGTGCATCGTTTTCGGATCGAGCTTGAAACACAACGATGCCGAAAGTTCGCTCGTCGTCTGTATCCGTGCGGCCTGCGAATTCTACAACACCTTGAGCCGCCAATTCAGAGAGATAATCAAAATGCTGAGTGATAATTTCAGTTTCCCGATCCGTGGGACCTTCGGTCAGCATCTCGATCCGGATAGGTCGAATTGTGTACAGAAACTGCTGATCATCTGGCATGGGCTTCCACTTTCACACGAGCTGCGGTTGAATCGATCGCACGCGCCTCTTCGTGTTTCGAGAGAAAAGGTGAATTTCAGTTGGCACCATTTGCAGTTCCGAACCGATGCGCAGGATTCTGTTATCGGGAATTCTGGCAACGATTTGTTCATCTCCGATACGCAGCGTAACGATGTTTACCCCCTTGACCGGCATTTCGAGAATGTCGTTCACTGTAGCTTTGAGCGTATATTCTGGAGTTCCAACGTCAGCCAACAAAAGAGCTTCCGGCCGAATGCCGATCAGATAACGATCAATCGGCGGCGAGACCAATGAGCCATCGATAATGTTGATCGCCGGCGTATCCATGTCCATGTTCAGGAAATTCGCCACAAAAGTATTTACCGGATTCCGGTAAATACGGTCGTAGGTTGCCACTTGTTCTATGGTACCGATATTCATGATCGCCACCAGATCGGCCATCATTATCGCTTCTTGTTGATCGTGCGTTACGTACACAGCCGTAACCCCGTAACGTTGCAGCAACTTTTTCAGTTCGACTCGATAGCGCAAACGCAGTTGTTGATCGAGATTCGAAATCGGCTCATCCAGAAGAATGACCCTGGGGTCTCTGGTGATGCAGCGTCCCAACGCCACCCTTTGTTTCTCTCCCTGAGAAAGGCTATCCGGTTTACGATCCAATAGATATTCGATTTCCACACCTAAAAGCTGGCTCGTTTGCTCGAATTTCTCCTGTGCGATTTTGTTCAATTCGGGGGTCTGCTTCTTGAAGAAGAAATACGACAGGATGTTTTGCTTCGCCGTTAGCGGTGGATAGAGTGCGAACTGCTGGAAAACGATCCCGATCTTTCGCTCTCCCGGCGACGTGCCTTGCATGTCGACGCCGTCGTAGCGAACGCTGCCCGAATCCGGCTTTGTCAAACCGGCGATAATTCGAAGTAGAGTGGTCTTGCCGCATCCACTCGGCCCAAGGAGCACGACGGTTTTCTTGTCCGGAATGATCAGATTCAGGTTATTCATCTCGAAATCAATTTTCCGCGCTCCTTTATTGGATGAAGTCTTACTCTCCTCACCTTTATCTTCACCTGACTCCTCAAACACGAAAACGTCCCTGGAGACTTTTCGGCGGCGATTCCTGAATGTCTTCGAAATTTCTGTTAACTCTATGGTTGCCATCCAACGCTCCCCAAGCTTGAGTGAAATGGATTCGAGAGAGTCACCCCAACCTTCATTATACGAGACGTTCGAGCGTCAACTCAAAGCAAGCGCTTCGGTCGTGCCCCTCAATTCGATAGCATCATGCAATCGGTGTCACCGTATTCGATGTCGATCGTGATGTGAGAGATGTTCATTTCGTTTACGAGATTGCGAATATCTTGTTTGACACATTTCACGCTTTCTCTTGGCGTATCCTCGCGGACGACGACGTGGGTTGTCAGGACGTGGTGAACGCCGTCCAACGACCAGATGTGCGTGTGATGAACCGACTCGACGTTCTCGATTTGAAGTAAGCGCTTGTCGATGTTTTCAATTTCATATCGTGCGGGAACAGCTTGAAGAAAGAGGCTTAGGGTCTGTCTCAAGTTTTTTATTACATTGTACAGCACGTAAATGGAGATCAATATCGACAGCAATGGATCGAGAATATAAAGATCGGAAAACAAGAGAACGATGCTGACAACGAGTACGGCGATCCAACCGAGTACGTCTTCGATAAAATGCCAGCCGATCGTTCTGGCGTTGTAAGTTCCATCCCGCCGAAGCCGAAGTGCTGCGATCCCATTCACGAGAATACCGCCCAGAGCCAGAATTGCCATCCCCTGCGCATTGGGCCTTTCCGGCGAGAACAGCCTTGGAATCGCTTCGAGTGAAATGTAGAGCGCCCCCACGATGAGAATGATCGTGTTGATCAGCGCGCCAAGAAGCGAAAACCTCCGATACCCGTAGGTATATCGTCGATCGCTTTCCTTTTGGGAGTAGTGTTCTAAATACCATCCCAGTCCAAGAGAGACTGCGTCACCGAGATCGTGCATGGCATCCGACAAGATCGCCAGGCTGTTGGTCAAAACGCCACCGACGATTTCGATGACGGTGAAAGCCAGATTCAGAAAAAAAGCCGTTCGCAGACCGGCAGTCGTATGGTGATTATGTCGATGCTGATTCCCCATTGAAACCCTTCTTCCATCCCAAAGTCACATTATCTATTATATTCGCTCCCTCATCGCTTCTCGAAGACCTGCAACTGGTGACATGAAGTTATCCCCGGTCAGACTGCTTCATTCCGCTGACCTCCGCTGCGTGAAGCGCAAACCGGACCAGACCGGGTCGATCGAGCAAATCTTGTAATCGACCATTTCGGATGCCAAACCAACCTTGCGGACAACGTTCTGTGAGACGTCGCTCTTCACTCCGGAGGACTTCTTGGGCCAGATGATCCAAAGTCCCCCATTGAGGGAATACGGAGTCATCTCTCCGATACTCCGCTCGAGTCGATCTCTAGAGCGAACAAACCAAAGCGTGATATCCGCCGAAGGGAGATCGCCTCGCTGAATTCGCACGCCTTCCGGCAGCTTCCCCAGCGTGCATTCGAATTCCTCCGGTGCATCGATCAGAAGTATGCTTGAATTGGATTCGATCCCCAATTTCTTGGGCAGCGGAGTTCCTTTGTACGCTTCGAACACACTTTCAGGAACGGCCGGCGATTCCGGCTGATTGGCGACCGCTTTTTCGATCGCCGGTAGAACCGTATCCCACGAAGAGAACACTGCGTCCGGGAAATGGTCTTGGATTTTCTCGACCTTCTCCGGTGATCCCGCACAGAACACGAGTGGAACGTGCCTCGTCACCTTTGCCTTCCGCAGCACAAACCCCATGTCGCGACCTTGTGAGGGCAATCGGCTTAGATCGATTACGATCACATCCGGAATATTTTCCTGGATCTTGCGCAAAGTATTTCGAGAGAATTTCTCGAATTCGGGTTCGAACCCACCCTCTCGTATCCGCTCCAGGCACGCTTGCGCTTCAATTTCGTTCCAATGGATCAAACGCACACGTTGCATATCCTATACCTTTGAACTGCATAATGCATCTCGCCATATTGGCTATGCGCAATGCTAGATGCGAAGCTCCACAACGTCGCCATCCTGCAAGACATAATCACGTCCGACCATGATGCCGTCGTGTTCGGCGCTGCCCCACACGCGCGCGCTTTTGAGTTGCTTATAAAAGTCTTGATGCACTTTACCGGCAAACGCCTCCACCGTACATCCGCGTTCCAGGATGAACGGCGAATCATAATCGGGTTCCCTTCCAGGCGCTTTCGAATAAACGCGAATGATGTCCAATCGCTCGAAAATGATCTCCTTCAAGCGCTTCAGATTCCTTCCCGTCTTCGCCGAAATGGGCAGGAGCGGCCAATCCTGCTCGAGTAAGGCCTTGAAGATCTCGAAGTTTTCGTCTGTACCCTCATCGTCGTTTTTATTGGCCAGGACGAGAACGGGCTTTACTGAAAGGGCTTGATTGGCGGCATCCTCTTGGGAATGATGCACCGGGACGATT
>Ga0315554_1001308_pt1 | contig 14634 bp, 13 predicted proteins | sample SalMarSW160370MG_FD_202114 | JGI IMG/M metagenome (GOLD analysis project Ga0315554, IMG submission 202114) | Salt marsh sediment microbial communities from the Plum Island Ecosystem LTER, Massachusetts, United States - Salt Marsh Sediment SW1603-70 ... | reverse complement strand
AAAGCAATTCTCCAAGAAATTTATAACCATCGATAGAAGCCTTCTTCTGAAGCAATGTTTCCAGAACAGGTATTGCCTTATCATAATTTTTTTCACTTATATAAACAAAAGATAAGTTGCGGTATGTACTTGCAGAATCAGGTTCAATCTTTATTGCCTGCTCAAAAGCGTCACTTGATTTATCATAAAATACTTTAACACTATCCTGGTCTTGAGCTTTATTTCCTTTTTGATAATAATCTACACCTTTATTAAATAAATTAGCCCAGTAATACAGCTTCGAATCATGAATATCCTTTTTGTATTGATCACCAAAGGCAAGGGATGAATCATAAGCATCCACCATATTACCAAAATCACCTTTTTCACCGTAAACCATTCCAAGCAAATAATACCCCTCAACACTTTTAGGATTTTTATTGACTTCCTGTCTTAAAACTTCCAAAGCTTTATCATAATTTTTTTGTTGAATATATAATTTTGCACTGGTTAATTCAGTGGAAGTGCATTCAAATGCCGTAAAGGTTAAGGCAAGTAGAATAATTGCAGTTATTATTAAATTTTTTCTATGCATTCTAACTCCATTTAAAAATCGGTTTGATGTCTCAAACTTACTGTTTTATGCTTCTATAGTCAAGAATCAGAATTTGAATATCTTTATAAATCCGCTTAATTTCAAGTAAGTTTACACAGTAAGTTCATTTTATATTTAAATTGATTTTACATAATAAATAGAATATTTTACCCAATAAAAATGAGGTATTTTTGACCGCCGAAGAAATAATTAAATCAGTGCCAAAAGTCTTGCTTCATGATCACCTGGATGGCGGGTTGCGCCCCAAAACAATTATTGAACTGGCAAAAGATCTTAAGTACAATAAATTGCCAACTAAAGATCCTGATGAGTTAGCCGCCTGGTTCCATAGAGGAGCAAACAAGGGAAATCTTGTAGAATACCTGCATGGTTTTGAACACACAACGGCAGTTATGCAGACTAAAGAAGGTTTGGAAAGAATTGCTTATGAAATGATGGAAGATATGAAAAATGACGGAGTATGTTACGTCGAAACACGATTTGCACCTGTTTTTCATACGGCAAAAGGACTTTATAACGAAGATGTGGTAACTGCAGTTTTAAACGGATTGGAAAAAGGTTCAAGAGATTTTGGTGTTGGATTTGGATTGATTCTATGCGGTATGAGAAATATGAAAAATACGCTCGAGATCGCTGAGCTTGCTGTCAATTTTAGAAACCAGGGAGTTGTTGGATTCGATTTAGCAGGTGAAGAAGGCGGTTATCCTCCCAAAAAACATATAGAGGCATTTCAATTTATTCAAAGAGCAAATTTTAATATAACAGTTCATGCCGGGGAAGCTTTCGGCAAAGAATCGATCTGGCAGGCAATCCAATGGTGCGGTGCTCACCGCATCGGGCATGCAACTCATCTTATTGAAGATGTTTCAATTGATAAAAAAGGAAATGCTTTTGGCTATGGAGATCTTGCCCAATATGTTTTAGATAAAAGGATTCCCCTGGAAATCTGTCTATTGAGTAACGTTCATACCGGAGCTATAGATAAAGTAGAGAATCATCCTTTCGGAATTTTTTATAAAGAAAAATTTAGAGTTACAATAAATACCGATGACAGGCTAATGAGTGATACTACAATGACAAAAGAGTTCTTAACTGCTATTCAATATTTTAATTTAAATCTCGAAGATGTTGAAAAAATTACGATAAATTCTATGAAATCGGCTTTTATTCCTTACAAAGAAAGATTAAATTATATTTATAGTATAATAAAACCCGGATTTCAAACTATGAAAGATAATCTGCTATCATTTAAAAACTACCCAGGTGCACATGAAGAAACTATTCACAAATTATAATTTCGAATTCGATAAAAATGAAAAAAAATTATTAACAACATTTTGCAAACAAACATTAAAACAAATAGAAGGAGACAACGAGTTTTTTGCTGAAGCAAGGGCATTTAATTCAATCATCGATAAATTAAATAGTAATGCTGAAACTTTAAAATTTACTAAAGATGAAAGAACCCGCTTATTGCATCAGCTTGAAGAGAATATTAAATTTTTGAAAAATCAGGTTAAAAAAAGCTGGTTTTTAAAGAAATGGATATACAAATCGATGCTGAACCAGTATGAAAATATTTTAAATGTTCATTTTAAAGATTAATTTTTAGTTATAAAAATGTTAGTTATAGATGTATATGGTATAAGAATTTAAAGTTGCCCCCTATACCTTTATAACATATACTCATGTTCCTCGAGGGAAAAGATGATTACTGAAATGGATAAATTAAACATTAAAGCTCCGCATGGTTCCCAAATTTCATGTAAAGGCTGGCTGCAGGAGGCAGCAATGAGAATGCTGATGAACAATTTGGACCCGGAAGTGGGTGAGAATCCTGCAGAACTTATTGTTTATGGCGGAAGCGGAAAAGCTGCTAGAAATTGGGATTGCTATAATGCAATAATTTCTTCGTTAAAAGAACTTGAAAACGATGAAACTCTTCTTGTGCAATCCGGAAAACCTGTTGGAATTTTTAAAACGAATATTAATGCCCCGCGTGTGATTATTTCAAACTCTATGCTTGTACCACACTGGGCTAATTGGGATGAATTTAGAAGATTGGAAGCCTTAGGTTTAACAATGTTTGGACAAATGACTGCCGGCAGCTGGATTTATATAGGAACACAGGGTATTCTTCAAGGGACATATGAAACTTTTGCCGAATGTGCAAGAAAATATTTTTCCGGAACATTAACCGGAAAGTTTTTATTGACTGCCGGTCTAGGAGGAATGGGAGGAGCACAACCGCTTGCTGCAACTATGAACGGTGCAGCTTTTTTAGGTATTGAAGTTGATAAAAAGAGAATTCAAAAAAGAATTGAAACAGGATATATTGATATACTTTCTGAAGATCTTGGAGAAGCTCTCGATTTAGTTTTGGAAGCTAAAAAAAATAAAAAAGCTCTGTCGGTAGGATTAGTTGGAAATGCTGGTGAAATTCTTCCAAGGATCTTAGAAAAAGATATTATACCAGATGTATTAACCGATCAAACATCTGCACACGATACTCTAAACGGATATGTACCTATGAATATGAGCTTTAAAGAAGCACTTTCACTGAGAAAAATTAATCCTTCCGAATATATAAATGCTGCTAAAAAAACTATTGTTCAGCATGTTAAATCAATGCTGGAATTTCAAAAAAGAGGTGCAATAACATTCGATTACGGGAATAACATCCGGGGAGAAGCTAAAGATAACGGAGTTGAAAATGCTTTTGATATTCCGGGATTTGTACCTGAATTTATTAGACCATTATTCTGTGACGGCAAAGGCCCCTTTAGGTGGGCAGCTTTATCGGGAAATCCAAAAGATATTTATGTAACGGATGATGCTATAAAAGAAACTTTCCCCGAAAATGAATCTCTTTGCAACTGGATTGACCTGGCTCAAAAGAAAGTTCATTTCCAGGGATTACCTTCAAGGATTTGCTGGTTAGGTTATGGTGAAAGAGCAAAGATGGGAAAAATTTTTAATGACCTTGTTGCATCCGGAAAAGTAAGCGCTCCAATAGTAATTGGTAGAGATCATCTTGATTGCGGATCTGTTGCTTCTCCCAACAGGGAAACCGAAAATATGAAAGACGGCAGTGATGCTATTGCCGACTGGCCTATCTTAAATGTTTTAATGAACACAATCGGCGGTGCAAGCTGGGTTTCTTTGCATCATGGTGGAGGTGTGGGAATTGGAAATTCAATTCATGCAGGAATGGTAATTGTTGCCGACGGTACTAAAGATGCAGAAAGAAGATTAAATAATGTCCTAAATTACGATCCAGCGATGGGAATAGTCCGTCATGCTGATGCTGGTTATGATAAAGCTATTGAAAATGCCAAAAAGTTTAATATAAAAATCCCAATGCTTAAAAAGGAATAACAATTACCTTGATAAATCTATTCATCCTTTATTTGATTTTGTAAATCATGTGCTTCTATTAATGCAGAATCATCATTAAATTCTCTTTTAGAACTTTCAATTGCTTTTTTTAACATTTCCTTTGCTTTTTCATATTCATCTTCCCTGATGTATGCTTTGGCCAGATCAACATAAAACATTCTAAAGTTGGGGTATAATTTTATTGCTATATTATATTCATCAATTGCTTTATCAATATCTGCCCATCCAAGACCTAAAATGGCACGGGCAGGAGCCCACTTTTCACTCACCTTTGCATTAGTTCTAGCCAAGACATAATGAGCAAGTGCTTGAGTATAATTTCCACCATTCCCCAAGCTTATAGCTTTTTCACAATCATCCCGAACTGCATCTACAACAGAAGCAACTGAAAAAACACCCTTAAATAAGGCAATTTTCCCATTAGCAATTCCCCTTCTCAAATAAGTAATAGATTTGTCAGGTGCAAGCTTTACTGCTTTATCTGCAAGATCATAAGCTTTCTGGTATTCTGCAACCTGAGCATCTTTCTGCTCCCCGGTTTTATCCGGCATTCGTTCGGCAGTATAAACATAAGTGCGGCTAAGCCGCCAATCTACTTCCCAGTTATTAGGAAATAATTCATCAGCTTTTTGATATGCATCTCTTGCTTTATTTAAGTCAAATTCCAAATCAAGATATGCATCCCCCTGTTTAAGCAATTCATCCAGAGATTGCGAAAATAGAAAAGAAGACATGAGAAAAAAATAAAAGAAGAAAAATGAAGAAACAGATTTTATATAATATAATTTCATATTTACACCCCTTAAAATTTAATCAAAGAGAGTTTTATTAATTTCGTCTTCTACTTCTACTTCAGATGAAATACCATGGTTATATAAATCAGTTGAAGCAAGAGAAATAAATTTAGTCCATTTATTTTCATTTAGTGTTCCGGCTTGTATTGCTCTTTTATATGCGTTGATTTTTGCACTTAATTCATCTGCGTGGTATAATGCGATTGCTTCCATTGTTTTGGGAACGACGGGGGAAGCATATTCTAGTTTCCCCTGGTGGCTTAAAATTAAATGTATCAAACATTCCTTTAAATCTTCCGGGAAATCCGGGATTTTTTTTGCTTCTTCATTAATCTTCATCGCAGAAATTACAATGTGACCTATAAGTTTCCCTTTGTCCGTATATTCAAAAGAAGAATCAAATTTCAGTTCTTCAGTTTTACCAAAGTCATGCAACATAGCGCCACAGATTAAAAGATCCCGGTTAAGTTCAGGGTGTATGTCACACATGAGGTCGCAAATTTTAATTATTTCCAGTGTATGTTCAAGTAAACCATGTATATATGAATGATGCCATGATTTTCCCGCAGGAGCAGTTGAAAATTTCTTAAAATTATCTTCGTCGAAGATTAATTTCAACAATAATTTCAATTTAATGTTAGAAATTGATTCCATCCTGTTGAAAAATTCATCCTTCATTTGGTTTAAATCTCTTTTTGATTTTTCGAGGAAATCAGAAGGATCAACTTTATCCGAAGGTTCTGCGAAACGAATATTTGTAATTCTCACCTGGGGTGAGCCCATATATTCTTCCATAAAACCTGTTACAAAAACCACATCACCATTTTTCACTTTTTCAAAAAAAGAATCAAAATTCTCCCAGATATTGCTTTGAATAGTCAAAGAACTATCGGCTAATTCAAGAGATAAATATGGTTTGTTTGATTTAGCAGTACGAACATCACATTTTCTTATTAAAAGGAAATGCTTTATCACATCCCCCTTCTTTAAAGAAATTAATTCTTTTTGAGTAAGCATTAATTCATCTTTGTTTAAAAATCCCTAAAAATAATTTATTACAGACTAAAATCAGTATAATATAAAATAATTTATTTTAAAATTTCAAATAGACTTTCCTGTGGAAGATGAGCAATAACCGATCTATTAAGAAGATCGATTGAAACTGCTATAGTTCTTCCTTCTTCGATCTTACTGACTATTCCTATTACACCCTCAAATGGTCCCTCAATTATCCTAACTTTTGTACCTGGGACTAAACCTTCAGTTATATAAAAGTCCGCTTCGTTTTTAAGCATGTTTTTTAAATTCTCAATTTGCCAATCCGGTATTTTAGCCGGTCTTCCTCTTTCAGTTAAGCACCTGACAACGGCGTTTTGTTCAAGTGATTTTATTCTTTCTTTCTCATTTACAAAGACAAAAATATATCCTCTAATTAATGGCTCAGTAATTTTCTTTTTTCTATCGCTCCATTGTTTGTATTTAGTTACCGTGGGCAAATAATATTCTATATTAAGTGCGCCTATTTGCTCAGCAGCTTTAAATTCACTTCTCGATTTTGTATATAAAGCAAACCAGGCCCTTGAGGTAACATCCCGAATTCTATCTATCATTTGTTTATAACTGCTTTTCTACCGACTGAATAATAAGTATAATATAGTTCATTCATTTTGTCAGGATCATATAAGTTTCTACCGTCAAAAATAACTGGAGCTTTGAGTAATCCACTGATTTTATTAAAATCAGGGTTTCTAAATTCATTCCATTCTGTAGTAATTATTAAAGCATCTGCATTTTCAAGGGTTTCGTAGGAACCAGCACAATATTCAATTTTATCTCCCAAAACAACTTTAGTAGTTTCAATAGCTTCGGGATCATAGGCAGAAACAGAAGCTTTCTCCTTTAAGAGTTTTTTAATTAATGATATAGCAGGTGCTTCCCGGACATCGTCTGTATTCGGCTTAAATGCCAATCCCCAAACAGCAAAATGTTTTCCCCCTATATTTTTATTATAATGATTCTTAATTTTATTAAAAAAAAGTTCTACTTGTTTTTTATTTATATCATAAACCGATTTAAGAATTTTAAAATCATATTTGTTTTCATTTGCTGTATTAATTAAAGCGATAACATCTTTGGGAAAACATGATCCGCCGTAGCCAATACCCGGGAATAAAAATCTTTTCCCGATTCTTGAATCCGATCCTATACCTCTTCTAACTTTATCAACTTCGGCACCAGTCAATTCACACAAATTTGCAATTTCATTCATGAAGGAAATTTTTGTAGCTAAAAACGAATTTGCAGCATATTTGGTCATTTCAGCGGATTTCTCATCCATAAAAAAAATGGGATTCCCCGAACGTACAAAGGGTTCATAAAGCTCATCCAAAATTTTCTTGGCTTTTTCATTGCTTGTGCCAATAACAACCCGTTCAGGTTTCATAAAATCTTCAACAGCCATCCCCTCCCTTAAAAACTCCGGATTGGATACTACATCAAAATCAAAATTGGGAGTGTGTTTTTTGATAGTTTTTTTGACTTTATCGCTGGTGCCGACAGGTACTGTGCTCTTATCAACAATTACTTTATAACCGATATAAGGTTCTTTTTGAAAGATTTTTCCAATATCATCTGCAACTCCTAAAATATATTTCAAATCCGCACTCCCATCTTCGTCTTGCGGTGTAGGTAAACACAATAAAATTACTTCCGATTTTTTTACTGCATCCTTCAGTTCAGTAGTAAATTTTAACCTTCCATCTTTTATATTCCGCTCAAACAAAAAATCAAGCCCTGGTTCATAAATAGGAACAATACCCTTTTGCATTTTTTCAATTTTATTTTTATCAATGTCTACACAGATTATGTTATTACCGGTTTCTGCAAAACAAGTACCGGTTACCAATCCAACATAACCGGTTCCAACTACAGCAATATTCAATTGAACCTCCCTAATTAGTTAAAAAATTTAAGGTTAAATCTAAAAAATATTTTTATAAATACATATTTTCAAGAAATATATTAAATGATAAAAACCTTTGCTACATCGGCAAGCAGTGAAGGCTGGTTGAAAAGTGCAGTAACGAATATTCTGCCAAGCGTTCTTTTGTCTTTTGGTATCTTATTAAATGATTCTGCTATTTTGTTAAATTTTTCATCCGAGAAATTATAGACGCCGTTTTTCAAACGGTTATAGATTTCATGTTTTTTACCAACTCTTTCGTGCCATTCTTTATCATAATTAAAAATATGATTAAGTTTATTCATCTTAACTGCTTCCCCTGCAATTCTTCCCGCAATACTTCCACCGATCATACCTGATGCAATGCCACCACCGCTTAATGGATTAACCTGTCTTGCTGCATCACCGGCAAGCATAATTCCGGAAGAGGTGATTTTACTTAATGTTATTGTAGAAGGAACTCCTCCGGCTATAGATGTAAGAATAGGAGAACCAGGATATTTCCTTTCCATAAAATTATTTAAAAAAGACAATGCAGATCTCGTTTTACCAACCATTCCGCTTACACCTAATCCTATATTTGCTATATTTTTCCCTTTTGGGAAAACCCAAAAGTATCCGCCCGGGGCATAATTTTGACCAAAGTAAAAATATAGTGTGTTTGAATCCACAGGAATATTTGATGCTGTAATTTGAGTACAACATTCCATGTCCCGAAAATCGATATAAGTTTTTATACCAGCCCAACGCCCTACTCTAGATTCAACACCGTCTGCACCAATTACAATTTTAGATTTTAATTCTCTTTGCTCTCCTTGGAATTCATACTTAACACCGGCAACTTTATCATTCTCAATAATTAATCCGTTAACATAAGCACGTGTTAATATTTCCGCTCCGGCATCAGCGGCAGTTTTGGCAAGCTCATAATCAAATATTCTTCTTTCGAGTACATACCCTGAATCACTAAATTCAATTACAGCTTCATCTCCGTTGGGTGCATTAAGTGAAAATTTTGTTATATGAGCAGTAATCCATTTTTCATCGGGTTCAATAAATTCTTCTACGCCCTTTTTGCTGATTGCTTCACCGCATCTAACGGGGTAACCAACATCCCTGTCTTTTTCGAGCATTAAGACAGAGACCCCCTGCTCAGCGGCAAACTTTGCCGCCATAGAGCCGGCCGGGCCGGCGCCAACAACAATTACGTCGTATTCCTTTTTCATCTTAACATTTCATTGTAATTTAACTTTTTATAAAATATTATATCTTTTAAAATAAACAATGGACAATAAGCAGTAAGCAGTAAGCAGTAAGCAAAATAGTAATAAGCAATTAATTTTTATCAGATTTACTTAAATATTTTTCTGGATCTTTGCCTATTTTATTTTTTGCTTATTTGAAAACTACTCCTTCCTTATTAAACCTGATAACCTCAATAGGGCAGCTCCAAACACACTTGGCACAATTAGTACAACGGGGATCAATTATAAATATTTCAGCTTCTTTTAATTCTATTGCATCTTCGGGGCAAACTCCTACACAGCATCCGCAAAAGTCGCACTTATTCGGCAGAATTTCTATTAATAGCCTGCCTGTTTTTGCTTGTCGGTATTCCATATTTAAGTTTCAAATCAGAAGGTTAAATATCAAAAAATAAATTAAAGAATTATAATTCAAAAATATTTAGCTCAGTTTCTTATCAAAATAGAAAATATTAAAAAACCAAGCACTGAAATATTTATAAATATATTTTAATATATTATTCTATTCTTTTTTTTAAAATCAAAAAATCCATTAATCAATATAAAATAATTTTACAATTTGAATAGTATTGCCGATCCAAAACTTGAGCGTGGTTTAGGATTAAAAGAAGCAACTGCTCTTAATATGATTGATATGGTGGGGATAGGTCCGTTTATCGTCCTGCCAATCGTAATCCAGGAAATGAATGGCCCGCAATGTTTGCTTGCATGGATTTTAGGAGCAGTACTATCTTTCATGGATGGAGCAGTTTGGTCGGAGCTTGGCGCAGCAATGCCAGCTGCAGGGGGCAGCTATGTTTTCCTAAAAGAAATTTACGGACCCAAAAGCTGGGGAAAATTGTTCTCATTTCTTCTAATATGGCAGACGGTTTTTCAGGCACCTCTTGTTATAGCATCCGGTTCAATCGGCTTTTCACAATATTTTACATTTCTTTTACCGCTTAATTCTTCCGGACAAAAAATCGTTTCGGGACTTTTAGTAATTGCAATAGTTCTTCTTCTTTACCGAAGAATAACAACTATCGGAAAAATTTCTTTGTTTCTCTGGATTGGAGTAATCGCTACGATTCTATGGTTAATATTTGGTGGAGCAACACATTTTAATCCAAAACTGGCTTTTGATTTTCCTGAGAATGCTTTTAGTTTTTCTTTCATATTCTTTGTCGGGCTTGGCAGTGCTTCGGTTCAGACAATTTATACATATCTGGGTTATTACAACATATGTAATCTTGGCTCCGAACTTAAGGATCCTGAAAAAAATATTCCCAAAAGTATTTTTATTTCGATTGCAGGGATTGCAATTCTTTACCTGGCAATGCAATTAAGTGTGCTCGGAGTAGTACCATGGCGTGAAGCAATGAATTCTCATTTTATAGTAAGCACTTTTGTAGAAAAAATTTATGGTTCCAATGCTGCAATTGTTATTACTATATTAATTTTATGGATAGCTTTTTCATCATTATTTTCTGCTACGCTCGGTTATTCAAGAATTCCATATGCTGCAGCTGTTGACGGAGCATTCTTTAAAATATTTTCACATACACATCCCAAAAAACATTTTCCCGACGCCTCATTAATTATTCTTGGTACAATTGCATTCATATTTAGTCTATTATTTAAGCTTAGGGAAGTAATTAGTGCAGTACTTGCAATGAGAATTTTAATTCAATTTATCGGTCAAGCTTCGGGTGTTTTAATTTTAAGAAAGAAAAAACCTTCATCTTTTTTCCCATTTAAAATGTGGTTATATCCGCTTCCGGCATTAATTGCGATAGTCATGTGGCTGGGATTATTTTTCTCAACGGGTACATATTTTGCGGTTGGGGGTATTGTTGTAATGTCAATTGGTGCAGGAATGTTTTTGCTTAGATCATATATTAAAAAAGAATGGCCGTTTGAAGTTCAACAGCAACTGTAAATTTATTTGTTTATATATCTTTTTTATTTATTTGAAATAAACAAAAAAGCCAAGGACATAAAGTCTCCGGCCTTTTTCCTTAAAAAATTATATCATTTGGTTCCTGACACAGTTATGCTGAACATTCCCTGCACATTATTTTTAAATGATTTAATCTCTTCAGAATTAAGATGTTCCTCTAAAAGTGAATCGGGTAACGGGGTCGATTGAATTCTTTTAATTTCAATGTTTGTAAAACCGGCATCTTTAATTATATTTAAATATTCCTCTTGATCAATTGCACCCGAAATACATCCTGCATATAACGAAGCGGATTTTTTAAATTCTTCATTCATATTGCCCTTTAATACTATATCGGAAACACAAAAATGGGCGCCCAGTTTTAATATCCTGTAAATTTCCGAGAAAGCTTTTTTCTTATCGGGAACAAGATTGAGAACACAATTTGAAATAACAACATCTGCAGTTTCATCATCAATAGGCATATTTTCAATTTCGCCAAGCTTAAATTCTATATTGCCGTAACCAAGCTTTTCATTATTTCTATTTGCTTTATTGATCATTTCTTCGGTAAAATCTAAACCGATTACTTTCCCTTCTTCACCTACAATAGCTCTGGTAATAAACACGTCATTACCTGCACCAGAACCTAAATCAACGACAGTATCTCCTTTTCTAATTTCTGCCAATTCGGTTGGAACTCCACAACCCAATTTCAAATCGGCTTCTTTAACATAACCATCCAAGCTTAGATATTCATCTTTTAGAATTTCATAACCCGAAATATTCTCAGTTCCGCAGCAGGATTTTTTTCCCGAAGCAACTGCAATTTCAGAATATTTTTCCTTAACCATTTTTTTTAATTCATCCCCGGTAATCATTTTTGTTCTCCTTTTAAGTTTAACAATTGCAAACCATCGAAAAAAGGTTTTCTAGTTTTATTTTTGCTTTTTCTAAAACTTTATTATTTATACAATAACAAACTTTTGGCCCATCAATTTCGCCTGTAATTAAACCAACTCTTTTGAGTTCCTTTAAATGTTGTGAAACTGTTGACTGTGAAAGAGGAAGTAGTTCAACAATATCACCGCAAATACAGACATTCATTTGTGCCAATATTTTTAAGATACTTATCCTTGCAGGATGAGATAAGGCTTTGGCTATATCGGAAAGCCAAATTTCTTCTTCTTTAAATTCTTCTTTTTTTGAGAATGCCACAATAAATATCAATTGTATATCGTAAATATACGATAAATTAATTTAGCTGTCAACCATTTTTATGATTTTTTTAATTATTATTTTTATTTTATACTTAATTTTGCAGTAAAATGATATTTAAACATAAACTCTAATCAATTTTTACAGTGCATAGGACAGGGGAAATACAAAAAGTCATTTTACAATACTTAAATGGTTTTCATTTTATTTTAGATAAAACCAATTCCGTTATTTTTTTTGCATCTGCGAATTTTTCTGCTTTAACTTCCACATAAAACTTATTTTTTAGAAGGACATGAATGATTGATTGCTCCTCGGTTGCATTGTGGATTACATAAGATTCATCTCCATAACCGGTAAGCTGTTCGGTTGTTACTTTCTGATTAAGACCTTTAGCAGTTTCCAATGCCGATTGTGAATCCTCATATAATGATGTCGGATATAACCAGACAGCACAATATTCATAATTATCCGGACCGGCAGGATCAATTTCATATTCACATCCCTGGGTAGAACCATAATCGGAATGCTGCGATGGCTTCAAAACTTTCCCCCCTATTTTTTCTGCCAATAAGTCTGCAGGTATAAGTTCGCATACATTTATCTTTGAGATACCGGCACTTTGTTTATTTTGCTGTGTTGTATTTTCAATATTCTTATTCTCGTTTTCAGGTTTTTGTTCTGACTTGTTATTAGAACATGCGATGATGATGAATAAAGATAATGCAACTATAATATTAATTTGTTTCATTTCTATCTCCCGCTTGAAATTATTTTAATTATTTAATTAATAACTTTCTCGGTAATAATGATTATTTTTTAATTAATTATATTAAGATTTTTAAAAACTTCTCGTTAAGCTTTGAAAATCAATAGATTTTTCTACAAAAGCTGTGATGTATACAATATTTAGAATTTATTATTCATATTTAGGAACCGATTAACTTGATTTCTCATCAAATATGCAATTCAAATATTTATTGTTTAGGATTAGGTCTTTATATACTGAAAAAGAATTTTATCGTGTAAAATTTTCTGAATAGTCTGTTTTTTACCCTTTTTGTCTCAAATATTATTTTTTATTTTGGTAATTTTACTAACCTTGTTTTGCGATATCATTCAAAAATTTAATGAAAAAGTTAATACTTCTAAATATAATATCCCTTTTATTCTTATTATTAATACTATTAGGATGTTCAACTTCTGAAAATTCTGCTTCAAGCGGTCAATCCGGTACAAACTTTGTTACAGGTGAAATTCTGATGGTTAATAATGAACCTTTTGCAAGGGTTGCACTAATGAATGATACATCTCTTTATTTACTTGATTGTTCAGGTGAAATAAAAGATACACTTTATAATAACCAGGGTAAAAAAGCTAAAGTTTATTACAGTTCGGTTTCTACTAACAATGAATCAATTAAAGTTCTCAAAGTAGATAAAGTTGAAATAATAAATAATAATTAAATATCTAAAAACTTTTTACGAGAATTTCATGAATATATATTTGAAATCTTTGATAATCATTTTTTCAGTGTTTATTGTGTTTCACGGGCATACATTCGCCCAAAAAAGTAAATACAAAACTTTAGTAAAAGAAAAAGCAACCGGCAGCTACCCTATTGCCGGCAGTCATCTTTTAAGAGATAGATACGAAAAAGTTGCACAATTTTTAAAAGACAATCCCAATTATTTTTCTCAAACAAAATTAAAAAAAACTACCGCATGGAATTTTACCGTTGGTTCAACAAAATTCTGGACAGCAATAGATTTTGTAAATAACAGTGAATATTCCGTTGCTTCAACCTGCAGGGCGGTTGGTGAACATTGTTATGTTTTTGTTGCTAATGATGTCTGGGGAACAAGAGTTGATTCCAGTGCAGTTGCTGCTGTTGAAAATGATTTTGATAACCAGACTCCCGCCGATACAAATAAAGGTATCTTCCAGATGGATGTGGATGCATTCGGCAATCCGCCTGATGTTGATAATGATCCTAGAATTATTATTTTAATTCTCGATATACAGGATGGCTATTCGGGCAATGGCGGATATGTTGCGGGTTATTTCTCTTCGGATAATGAAACTAGAGGTGGAGGACTATCTGCCGAAATATATTTTATGGATGCAAATCCTACTAATCTTAAAACTCCTGAAGGTTTAAATGTTGCCCTAACAACTGCAGCCCACGAATTCCAGCATATGATAAATTGGAATTACCATAAAACAAATCTGGAGATGACATTTATTAACGAAGGTCTGTCAATGGTTGCGGAAATTGTATGTGGATATGGCGCATCCATGCAAAATTTATATGCAAATGAACCAAATCACTATCTATTTGATTGGAGGTCGGATATTACCCTTTCTTTAAACGATTATGCAAGAGCCCAGAGATTCTTTCTTTATTTAAAAGAGCAATATGGTGTTAGAATATTGAAACAAATAGTATTAGATTATCAAAATCTTCAATTAATAGGAGTTCC
>Ga0315554_1001306_pt1 | contig 14656 bp, 14 predicted proteins | sample SalMarSW160370MG_FD_202114 | JGI IMG/M metagenome (GOLD analysis project Ga0315554, IMG submission 202114) | Salt marsh sediment microbial communities from the Plum Island Ecosystem LTER, Massachusetts, United States - Salt Marsh Sediment SW1603-70 ... | reverse complement strand
TTTCCGGATGGTGCAGCATCATTCTCGCCGTAATTCTTTCCTTCAAGCTCCCACTCTGTTCCTCCTTCATAAATTGCATCATTTGGACATTCAGGTTCGCAAGCCCCACAGTTTATACATTCATCCGTTATCCTTAAAGCCATTTTGAAATACTCCTTATATTAGCTTTATTATTAGAAATTTTCTTAGTCATTTCGGTTTAAAGAGTCTAATTCTATGCCAAATCACGTGAAAGAAAACCACATAATCTATTCTTCAAAATCCGGCCTAAAAATTATACTGCAATTACTAAATTGAGAGTTTCAATTTTCATGTCTGAGAAACGGAAATCCAAATTCTTAATTATGGAAGATTCTCAATTTTGGAAAGTGTAAAAATGAATTGAATTGAAGGTATAAATTACATTAAAAAAAGAGGTTTTTTCTAACTAAGGAATAATATTATCTGCATAAAAAAGAATGCATAAAAATTTAAATAATTAAATAAATAATGAAAGATATTATCGGCCTATTCCATCTAAATATTCTTTTCTCGCCAATAAAGTTTCTTCGTCTTCAACATGATTCGGATCGGGGATACAGCAATCTACAGGGCAAACAGCAGCACACTGCGGTTCATCATGAAAGCCTTTGCACTCGGTACATTTATCCGGAACGATGTAAAAGAAATCATTTGAGAAAAAACCCTTTGCTCCTGAAGGAGCATCATCATCTTGGTTATAATTTTTGCCTGCTAATTCCCATTCAGCGCCTCCTTCGTATATGGCAGTGTTAGGACATTCCGGTTCGCATGCACCGCAATTAATACACTCCTCTGTAATCATTATTGCCATTTTATTATTCGCTCCTTTCGATCAAAATAAAATCAAAATTTTTGAGTTCAAAAATAACAATGTTTAATTCTTGTTCAAGTAAAAAAATAAATATTACCAGCTTCCGCTTGCTCCGCCGCCGCCAAATGAACCGCCGCCGCCGCTAAAACCTCCAAAGCTGCCTCCGCCAAAACTTCCGCCTGAACTGCCTCCACCGAAACCCCCCGGGAAAAATATAAAACCTCCACCTCTTCTCCTGCCTCCTCTAAATAGAAATCTTATAACAAAAAAAATGATTATGAAAAAGGGGAATAAATTAGGAATTCCCTTATCATTTGATTCCGGTTTTTGCTCAATGTGGTATTCACCTTTGACTGCTGAAATTATTGCATCTATTCCTGCAGTTATGCCATCATAGTATTGATCTTTTCTAAAATAAGGAATTATAACATTTCTTATAATAGAGCTTGAAAGAGCATCCGGCAACGCTCCTTCCAGGCCATAACCCACTTCAATTCTAATTTTTCTATCATTTTTTACAATTAAAAGAAGGATTCCGTTGTCATTTTCCTTGGTACCGATTTTATTTTGATGTGCAACATCATAAGAATAATCTTCCAACGGATAATCATTTAATGTCGGGATCATTAACATAACTATTTGATCGCTTGTTGAATCCTGGAAAGTCTTTAAACGATAGTCGAGGGTATTTAATTGCTGGCTTGTTAGTGTACTCGTTAAATCGGTCGCCCAATTTTTTAAATCGGGAACTTTGGGCTGTGCACTAACAATTGTATAACAAAATAAAATAGATAAAAAATACTTCATCAATATTAAAATTCTACCTTCGGCGGAGTTTCGGAACCAGGTATTGATTTAAAATATTGCTTTATCGGAAAATTAAACATACCTGCAAAAAAAGAATTGGGAAATGTTTTAATCGTAGTGTTATATTCCTGTACGGTTAAATTAAATTTTCTCCTTTCAACAGCAATTCTGTTTTCAGTTCCTTCAAGCTGCGCCTGCAGCTGTAAAAAATTTTCATTAGCTTTTAGATTCGGATAATTCTCAACGGTAACAAGCAATCTCGATAATGCATTACCTAGTTGTCCCTGTACCTGTTCAAATCTTTGAAATGCCTGAGGATCATTTAAAACCTGCGGCGTTACTGTCATCTGGCTGACTTTTGCTCTTGCTTCGGTAACATCAGTTAAAACCCCCCTTTCAAAATTGGCATATCCCTTTACAGTATTTACCAAATTAGGAATAAGATCTGCCCTTCGCTGATATTGATTTTCAACCTGGCTCCAGCTTTCATTTACTCTTTCATTTAATTTGACCAAATTATTATATGCACCTATTCCCCACACAATCAGTATAATAACAACTAAACCAATTGCCCCCGCAATTGAACACCCAAGGATCAATCCTTTTCGTTTCATTTAGACTCCCTATATTTTTTAAAACCTAATTTTCATCTTAAAAATATTTGTAAAAAACTGTAAATAATACAGTTATTTTAATTTATAATGAATTTAACTTAATATCCAATCTGCTATACTCATTATTTACGCAATTTGAGTTATGGCTTTGGACCATTATACTCAAACTGTAAAAAATTCAAAGCTTTATTACTGATTTCCTTATTTTTTTCTTCCGCAAATTTCTCAGCATTTTGAAGATTACCTCTATAAAATCTAAGCCAGAGAAGTTCGCCAACAACTATGCCGTCAAAGATTCTATCTTTAATAAATGAATTAATTGTAATATATCCCCACAATAAATTCCATCCAAAAGAAAGAATTCCGCTGATATAGTTTCCGGTATAAAATTGCCCGGCCCCCGGGAAAATAAATGATAGTATTTTTGCTTCAGCAACTGAATATTTGCTATTCTCAACTTGTTCAGATAATTTTTTTAATTCATGATCGGAGTCAACCTTATTAAATTCTTGAGCCGCTTTGTTCCATTTATCTTCAAAAATGTATGCCCACCCTCTCCAGTAACTAATATCAATTTTTTTATTTGAAAATCTTTTATCGGAATCCAAGGAATCAAGAAGTGATAAAGCTCTGTCTATAGTCCTTCTTAATATATTTACTCTGATTATCTCAATTTTTGAATTAAATAATTCTTCATTATTGGTTGAATGAATTACAGCAAGTGTAAAATATTGAATAGCGTCAGAAAATTTTGCACCCATTTTATATGTTTCTCCGATTAATTCATTAGCAGAATATGAGTACTCCTTTTCTTTATCAAAAAATATAAGCCGTTTTAATTCTGTAATTGCATCAAAATATTCTTCTTTATTGTAGAGTTCTTTTGCAAAATCAAATTGAATTTTTAATTGTTTTTGAAATTCATTTTGTGAAAATGAATTAGAATTAAAAAACAGTGCAATCAAAGAAACAAATAAAAAATAAAAGAATATTTTATTTACAAAAGTCATATTCAGGAGTAAAATAATTTTGCTGATTAAGATATAATTTCACATCATTTTGAAAATTGAACTGAATACCGGCATTATAAATTTGTGCTGATGCTGCGGAACCATAAATATTTCCTGCATAAAAAAATGCAATTAAACCGCTGAAAACCCATCCTCGAAAATTATGTTTAGCTTTAAAATTATCATAAGCAAGGTAACCGCACAAGCCTGTAGCAATTGCAGCAATTATTCCATCACCAATTTGTCCCGTATAAATTTTTCCCGAACCGGGAATTAAAGAAGACATAATTACAGCAGCCGCAACACTTTTATACGGCGGATTAGTTTTCCTTTGATAAAATTCATTAATTTTATTTTCTTCTTTTAAATTAAAAGGATTTAAAAAATCATTTCGAGGTGGAAGTTCATCATCTGTAAAGAAATAAGAGAAGTAAAAAAGTTTATCTAAATTTCTAATTTTATCATTATTTACAATATTTTCAGAATAATACTTTCGAAAATTATAATAATCTCCTGATTGAAAAAGAGATTTGAAATATTCATTCCTAGCATCATTAGAAAAACCGGAATTATTCTTTATTTTATTAAACCATTCTATAGCTTTACTATAATTACCAATTCTGGAATAAGATAATCCGATCTTGAATTCTACCGTATCATTATAATAACTACTTAAATATTTTTCATATTCAAGAGCAGCCCGGAGATAGTCATCGGCACAGAAAAGATAATCAGCGAATTTCTTAATATTTGATGTAGAATTAATATCAAAGTAATCGGATGAATCCTTCTGCGGGAAAGCTTGTGAAAAAAATAAAAACACCAAACATATTGTTGGAATCATTCAGTATTCACAAATGATTCGGGAGGAGTTATTTTTATAACACTTCTATTTAATGTATAAAGTGAAACGGGATCGTAAAAATGCCCATCTTCCACACGGGGATAATGATTTAGTTTAAACAAATTCAAATCCCTTGTAAAACGATCAGCAAACATTAAGGTACCTTGCAGAATATTTGTTCTTTGTACAGCTTGAATAAAAAAACTGGAGCAAGTTGGATTAAAAGAACAGTTATCACCGTCAACATCCGAAATAAAAAACCAGTAAGCATCGGCAAAAGATTTTAATATCGTTCCTCCAAAATTTTCACCTTTTAATGAATAATATCTTTGTTCAGAAGTTGCAGGTTCTTGATGCTGATAAGAATAATTTGCTTTCCCCCATTTTTGCCAATCAGTCGTATCTTGATATTGCCGAAACTTATCAACTTGAGGAAAAATATTTATTGAAAATAAAAGTATGAATATTAAAATAAATTTCATTACAAAATTTTCATTGAGAATCCAGTAGAGATCTTGCAATAACCATTTTTTGAATTTCAGAAGTGCCTTCATAAATTTCGGTAATTTTAGCATCGCGTAAATATCTTTCAACCAAATATTCGCGAACATAACCGTAACCGCCGTGAATTTGAACTGCATCAAGTGCACACTCGACAGCAATTTTTGATGAATATAATTTAGCCATTGCTGCTTCTGTTACATAAGGTTTGTTATTGTCTTTTAAGGCAGCAGCTTTAAAAGTGAGGAGTTTAGCCGCGTCAACCTTCATTGCCATATCGGATAATTTAAATTGCACTGCTTGAAAATCTGCTATGTGTTTTCCAAACGCTTTTCTTTGTTGGGAATATTTTATGGACGCTTCCATTGATGCTTCTGCAATTCCGATAGCTTGAGCAGCAATTCCAATTCGTCCGCCGTTCAAGGTATTCATTGCAAACTTAAATCCTTTTCCCTCTTCCCATACTAAATTATTAACAGGAACTTTACAATTTTCAAAAGTAAGTGAGCAAGTATCCGAACTGCGAATTCCAAGCTTGTCTTCTTTTTTCCCCTGATCAAAACCTTCCGTTCCTTTTTCTACAACAAAAGTCGAAATCCCGTGATGACCTTTTTCTTTATCGGAAGTGGCCATCACCAGGTAATAATCCGCGGACTTACCGTTAGTTGTCCAATTTTTAAGTCCATTTAAATAATAATAATCACCTTTTTTATCTGCAGTTGTTTTTTGATGTGTTGCGTCGCTGCCAGCTTCAGGCTCCGATAAAGCAAAAGCTCCAAGCTTTTCTCCTTTAGCCAGTGGTGCTAAATATTTTTCTTTTATAAAGTCAGTTCCATATTCCTGCAGTCCGTAACAAACAAGAGAATTATTTACAGACATAATTACACCGACACTTGCATCGACTTTTGAGATTTCAATTAAGGCAAGAACATAACTAACCGTATCCAGACCTGCCCCGCCATATTCAGGAGAAACCATCATTCCCATGAAACCAAGCTCACCGAGTTTTTTAACTATTTCTGCCGGGAATTGAGCATTTATATCGCGCTCTATCGTGGAAGGAGCAATTTCAGCTTCCGCAAATTCTTTTGCAGAATCTTTAATTAACTTCTGATCTTCAGAAAATTCGAAATTCATAATTTTTCCTTTTTTTGTAATTACTTGTGGTAATTAAATAAGTATTTTGAACTTTTGGTTCATTGATAAAATAAAAATAAGCGAATTATCTTTCTATAGCAACAACATATTCTAAGATTAAAACCATATACCTTTATAATCCTAATGGCTTTTTAAACCGCATTTAATTTATAACGGTTGAATTTTTTACAATTTTATACCGCAAATGTTATTATTATATTTGGATATGAATATTGATATAATCAAAGAAGAAAAAACCAGGAAAAAAACATTATTAAAAGGTTTAACTCTTCAAGAATTACAGAACTATTTTATTCAAACCGGTGGATCGAAATTCCGCGGTGAACAGGTTTTTAACTGGATGTATAATCATCTTGCCTGTGATTTTAATGAAATGTTAAATCTTCCGAAATCATTAAGAAAAAAACTTGACGAAGAAGCAGAAATAAATACTTTAAATTATGTTGATTCAGAAACTTCATCAGAAACAGGTACAAAAAAATTTATTTTCTCTACAAAAGAAAATCATAAAATAGAATCCGTTATAATACCTGAAGAAAAGAGGACAACACTATGTATCTCTACTCAAATTGGCTGTCCGCTTGATTGTGCTTTCTGCGCAACAGGTTTGATGGGATACAAAAAGAATTTATCTGCCGGGGAAATTTTCGATCAATATTTACTTGCTGCAAAAGATTACGGGAAAGAAAAAATTACAAATATTGTCTATATGGGAATGGGAGAACCGCTGCTTAACTACAACGCTACCCTAAAATCTCTAGAAATTTTTGCAGAAGAATTAACAACAGGAATGAGTCTTAAAAAAATTACTGTTTCTACAGTCGGGATTACACCAAAAATAATAGAACTTGCTGAAACAGATTTAAAAGTAAAATTGGCTCTTTCCCTTCATTCCTGTTTTGATAATATACGTTCTAAAATAATGCCTATTAATAAAAAATATCCTCTCGAGCAAAACATTGAAGCAATTAAATATTATTCACAAAAAACAAAAACAAGAATTACTTTCGAATATGTAATGTTGAAAGGAATAAACGACAGGGAAGAGGATATAAAAGCGTTAGTTAAGCTCTGCAGTGAAATTCCGTCAAAAGTTAATGTAATTCCTTTTAATTCTTTGCGGCATATGAATCCAACAGGATTTTCGGCTGAATTAAAACCAACTTCAAAAAATAAGATAGAAGAATTCATCAAAAAATTAAGGGAAAAGAACATTACTGTAACAGTAAGGCTTACGCAAGGGGAAGATATTGCTGCTGCATGCGGACAGCTTGCAGTAAAATACTGATAAATAAATAATTGATGGGGTAAACTCAAAATGAAGAAGATAATTTTTTTTCTAAACCTTTTGCTTTTCACTTTAATTACCGGATGTACACAGGATTCACCTTTGTCCGATCTGGATTTAACAGATCCCGGATTAATTAAACCGGATATCCAGATTTCACGATCTTTATATTCTTCAGGAACAATTTCTTTTTCACATAATGTTTGGATATTTGATAAAAATAACAATTCAGTCAATATTCAAAACGGGAAAGTAGAAATAAACAATATATCCCTCTCATTAAAAAAAGAGCCGATTAATAATGCTCCTTATTACAGCGTAGACCCTGCCTATCTACTTCCGTATGAATTTAATAAGACTTATTCTTGTAATATCATTTTAAGCGACGGCAAAGTTTATTCATCTACTATAAAATCCCGAACTGCTGATATTGATTCTTTTGTTGTTCCGGTAAAACATGATAAATCAAAGGATTTGCTTTTGAAATGGAGTCCCGTTGATATTAATGAAATTGTTGTTTTAACTATGGTTTATAATTTCAAGACCGATACGTCAAGCGGGATTAGTGTAAGGAATATTCAAATCTCTGATCCCCGAAATGGTCAGGCTTTAATTTCAAAATCATATTTTGATACTTCAACAAATATAACTGATGCTACCTTTACCCTGGAATCAGATGTTTACAGAATAACAGATAGTCGTTTTCAACCTGGAAGTAAAATTCATTTTACAATTTATATCTCAAAGAAAACAGTTTTTGAATGAAAAAATCAACCCACGATGAAATATCAAAAAATAGAAGTACGTTAGAGACACTTCACAAGGTCAAAAAATTACCTGTGTATGTAGTTCTAAACAGCATCCGGAGCAATTATAATGTTGGATCAATTTTTAGAACCTCAGATGGGGCAATGATTGAAAAATTATATTTATGTGGATACACTCCATTCCCGCCAAGAAATGGTTCCCCTTTGGGCAAGAAAGAAATACTTAAAACTGCTCTCGGTTCGACAGAAAGTGTGAAATGGGAATACATTAAAGAGCCGAAAGAAATTATTTTAAAATTGAAAAATAAAGGGATAAAAATTTGTGCTCTTGAATTAACAAGCACAAGTAAGCCATATTACAGCATTAATAAAAATGATTTCCCCCTTTGTCTTCTAATCGGAAATGAAATAACAGGTGTTTCTCAAGAGCTTCTTGATCATTGTGACTATTCGATCGAAATTCCTCAATACGGAATAAAACAATCATTAAATGTTGCTGTAGCATACGGAATTGCTGTTTTCGAATTAAGGAAAATTTTTGATACCGGAAAGTAGGTGGTTGGTAATTGGTTGTAGGAAATTATAAGAATTACAAGAAAATTGAACTACAAATGACTCTAAATGACAATTTAACGACTACAATGACTATTGTTCTATACCCGTAAAATATTCCTCCCCATTATCTTTTGTATGGATCATTAATAAATTAGCACGGACTAATTTTACCAAGGTACGTGATGCTCTTCTTTCTGATACATTAATTAAATTGCTTAACTCTTTTACGGATATTTTCTGATTCTTATTAAGATAATCAAAGACTGTTTTTTCATTGGAACCTATGGTATATTTTTTTAACTGCATATTATTAGATTGAGCCCTCATTATTCTGATCATTTCTTTACTCGCCTGTATACTTTTATCAGCAACCCTAATCGTCACAATAGCTTTATTTATATCAAAATTTTTCTTATAGTCCTGGATTCTATGAGGTTTATTTTGTGATTCAGGTATTTCGACGACAACAATTTCCTTACCGTATAGATCCATATATTCAATATTAATATCTAAAGGCGGTTCACAATAATTTTGCGCTGCATCCTTAATAAGTTCCGTTTCCGCTTTTTCCGATTCTACACCATATACACTTCTGTTATCATCTATTCCAAATAAAATAAATCCCCCTTTTGTATTGGCAAAAGCAATCATTTCCTTTGCAATTTTTTCAGGAGATGAAAATTTGCGTTTAAACTCGCAGATCGTATTTTCCCCTTCTTCAATTAAATCTATTAAATCTCTTCTTTTCATAATCTACTTTTAGGAAATAAGATAATATCTCCAATCCTACCGCGAATTATTGAAGATCTCCTTAAAACGTAATTTGAATTCACATTAGGTTTATGTATTAGCGGCGAAGGAATAACTGCAGCGAGACGTATGCATTCATTTAAATTCAAATCCGACGGTTCTTTATGAAAATAAACTTCTGATGCTTCTTTTATACCGAAAATACCATCACCCCATTCTACTGCATTAATATAATTTTGGAGAATTGCTCTTTTAGAAATTTCTTTTTCCATACGGAAAGCTATTAAAAGCTCTTTAGCTTTTCGATAAAAGTTCTTACCGGTATTTAGATAAAGATTCTTAGCCAGCTGCATAGTAATTGTACTGCCGCCTCTAACTGTTTTCCCTCTTCTTCTATTTGTTTTTATAGAAGTTTTTATTTCTTTCCAATCAATACCTTTATGCTTAAAGAAATTTCCATCTTCCATAGATATTATTGCTTTTAAAAGATTGGGATTTACTTTATCAATACTAATCCACGATTGCTTTGGATAATATAGCATATTGTGCTCAAAAGCTCTTTGTTCCATTAAAGATGTGATTCTAAAATGAGAGTACTCCAGGAAGGGTATTTGAAAAGATGGAAGGGAAAAATATGCGACAAAAAAAACATATGCAAAAACAAATTTTGATTTATGTTTTTTAACAAACGGGAGTGCTCTATCAATAAGATATCCCAATTCGTTTTTGGGAAATTGTAGATTAATCATCAATAAGTTTTCCCTTCTTACAAAAATTTTATTGCTTCTATTTGGCGTTTATAAATTCTGCCAGCTTATAGCGAAAAAGCATTAAAAACTACTAATTATGAAAATATTATTTAATTAATCTATTACGATTTGCTTTTAATGAATCAAGAGTTTTTCTTGACTGTTGACTAGTGTCTATTCCCTTTGGTCTTTCCTCCTTTCCCGGTAATATCGGAGTTTGAGTATTATTTTTATTCAATGATTGTAAAGAGTCTGGCTTTTGTGTCTTTGCTGAATCTGAAGATACTTTACCAGGTGAAATGCTTTTTATAGCTCTTAATGAATCTGCTCTAAGAGAATCGAGCCTGGCTTTTTTAACAAGCAATAAGGAATCTTCATAAGCCTTTTTTATTCTAGCTTTTTCCTCGTTATAAAAATTTATCTTTTTACTAATTTTGACCGCATATAAAGTTTTGGGATATTTAGCAGTCAAAGTATCATAAAATAAAGCTGCTGAATCCGGCATATCCAGTTGATTTTCCAAGATCCAACCGGTTGCATATAAAGCCTTGGGTGCCACTGAAGACTGCGGATAACTTTTATAAATATTGTAAAATTCTTTTAATGATTCATTATACTTTTTTTTTGTTAATCTCTTCTCGGCACTATCATATAAACTTATTGCCGGGTCATAATTAAGATCGATTAATGGTTTATTTAATTTGTTTGCTGCAGCATTTACTATATTCTCATTTTTATAATTGTCGTAAATAATATTAAAAAGGCTGTCGGCTTTAGTGTTTTCGTTTATTGTAAGATAATAACTTCCCAAAGCATACATAGTTCTAGCTTGATATTTTGAATCAGGATAATCATTTAAAACTTTTGAATAATAATAATAAGCCGAATCGGGTAAATTAAACTCGGTAAAGAAAAGGTTTCCCAATTCAAATAAATTTTGAACCAAAAGAGATTTAATCGAATCTGCTGAAATATTAGGACGTATTGGCGGAATTCCTTTCCCGGTTTTTTGGGCAGTCACGGTATTGGCTGCCTGTGTTTCGGTTTTGCTCATTTCAGAAAATCTTCTATCATTAAACCTTCCCCGCATATTTTCCCGGGAAACATTAGTTTCGGTATTAGTTGAAGTTTCGTTTTTTAAAGTATCGGAATAAAAGGCGATAGAATCTTTAACAAAAATTTCGGGATTTTCTACATATTCAAGCTTCTTATAATTTTGGGATATATTATCTGTTAATGTTTTATATTTTCTAAATTTCTGAATTTTATCATTTGCAGAAAGAATAAATTCCTCCGGTAAACGTGAAGTTACGGATTTTGAATAATAATAAGATGCACTATCAAAATTAAAGAAATAATACTGGTACAATTCACCCAATTTATATTTAGCTATACCCGAACTTTGTGAATTAGTATAACCTGTATCAACTGCTTTAAAATAATTATATGCTTCCTTATAATTCTTTAACTCAACCTGTGTAGTTCCCAGTTCGAGATCTATTTGATCATAAAATTCAGAATAATTTTTCCTGGTACTCATGTCGTTAAAAATATTTAACGCCTTTTCAGGCTGACCTGCATCACGGTATGCCTTACCGAGTTCAAGCCGGGCATCAAACTCAATATCATATGAAGGCGAGTAGTCAAATACTTGTTGAAAAGCTAAAATGGCATTCTGGGGATCATTTAATAGATTATAAAGTTTACCCATCTCATAGACTACTTCAGCATTTATCTCATCATTTTTTGAAATGTTAAGTAATTCTTTAGATAAGCTTATCGCTCCCGAATAATCTTGTTGAGTTAATTTATATTTAATCTCCTCAATGTATGCATCTATTACAATTTCATCTTTACCTTCCTCTACTCCCTGTTTCCTAACTGTTTCCAGCATTGATAAGGCATCATCATAATTTTTTAATTTCATATCTGTTTTACCAATCCAGAGTTTTGCTTCCAAAATTAAATTACTATTAGGCCGGGTAGCAACAAGCTCTTGAAATTCTCTAATGGCCTTTAAATAATTTTTTTGATAAAAGAACGATTTTCCCAGCATTAATAAAGCATTATCAACGTACACAGATTGAGAATGGAATTGTAAAATTTGAGAAGCTTTTTCTATAACTTTGTTTAAAAGCTGTGTTGCAGAACCGGGGACAGTAACTTCTTCGTTGGAAAAAAGATCCGTCTTTTGTGATTTTATTGCATCCTCAGCCTGGCTAAAAATATCGGAAGTGTTATAATAAAGGTTAAAATAAGTTGTAAAATCGCCCCAAATACCGCAGCTGACTATTAAGAAAGCAGGTATTATAAAGAGGAATTTCTTTAATAAATTAATAATATAGAATTGCATAAATCGAAGCTAAAAAAGATTTTAAAAAAGTAAAAGGTAAAATATTTTACAATGCTTCCCTTCCCGATTCTTCCGTTCTAATTCTAATTGCATCCTCTACATTGGAGATAAAGATTTTACCGTCCCCAACCTGCCCGGTATTTGCAGTCCGTAAAATCGCATCAATTACCTTTTCTTCCTTTTCATCTTCTATTACAATTTCAATTTTTATTTTAGGAACAAATTCAATATGGTATTCACTACCTCTATAAGTTTCGGTATGACCTTTCTGTCTTCCATATCCTCTCACTTCGGAAACAGTTAATCCCTTAATCCCCTCTTCTATCAAAGCCTCTTTTACTTCATCTAGCTTGAAAGGGCGAATTATTGCTTCGATCTTTTTCATTATGATAGTTCCACATTCTAATTACTACTAGAGTGATTTTTTAGACTATTTGCCATGACAGTGTTTATATTTTTTACCGCTGCCGCAAGGGCAAGGATCATTACGTCCTATTTTTTCTCCTACCTGTATCGGCTGAGGTTTTCCTGCTCTGTGTTCCCCATCGGAGGATGATCTATTTGCAGTTATACCCATTCTATCGGCACTTTGCTTTGTTTCAACCATTCTTAAAGGTTGTCTTCTTCTTCTATTTTGCACTTCTTCAGGAGCTTGCGGAAAGAATTTAAACGTAAATGAAACGGTATCATTTCTTATTTCTTCGAGAAGGGTTAAGAAGAGTTTAAATGCTTCGGTTTTATATTCAACAAGAGGATCTTTCTGCCCGTATGCTCTTAAGCCAATTCCTTCTTTAAGATCATCCATTTCACGAAGATGTTCTTTCCACTTATGATCAATTACACTTAAAGTTGCATATCTTTCTAGCCTTGCCATCATTTCGGAACCAAGCATAGATTCTTTTTTATTATAGAATTCTTTTGCAGATTCCATTATTCTTTCAACAATCCCGTCTTTCCCGAGAAGTTCAAACTCTTCCGGTTTTATTTTAATTTCAAATAAAAGATTATGAAGAATCTCTTCCTTTAAATTATCAATTAAAATATCATCAAAATACCTGTCAACCACATCATGCAGATAATCTTCAAGAAGATCAAAGACCTGGCTCTTTAATCTATCCCCCTGAAGTGCACGATTCCTCCTTGTATAAATAACTTCACGCTGCTGGTTCATAGTATCGTCATATTCGAGAAGTCTTTTTCTTATTGCAAAGTTATTTTCTTCCACTTTCTTTTGTGCACGTTCAACTGATTTTGTAATCATCGGATGCTGGATTACTTCTCCTTCTTTAATCCCCATCCTGCTCATTACATTTGATATTCGATCACTTCCAAACAGGCGCATTAAATCATCCTCAAGGGAAAGGAAGAACTTAGAAGTACCCGGATCACCCTGTCTTCCCGAACGCCCTCTTAATTGTCTGTCTATTCTTCTTGATTCATGTCTTTCGGTACCTAGTATAAACAAGCCGCCTTTTTCTACCACCCCATTTCCTAATTTAATATCTGTACCACGACCAGCCATATTCGTTGCAATTGTAACCGCGCTAATTTCACCAGCATGAGCGACAATTTCTGCTTCTCTCTGGTGCTGTTTGGCATTTAGAACATTATGGGCAATTCCTTTTCTCTTCAACATTCTGCTAATGGTTTCGGATACTTCTACAGAAGTAGTACCAACCAGGACAGGTCTTCCTTGGCTGCGGAGTTCTTCAATCTGATCTATAACTGCATTATATTTTTCTCTTTTTGTTTTATAAACCGCGTCATCCTGATCATCTCTTACTACAGTTTTATTGGTTGGAACAACTACTACTTCAAGTTTATAAATTTCAAAAAATTCGCCTTCTTCTGTTTCAGCAGTACCTGTCATTCCAGCGATCTTATTATACATTCTAAAATAATTTTGAAGGGTAATGGTTGCTAAAGTTTGTGTATCTCTTTCAACTTTAACATTTTCTTTAGCTTCAATTGCTTGATGAAGACCATCCGAATAACGTCGTCCGGGAAGAACGCGGCCCGTGAATTCATCAACAATTGCAATTTTACCTTCTTCGGTAATAACATATTCGTCATCTTTTTCAAAAAGTGTATATGCTTTCAGTAGTTGATTTATTGTATGGATTCTATCGCTGCTTTCGGAATATTTTTGATAAAGTATGTCTTTTTTCCTGGTTTTTTCTTCTTCGCTTAATGAAGAATCATTTTCCAATTTGCTAATCTCGGTTCCTAAATCAGGCAAAATGAAATAATCTTTTTCGTTGCCGCTACCTTTTGCTAATTCTTCCCTTCCTTTATCGGTAAGTTCAATTGTATTATTTTTTTCATCTATAACAAAATAAAGTTCATCATCAATGATGTGCATATGTTTAGCTTGTTCCCTCAAATATTCCATCTCAGTAGACTGCATTAACTTTTTATAGGTAGGTTC
>Ga0315554_1001304_pt1 | contig 14667 bp, 14 predicted proteins | sample SalMarSW160370MG_FD_202114 | JGI IMG/M metagenome (GOLD analysis project Ga0315554, IMG submission 202114) | Salt marsh sediment microbial communities from the Plum Island Ecosystem LTER, Massachusetts, United States - Salt Marsh Sediment SW1603-70 ... | reverse complement strand
ACCTCCAGTCCAGAGTCATCAGCCAGGGTCAGCAGATGACTCTCAGTAGCCAGAGCAGTTGCCTTTATCCTGGCATTTTCCTGCAAGCTATTCCCCACTTCGTCGACATCAGTAGTGATCCCCTGCTCGGCCAGAGTAACCACTTCGTAGGGAACGCCTTGTAACAGGCTCTTGTATTCGCTTATCTTACCCGGATTATTCGTCGCCAGGAGCAATTTTAGCATGTGCGCCTTCTCTACATGCCTGAACAATCAGTCCCTGCTTTGCTCGATATCAGTGAACCTACTCTCCAGCTTCCTCATGACATCGGGCATGGTGGTATACTCCATTTCTTCGAGCGGGAGGCGGTGCGGCTCAAACGGCCCGTGCTGTCGCATGTAATCAGCAATATCTATTGCCTTCTGTCGAGCGTTATCATAAGACTTATCGGCGAGCATATCACGTGGCCCCACCAGTCTGCCATCCTGGAGCTGGAAACCAGCCGCGGTCACCCGGGGCGGACCATCAAAGCGTGTCGGCGTACTGTCGGGAATCGAGACCGGCATCAGGGGGCCGTGGTGAGAACCCCTCATCCAGCCTTCTACCAGTATCGGCACAGCAAACGGCTCCAGGACTTCTCCGACTGCCGGGAAATTACCCTGAGCACGGACAATACATACCGGGTCGTCCTTGCCCACATATCGACCGGCAATCAAAGACAATCGCTGCGTCGATGATACCGCGGCGATATCATTGGTCTTCCGATGGCGAACCGCCTTTATCATAAAACGCGACGGTGCACCAATAAATACCAACAAGTCGTAGATTTCTTCAGGGGCATTGAACATTATCTTCTTACCTTCTTTGATATCATGCACCTCAAAGGAAAAGCCATCATGCAAATTGGGAGCAATTACAAGGCCGATGGTATTGAAAGGGTCGGCAAACATCCTGTAGAGAGGTAGATTCCATGCCCCGGAGGACGTCTTGTCAGCCATAAAGATGATGACGGGTTCCGAACCCCGCTCTTCAAACTCCATCTCGGCACAACCGGGGCCCATTCCCCTGACGTTTCCAGAGAATGCATCGGCCAACAAATCTTGACCGGCACCATGTAGTCCTAGCTTTTTTGCCACCTCGGTCCCTTCGATGAAGGTGTCCCATGCCAGCTGGTGGATTCTCTCGTTGTCCTCTCCCTGCTCATGGGTCATGATTAGCTGTACATCATCGCCACACTTGGTAACGTGATAGTCAATCAGAAGCCCTTCCTGCTTGGCCTTAGCCAGGCATTCATCAGCCTTAGCCATGACTTCCGGGTGAGAATCAGAATGCCCCGCATAGCCTCCGATATCGGCTTTGATTACGCTCAGAGTGATGCGCATAGACATCTTTCCTCCTTCCGTCGTGTTCAGTTAATACTCAAACCCTCTACGGGCTGTGATTCCTTCATCATAGGGATGCTTGATATTTAGCATCTCTGTAACCAGGTCTGCCATTTTCACTATCTCTTTATCAGCACCTCGACCGGTGAGAATCAACTCCATGTTCGCCGGCTTTGCTCTGATGAGGCTGATAACATCTTCCGGCCTAATCAACTTCCAGGCCACAGCAACATTCACCTCATCCATCACTAGAAGGTCATACTTGCCGCTAAGCATTGCCTGACGCGCCGCTGCCAGAGCCTTCACTGCCTCTTCCCTGTCCTGCGGCTTAATGTTGGCCGGGTCCACGAAGGGCCCGGCACCAAATCTGGCAATACCGACGTTCTGCATTCTGGAGAGGACATCCCACTCACCTGAAGAATGTCCTGCTTTCATGAAAACGACAATGTATACCCTCAGGCCATTACCAAGAGCACGAATAACGCTTCCTATCGCTGCCGAAGTCTTGCCCCTACCTTCACCTGTGAAAACCTGGAGAAGACCTTTACCTGAGGACGTAGTGGAGGGCACATCAGACTGTGGTGTTTTTTCAGTCAATGAAACTCCCAATCAGAATGTGTTGCCAGACAATCGGAGGTTAACTAAGGTTGGATTAATCAAATCAAGTTTAGCAACTCACGCTGGCGGTGTCAAGGCAAAAACCAGATATGCTGTTCTCTTCGTTGTAGCGTGGCCTTGCGGGTATCCCCCTCGCGGTGGTAGAATGCAAGTCAGCGGTGGAAAGAACACTTTTTCTTTCCCGACCAATGAAATGTGAACGAGCCAAGGAGCCTTGAGTGATTATTCGCAAGCTGGAACTCGGACCATTCGCGGCAAACTGCTATATTGTCGGGTCGGAATCCACTAAAGAAGGAATGATAATTGACCCCGGCACCATGCCTGATGAAATACTGAAGAACGTTGAGGAGCTCGGCCTCAAGATTAAAGTCATCGCTCTGACCCACCACCACATGGACCACGTTGGTGCCCTGGCAGCAGTCAAGGAGGCAACCGGTGCCGAGGTGGCCATCCATGCTGATGACGCCCGCTATCTCCGCGGAGGAGGTCCTATAACGCAGATTTTCGGCCTGTCCCAGGAATCACCAACCCCAGACCGCCTTTTAAAGGAGGGCGACGTTATTGACATCGGCGAACTTCACTTCCGCGTCCTGCACACGCCGGGGCACAGCCCGGGTGGTATCTGCCTGCTGGAAAAAGACGAGGGGATAGTATTTAGCGGCGATACGTTGTTCCAGTTCAGTATTGGCCGGACCGACTTCCCCGGAGGCAGCCATGAGAGGCTTATTCAGAATATCAAGGATAAGCTGATGGTTCTGCCGGATAACACCACGGTATGTCCCGGACATGGCCCGGACACCACGATTGGAATCGAGCGCCGGGTCAACCCGTTCCTTTAGATATGGCCGATACTCCTACAAACAAGAGGGGCCCTCTATTTAAGTAGAGAGCCCCTATGGATTTCCAGACCAGTTAGCCTATCCAGCGGGCAAACAAAAGACTAGCACTACCAGCGACTCCAGCAAAGACAATCGATACCATCGCCATGAGCTTAATCAGGATGTTCAGTGACGGACCGGATGCGTCTTTAAGCGGGTCACCGACAGTGTCACCGACGACACTGGCCTTATGGGCATCCGAACCCTTACCGCCGTGAGCGCCAGCCTCGATATACTTCTTGGCGTTGTCCCAGGCACCACCGGCGTTAGCCAGCATGATAGCGAGCACAAAGCCCGTGGTCAGGCCGCCAAAGAGCACCCCCATGACCGCTCCGGGACCAAGAATAATACCGACCAGTATGGGGACAATAATGGCCAGCATCGCCGGCAGAATCATCTCCTTCTGGGCAGCTCTGGTGGCGATAGAAACGCACTGGGCATAGTTCGGCTTGGTCTGCCCTTCCATCAATCCGGGTATCTCGCGCCACTGTCGCCGCACCTCCTCAACCACCCTGCCAGCATTACGGCCAACCGCCATGTTAATCAGGGCGCAGAAGACAAAGGCAAGCATGGCACCGATAAAGACGCCGGCCAGGACCTTTGGATTCATCAGGTTAATATCATACCAGGTGACAAACTGAGCAATGGTAGCCTCTTTCAGCTGCTCCGCATTAGCAAAGGTGCCAGGTATTATCTCTGCCATACCATCAGCGCTATGCTCGGCAATCCGGATGAGGCCAATCCTCACCTCCTCGATGTAAGAGGCTACCAGGGCAAGTCCGGTGAGCGCCGCCGAGCCAATGGCAAAACCCTTGCCAGTGGCGGCGGTGGTATTGCCAATAGAGTCGAGCTTGTCAGTGCGCTCCCTCACTTCAGGGTCAAGTCCACTCATGGTGGCATTACCGGAGGCATTATCGGCAATGGGACCATAGGCATCCGTTGCCAGAGTAATACCCAGGGTGGAAAGCATTCCTACAGCCGCCAGGCCAATACCATATAGACCCTGTATCGGCGTCTCGAAGCCCCCGGCAAGGCCGTAGCTGAGCAGGATACCGACGGCAATACTCACTACAGGAATGCCGGTAGAAAGCTGACCGATAGACAGACCGGCGATAACGACGGTGGCCGGGCCGGTCTCGGCCTGAGCAGCAATTCCCTGGGTGGGTTTATAATCGTATGACGTGTAATATTCAGCAGCTTTCCCGATAATAATACCTACTAGTAGTCCTACCAGGATGGCCACCCAGATACGTATCGCCATACCTGTGCCAAGTCCTGCCTGATTACCCAGCAGATAGACCACCAGCCCACCGGAGGCAAGGGCAATCAGCACGGCACTGACGTTGACCCCCAGACCTAACGACTTCAGCAGGCTGGCAGTGGAGGCTCCCTCCTTGGTACGCACCAGGTATATCCCGAGAACGGAGAAGATGACACCGAGGGCAGCAATCACCATCGGCAGAACAATGCCGTAGATACCAAAACCGGCAGCCACTCCCAGCGCCGCCGCCGCCAGAATCGAACCGGCGTATGACTCATAGAGGTCTGCACCCATACCGGCGACGTCTCCGACGTTATCACCGACGTTGTCGGCCAGAACAGCCGGATTTCTCGGGTCATCCTCAGGAATACCGGCTTCCACCTTACCGACTAGGTCAGAGCCGACATCGGCGGCCTTGGTATAGATACCACCGCCGACACGAGCGAAGAGGGCCTGGGTACTGGCACCCATACCGAAGGTCAGCATAGTGACCGTTAATTCGGCGAGCTCCATATGTACGACATTGTTCAGAACCACAAACCAGATGCATATGTCTAGCAGAGCAAAACCAACGACAACCAGCCCCATGACAGCACCACTGCGGAAAGCAACCTGCAATGCCTTGTTTAGAGACGTCCGGGCAGCCTGGGTAGTCCGGGCATTGGCATAGGTAGCCGTCTTCATACCCAGCCAGCCGCAGAGACCGGAGAAGAATCCGCCGGTCAGAAAGGCAAAAGGTACCCATCCATTCTGTAACGGCGGTTTTACTACGAAGGCCAACAACGCCAGCAGCACCGCCAGAATAACCAGAAAGATAGCCACTACCGAGAACTGCCGTTTCAAATAGGCATTGGCGCCTTCCCGCACACCCTGGGCAATGGACTTCATCTCGTCGGTACCTTCGGACTCGCGCTTCATCCCACGGTAAAAAATGAAGGCAAAGGCAAGGGCCAGGACAGACCCGACCGGAGCCAGGTACCAGAGACCGGGAATACCCTCACCCCCACCGGTATCAACACCCTCGCCGGCCTGGGCTACAGCCGCACTCCCTCCGATAAAGAAAGAAATGACCAGCACCATAGCAACGATGAGGCAAAATCCCAGCAGCATCAACCCCTTCTTGGTGCGTATCGGGAAATATCTCACTCTTTCTCCTCCTTCTCAGTATCATATTTACGCAGTCGCTTCTCCAGTTCACCCTGCCTGATAGTCAATGTAAGGTCGCTACGCGTCCTTTCAAGGACACCACGGACCATATCAGTCGCCCGGCGCAGACCACCGGTCAGGGCATCAGGAAAATCCATGGTAACCAAGATATTATAAATATCATCCATGGCCGACAGAAATTCCTCACCACGCGAGAGGTCGCCTTTTCTCATGCTGTCCAGCATATAACGCCTCAGCTCCCCAACCGCATCACCTAACCCGTGCAGGTAGGCCACCGGCTCCACTCCCAGTTCCTCGGGGCTCGGGGGCTGCTTCCCATTGACCAGAGCCAGGACGACGTTCCCTTCAACATATTCCTTCTGCGCATCCCTGACTATGTTCATACGGCCAAGGTCACTCTCAGCAGCCACAATCTTCTCAGCTTCGCTAATAAGGTCACGCGCCAATCGCAGTTGAGCCCTGGCCTCATCCATCTCCTGGCGGTGTATCGCACGGATGGCGTTGCTGCAATGTCGGATAGCATCACGGCACAGGGGTAACAGCTTCTCCCTGGCAGCGTCTCTAGCCGACAGGGTTGCCCGGATACGCTCGGCAAATTCGTCAAGGTTGTCAGTCAGTCTGGCCATCCTTTACCTCCAGCTCGCCTACTATCCGCCGGGCGGCTTCCTCAGGAGATTCAGCATTTACTACCGCCCTTATTACGGCCACTGCATCAGCCCCGGCGGCAATTACTTCAGCGGCATTCTCTCTGGTAATACCACCGATAGCGACCAGCGGCCGGGAAGTTGTCTGCCTGACCCGACGAAGTGTTTCCAGACCGACCACTACTGCCGTCTCCTTGGAGGGCGTGGGGTACATCGAACCGACGGCGATGTAGTCGGCACCATCGGTATCAGCAGCAACCGCCTGCTCGACACTGGTCACCGAGCAACCGAGAACCATATCCATCGGCAGCAGCCTGCGTGCCTCAGCACAGGGTAGGTCTCCCTGACCGATGTGCAGCCCGTCTGCTCCAGCGGCAATCGCCAGGTCGAGATAGTCGTTCATAATAAATAGCACCCCGCTTTTCCGGCAGAGCGCCACCAGTTCGCGGGCCAGTGACAACAACTCCCCCTTGGACATGGTCTTATCACGTAGCTGGATAATGCTGGCACCGCCACTGATTGCCTGCCGGGTTACTTCGACATGAGTTCGCCCGGCGAGTGAGGCGGTATCGACGATAACATAGAGCCCGCGGATACACTCCGTCTTGTCCTGACGCAGCAAACGGGCAAATAGTTCCTTTTCGATTGTGTATAGCTGGAAGCGGGCGTGCTTGAATTTCTCCGAGTCCAGTTGGGGAGCGACCTCCGGCAGCTTGGCCAGCTCTTCAAGTGTCCTCAGCGACTCCTGTACCCTCCTGGCATTGGCCACAACGGTAGTCGGCAGGTCACGCTGCCTGTCTTCTCCGGCAACCTCAATATCAACGCCGACATCACTGGCCGCATCCCGCGATTCGAGAAGCCGCTGTTGGAAAGGCCCAGCTGCTCGTACTAATTCGTGGCGCATCACCTTGAGCTGCTCGGTCAGACCAGCATCGCCCATCAGCAAACGGGCTACGTCCTCAAGAAGGCGCAGCCCTTCGCCAATCCGATCCATGCTGGCGTCAATGATACGAAATACGCGCGACATCGCGTCCGAAGGAGTCATGTCTCAAACTCGCAACGTTTAATTCTATCATGACTGGCGCAACAGGGCAAGGCTCTCCTCACTCGGTTTTATTTGCATCTGGTTGGCTAAACTGTCATTACGAGGAGCGCAGCGACGAAGTAATCTCGTCGGGTAGAAATGAGATTACCGCGGGGGCTTTAGCCCCCTCGCAATGACGCTTACAACTAATACTGAATAGTACCCCTCACTCTTCCCCAACGGCGTTCTCAATAAGCTCAATTCTCACCGGCTGTCGCCGGCTCAACTCCACGACGACAACATCAATCCGCCATTGTTCCGGCAGGTCATCGTGGGCTTCACGATAGCGGGCCGCTGCCAGCCTCAGCCTTTCCTTCTTGACAGGCGTAATCGACTCCTCCGGGCTGCCGAACTGCCTGCTCCGCTTCGTTCTCACTTCAACGAACACAAGAAAATCGCCATGCCTCGCAACGATGTCAATCTCACCCTCGGGACAGCGATAGTTGGTCTCAACAATCCGGTAGTCCCGTCCCTGCAGGAACTCCGCAGCAAGCTTCTCCCCGAGGATACCTGTTTCCCTTCTGCTCATCCCTTACTCATAGCATGCTTTTGACCGGCTCGAAGGAACGGCGGTGGATAGGACATGGTCCCAGCCTCCTCAGACAACGAAAGTGCTCCGGCGTGCCGTAGCCCTTGTGATTCCGGAAGCCGTACCCCGGATAGACCTCATCAAACTCAACCATCATGTGGTCGCGGGTTACTTTGGCCACTATCGAGGCACAGGCAATCGAAAGGCAGAGACCATCGCCATGAGTAATCGGTTTCTGAGGCAATCTGATACCGGGAAGCGTCATGTAATCTATCAGCAGAGATTCCGCTGGAGGTCGGAGCTGGTCCACGGCAGACTTCATGGCCAGTCGAGTCGCTGTAACAATACCACGTCTGTCAATTGTCGTTGAATCACACATGCCCACACCGAAACCCAAGGCCGCCTTAGTAATATGCTGGAAGAGAAACTCACGGGCAGGGCTGGTCAGCTGCTTACTATCCCTTACGAGTCCCAGCCAGGGGGCTTTTAAATCCGGGGGCAAGATTACGGCCGCCGCAACTACAGGGCCAGCCAGTGGCCCCCGCCCGGCCTCATCAACTCCGGCAATACGGTAATAGCCTTGCGCTGCAAGCATTCTTTCCTCAACGAATGTTGGTGCCCCTTTTGAATAGGTCAATCTTATGCCTGCCAGAACTCAGTTCTAAACTAAGCACCACCCATTCCAACACCACCCAATAGCTGGCTCACCCTCCCCCAGACAATCTGCGCTATTCTGGTGCGAGACTGGCAGCCATCCACAACGAGCCAGCGTTCCGGCTCAGCCTGAGCCAGCTTAAGATAGCCTTCCCTCACTCTCTGGTGAAAGGCGATATCTTCCTGTTCAAAACGGTCCCGCATCCTGACTCCCTTGCGGGTAAACCCTACCTCCACCGGAACATCCAGCAGCACCGTCAGGTCTGGAACAAGTCCACCGGTAGCAGCACCGTTAGTGCTCCGGACAACCTCCATGTCAAGACCACGCCCGTACCCCTGATAAACAACTGTAGAATCGGTATACCGGTCACAGATGACAATCTTCCCGTTCGCCAGGTCTGGCCGGATGACCTCGGCCACCAGCTGGGCACGGGAAGCGTTAAAGAGGAAGAGCTCGCTGAAGGGTGAAATATCAACCTCACGAGCCCACTTCAGCCAGCGGGCGATTCTATCTCCAAGCGGCGTTCCCCCAGGCTCATGGAGGAGCACTACCGGCACATTCAGACGAACCAACTTGCGGTGTAAGGCACGGGCCTGCACCGTTTTACCACTACCTTCTCCCCCTTCGAAAGTGATAAATAAAGACAATCAATAGCCACCTGAAAGTGCTGGTCACAGTTTATCACGATAGAATCGCCGGGGCAAAGGGGATAGAGACTTGAGTGAATGTGACACTATTTAATTTTGTTGCACAATCTGCCCTTTTGTCATTTCTAAAATAATTACTTACGGTTTTTGGGATTATGCTCCTATTATATAGACAGATTTAAAGCTTCCTCTACTCTAGTCGCCATCTCATGAACAGTCATTGGTTGCTCAAGTCTAAGTAACTCGCATGGTAGCTTGTTCATCCATTCCTCATGAAGGGCTCTACTCCGCATATCTACTCCGGCTTTGTCATATTGTGCTGCCCAGTCAATGAACTCTAGGTGATTTTCATAAAACCAGCCACCGGGTGAAATAGCATCTAACCCAAACCGTTCAATTTCTCTTTCCCTAAGTCTTGCCATTCTAACTTTATGTGGAATCCAGAGGAAAACAACCATAGTGAACATTGGAATAGCAAAATCACCCCAGCCACATAAGGAACCAGAAAGGATCCACGACGGATACTTCTGGAGGTCAGCTTTCAGTAATTCAATCCGCTCATTGACTTCCCTCTTCTTTGTGTATGGGATTTCTGTCTTTATCCAGTAGTAATCGTCAGTATCGAAATGGGGAATTCTAAGTTGTTCTCCGAGAAGACGGCCGAGTGTTGTTGTTCCCGTTCCCGAAGCTCCGAATATATGTATCTTTTTATCCATTATCTTTTTTAGTGTTTTATACCACAAGGAATCGTCAAGTACTCCTATAAGAGAAATCAAAATCCTTGATCCAACCATGTTATTGAAACGCATTAGATTCTATCACGTGTTAGGTGAGTTAACAATCCGCTATAAATCGCAATATGGACTATTGCTGGGTCTCGGGGTAACGAGCAACGTTTTTGGCTGCTATTAAGGCGCTTCCCAGTTGAATACGGACTAATTTTTGAATAGGGATTACTTCATAGTCGATTTCAGTATCAAATTCCTGAATCCGCCGTGTGAAAACATCACTAACAGTAGAATATGTTGACGAAAGAATTGATGATTTACCCATAGCTTCCATTTCACTTTCAAGAAGACGAATGAACATGCTTAAAGGAAACAACTGATAAAATCTTCGAATCCACGTACTATCGAACTCTTCGGCCACTGTAGCTTTTTCATTAGTCTTCGGGTCGGTACTGACCCAATTCTCTTCAGCAGAAAGATTGTATTCAAAGGAACGTAAAAGCTCTTCTACCGATTGCCGGAACGGCGATAATACTTCCAGTACCTCCTTGACCTCCTCGTATTGCTGCTTCAAGAAATTGAAGGCTTCCCTGTCCCGCTCTATTGCGTTGAGGACAGCTTCTCGGCGCGATGTATTCGAGACAGAATTGTCTCCGATTGCCGGATGGTAGAAATACGGTACCTCACAAACAAGTCCAAAAGGCTCGCAGAATCTTAAAGCATATGTAAAGCTGTCCGTACCTGCCTTGAAGATATCAGCCGGGTCTTCACTGGTATGTCGTTCCAGATAATCATATTCTTCCTGAGCACCTGTCATCTTGAATATGGCCTCGGAATACTTAGGAATATGGGGCGCTTCTGGCTCACCGAGATGCAGGGGTAGACCCTGGCTGGCGACCAGTTGGTGAAAACCATTGTACAAAGACGGGGTTTCTTCCGTGATGTAGAAATAGACTCCTCCGAAACTCGAGTTATGTATTGAGTAGAGGAAGTCAGGCTTTATTTCACGTATTAAAGACATCAGTGCCTGAGTCTCGGGAAAGGGACTGTTAAAGTGAAGACTCTTATAATCAATAGGGAATGTCCACTCAATCTGCTGGAAAGAAGCAGGACGATAATAGTGGCGAGCGTAGTTCTCGATTGTAAACGGTCCTTTAAACCAGCCCTCATTCAGGCTAGCACCATCCGGGTCAATACATTTAATCAAATACCATGTATGGTCAAGGGATTGAAGAAGTGAATTATCTTCTACCAATCTCGACGATAAGTACTCTAAAGTCAGACTGCCGATAGGCTCATTCGGATGCGGCATGGCAAACAGTATTGCCTGTTTTGGTCCATCGCCTATTTTCAGCGCCTCAATCGGGTCGCCCTGCCTCGATTGACCGATGTTCAGAAGCTCCACACGGTTAGAATATTTACGGGCAAGCCTTTTAGAGCTGGCCTTCAATTCATCTACTGTAGAAAAGGTCTGATAATTCGGGACATCCCCAACCACGTTGAGAATGTCTTCTATAGGATAGATAACATCTTCTACCATATTCTCGCCCTGAAACGCTCGTATGCTTGGTCGATTTGCGGAATTGTACCATAAACCGAACCCGACTGTGTAACAAATAAAAGTCTGAAGGGTTGACAATTAACGAATAATTCGTTAATATACTCATCATGAACAATCAGACTAACTCAGCAGAGCAAATCATTAATCGCTTCGGCGGCCAATCCTCACTCGCTAATATCTTAGGAAGGCGTCAGAGCACGGTGCAGCACTGGGCGAAAACCGGAAGAATCCCATCGCAGTGGCACGGGCCGTTGTTGACGCTCGCCCATGAGAAAGGAATCGCCCTCGAACCAAAGGACTTTGTTACAGAGGAAACGCCCATAATTGAGCCAGCCGACGGGAGACTCGGTGTGCTACTTGTGGGATTGGGGGCAGTCAGCTCTACTTTCATTGCCGGTGTCGAGCACATTCGACGCGGTACGGGTAGACCTTTCGGCTCAGTTACTCAGATGGCGACGATACGTCTCGGCAAGCGGCCAGAGAAACGGACGCCTCTGATAAGGGATTTTGTTCCGCTGGCAAGTCTTGACCAGCTTGTATTCGGAGCGTGGGACCCAATCCCAGACAACGGATATGAAGCTGCTGTCAAGTGTGGCGTACTGAACCGGTATGAAAATATCGAGCCTATTGCAGACTTTCTGAAAGCTGTCGAACCCATGCCAGCCGTGTTCGACAGCCAGTACGTCAAGCGAATCAAGGGAACCAATGTAAAGAAGGCAGGAACCAAGCTCGAACTCGTTAACGCCATCCGTGACGACATACACCGCTTCAAGGCCACCAATAGCTGCGACCGGCTTGTCATGGTCTGGTGCGCTTCTACCGAAAAATTCATTACCGAATCGGATGTGCATCAAGACCTCGAGAGTTTCGAAAGAGGGCTCGAAGAGAACGATGATAGAATAGCGCCATCCATGCTCTATGCTTACGCAGCCCTGATGGAAGGCATTCCTTTCGCAAACGGTGCGCCGAATCTAACGATAGACATCCCGGCTTTCGTGAAGCTGGCCAGCGATAAAAATATCCCGATTTGCGGAAAAGACTTCAAAACCGGACAAACACTCGTGAAAACGGTTATCGCTCCAATGCTTAAAGCAAGGATGCTTGGTGTAGACGGTTGGTTTTCGACGAACATACTGGGTAACCGGGATGGTGAGGTCCTTGACGAGCCCGAGAACTTTCAAACAAAGGAAGAATCAAAGCTTGGTTCCCTAGAATATATATTCCAGCCCGAGCTGTACCCTGAGCTCTATGCCGACGCATATCACAAAGTCCGCATCAACTATTACCCGCCTCGTGGAGATAGCAAAGAAGGTTGGGACAACATAGACATTTTTGGCTGGCTGGGTCGACGTATGCAGATTAAGGTCAATTTTCTATGCTCAGATTCCAGCCTGGCCGCTCCATTAGTGCTTGATTTGATACTTTTTATGGACCTTGCGAAGCGGGCTGGGTTGGGTGGAATCCAGGAGTGGCTGTCTTTCTACTTCAAGAGTCCTCAGCACGCACCTGCCGTATACCCCGAGCACGACCTATTTATACAGCAGACAAAGCTCAAAAACACTCTCAGGTGGTTGATGGGCGCCGAGCAGATCACACACCTCGGAATGGAGTACTACCTTTAGAACTGATTTGCTGAGAAGGTGAAGCATGAGCAATGCAGTGCAGGACAAACATGAAGAATTTTTTCTCTATTACTTCTTCAAATCCCACGTTCTGAGTATTTGTGACTCGTTAGTATCTTAAAGCGGGGCGATACTTAGAACTCCTCGGCATTCCAAAGACTGGCCGAAGAGAGTCTTTTCAATTACATTCCAGTAGGTTTCCTAAAAGTCAGGTTATTAAAGGGCTCCAAAGTGGAGATTGACAACCAAGTACCATTTATGTATTATCGGGGACAAAAGCAACGAGGCTTAGGATGCCTCATTGTGAGTTAATTTGGGAAATCCTAACTAAGTTCTTGGCTGGGGGGTGTCACTGATGAATGGGCCTTCAAATGCCAACGAAATCGCTGGGCTCCAAAAAGCCTTGGTAGAGAAATTAATTAGTATGGGCTGCATTCGTTCCCCTATGGTTGAGGAAACCTTCAGAGCCGTCCCACGTCACTTGTTCGCGCCAGGAGTCGCTTTAGAAAAAGTATATAGTGACAATTCAATTCCTACCAAACGCATGGATGGGAAACTTGTAAGTTCGTCATCGCAGCCCGCCATCATGGCGATAATGTTAGAGCAGCTTCACCTACAACCAGGACACCGTGTACTGGAGATAGGTGCGGGAACAGGCTATAATGCGGGACTCATGATGCATCTGGTGGGCGACTCAGGACTGGTCGTAACAATAGACATCGACGAGGACCTTGTTGAGAGCGCACGAGAGCATCTTAGGTCAGCGGGTCTAGATAGAGTAAGCGTGGTTTGCGGTGATGGTAGTCTGGGGTACGCCGAATACGCGCCCTACGACAGGATAATCTTGACGGTAGGAGCTTGGGACATCGCCCCCGCGTGGTGGAAACAATTGAAACCCGGTGGGCGACTGCTGCTGCCCCTGGAAATAAAGGAGGGCATTCAAAAATCGGTTGCCTTTGATAAGAGCGATGAATATCTAGAAAGCGTCTCGGTCAAAGATTGCGGGTTTATGACCCTCCGGGGCGCTTTCGCAAAGCCAGAAGACTCCTTATCTCTATTCTCCCTCGGCCCGGAACCTGGCTTAAGTATCTCAGTTAACGATGGAGTCAAGGTAAATAGGGATGTAGTCTATGGGCTGCTGTCCGGCCCAAGTGAAGACCAGCCCTCTAGTGTACATGCAAATCCTGGTGAAGTCGTTTTCGGAGGTTTGGCTCTCTGGCTGAGTTTGCGAGAGCCGGGTTTGTGTGGCTTATCGGCAGAGGGTCAATCAGCAAATCGGGGCATTGTGCCTTGTTTCGTGGCATACCGGGGAGGCCAGAAGGGATGCGGGACTATTGGCCTACTAGGGGATGAGGGACTTTGTGTATTTGTCCGCCCTCCCAAGCAGGATTCTTCTTCGGAACAGCTGGGCGATTCTCAGACTCTCGAGCTATTTATACGAAGTTATGGATCAGGAACCGAGCTTACCAGGCGCCTTGTTGAGCAGGCCAGAGCTTGGGATGCTGCTGGGCGTCCGTCCAGCAATGGTCTTCACATAAGGGCTTACCCGAAGGACACCGATTATATCCCATCAGTTGATGAATTTGTCGTATGCAAACGATGGACCCAGCTTGTCTTGGACTGGAAATAGCCAGTCAATATAGTCCATTCAATGTCAATTCGTTGTATCAATCAATACTATTGAGCCTCCCATATGGGAGGCTTGTTCTTTCCCCATTTCTGTCTAACGCCTAGGGAGGGATGATAAACGTGCTAGTTCTTCTTGATGAACAATATCACTAAAAGTCAGGCCGCGACAAAATCGCGGCCCAACCCGATACATTATAGAATGTTTGTCCCTGACTAATCGCCTAATCCGCTCAGGAAGGAGACATCATTCAGCCGGCTCAGTACCGCTCCCCTGGGAGATGTC
>Ga0315554_1001303_pt1 | contig 14674 bp, 13 predicted proteins | sample SalMarSW160370MG_FD_202114 | JGI IMG/M metagenome (GOLD analysis project Ga0315554, IMG submission 202114) | Salt marsh sediment microbial communities from the Plum Island Ecosystem LTER, Massachusetts, United States - Salt Marsh Sediment SW1603-70 ... | reverse complement strand
CGCCGTTTTGTCCCCTTCGGCGCTTGCCGCGGTGTACGACTGCGCCGATGACTCCTGCAAGTGGTGTACCAGCTCGCTCTGCGGGGATGATGAGGTCACCGGCCGCATGTGCATCTTCGACGGCGCCGGTCGCAGTCCCGACTACGACTACGTGGTGGTGGAATCCGTCGACGAGTACTACTGCACCAACCCGGACGCCTACCAGCGGTGTACCACCCGGACGGAGTTCAGGCTGGCGGAGGGCTGCCCGTATGGGTGTGCGCTGATCGAGGGCGGAGGCTACGGCGATGCCTGTGCTCCACCGCCGCCGACGTGTGACCCGGCTGCCTGTGAGCAGAGTACGCCGGTGGGTGGACCGCGCTGTGAGCTGCGCCCGGATGATGGGGTGTGGGTGGTGGCGCAGGATTACGACGAGTGGCATTGCCGGCCTGCGGAACCAAGTGGGGAGATCTGCGTCAACGAGCAGGTGACCCGGGCAGAGGAGGAGTGTCTGTGGGGTTGTGCCGCAGACGGGCAGTCGTGTGGCACCTGCTCGGCCTCGGCCTTGTCGGCGGTGCCCACTGTGCAGGATCTGCCCGCGGCGGTGGATGCCACCCGCAGCCAGATAATTGAGGCCGCCGTGGCCTGCGACTACGACACGCTGGCCGACTTGGCCAGTGCCGGCACTTCTTTTGCTTATAGCTTGGACGAGAGCGGGGATCCCACCGGCTACTGGCAGTCCCTGGAGGAGAACGGCACGGGCGATCCGCTGCGGTCGATGGTGGTGACGCTCAACCTGCCGGCGGTGTCGGCCGGTGTCGGGGGCGAGGAGAATGCGTTCTACCTCTGGTCCGACGGTGCCGGGGGCGCAACCAACTACCGGGCCGGTATCGCCAGCACAGGCGAGTGGCTCTTTTTCCTCCCCGACGATTGATCCGGCCGCGCCCGGGCTTCGAGCGCTCCATGGGCCGGCCGGCGCGGGCGACACCTGGGACGCCGCAGCCTCACCGGCTCCGGCCCGGTAGCAGCCAACGTGCGGAATCCCGCGTAGCCTGTCGCGTTTTGGCACCCTTCATCTCCTTTCCCGCGGCGGGCACACCCACCCCGGATCGGAGAGCTCATGTCGCTGCCCTCTCTTCCTCAGGGCTCTGCCCCGGCCCCCGCCCAGGCAACGCGTGATCCCGGAGGGCCGGCTGCAAGCCGAGGGAACTCAACGCCGACGGCCTGATCCTGCAGCCCGGGCCGGGCTCATCCATCGGAGGCTCCCCTACTCGGAGGAATTCCACTCCGTGACCCGCCAACCCGGGTCTGACTATCCATGGAAAGCTCTGCTTGGCTCCGGGATCCAGTCGGCCGGTCCATCGCGTCAGGCGGCCGCGCCCCGCCTTACCGGTCACCTTCGGCTGGCGCTCAAGCCCCTCGACGCCGAGAGAATCGCCTACGTCTGCCGTCTAGCCGGCTGGAGAACCCTGGTCTCACTGCCGATCTCGGTGGCAGTGGCATCGTGACCTACATGAAGCAGTGAGCCGGCGCGAGGTGATGGGGATCCGTCGCGTGCGGTGGCTCGCTCCGCCGGTGCGTCCGCTGGAGCTCTTGGCGATTGACCACTCGGTGAGCTACGCCACACACGGACGAGGCCGGGGGTGATACCCCCGGCCTCGATCGAACTCGGTCGTGTCTAGCGAGAACGCTCTTTGGCCACGTTGACCTTCAGGTTGCGGCCCTCGACCTCTCTACCGTCGATCTTCGAGATCGCTTTCTGGGCCTCGTCGTCGTTGGCCATTTCCACGAAACCGAAGCCGCGGGGGCGGCCGGTGTCGCGGTCCGTTACGACTTGGGCGCTGGTGACCTCGCCGTACTCGGCGAACAGGTCGCGAAGGGCGTCCGAGTCGGTGGAGTACGCGAGATTCCCCACGTAGATGTTGGTAGCCATTTGTCTAGCTCCTTCCGAAGCAGTCTGGAATCCGTCAGAGGGGAACGCCCCGCAGATTGGAACGCCACCGGGGTGGGTCCTGCGGCGACTTCACTCGACGAATAGGAAAGAGCGAAGACCGGCGCCGCACGTGATCGTGCGCAGTAGTAATCGTAGTCTGCTGGAGGAGGAGAGGCACTGCAGTGTGCTCTTGCCGGCCGGCAATACCCTCGATCCGATAGGACGCCCGGCTCTGAGCCGGGGAGGCGGAGGCGGTCCGTGCCCGGCCGTCATCGGCGCGTGGGTCTCTCCGCAAGGTCGGTTTGGCTCTCATTCCAGAGGAGCCGCTCCCCAGGTTGCTGTTGTCGATGCTTTCTGCCTCCGCCTTCACCGTGGTCTTGTGGGGAGGACGGGCCGCCGAGCGGGTAGCCTCTTCCACATATGACGGACGGAGCGGGCGGGGACACACCCCCTGCCGACGAAACCCCCGAGCAGCGACAGCTTCGTGAGCACGACGAGGCCGAGGAGCGCCGCCATCGTGAGCACGAGGAGGCCGAGGAGCGCCGCCATCGTGAGCACGAGGCGGAAGAACAGCGCCGCCTCCTCGCAGGTGAGGTCGACCAGAAGCGCCACCGTGAGCACGAGGCGGCCGAGCATCAGCGTCGTCGTCAAGGTGAGGAGGCGGAGGTACGGCGGCGCCGGGAACGTGACGCTGCCGAGCCGTCTGACTAGCAACTCCCGGCCCCGCTATCCGGTACCCCGGGTCTGGCCCCTCCACCGAAGGCTCTTCTACGTGAAGACGCCTCCGGCCGGAGGCCTGGATGGCAGATCGTCCCGCGGAATCGGCACCGGCGCGGCGAGATTTGACTTGGCAAGCTCCGCATTGACGCTAAGGTTCCATCGACACCCCTGCGTGTGAGACTTGGCCCTTTCGGCTCGACTGTGACCTGGACTCTCCGACGTGGCCCAGTGTCGAGACATCAACCGGAAGGCAATTCATGAACATCTACGTGGGGAATCTTCCCTACACGTTCTCGTCCGAGGACCTGCGCAAGCTGTTTGCTCCCTACGGGACCGTCAGCTCCGCCGAAGTCCTCTCGGACCGCGACACCGGCCGCTCTCGCGGCTTCGGCTTCGTCCAGATGGACAACAAGGACGAGGCTCAGAAAGCCATTGGCGAACTCAACGGCACGGACTTGGACGGACGGCGACTCAACATCAACGAGGCAAGGCCCCGCAGCGAGCGCCGGCCCTCCAGCCGGCCGCGCTGGTAGACGGCCCTTGTGACCGACGAACAGACCTATCAGACGCGTGGCACGGTGACCAGCGTCTTGCGAGACGCGAAGTTCCTTGTCGAAACCGAACAAGGTACCGAGGTGGTCGCCCGCGCCTCCGGTCGCATGCGCCGGGGACGGAAGATCCGTATCCTCCCCGGCGACGTGGTCGACATCGAGGTGTCTCTCTACGACCCCACACGGGGCCGGATTGTCTGGAGGCACCGTTGAGAGGGGCACGGTGAACGAGCCTCCTTGGAAGCTCGACGGGCACGAGCGTGTCCGTCTCGGGAAGATGACCCATCCGGTGCGTGGCTTTCTGCACGGCACCGCGGCAGTTGTCTCGCTGGTGGGGGCGACTCTCGTCACCGTGCTGGCCTCCGGGGGCATAGCACGGCGCCTGTCCCTGCTCGTCTTCGGTCTCAGTCTGGTCAGCCTCTACACCGTGAGCGCGCTGTACCACTCGGTCCCGTGGCGGGCGATATGGAAGCGGCGCTGGCAACGCCTCGACCACACCATGATCCACGTGCTGGTGGCCGGAACCTATACCCCTATCGCCTTCATCGTGCTCGACGGATGGCTGCGGGTTGCCACTCTTGCCGTGCAGTGGCTGATCGTGGCGATCGGCGCCGTGCACAATCTTGCTCTGAAGAGGCCGGTGCGGGCGGCGTCGATCGCCCTGCAGACGATCCAGGGCTGGCTGGCGCTGCTGCTGATCTGGCCGCTGGCGGGCCGGCTTCCGTGGCCGGCGATCCTGCTGATCGTGCTGGGCGGCGTTCTGTATACGGCGGGCATGGTTGTGATGGTGACCGGACGGCCCCGTCTGGCGCCCCGATTCTTTTCGTCCCACGAAGTGTTCCATCTGCTGGTGGTGGCGGCCAGCAGCGTGCACTTCGCCGCCGTGGCCCGTTACGTGGCCGGATACGGACTGGCCTGAGCTACGACCGTCCCGGTGAAACCGGCTCTCGCATCGCGTCGATTGCCCGCCACCGCATCATCAAAAGCCGATCGCACCGCCGGTCGAACCATTGGAGAGGAACAAATGTCTTATAGGTCCGCAAGCGTCGAGGTCATCTCGGCCTTCTCGAACCTCGGCGTCTCAGACGCCATCGTCGATGTACTCCGTGCCCGCGCCATCACCGAACCGTTTCCCGTGCAGGTGATGACGATTCCCGACGCCCTCAAAGGACGGGACGTGTGCGGCAAGGCTCAGACCGGATCGGGCAAGACGCTTGCTTTCGGGATCCCGATGATCGAGCGCGTCGGGCCGTCGCGTCCCCAACACCCCCGGGCGCTGGTACTCGTGCCGACGCGAGAGCTCTGCAGCCAGGTGTTCGATGAGCTGAGGCCACTCGCCGAGGTGATGGATAGGACCCTGGCGGCCGTCTATGGCGGAGTTTCGATGCGAGCCCAGGTCAACCGGATCAAGGAGGGAGCCGACATCGTCATCGCCACTCCGGGGCGGCTGATCGATCTCATCGAGCGCAAGACGGTGAGCCTCGCCGAAGTGGAGTCTGTGGTGGTGGACGAAGCCGACCAGATGGCCGACATGGGCTTCCTCCCTCAGGTGCGGGCAATCATGGACCGGATCGACGGCACGCCTCAGGTGATGCTCTTCTCGGCGACCCTCGACGGGGCCGTGCGTTCCCTGGTGAACGCATACCTCCATGATCCGATCCGGCACGAGGTCGGGACTCCGAGCGACATCGCCGAGGAGCAGACTCACCGTTTCCTGGCCGTCCATCACATGGACAAGGCAAAGGTGGCCGCGGCGATAATCGGCAGCGTCGGCCGGACCTTGGTCTTCGTTGGGACAAAACGCAGTGCCGACAGGGTCGCAGCGCAGCTTCGTGAGGAAGGCGTTCACACCAGGGCCATCCACGGCGACAAGAGGCAGGAGGATCGGGAGTCTGCCCTCGCCGCCTTCGCCCAGGGCAGGTTGCCCGCCCTGGTGGCCACCAACGTCGCCGCCAGGGGCCTGCACATCGATGATGTCGACGTCGTGCTCCACTACGACCCTCCCCAGGACTACAAGAGCTTCATCCACCGGTCGGGGCGCACGGCGCGTGCGGGAGAGACCGGGCTCGTCGTGTCATTGGTCGAGTGGGACCAGGTGGAGGACGTCCAGCGTCTCCAGCGGGCCTCCGGGCTGAACTACGAGATCGTGAAGATGTACTCGAACGACGAACGGCTGGCCGACCTTGGTGCCTTCGAGCCGGACCGGGTGGCCTTCAAGCAGACCAGCAACGTCGAGATCTCGAAGCGGTTCAGCACGCGGCGGAGGCGCCGCTGAGACTCACAAGGTGAATGAGTCGTGCCGGGTCTGCCTCTCAGCCGTTGCTCGTTGCGGCTGGCGCCGTCCGCCACCATCGGCAGCGCCCTTCCCCGGTGGTCGATGGCGGGTCTGGCTCATCCGCGGAAGGCCCAAATGGGGTCAAGCTGAAATGGCCTCTTGTCGATATTCGGCCCATGGTGACTTCTACCAGTCGGGTGATTCGGCTCAGATATCCGTCGAGCTGCCACCGGTGCGGCCGTTCGCTTTCGGCGGGCTCGGAAGCGTGGTGGGAGCCCGCCTCCCATTCCACGTCGTGTTTGCCGTGCCATCGTGGAGACAGTGACAGCTCCCTGGCAGATGCGAGAACGGTTCCGTCCTCTGAGGACCCGCGAGCCGAGTTTGCTGCGGGAACAGCGGGTCGATCCGCACAGGCCGAAGCCAATCGTCGGCTCGAAGCGCGAGAGCGCCGAATACGCGCTCGGCATCCGCGGCTCGGTGGCCTCATGCTGGCAGTCATAGAGCCTCCACAGAGCACCACGGCATGGTCGAGCGGCTCCACAGGTGAACGGAAGGTGGAAGCCAGCCTCTCCAAGCCAGTCAAGCTCGGCAAGGTGATTGCCCTGCACGACCGCCGGGTCCCTCGGAGTCGGGGCAACATCGACCACATAGTGGTCGGTCCCGCCGGTGTCTACGTTGTCGACACGAAGCGCTACGTCGGCTCCAAGGTCGAACGTCGATCGAGCGGGACGTTCTTTCGGAGTGAGCCGGACCGGTTGTTCGTAGGCGGCAGGGATCGGTCCAAGCTGGTAGCGGGCATGGAATGGCAGGTATCCACCGTGCAGAAGGCTCTGAGCGGCATGAGCCACACGCCGGCGCCCAAGGTGATGCCCGTGCTGTGTTTTGTCGATGCCGAATGGGATCTGTTCTCAGGTCCCTATGACATTGAAGGCACGCATGTCACGGACCGCAGGGGACTGGTGAGGCATGTAACCCGGCCCGGCCCGCTCGGCGAGGCCGAGCGAGGTGCCATCGCCGGGCACCTGGCAGAGAAGCTGCCGGAGGCCTGATCCACCAGCCCGGAGAATCCTTCCGCCGAGGATTCCGTCGTTCCCTTTGACTTCAGGCTCCGGCCTGGCCCAATCGGGGAGCACGCATCGATCCCTCCGCGTGATGGCGGCCCAGAGCCGCAAGCGACCGGCGTCGGCGAGCCGCCGGTAGAGTCAGGCGCCCGTCGACCAAACGGTCTACTCGAGGAGTCATGGCATGACGGTCATCGTCACCGGCGCATCGGGCCACATCGGAGCCAACCTCGTGCGCGAGCTACTGGCCCGAGGCGACCGTGTCCGGGTGCTCGTCCACCGCAACGCCCGTGCCTTGGACGGCCTCGATGTCGAGCTTGCCCGCGGGGACGTTCTCGATCCGGACTCGTTGCGCGCTGCCTTCACCGGGGCCGAGATTGTCTATCACCTCGCCGCGGTGATCTCGATCGTGGGCGATCCGCATGGGAAGGTTCGGGCGGTCAACGTCGGCGGGGCCGAGAACGCAGCGCGGGCCGCCCTCGAGTGTGGTGTCGGACGCATGGTTCACTGCTGCTCGGTGCATGCCTTCAACATGAGAGGTGAGGGCCCTCTGGATGAAACCGGCCCCCGCGTGAGCGATGATGCTTGGAGGCACGCCGCCTACGACCGCTCCAAGGCCGAAGGCGAACGCCGGGTGCGAGCCGTGATCGCAGAAGGCCTCGACGCGGTCATAGTGCACCCCACCGGGGTGATCGGCCCCTTCGACTTCGAGCCGTCCCGAATGGGCCAGGTCTTCCTGCGCCTCTACAGACGTAGCCTGCCCAGCCTGGTCGATGGCGGGTTCGACTTTGTGGACGTGCGAGATGTGGTGCAGGGCTTAATCGCCGCCGCCGAGCAGGGCCGCAGCAACGAGAGTTACCTGCTTCCCGGTCACCACAGGCGCATCACCGAGATCGCCGCCATCGCCCAGGGCATCACCGGCAAGAGGTCGCCGCGTTTGACCCTGCCCATCGGGGTGGCGCGTCTGGGCGTGCCGGTCATGCGGATGATCGCGGCGGTGACCGGCTCCGAGCCGCTCTACACGACCGAATCCCTCCAGGCGTTGCACGGGTCTTTGGAGATCGACGTCGCCAAGGCGCGCCGGGAGCTGGGCTACTCGGCGCGGCCAACGGTCGAGAGTGTTCGCGATGTCTACCGCTGGTTTGCCGGGCAAGGGCTCATTCCCCGGGATGCCGTGCTCGCGGACGGGGCGGTGGGGTGAGCCGGCGGGGATCCGAGGAGTGAGATGAGCGAAGCCGACATCCACAACTACGCCACCTGGGCGGAGATCTTCCTGGCCGGGGTCGTGTTCGTGGCCCTGATCTTCCTGACCGCGCCGTACGGACGTCACGGCCGCGCCGGCTGGGGGCCGACCATCCCCAACTCGGTCGGCTGGGTGGTCATGGAGCTGCCCGCAGTGTTCTTGTTCCTGCCGATCTTCCTGCTGGGGCAGCACGGTCTGGAGGCGGTCCCGTTGGTGTTCCTGTCGCTGTGGGTGTTCCACTACGTCCATCGCACCTTCGTCTTCCCCTTGCGGGTCAGAACGAAGGGGAAACGTATGGCATTAGTCATCGTCGGCATGGCCTTCGCCTTCAACACGCTGAACGCCTACGTCGTGGCCCGGTGGCTGTCGCACTTCGGCAGCTACCGGCTCGACTGGTTGCACGATCCGCGTTTTGTCATCGGCGTCGTGCTCTTCCTCACCGGGTTCGCCGTCAACTACAAGGCCGATCTCATGCTCATCGACCTGCGCAAGCCGGGGGAGACCTGGTACCGGGTCCCGAGGGGTTGGCTCTACGAGTACGTCGCCTGTCCCAACTACCTGGGTGAGATAGTCGAGTGGTTCGGCTTCGCCATTGCCACCTGGTCGCTCCCGGGTCTGGCATTCGCCCTGTTTACCGCGGCAAACATCGGACCCCGGGCCTTCTCGAACCGACGCTGGTATCGCAAGACCTTCCCCGACTACCCGGACGAACGGAAGGCACTGATCCCGTTTGTGATCTAGGCGCCGGCCGACGGCTCGTCGATCGATGCCTGACCCTCCGGAGTCTGCAGCCACCATTCCGCCCAGCCTCGGGCGCCGCCGTCCGGGTCCTCGTCGGTGATGACTTCCAGGGCCCATTCGATGTCGCGGTGGGGGCAGTTCCACCCCTCGGTCTCTGCAGCGATGAGCCTGTCGATGAGGTAGGGAACGAGTGCCAGCAGCTCGGGCCCGGCCGACACCGCTTCGTCGTCGTCATCGGCTGCATCGTCGGAAGGTGGGACCCAGCCGCCTCCGGAGCGAAACTCCTCGGCAAGTTCGCGGATCAGGCGCGCCGCTCTACATGTCTCCTTTGGTGAATCGCTGTAGAGGGCGGCGGTCAGAGCGTCGTAGGTGACGCCCTCGGGCTGCAGAATGGGCGCCACGTCGACGTTGAGGGGCTCGGGCAGGCCCAGGTAGGCGGCGACCCGGCCCTGGGGGCCGAACAGGTCGCCGAACACATCGATGAAGTCCGGAACCCAGGCGCTGGCCGGAACCGGGCCTCCCGGTGGTGCCTGATCGCCGTCACAATCACCGATGATGAACTCGGATGTGGGCTTGGCCACGCCAAAACCCCAATCCCATTGCTCCCCCGCGGCCGAGGCGACGATGTCGCCGCCGCCGTCGTACCCGGTGAAGCACTCGCCGACGTTCTCATACTCTGCCGAGTATCTGTGTGCCGACAGGTCGACGCCGAGCGACAGGTCGCAGTCGGCATCCACCACCTCGACGCCCATAGAGGCGAAGGTCTGTGCCAGATCGGCCCTTACCGACTCGGGAGCACCGATGCCGACGGGGCTGACCTCGAGGTCGATGCACACGGTCTCAATCGTCAAGGGCCCTCCGTAGTCCTCGGTGAGAGAGGCCGGTGGCAGCTCCGGCATGGGGCCGGTCTCGATCTCAGGCATTGGGACCGTTGTGGTCGTAGCCATCACTGTTGTGCTGGTGGCCGGGACCGTCGTGGTGGTGGTCTCGGGCGGCACGCTGGTGGTCGGCGCAATCGCGCCGTTGCCACCGCAGGCGGCGACGAGCAAAGCGGGAAGAACGGCGAATAGGAGCGTCCGGCTGGAAGTGTGCATGCAGAAACCCCAATGCATCCTGGAGCCTTCAGGACCGAGGCGGCCTACTCGGCGTTGGTGCTGGCGGCTGGCACGTCCAGATTGGGCCGCCGTTGACCCCAGGGCCGTGCCTTCTCCAGCTGGCCGGCCAGGCGGAACAGCATGGGCTCGTTGCCGCCGGCGGCGGCGAACTGCACACCGATCGGGAGCCCGGCCTCGCTCCAATGGAGCGGCACCGACATCGCGGGCTGGCCTGTCATGTTGAAGAGCATCGTGTTGGGGATCGTGCCGATGAAGCGGCCGGCCTTCTGATCGACGATCCGCCGAACGAGTGCTCGGGAGGGGAGGCGGCGCACCAGGTCGAGGCCGAGGCGCTCGTTCGCCCGGAGTGAGAATGCTCCCAGCTCGAAGGGGGGCTCGGCCAAGGTGGCGGTGAGGAGAAGGTCGTAGCGCGTGTGGAAGCGCTCCATCCGGTGCCGTGCTCGCTCGGTTTCCATGAGCGCAGCCGCCAGCTCGGCGGCACCGAGGCGGGCGCCCATCGCTGTCAGGAATCGTGTGATCGGCTCCAGCTCGCGGCGCCTGCTGTGCTCGACGAGGCCGGCGAGGCGCCGCACTTCGACGGCAGTCGAAGCGGCGACGATGGTGATGTACGCCGCCAACAGCCGTTCCCCGTCGATCTCCGGCGACAGCTCCTCGACCTCGTGGCCGAGCTCGCTGCAGAGCCGGGCTGCCTGCTCGAGCGCGGTCAGACAGTCGTGGTGCTGCGGGTGGTCGCCGAGCAGAGGTTTCCGGGTGAAGGCGATGCGCAACGTTCGCGGTTGTGCCTCCGCCTCGGCGCGGAACGTCCCCAGCGGTGGGGGCGGCAGAGCCGCACCCCGTGTCGTCTCAGCGGAGACGTCGAGGAAGGCGGCCGAGTCGCGCACGCTGCGCGTGAGCACGTGTTCCCGGGTCAGCCCGAGCCAGCCCTGCGTGCCGGCCGGGTTCCGCCCCCGGCTGGGAAGCAGCCCAAACAGCCCGCAGCAGGAAGCGGGAATCCGGATGGAGCCGCCGCCGTCGCTGCCGTGAGCCGCGGGCACATAACGGGCGGCGACCGACGCTGCCGAGCCGCCGCTCGACGCCCCGGGAGAACGGGTCGGGTCCCAGGGATTGCGGGTCGGCCCGTAGGCTCTGGGTTCGGTGCTGAGGGCCAGCCCGAACTCCGGGGTGTTGGTGCGGCCCAGCAGCACGATGCCGGCGCGCCGGTATCGGGCCACGAGTCCACTGTCGTGAGCGGGCCGGTAGCCCTTCAGCGCCCGGGAACCGTTGGTGAGGGTGAGGCCGGCGACCTCGGCGCCGAGGTCTTTGAGAAGCAACGGCACCCCGCGCAGCGGTCCGTCGGGCAGCTCGCCGCCGGCCTCCTCGATGGCGCGGTCGAACCAACGGTGCACCACGGCGTTGAGTTCGGGGTCGACACGCTCGATGCGATCGATGGCGGCGGCGACGATCTCCCGAGGGTGCACTTCGCCGCGTTGCACCAGCTCGGCGATGCCGACGGCATCGTGCTCGACGTATTCGGCGGTGTTCACGTTCCCATGATGGTCCGTCGTGGTGTTTCGGGGGTGTGGGGCGGCGGCGGGCACGGAGCCGGGGTGGGAGCCGCCTCCGGCATTCCGACGCCCCGGACCCCGGGGTAACGCATCGAAGCCGCCCTCGAGGGCAAGAGGGCAGCACCGACGTCTTTGGTCTCGAATCAGAGTTTTTTCGAACCACCGATAGCATGCCCGCCGGCAAGACGCACCTCGGAGGTCGATGTTGAAGGCGAAAACAGGCATCGCCGCTATCTGGCTGCTCTCCATGGCGAGTGCCGCCTGTGGTGGCGGCGTTGCCGCCACCACGAGTTCGACCGCCCCGCCGACGACCACTATCACCACGTCCACCACGACGACCACGACGACGAGCACGACCACGACGACCACCATCCCTCCGACGACGACCACGACGGTGCCGGTGCCGGAGACGAGGCCCATCACGGCCGATGCTCCCCTTGTGGTGTGGGTGATCGGCGACTCTCTAGCCGGGCCGACGGGTGAGGCCCTCCGGGCTGCCGGCGATGCCACCGGGGTCGTCGTCACCACGGTTGAGATGGTGCCGGGCACCGGGCTGGCCAGCCCGCGCTACTTCGACTGGCCGGCGTGCGTTGCCGAACATCTGCCGCAGGTTCAGCCCGACGTGGTGGTCGTCGTCCTCGGCACCAACGATGGCCAGGGTATGGGGACCGCGAATGGTTGGGTGGAGGTGGGCACACCCGAGTGGGAGCAGGCCTACGGCCAGGTCGTCGGCCTGTTCATGGATCAGCTCGCCGGCGGGTCGACCTGGGTGTATTGGGCAGGCCCGCCCATCATGGGTATCGAGCCCAAGAACCAGTACGCGCTCCTCATTACCGGCATCGTCGGGCAGCGGGCCGAGTCGCGGTATGAGGTCACCTACCTGGACACCTTCCCGCTGTTCTCAGATGAAGACGGTGAGTACACCTCCGTTCTGCCGGACGAAAACGGCGTGATGGTGCAGGTGCGGTACTCCGACGGTATTCACTTCACCCCACAAGGAGCGAAGCGTTTGGCGGACCATCTCCTGGCCATCATCGCCACCGATTGGGGCTTCGCCGACCTGCTCGGCGACTGAGCCCGCCGCCCTACGACTGTCCCAGGTCTCGTACCGCCCCCCGCGCCGCCGACGTGGTAAAGGCGGCGTAGGCGCGCAGGGCCTCCGACACGACACGATCGCGCCCCAGCGCCTTCCAGGCGTCGTCCCGCCGAGTTTCCATGGCCCGGCGCCGACGCTCCAGCTCCCTGTCGTCGACGGCGAGACGGATTCGCCGGTTCGGGATGTCGATCTCGATCACGTCGCCCTGCTCGATGAGTCCGATCACGCCGCCCTCGGCCGCCTCGGGGGAGATGTGGCCGACCGACAGCCCCGAGGTGCCGCCTGAGAAGCGGCCGTCGGTAATCAAGGCGCAGGCCTCGGCCAGCCCCTTCGACTTGATGTAGCTGGTCGGGTAGAGCATCTCCTGCATGCCGGGGCCTCCCTTCGGCCCCTCATATCGAACCACAACCACGTCGCCGGGCTCGACCCGGCCGGAGAGGATCGTCTCGACCGCTTCCTCCTGGCTGTCGCAGACGACCGCCGGGCCCGAGAACACGAGCATCGAGGGTTCGACTCCGGCGGTCTTGACGATTCCACCCTGCTCGGCGAGATTGCCGTAGAGCACGGCTAGGCCACCGTCGGGCGAGTAGGCGTGCTCCACGTCGCGGATGCAGCCGGCTTCCCGGTCGAGATCGAGGTCGGGCCATCTCTCGCTTTGGCTGAACGCCTCTTGACTGGGCACGCCGCCGGGGCCCGCCCGGTAGAACTCGTGGGAGTCTTCGCTTCGTATGACGTCGCCGCGGTCGATGGCGTCGCCCAGGGTGGCGCTGTGCACTGTGGCAGCTTCCCGATGGATCAGCCCGGCGCGGTCGAGCTCACCGAGGATGCCGATGACCCCGCCGGCGCGGTGCACATCCTCGACGTGGAAGCGGCTCGAAGGGGCCACCTTGCACAGGTTTGGGACGCTGCGGCTGAGCCGATCGATGTCCTGCATACCGAACTCGACGCCGGCGGCATCGGCGGCGGCCAGCAGGTGGAGCACCGTGTTCGTGGAACCGCCCATGGCGATGTCGAGACTCATGGCGTTCTCGAAGGCTTCGAATGTGGCGATGCTGCAGGGCAGCACACCCTCGTCGTCCTTCTCGTAGCAGCGCCGCGCCAGGTCGACGATCAGGCGCCCGGCCTCCAGGAACAGCTCCCGTCGATCGGTGTGGGTGGCCAGCAGTGAGCCGTTCCCGGGCAGGCCGAGGCCGAGTGCCTCGGTGAGGCAGTTCATCGAGTTGGCGGTGAACATGCCCGAGCAGGACCCGCAGGTGGGACAGGCCGAGAGTTCCAAGCCGAGCAGATCCGTGTCGGTGGTCTCGGGATCGGCGGCGGCGACCATCACGTCGATGAGGTCGGCGTGGATCTCCTTGGTCGCCAAGCGCACCTTGCCGGCCTCCATGGGGCCGCCGGAGACGAACACGGTGGGGATGTTGAGTCGCAGCGCCGCCATCAGCATGCCCGGGGTGATCTTGTCGCAGTTGGAGATGCACACCAGGGCATCGACGCAGTGGGCGTTGGCCATGTACTCGACGCTGTCGGCGACGAGGTCGCGTGAGGGCAGCGAGTAGAGCATTCCGCCGTGCCCCATGGCGATGCCGTCGCAGATGGCGATCGTGTTGAACTCGCGGGCGATGCCGCCCGCCTCCTCGACGGCGCCGGCGACCAGGTCGCCGAGGTGCTTCAGGTGAACGTGCCCGGGCACGAACTGGGTGTAGGAGTTGGCGATGCCGACCATAGGCCTCTCGAAGTCGTCGTCGCCGAGGCCGGTGGCGCGCCACAGTGCGCGAGCGCCTGCCATGTTGCGCCCTCGGGTGGTGGTTCTCGATCGGTACTCGGGCATGCTGCTCTCCTTGGCGAGACCGTGGATTATGGCAATGCGGCCGCCGATGCGGTAGCCGGCGGAGGGGATGGGAGTATGCCGGGTCTTCCTCGGAGCCCCCTGCGAGCGATATCGGGCCTCAGCCGGCGGCCGATTCCGCCAGGGCCAGGGCTCCGATGAGCCCGGCTCGCATCCCGAATCGGGGAGGCACCAGCTCAGGGGCGGGCACGTATCCGTTCAGCATCTCGGCGAGGCGCTCCCTCGCCTTCTCCAGCAGTCCTTCTCGCTGCATGACGCCTCCGCCGAGCACTACGACCTGCGGCGACAGCACAAACGTGATGACGCAGAGCTCCTCCGCCAAATAGTGCGCCTCGAATTCCCATGCCGGGTGATCGTCGGGGATCTCCTCAGGGGGCAGGCCCCAGCGCTGCTCGATGGCGGGGGCGGCGGCAAGACCCTCGAGGCAGTCACCGTGTGTGGGGCATGCCCCCTCGAACTCATCGTCGGGGTGCCGCGGCACGCACAAGTGTCCCATCTCGGGGTGCATGGCGCCGTGCACCGGCGCCCCGTTGACGATTGCTCCGCCACCGATGCCGGTGCCCACCGTGATGT
>Ga0315554_1001302_pt1 | contig 14674 bp, 12 predicted proteins | sample SalMarSW160370MG_FD_202114 | JGI IMG/M metagenome (GOLD analysis project Ga0315554, IMG submission 202114) | Salt marsh sediment microbial communities from the Plum Island Ecosystem LTER, Massachusetts, United States - Salt Marsh Sediment SW1603-70 ... | reverse complement strand
ACCTGGTCAAATATCACTGACCGTGGATCTTCTAACAGCCCGGCAGCAATTTCCTCGCCCTGGTGAGCTGGCAAGGGATGCATCAACAAAACATCTCCTTTAGCCAAGCTTAATAATTCATTATCAACCTGATAGCCTGAAAATGCGCGACGACGTTTCTCCACTTCAGCCTCCTGGCCCATGCTAGCCCAAACATCAGTATATATTACATCAGCATCTCTGGCTGCTTCATAAGGGTCGCTGGTTATCTTAATCTGGCTGCCACTAAGAGCAGCAAATGCCTTCCCTTGATTCAATATCTCCTCCTTGACATCATAGCCTGGTGGAGAGGCGAAGTGGAAATTCATTCCCACCAGGCAGGCAGAGAGAAGCAAGCTATTGGCCACATTATTGCCATCACCAATGAACGCCAAAGTCAAGCCAGGGAGCCTCTCTTTCCTTTCATAGATGGTAAAAATGTCGGAAAGAGCCTGGCAGGGATGTTCCAGGTTGGAAAGAGCATTAATTACAGGCATAGAAGAGTTGTCAGCGAGAATTTGCACAGCCTCCTGGGAAAATGTACGAGCGGCAATGACGTCGACATAGCGGCTGAGCACTCGAGCTATATCAGCTATTGGTTCTCGCTTGCCCATGCCTACCTCTTCCGGAGATAGGTAGATAGCGTGCCCGCCTAGCTGATACATAGCTATCTCGAAGCTGACCCTGGTCCGCAAAGAAGGCTTTACAAATAGGAAAGCCAAGGTCCTTCCTGAAAGTAGAGGCGGTGCCCCTTCCTGTTTCATACGCCGGGCTTGCTCTATAAGGTGTTCAATTTCCTCACGGTTAAGGTCAGCTATTGAGAGCAAATCCTTTTTCATCTTTCACCTCTCTTGATACTACTTTAGCGTATCACGTTTGTCAATTTTACAACAAGCTCCAGAGTTGTTACTGATGATGGCAAACCGTTTGCACTATATTATAATGAGCCAGGATGACCAACGACCTATCCTCGAATTGAATCTTATAGTACGTCGGGACAAAATATGGAGATAGAGGTGAAATGCTATTCAGGCCATGTCTATGCCGAAGAACCACGGTCTTTTGTCTGGCAAGGAAAGGAACTTAGAATAAAGGCAGTAGAAAAGGCCTGGCAGGAACCAGGTAGAAGACTATTCAAAGTTGTTACTGAGGATGGTAAACTATTTGAACTGTGTTACAATGAAGCAGATGACCAGTGGTCTGCTGTTGAATTGATGTTTTAAGGAGAACTCATGAAAGAGATTTTCGAAATTCTGGAACAAAATGCCAAGGCAACTCCGGAACAGATTTCCACCATGGTGGATAAACCTGTTAGTGAGGTAGAAAAAATAATTAAGCAGGCTGAGAAAGATGGAATTATCCTGAAATATAAAACCATAATAAACTGGCCTAAATTAGGTGAGGGGGACGTATGGGCTTTAATCGAAGTCAGAGTAACACCGCAACGTGGTGTTGGCTTCGATGCTATTGCCGAGCGCATTTATCAATTTCCCGAAGTACATTCTGCATATCTAGTCTCAGGCACTTATGACCTGGCTATATTAGTGATAGGCAAAACTATGCAGGAAATTTCCAGTTTTGTTGCGGAGAAACTAGCTCCTCTAGAGCAGGTGCAAAGCACCGTCACCCATTTCCTTCTCAAACGATACAAGGAGAGCGGGGAAACCTTTCACCTTCCTAAGGAAATAAATAAACGTTTACCAATAACGCCGTAACATGCTAAACACAAAGTCCGCTCCAACCAAAGCCCGGGATAACCTAATTTCACAAAAGGTGGATACCCTCCCCCCATCGGGCATCAGGAAGTTTTTCGACTTGCTTTCCTCCGTGGAAGACGTTATCTCGCTTGGCATAGGTGAGCCTGATTTCGTTACCCCCTGGCATATCAGGGAGGCAGGCACATATTCTCTAGAAAAGGGCTATACCATGTATACATCGAACTCCGGCATGCCGGAGCTACGCCAGGAATTAGCCAGCTACCTAGAGCTTCGCTATGGGGTGAGCTATCATCCTGAGCATGAAATTCTTATCACCACAGGAAGTAGTGAAGGATTAGACCTTGCTCTGAGAGCGATTATCAACCCCGGTGACGAGGTCATAATTCCCAACCCTTGCTACGTAGCTTACCCTGCCGACATCATTCTGGCTGGCGGCGCGCCTATTATTGTCCCCACAAATGAAGAAAACAACTTTGTCATCAGGGCAACCGATATTGAAGCCAAGGTCACAAAGCAGACGAAGGCTATCTTGATAGGTTACCCAGCAAATCCCACTGGCGCAGTCATGTCCAAAAAAGAGGCTGACGCTATTGCCGAGCTGGCTAAAAAACATGACTTACTGGTAATATCTGATGAGATATATGCTCGTTTAGTCTATGGAACGGAGCATATTTGCTTTCCCAGCCTTCCCGGGATGATGGAACGTACCATCTTGATTAGCGGATTTTCCAAATCTCATGCCATGACTGGTTGGCGTATTGGCTATGTTGCAGCCAAACGCCGTTTCATCCAAGCCCTGACAAAAATCCATCAATACACCATGCTCAGTGCCCCAACGATGGCGCAGATGGCAGCCATCGAGGCCCTGAGAAACGGTGATAGCGAGGTCGAAAAGATGGTTCAAGAATACAACAGACGCCGTCGTCTCATGGTCAAGAGATTGAATGATATTGGGTTACACTGTTTCGAGCCCAGAGGTGCCTTCTACGCCTTTCCCTCTATAAAAGCTACCGGAATGAATTCAGAGAAGTTTGCCGAAAAATTGCTACTGGAGGAAAAAGTTGCTGTGGTCCCGGGCACTGCTTTTGGACCATACGGTGAAGGTTTTGTCCGCTGCTGCTACGCTACTTCGCTGCCTGACATCGAGGAAGCACTGAGAAGAATGGACAGGTTTATAAGAAAAAAGTAGGCCAAACACAGCATAAGAGGCAAATTAGAAACAAGCTCCAGTTTTATCCATTCCTTCCAAAATGCATAATCAACCAAGACTTTATATGTAAAACCAACTCCATAGATTAGAGCGGCTTGGCGTGAGTTATATTATCCCAAACTGCTTATCCAAGAACGAGGCAGCAAAGTTTCATTGACCGGCAACAGAAAAGCAAAGTAAAATTCATGGTGATGTACAACAAGGCTGTGCTCGATAATGGCTTGAGGGTTATCACCAGCACCATGCCCCACAGCCGCTCAGTATGCCTCGTCATCCTTGTGGGCACTGGCTCCTGCTATGAAAGTAAAGAGGAGGCGGGCATCTCCCACTTCGCCGAGCATTTATTCTTCAAAGGCACACAGCAGCGACCAACGTCTAAGGAGATAACTCAAGATATTGAAGGCGTTGGTGGCATAATCAATGCTGGCACAGACAAGGAAGTAACTATCTTCTGGTGTAAGGTCGCTAGCCCTCATTTTCCCATTGCCCTTGACGTGCTATCTGACCTCTTGCTTAATTCTCGCTTTGATAACAAAGAAATAGAACAAGAGCGCCGGATTATCGGCGAGGAAATCAATATGAACCTGGACCTTCCTCAGCAGAGGGTAAACATGCTCATAGACGAGCTGTTATGGCCAGACCAACCTCTGGGGCACGATGTTATTGGATATAAAGAAACGGTGTCCGCGATAACTAGGAAGCGACTATTAAACTACGTTGCTCGCAGATATATGCCCAATAACACCGTGCTCAGCATTGCTGGCAACATCCAGCATGAAGAGGCAATGGATCAAATCGAGCCCCTGCTTAATAAATGGGCTGCGGGGGAATTACCGACTGGCTATATGACTAATGACAACCAAACAGAAGCCAGGTTGCGTATCGAGCCCAAAGATATCGAGCAAGCGCATCTTTGCCTCGCTGTTCACGCCTTTTCTTACTCCCACCCGCAACGTTTTATCCTTGACTTGCTTAATACAGTGCTTGGTGGTGGCATGAGCAGCCGCCTATTTACGGAGATAAGAGAGCACAGGGGATTAGCCTACGACATCTACAGCTCTACTGACCATTTCCTTAACTCAGGGGCATTTACCATCTATGCCGGCGTTGACCCTAAGAAGGTGGAGATTGCTATTGCTGCTATCCTCGAAGAGCTATCCAAGATTAAACAGGGAATTACCACCAGTGAGCTTACCAGGTCTAAGAAGTTGTCAAAGGGAAGATTGTATTTACGGTTTGAGGACAGCCGAAATGTAGCGTTATGGTACGGTAGCCAAGAAATATTAGTTCGACAAATCCTGGACATAGACGATGTTATTTCTATTGTGGATGCCATTACCATAGACGAGCTAAAAGAAGTAGCCGAGGAGATTCTAACCGATAGGGGGCTTAACTTAGCTGTAACAGGACCAGTTAAGGAAGATAGTCTTATCAAGGAAAAGTCTTTAAGGCAATTGCTAAAGATCTAATATTATACAGAAAGAACCGCCACGTGACGGTTCTTTCTGCTTCTGGTAAGTTTAGTTGTATTCCAGCCACAGAGGCTACATCATGCCCTCGTATCCTCCTCCTGGCGGCATCGCCGGCATCTTTTCCTTTTCAGGAATGTCAGTTACCAAGGACTCCGTAGTCAGAATCATAGTGGCAATGCTCGCACCATTCTGTAGAGCGCTCCTGGTGACCTTGAGAGGGTCTATAATGCCCTTTTCCACCATATTTACACCCAGTTCGTCTTTGAGGGCATCGTAGCCTATGCCAGGTTTGCTCCCCTTTATGGCATTTATCACCACTGAGCCCTCCCGGCCGCTATTTTCAGCGATGCACCTAAGAGGCTCTTCCAGGGCTCGTTTCAAAATGTTCAGTCCGGTAGCCTCATCACCCCCCAGCTTAAGCTTTTTCAGGGCTGATAAAGCATTAATCAAGGCAACACCGCCACCAGGCAGGATACCTTCTTCAACAGCAGCTCGAGTAGCTGACAAGGCATCCTCTACACGGTGTTTTTTCTCTTTAAGCTCTGTTTCCGTAGCTCCACCTACTTTAATCACTGCCACGCCGCCTGCTAATTTAGCCAGTCTTTCCTGTAATTTTTCCTTATCATAATCCGAGGTGCTTATATCAATTTCGGACCTGATTTGTTTGATTCGAGCCTCAATATCTTTGGCCTCGCCCTTGCCTTCAACAATGGTAGTATTATCTTTATCAGCAATCACCCTTCTGGCTCGCCCTAAATCCTCCACGGTCACCGAATCTAATTTCCTGCCAACTTCTTCAGATATAACAGTGCCTCCGGTAAGAACGGCTATATCCTGAAGCATGGCTTTTCTCCTGTCGCCAAAGCCAGGTGCTTTAACCGCCAGGGGAGATAATGTGCCCCTCAGCTTATTAACCACTAACGTAGCCAGGGATTCGCCTTCCACATCTTCAGCGATAATGACCAGATTTTTGGAAACTTGGACGATCTTTTCCAGGGCGGGCAATATATCATTTATAGCGGAAATTTTCTTATCAGTGATGAGGATACAAGGGTCTTCTAGCTCTGCCCTCATTTGTTCGGCGTTGGTGATGAAATAAGGGCTGATGTAGCCGCGGTCGAACTTCATACCCTCAACATATTCAGTTTCGAATTGCAGCCCCTTGCCTTCTTCGACAGTGATAACACCATCTTTGCCCACCTTTTCCATAACGTCAGCAATCAAATTGCCAATTTCTGGGTCAATAGCTGATATAGCGGCTACCTGAGCCACCTGCTCTTTACCAGCCACCGGTATAGACATTTTCTTGAGTTCATCAACTAAAGCCCCTACCCCTTTATCAATCCCATGCTTTAGAGCCATGGAATCAGCTCCAGCAGCGATGTTCTTAAAGCCCTCGCTAATAATAGCCTGGGCTATAATAGTGGATGTACTGGTGCCATCGCCACATTGGTCGTTAGTTTTGGTGGCTGCTTGCTTTACTAGCTGCACCCCCATGTTCTCAAAGGGGTCAGGCAAGTCTATTTCTTTGGCTATGGAAACGCCGTCGTTGAGAACCGAAGGAGCACCCCATTTCTTATCCAGTGCTACAGGCCGCCCACGTGGTCCCAGAGTCACCCTGACAGCATCAGTCAATGTATCTACGCCGTTCTTTAATGCTTTTCTTGCTTCCTCGCCGAAAATAATTTGTTTTGCCATTCGCTTACCTCCTTTTCTTAACTCCTCTTGGCCAGAATATCACCCTCACGCATGATAACCAGCTCTTCATCATCTAGCTTAAACTCGGTGCCAGCATATTTGGAATAAATAACCTTGTCCCCCTTCTTCACCTCCATGGCAATACGTTTGCCATCTTCAGTCAACCTGCCCGGACCGACAGCAATAATTTTCCCCTCCTGTGGCTTCTCTTTGGCTGTATCCGGTAGAACTATCCCTCCTTTGCTCACTTCTTCTTTGGGTGTGGGTTGTATAACTACCCTGTCCCCCAAAGGTTCAATCTTAGCCATGTTTCCTCCTTTCCTGGATTTATTTTAGCACTCCGTCCTTGAGATTGCTAACTTTGTATTATATCAAGAAAACCTAAAAATGCAAGAGGTTTTTGCTGAAATTTGGCAAATTTTTCTTGAAATATTACACTGAACCGTGTATAATTTTTAAGAGATGGAGCAAAGAAAAAAGAGAAAAAGACAATGGAGTAAAGAAGAGATTAGGGCGCTGAGGCAACACCTGAACCTAACTCAAGTGAAGCTAGCCGAGGAATTAGGCACGCGGCAACAAACGATCAGTGAATGGGAAAAGGGGATGTATCGACCTCGCGGAGCATCGGCGACCTTGCTCAGCATAGTTGCTGAGCGTAGTGGCTTTACTTACAAAGCTGGAAATAAACATGATGCATCAAATTAAGGTTGGCTTCTGCTGTTTTTCCAAGGGTCAAAGGAAATATTGTGAGAACTGCTCCAAAGATAGATAATTTTTTATGCCATGATTACACGTAATCGGATAAAACTCTCGGAAAAACAAGCCACGCTGATATGGCAACAAGTGGTGGGAAAGGAACTGCTATCATTGAAGGACGGGCTAGTCAGCGTAATCTATCCAGGAAGGACTAATGGTGATAATGGCCCAGATTTTCGGGACGCAGTTATTGCAAATAAATTTCATTTGACGAAAGGGGATGTAGAGGTCCATGTTAAATCCAGCGATTGGTACAACCATAAGCATCATGCTGATGCTGAATATAATAATGTCATCCTTCATGTTGTGATGTGGCATGATTGTAATTCAGCCACCTTACTACAAAGCGGCAAACCAATTCCAGTGCTATGTCTGGCGGAGGCATTGCAGCACCAAGCCTACTTGCTGCCCTACCAGCAACTTCCTTGCTTCCAGATACTGGACCACATGGATAGGCAAACTTTGGGAAAGCTATTGAACACTGCCGGTGAAGAAAGATTTAAGCAGAAGGCGTTGCATTTTCAAGCCGAGATTCTTCGCCACGCTCAGAAGGAAGAGGCAGGGCAGGTGCTTTTCCGAGGCATGATGAGGGCTCTGGGTTATGCTAAAAACACAAAGCCCTTTGAAGACCTTACTGACAGAATGCCCCTTAATTCTATCGAATACAGAGAGGGTTTGGCCATAAAGCAAGCTCTGTTGCTAGGCACAGCTGGGCTATTACCTTCTCAAAGATGGCAAGGAAAGTTTGCAAATGAAAAGGAAGTCCAGGAATTGGAACAAATATGGCAGTCGGAGGGTAAAAAGGTTAAAACCATGAAAGAAAGTGACTGGACCTTCTCCCACATATACCCCAACAATTCCCCAGTGCGGCGCATCGTTGCCCAGAGCTACCTTCTTGAGCGTTACCGCGGAGGAAAACTGTTACCAGGAATATTGCAGCTAGTAAAGGAAGCACCCCTGCCCGGTGGACACCGTGTATTTAAGCACGGCCTGACTGTGACTGTCGATGGCTACTGGCGGAACCATTTCGATTTTGACGTCAGAAGTAAAACAAAGATATCGGTCCTTCTGGGAAATAGCAAAGCAGGCGAAATTGCAGTAAATGTGATATTGCCCTTTGCCTTTTCCTGGGGAGAATTAGCTAATGAGGCGAAGCTAACAGAGAACGCTATAGAGCTTTACCGTAATTATCCCAAACTGGCTGATAATTGCATAACGCGGCATATGAAGAAGCAGCTTTGCATTGAAGAATCTTTTGATTTCAATGCCTGTAATCAGCAAGGGCTTATTCACGTATTCAGGAATTATTGCCGAGAGGGCAGATGCTCACAGTGTCCTCTGGCTGGTTGAGAAATACCGAAGCGCAAGCTCAAAAATCGACGATCTGGTCGACAACCACCAAGCTTGAGTTCACACAGATGAGGGCAAATCCCCTACTGGAAACCATGCCGTACCCGCTAATACCGTTAATGCCATTCTGGGATTTTCGACCCTTGTTTATCGCCTCCTCGATTGCCGTTTTAAGAGTCGCAACGTCGTCATGGAGGCTTTCTACTTCCATCTCCAATTTCTTACTCCCTCGATTGGTTATCACCTTCGGTATAAAAATCTTAATAAAAGTTCTATAGCCTGTCTATGACCAAAAAGTCCTACACCTGGGCATCAACAATTTCCGGCTATAGCCTAAAAGTCCTAAAAGAAAGAGAAATTGACCCCTAATCTACAAGTAAAAAGAAATTTAATTGGAAATAGTTAATGGCTAAATAGTCGTAATGCTAAAGAATTTAAAACTGCTTTTTGATTATTTGCTCCAAATTTATCGGCAGTATTTCCCGATCCAATAAGGAAGGCTAATAGATTAACCAAGGCCAAGGCTGGGCACTACATCCAAGTCATAACCGCTTATCTTGCCAGCCTGGAAATGATAATAGCCACAAGCGGCCACCATGGCAGCATTATCAGTACATAAGTGAGGAGAGGGAATAAAAACCGGTATGGGCGAGTTGGCAAGGAAATGCTGGGTTAATGTTTTATTGGCTGCCACTCCACCGCTCAGCAAAATTTGCTCCACCTTCAATTGCTTTGCGGCTTCAATTGTTTTGGCAACTAAAACATCGACTATGGCCAACTGGAAGCTTGCTGCGGCATCGGCTACCGAAATCCCTCCCCTGTGAACAAGATGCCACAAAGCGGTTTTTAGCCCACTGAAGCTGAAATCGTGGCTTTCCTTGAGCCAGGCTCGGGGGAGAGGCAAGCACGGAAGCCCAGAGCGGGCTGCCTGTTCAATAGCTGGACCACCAGGATAGCCCAGACCCAGGATTCTAGCTGCTTTATCAAAAGCTTCGCCAGCAGCGTCATCCCGAGTTCGCCCTAACTTCTCAAATTGACCATGTCCCTTCATCAATACTAAATCGCTATGCCCACCGGAGACAACGAGGCAGAGGCAGGGAAATTTCACCCTTCCATTTTTGCCAGGTAGGGAAGAGGAATCCAGCCAATTAGCATAGATATGAGCCTCAAGATGATTAACCCCAGTAATAGGTAATTTTTTAGCCAAGGCAATTGCCTTAGCCACGTTAACGCCTACCAACAGCGACCCGGCCAGCCCCGGGCCGAAAGTCACAGCAATCCCATTGATATCCTGCCAGGTGACTTCAGTCATTGCCTGGCTGATAACCGGGATAATAGTGAGAAGATGCTGTCTTGAAGCGACTTCAGGGACTACGCCGCCATAGCGAGCATGAATGTCTATTTGTGAAGATACAACATCAGAGATAATTCTGCTGCCGTCCTCCACCACAGCAGCGGCAGTTTCATCACAAGAGGTTTCAATACCCAGGATTTTCACGGACTACTATACGCTTGCTTCTCCTGCCTTCCTAACAGCATATTGTACTAGAGGTGGCGAAAGGAGTCCAAAAACTACTGTTGTGGTCGTCATAAGTGTGATTATTGTACCTCCGAGTTCATACTCTGCTAAGGCTTGAGCTGCCAGGAAAGCAAGACCCATGGCAACACCTGCTTGAGGTAACATAGCGAGACCAAGGTACCTCTTAATTTTTGGCTCAGATTTTGATAGGACGCCTCCTAAGCTACACCCTGTTATCTTGCCAATACTTCTGCCAACGCAATACATAATTACAAGCGGCCACACGAGATGGAAAACTGAGAAGTCCATCTGCATACCAATAGCGGCGAAAAATAAAACAAATAGCGGCGTCATGATGTTATCTATCAACTCGCTTGAACGAGTGCCGATTTGGACGTTAAGGTTAATTACTGCAGTTCCTAAAGCCATACACGTGAGAATTGCCGAAACTCCAAGCATCTCCGCAAGACCCCAACACAGCATAGCAACCGCAATAGAAATAAGAAAAATGTGGTCGGAAGAGAGATGTATCTTCTTCGTGAAGTAAGAAATAGCGATTCCAATTACCCCCCCGAGTCCCAGGCCACCAAAAATCTCCCTTAATGGGTATGTAAAGGCAAATGAAATGCCTGCTTCTTCGCCCAAAAACAGCTTCGTCAGCATAATCCCTACCGCATAAATAACTATTACAAGTGCGTCGTCCAGTCCCACAAGAGCAACAGTTATATCTGTAAGTGCTCCTTTTGCCCTTAAGTCTCTTAAAACTGCTATTGTTCCTGCCGGATCGGTTGCACCGGCGAGCGAACCCAAAATTATGGAAAGTGGGAGGTCCCTCGTTAACAAATATACAAAACCCCATGTTGCTATAAATGTTATAAAAACCTGCACAAACAGTATAATAATCAGCTGCTTACCCATTCTTTTTAGAAAAGCGAAGGAAAAGTTCAATCCCACTATGTAGGCAATAAGAGCAAGCGTGGCTCCGGTGATAATGACAGTGAATTGTTCAGGCGGGCTGAAATTTAAAACCCGTCCTATGATAATGCCCGAGAGAATATATGCTAAGATTTCTGTTAATCTTAGCCTGCGTAGTATCCTTCCGAGTATGAAGCCAATTATGAGAACTAAGGCTACAAGGACATAGATATTCATAAGGTATTCAGGAACTTATTTCTGAGATTTCTTACCAGGAGCTGTATCGTTATTTCTCCCAATAGCCTTTTATTTTCATCAACAACTGCCAATCTGCGGATATCGAAGGAGGAAAACTTCTTAAAGACATCAGCTACAGTTTCTTCCGGCGAGCATACAACAGGATTACGCCTCATCAAGTCCTGGACGACACTTTCTTTTATGCAAAATATCTCAGGCTTGGTAGATCCAAACATTCTTACCTTCTTATGCCCGGGAGGAATCATAGCGTGCAGCATGTCGTGTTCCGTGACTACGCCCACCACTTTCATTTCCTCAGTATTGTTAACCACCCATGCGTGTGCCCTGAGGGAAAGCTTACTAAGAAACTCCATCCAACTCGCGTTCTCCTCCATAAATGGGGTGTCATGCACGAGTATCATAATCTCTTTTACTTTTATCTCGTAAAATTTTTCCATCATGGTCTGTCAAGAAAAAACTACCTGTCATGATTTGGCCAGAAACTTACAGTAAAGCTTTGTCATGAACTTATGTTAGTATTCTAATAGAGAAGGAAGGTTTAGGCAAGCAATAACGGCTTGCCTCGTATTGTCCAGTATGTTAGCGTAGCTTTGTATTTTAGATGTTTTGAGCATGACCTCTATTATTCTCTCCGGTGGCAAAAGTTCGAGGCTTGGTCGGAGCAAGGCACTTCAGCTTATTGAGGGTAAGAGCCTTATCCAGTGGGTGGTCGACCGCCTTGCTATCCTCAGCACAGAAATCATCATAGCAACTGCCCATGGCGAACTAATTCCCTGCTCCTCGGCTGCAAAGATAAAAACGGTGGCCGATATTTATCCTGGCAAAGGTCCGCTTGCGGGCATCTACTCGGGTTTAATAGCCTCATCTAGTTCGCGGGCTATAGTCGTTGGCTGTGATACACCGTTTCTGAGCGTTGGCTTGCTTGAATATATGACTCAAATCTGCTCCACATTTGATGTCGTTATTCCTCGGATAAAAAATGAACTGGAGCCCCTTTGCGCAGTATATTCCAAGAATTGTTTAGACCCCATTCAAGGATTGCTGAAGCAAGATGAACGACAGATTAGAAAGCTTTTTATTATGGTCAATGTGAAGTACGTTGAAGAGGACGAGATCAATAGATTCGACCCAAAGCACCTAAGCTTTTTCAACATAAATACCCAGGACGATCTGGAGAGGGCAAGAAAGCTGGCAGCTGAGAAGAGATGGGCAAGGGAAGAGAAATGATATCAGTAACTACCATTTCGATCGCTACATAAGCCCGATCTTAAGGCGCTCATCCAGATTGCCAAGACATGATTCTACCTTACGTATATCTCTGCTCATCAGCGCGGCTTCTTTCTTCGCCGCACGGCATTTACAGCAGAGACCTTATACTCGGGAATCTTGGCTAATGGGTCAAGAGCATCATTGGTGAGGATATTGGCTGCTGCTTCACGCCAGTGGAAGGGCATAAAGACGACTCCGGGAGGCGACTTTTCCGTAATATGAACTGGCACCTCCACCCGACCCCTCTTTGAAGTAACTACTAACACATCGCCCTCAACAAATCCCAGCCTTGCGGCATCAACAGGGCTCATTTCAACTACGCCTTTAGGATAGAGTTCATTCAGCACATTAGAGCGCCGACTCATTGTTCCAGTGTGCCAATGTTCCAGCACCCGCCCCGTAGTGAGAACAAGCGGGTACGTTTTGGATATTGATTCCGCTGGCGAAATGTAATCTACAGCATGGAACTTGCCCCGCCCCCGGGCAAAGCCATCCTGGTAAAGAAAAATGGTTCCGGGGTGTGAGGCATCCGGGCAGGGCCATTGCAAACCACCGTTGTCAAGGCGGTCGAAGTGGATACCGCCATAAATAGGAGTAAGGGAGGCAATTTCTTCCATAATCTGGCCAGCACTCTGGTAGTCAAATGGTTTTCCCATCTTTTTCGCCAAAGCAGATATAATCTCCCAGTCAGCCTTTGCTTCCCCGGGCGGCATAAGGGCCCGCCTTATTCTCTGAACTCGCCTCTCAGTATTAGTAAAGGTGCCATCCTTCTCTGCGAAGGCAGCACCAGGCAAAACAATGTCAGCAAACCAGCCAGTCTCAGAAAGAAATATATCCTGGACTACAAGGAGTTCCACTTTTTCCAGTGCCTGCCTGAAATGCTCCAAATTAGGCTCACTTAACATCGGATTCTCTCCCATAATATAGAGCCCTTTAATGTCTCCTTTGAGTATAGCACTGGCTATCTCAGTAACCGCCATCCCTGGCCGATCACTCAACTTGCATCCCCAAGCAGTTTCGAATTTCATCCTCACGGCGGGGTCATCAACCCTTTGATAGCCGGGGTAGACATTGGGAAGCGCCCCCATGTCACAGGCACCCTGGACATTATTCTGACCTCGAAGGGGACTGAATCCCGTACCCTCCCTGCCGATATTGCCAGTCAGTAGTAACAAGTTTGCCACGCTTTTCACATTGTCCGTGCCCGTGGTATGCTGGGTTATTCCCATCCCATAGAGTATACAAGCGCTTTTGGCCTCTCCAAAAAGGCGGGCGGCCGCCTCTATATCTTTCTTGGAAACCCCAGTTACAGCCTCCACTGCCTCAGGAGTATACTTCTTTACAAGCTGGCGCAGCTCCTCAAAGCCTTCAGTGCGCTCCCGGATAAACTTCTTTTCCTCAAGACCGTCTCTAATAATCACGTGCATCAGCCCATTGATAAGGGCAACATCTGTCCCTGGCTTATGGGGAAGCCTGACAGTAGCAAAATCGCCAAGTTCGATAGATCGAGGCTCAGCTACGATGAGCTTAGCATCACCAAACCTGACCCTTTTCTTAATAGTTGAGCCGATAATGGGATGACATTCGGTAGTGTTGGAGCCGATGATGAAAAAAAGGTCTGTTTTCTCAAAATCGGAATAAGAATTGCTCATTGCCCCCTGACCGAAGGCAGCGATGCCACCAACTACTGTGGAGGCATGGCATAACCGGGCACAATGGTCAACATTATTAGTACCTAGCACAGCCCGGATGAATTTCTGCATAACATAGTTGTCTTCGTTGGTGCACTTAGCCGAACTTAAGGCAGCGATACTATCTGGTCCATAATCCTGCCTGAGTTCAAGGAGCCTTTTCGTTGCCAGTTCCAGAGCTTCATCCCAGCTAGCTTCACGAAATATTTCCTGCACTCGCCCATTGTGACCTGCTTTTCGTGCCACTCCAGGTAATCGGATAAGGGGTGTGGTTAACCTCTCAGGATGGCTGAGAAAATCATATCCCCAGCGCCCCTTGACACACAGGCTGCCATGGTTAGCTGGACCCTCGGGGTCACCGCGCACGGAAACAACCTTGTTATCTCGAACACCCAAGTAGATAGAACAACCAACTCCACAATAGGGACAAATGGTCTTAACCTCTTCGGTAGGCGGCTTTTCCCATTTAGGCACCAATGCCCCAGTAGGACATCGCACAACACATTCACCACAGGATTTACAAATGGACTCGGCAATTGGTTTATCACCAAAGGTGGCTATTCTTGCCGAGTTGCCTCGGAAGGCTATGTCAATGACATCATGGCAAACTACTTCATGACAGGCCCGCACACATTTGGCGCAAAGGATACACTTATTCAGGTCACGAATAAACGCCGGATGGCTTGTATCCACAGGAAGTAATTGAACACTTTTTCGCAACCGGTCAATATGCTCCTGCTCTATGCCCAAATATCGAGCAATTTTAAGTAGCTCACAGTCCTGACTTTTAGCACAAGCAA
>Ga0315554_1001301_pt1 | contig 14675 bp, 12 predicted proteins | sample SalMarSW160370MG_FD_202114 | JGI IMG/M metagenome (GOLD analysis project Ga0315554, IMG submission 202114) | Salt marsh sediment microbial communities from the Plum Island Ecosystem LTER, Massachusetts, United States - Salt Marsh Sediment SW1603-70 ... | reverse complement strand
TCAAGATAAAGCCAATACTGCAAAATTAAGTCAAAAAGAATGTATAATTTGCTTACTTAAAGGAAAAAATAAAATGTCCGATATCTTGAATATCTCTATATCAGACTGACCTGCCCCCAGATTATGTGCCAATGATAAGTTAGTATTTTTTTGACAATCAAGCATTGGCGACCTGAAAAGGAAAAAATGTTTCTGGTGCAGGGGGTCGGTATCCCAAAGAACTATGTGGCCTCACCGTGTTGTAATGTTTCCTCCATTGTCCTGTAACAACTCTTGCTTCGATTACTGTGTCAAAGACTTCTCCGTTAAGTAATTCATTTCTGAGCTTTCCGTTAAATGATTCTATGTATCCGTTCTCCCAGGGACTGCCGGGTTCGATGAATAATGGTTTCACATCTAATTCTTGAAGCCATGTGCGAAGAAGCTCTGCAATGAACTCCGGACCGTTATCCGATCGGATGTATTCAGGCATTCTCCTGGTAATGAATAAATCCGAGAGTGTCTCAATCACATCTATGGCTTCAATATGTCTTTCAACACGAATAGCCAAACATTCTCTGGTATACTCATCGATGATGTTCAGCATTCGTATAGGTCTTCCATCGCTGGTTCTATCAGCAACAAAATCATAACTCCAAACGTGATCCTTATGCGTTGGCCGAAGCCTTACACATGAACCATCGTTGAACCACAGCCGTCTGCGTTTGGGCTGTTTTCTGGGCACCTTTAAGCCCTCTTTATGCCAGATACGCTCAACCCGTTTATGATTCACGTTCCATCCTTCATTGATCAAGAGTCCTGTTACCATACGATAGCCATAGCGTCCATATTCGCACGCCAGTGACACAATCCGTTCAGTCAAGGGCTTTTCATCTGCCTTCACTGCCGCTTGATAACGCTGCGTGGATCGTGGTTGCTCTAATGCTTTGCAGACACGTCGCTCTGATACATGTATCTGCTCAAGGACTTCTTCCACCGCCCGGCGCTTTTTATCCGGGCTTAGAAGTTTCCCCGGGCTGCCTCCTTTAAGATCGAATTATCGATCGTTAAATCAGCTACAACTTTCCGTAGCCGCTGATTTTCTTGTTCCAGTTCTTTATATCGTCTGGCTTGGTCAATCTGCAAACCACCATATTCTTTGCGCCATTTGTAATACGTCGCATCGCTGATACCCAATTGTCGCATAACCTCTTCGATGGTCTGTCCTTTGCCCATCAAGACTTCTGCTTCTCGAAGTTTCGATACGATCGCTTCTACTGTGTGTCGTTTTTTACCCATTTGATCTGTCTCCTTTGATCCATAATATACTTTTTACTAAGTTAAAAATGGATCACTTTTTGGGGGGCAGGTCAAACCGATTATAGTACATCTTTACTCTTCACATTGTCTTTTTAAGAATATACAATATGATTTTTCACATTTTAGTCAATTTTCGTTGAATTGCGGAATAAGTCGCCCAACTGCGGAAAATCATATTGTATTACTTACAAAACTATAGAATGTCTCTGAACGATCTTCTGGATTCTATATATTTTATGAATATTTATAAATAAAGGAATGATTATATATACTAATGAGAACTATTAATGGCGAGAAATAAAAATGAGAATATACAAAGCATATTCTCCGCATTCCGGTAGTGTATTTTACTTATTTTTCTTTCAATGTTTCGAAATAATCCTCTGCTCATGTTTTATTACAATCCTGAGAAAACGTAATCATTCCCTGATTTAGTGTCAATATCATACAAATAAGTATTTCTTAACTTTACCGGTTCCAGTTTTGCCTTTGGAGAAATCAGGGGCTTCTTTATTTGTGCCAACTTGTAAAATGGATTACTATTCTCCCCTATAGCTTGAACAAGTAAGGTGCTACCGTCAACCTTCAACGGCGAGTAAGAACGAATCCGGCATTCCCCTCCCAAATTAGATTTGATTACAAGCTTAGATATTTTTCCATTTTTCCATACCATATTTTCAATTTTAAATCCGCCGCGGGCACAAAGACCTTTTACACTTCCGTCTTTCCAAACATCAGGTAGTGCGGGAAGCACAAAGATTGCCCCGTCATCACTTTGCAAAAGCATTTCAGCAACACCTGAAGTAAAACCAAAATTCCCATCAATTTGAAAAGGAGGATGAGCATCGAACATGTTCGGATAGGTACCGCCTTTTTCAAACCGTGGTCTATCGACCAGACTTATCTGGTCAGTTATTAATTTATAAACATGGTTACCATCAAGAAATCTTGCCCACAAATTGATTTTCCAATTCATCGACCAGCCTGTTGAGGGATCGCCCCGATACATAAGCGAGGTACGGGCAGCATCAAAAAGTTCTGGTGTACGGAATGGGGAAATTTGATTGGAAGGAAAAGCTCCGTATAAATGTGAAACATGTCTGTGGTGATCTTCAGGATTGTCCCAATCTTCAATCCACTCCTGTAGTTGACCATATTGACCTATCTGCATCGGGGGCAATCTTTTTAAAGTTGTATTAATTTTAGGAATAAATTCTTTATCGGTATTCAAAATTTTTGCCGCTCTTATTGTCTTAGTAAAAAGATCGAACAGAAGTTGATTATCCATTGTAGTCCCGGCAGAAATAGAAGATTCGGGATGACTGGAAGGAGCGTTTTCCGGAGATACTGATGGACAGACAACGAGCCAATCATGTCCCGGATATTTGACAAGGAAGTTAAGATAAAATTCAACTGCACCTTTCATTACCGGATACACGGATTTAAGATATTCCTTATCGCCATTATATTCATACTTTTCAAACAAATGCTGACAAAGCCATGCACCGCCCATCGGCCACATTCCCCAAAACGATCCGTCGATAGGTCCGCTCATTCGCCAGAGGTCGGTATTGTGATGAACTACCCATCCTTTAGCGCCATACATATTTTTTGCTGTTTGTTTACCGGATTGGGAAAGCTCTTTGATCATTTGAATCAGCGGTTCATTCATTTCGCTAAGGTTAGTGATTTCAGAAGGCCAATAATTCATTTCTGTATTGATATTAACTGTATATTTACTATCCCACGGTGGCAAAAGCTGATCGTTCCAAATTCCCTGAAGATTCGCAGGCTGACCGCCGGGTCGGGAAGAAGAAATGAGGAGATACCGGCCAAATTGAAAATATAATGCTGCCAATTGAGGATCGTTTCCTTGAGCGAATTCCTTAATGCGGACGTCCGTAGGTTTTTTTACAGTATCAGTTACTCCCAGATCAATGCTTACTCTCTTAAAAAACCGTTGATAGTCCGCGATATGATCTTTTATGGCTCGTTCAAAATTTTTCTTCAGCGCATTTTGAAGATTAGCATTGGCTCGTTCGCCAGCGTTTGCGCTGATATCATGATAGTTGACGAAACCTGATGCGATTGATATATATAGGGTTGCAACATCTGCATCCTTAACGACCACGCTCTTATTGGTTGCCGTTATGGTGCCTCCGACAGCTTCTATTTTTACTTGTACTTGAAACTTTACCGCGCCTTTGATAGAATCACAATCGCCCGTTACTCCAGACATAATTAATTTATCACTGCCATCTGTAGAAATATCTACATGAGAAGGGTGATTCAGCGAGGCAGTAAAATTAATTATTCCGGATTTGCTGGCAGTAATTCGCGCTATGATAGCTTGATCAGGAAAGGAGGAGAACACTTCACGATTGTACGTCACTCCATCCATATCATAGCGGGTACTTGTTACAGCGGTTTCAATATTCAATTCCCGATAATAATTTGTGTAATTATCATGTCCTGGGAATATCAGATTCAGACTGCCTGCAGTTTGATACGGCATGCCTTGCGAATTCCGGCTGATAAATTTTTGGTTTACCAGGTCTTGTGCTTCTTTGTACTTGCCTTTAAAAATTAATTGTCTCACTTTTGGCAATGCTTCTTTTGCCTCAGGATTGTCGTTTCGATAAGGTTGACCTCCCCAAATAGTATTTTCATTTAATTGTACGACTTCTTTTGAAGGATTCCCAAAAACCATCGCTCCGAGGCGGCCATTCCCAATTGGCAGCGCCTCAACCCATTGTTTGGCCGGTTGCTTATACCACAGTTTCAGTAATGTATTATCTTGAGCTGATACATCAAGCATAATTACTATGCTGAGCACACAAAACAAAAATAGATTTTTCATAATTCTCGACTCTCTTAATAGTGAGATTTTATTAAGACTATGCCTCTAATTACAATCGGAATATTCCACTAAGTAATTAACCAATCAAACACAATTATTCCAAGAAAGGGAAACGAATCATTATCCATGCGTGGTGGGAATATTTACCGTGTCGTTTGGTTTACTTAACTTCGGCCATAGATATCCATAAATCGCAATTAATGCGAAACAACACATTGGCATAAGAAAACCAACGGACATATTATAGATATCTCCAAGATAACCCATTAGTTTTGGCATAATTGCACCGCCAATAATAGCCATTACAATATAAGCCGACGCCTTTTTTGCCTGTGTACCGAGCCCGTAAATACCTAATGCAAAAATTGTTGGAAACATAATTGACATAAATAAAAAGCTGAGGAAAACCGCTGTGACCGATATCCAGCCTAATTTAAGAACAACAATACCACAGACAAAGACATTAATAAGAGCATAAGTACCGAGTACAAGATGTGATTTTATTTTTCTCAATATTACAGTGCCGGTCGCACGGCCTAAAAGAAACAAAGGGAATCCTACTGTTCCAAGAAGAAATGTTGCACCTTTTTCATTCACAAAGTAACCGTCATTTCGTATTATCGTCCGGTTATTAAAGAACCAGCTGCCGGCCATAGATTGTGAGATAGCCGGAATTTCCTCGACCATATAATTTATAAAGAAACTGAAAATACCGGCCTGGGCGGCAACATACAGAAATTGAGCAGCCACAGCTCCTGAAAAATGCGGATGCAACCATATTGAACGTTTCGAACCTTTTTCTGCAGAATCATCCAAGTGGTATTCATCTTCCGTATTTAAATCCGGAACATCTGCAAAGTAAAAAATAATTGCCATTACAAGTACAACTATCGCTACTACCATATAAGGGACATATAGTTGTCCCTGAGCAACATCAGCGCCTTCTGACGAATAGAAAAAGGCTCCACCGATGATCGGCCCGAAAATCCATCCAATGCCATTAAATGATTGTGCAAAATTAATACGTGTTGCGGCATATTCTTTTGGACCAAGAACAGTAGTATACGGATTTGCTACCGTTTCCAGAACAGTCAATCCCATTGCAATCAAACAAACGCCGAGCAAAAATGCCCAGAACGCCGAGATGTGTGTTGCCGGAATAAACCAAAAACCACCTAAAGAAACCAGCAACAATCCGGATATTATTCCGCCTTTGTAGCCAAGCTTTCGCGCCAGCCAGCTCGCCGGCATTGCCATCAAAAGATAGCCTAAATAATGTGCAAACTGCACCCAGGCCGACTGCGCCTTGGACAAATGCAAGTAGTCCTGGAAATGTTTATCCATTACATCGATCATACCGTTGCAGGTTCCCCATAACAAAAACAATGTGCTGATAATTATAAATGTGAAGAAATAGTTTTTTCCATCGTCTGTTCTGAACATTTTTGAATATCCCATTACATATTCCTCTGATTTATCAAGTTAATACGTAGTCGAGTCATTTATTCGAAATAAATCATGAAGGTCGTCTAATTTTAATCTGTATAGCACCTTCAATTACCTTGTCTGCGATGAAAATCAAATATCCGCCTCCACCGGCACCCGATAATTTCCAGCCGTATGATCGGTCTTTATATCTTTCAATTACGCTGTAAATATCGTCATAAACCATATTAGGGAACATTTTTATTTGTGCTTCAAATGATTTTCTGAAAAACAAACCATAATTTTTTATATCTTTATCTAAAATAGATTTCCAACACATTTCGGCTGTATAGCTCAAAGCGTCTGCATTTCCTTTATTTATTATAGTATTATCCAGAACATCGAATGCATTAACGCGTGGACCCAGTGTTATGAGATAAATATATTTTTCAATCCAAGTCAAAATATCTTCGTCGTATACAGAAGTAATTTTTGCGGGCCAGTATTTCCCATCATAGTCAAGTTTATTCAAGCCGGGCATTACAATGCCTATGGAATCTTGCGATCCGGCAATAATACGCGTTCCTGGGGGATTTTCATAACTGAAAAGCATTTTTGAAAGTTTCTCTTTATCCCCCGGCGGGATGTTTATATGCCAGAGTTCGATCGCTTTTCTCCTTGTACTTGAAGCCATACCGCTTCTTTCATTAAACTCAATCGTCGGCTCAATTGAAATGGTTATAACCGGACCCTTTGAATATTTTCCAACGAAAGGCTGATCAAGCCAACCACCTGCGAGATCAATACGAAATGGCATAGTACATTCTTGCCTGAGCGTTATAGTAGAACGGGATGGAAGATTGCCGTACGGAACTCTTTTCAGAACGATATATTCTATCGCCAAATTCTTGCATAATTCTTCCTTAGCAGGAGTATTGCCATCTTCATTTACAATAAAGATATCAGGTTCGATTGCCTCAATTTCTTTCAGGAAATCCAATATGCCACTTCCGGTATTAATCACACATTTTTTTACATACTTTAACGCGTTAATCAAATATTTTCTTTCATCTTGATTGTTTACCGGATATTTTCCTTTCAAATTATAAACGGTCTTATCCGATCCCAATCCGACATAAACATCACCGTATTGTGCTGCCTCTTGAAAGAATGCTATATGACCGCTATGAAGCATATCATAGCATCCCGTTACAAAAACTTTCTTCTTCCTTCCCATTATTTAAATTATCCTTCTCCTATTGTCAATTTGTATGAAACACTTCTTTCATATCCCTCCACGAAGTTTTTAATATTCTTTTAATTCCCGGTTCATTTTTCTTACATGAGGGTTCTTATTAAATTCGCGTTTATCTCTTGAAAGATCATTACCTACATATTCAATATAAACGTATAACTTATCGTCTTTTAAGTAAATATTTTGGTTCTGAAAGTTATATCGCTTGAAAAAAGGCCTAAATTCCTTTTCTACAGGTGATATATGAATTTTGAAAGTCATCTCGGTTCCGGATTTAATTTCAACAACCTACGCACACCTTTTTGCTTTTGAATAACGCTTCGTATTCTCTTCAATATTCGATATTTGTTCCATGTTTGCCCGCTACTCCCCTTTTCTTCTTGTGGGAAGAGGCTCTTGTATCGGATTTGTCAATTTCCACCATTCTTTAGTCGTTTCATCGGCTAAGGTTTTTATATCTCTATCATAATTATCTCCAATATATTCGTAATATGAAAACAATATTCCAACGAGCAAGAAGATCGAATAATTTCTAATATTCGATTTTCTAATTTGCAAAAGCACACCTGGAAAAGTATGCTTATGCAGAATTATGTACCGCTCCATATATTCCGTACGAAATCTAATTACGCTACCCTCGCGTGTCATATTTTTTAACTTTCAACGAATCAATATGCCGGTTTATACCATTTTAAAGGGTAAGAATTTGCCACAAGCTCCCTCCCCTTTTGCAGCGATGATAATACCTTTTTAGCGAGAGCCTGAACCAATATATTTCCTAATGCCGTCGCTTCCACAGGATTAGCTGCAACCGGTATTCCAAATTCATTGGCAGTGAGTTGATTAAGCAGGTCATTTTGTGACCCGCCGCCAACAATGTGCAGTGTTTCAATTTTTATTCCCGTAATTGTTTTTATCCTCTCAACAATATCTTTGTACTTGAAAGCGAGACTTTCCAGAATGCATCGTATAAATTCTCCTTTGCTTTTCGGAACCAGCTGGTGTGTTTTCACACAATATTCCTCAATTCGCGAAATCAACACCTGCACTTGCTTATCATCTAATTTATTCACGTTCCCGAGATGCTGAGCTATAAACAGGATTTTCGCAATATGTTCCAATGTCTCCATTTTATGATAAGCATCCAATACAGTTCGGCCAACAGTCAGCGCTCCATGATTAGCCAGCAGAAAGGCATCGTAATGTTTTAGAATTGGAAGAAGCGGAGTGCAAAACTCTTCTGTTCCGGTCACCGCATAAGGTACCAGGGGAATCGATCCTAACGAGATAATAACTTCAGGAAGAATATTTTGATTCAATGGGATACATGCTACTGCAAAACCTGTTGCATAAGGCGGATGGGCATGGCAAACGCTGTTGACATCGGACCGTTCTTTATAGATCCGAAGATGTAACAAGGATTCGGATGAAGGTTTCTTTTTTCCTTTTACTACATTTCCTTTGTAATCTATAATAATAAGGTCAGCACTATTCATGAACCCTTTACTGACTCCTGTTGGTGTAATAAGAATATGACTCTTATCTAACCGGGCACTGATATTGCCATCGTTCGATGCCACGTAACCTCTATCATAGACTCTTCGTCCTGCATCTATTATCGCCTTTTTTAGACACGCCAAATCCTGTTTCATTGATTCAGTCCGAATATTAATTCACTCATGTATTTCTGAAGTAGAATCCCATTCAGAAATCAGTCATAACCGACTTGGATTACTGATTTCATTTGAATTAGATCCATCGATTATCAATGATTTTTTTTCTGTTCATCCACCCATGGATAGGTCAATCTAATACCTTCTTCGAGATATATTTTCGGTTTCCATCCGAGGGAATATATACGCTCGTTTGAAAAATTTCTAGATTGGACACCAACTGGGCCCTGAACATGCTTTATCTGTATTTTCTTTCCGGCAACCTTTGCCACAATTTCCACTAATTCATCGACAGAGACATATTGTGGACAACCAATATTGACTGCTCCATGTAAATCCGAATGCATGCAGAGAAATATTCCCTCTACCATGTCACTAACATATGTATAAGAACGAACAGCGGTTCCGTCACCCCACACTTCGATCGTCCCTCCATTTTGAGCTTCAGCCACTTTTCGACACATCGCAGCCGGTGCTTTTTCGCGACCTCCCATCCAGGTGCCTTCAGGGCCATAACAATTCTGGAATCTTGCTATACGAACCTGCATTCCATACCGACGTTCATAAGCTTGCGCTATTCTTTCAGAATAAAGCTTTTCCCATCCGTATTCATTATCCGGATGCGCTGGAACCGCCTCTTCTTCCGTCATTTCTGGCTCATCTTGTTTCATATCGCGGTAAACACAAACAGAAGATGAAAAGAAATAATACGGTACACCCATTCTTGCTGCCAGATCAGTCATATAAATATTTATAAGAGCACTATTATGCATAATTTCCGTCTCCGCTGAATGAATAAATCCCATCCCCCCCATATCAGCTGCCAATTGGTAGACTTCATCAAATGTACCGGCATCAATTGTCAGTGCTTTACGACAATTTTCTTCAATACGAAGATCAAACAGGAGAAATTCATTAGCTGCTTCTGGTGACCATTCATGCCTTTTAATATCAACTCCACGCACCCAATATCCATCTTTTCTAAGCTTCTTGACAAGATGACATCCAATAAAGCCCCCTGCGCCACAGACTAAAGCTTTTTTCATTGATTCCTCATTTATGCTTTTATGTTTTTGTTTATTCTATTCTTTTTGATCGAATGAATTAATTCACGTGTTGACATGATTCACCCACGACCAATTTCGGTTTGAGAAATACTCTATATTTCTTTTTGTTACGTGGATAATCGATTTTATCCAAAAGAATTTTAATCGCATTTATTCCAAGTTCTGTTATCGGTTGCAGAACATATGTTATTGAAGGCTTAAAAATTGACTGACCTGGAATTTCATCAAATCCAACCAATGAAATATCATCCGGGATAGAAAGCTGCATTGATTGAATTGCTTTGAGTGTCCCAATTGTCATTAAACTATTAAAGGAAAAAATAGCTGTTGGACGGTCCTTTTTTCCCAATAACTCTGTGACAGCTTTAAATGCCGGCGCTTCCTGAAATTCACAATTTCTTATATATAATTGAGAAATATTAATATGATATTTTTTCATCACATTTGAAAATCCGCGATATCGTTCCACATCAGGATATAGAAATCCCGGGCCTTTCAATACTGCAATACTCTTATGACCCAGTGAAACAAGATATTCTGTAGCATCAAATGCTCCCGCATAATGATCCGTTACAACAAAATCAGATTTGATTTCCGGAAAAAGCCGGTCCACCACAATAAACGGCATTTTAGATTTTATCAGATAAGAAACAGATTCATGAGAATGCGCAGCTATCATTATACCGTCTACTCTATGCGAATGTAGCAAACGGACATGATTCATCTCATGTTCGATATTCTCATCAGTATTACATAAAAGCAGAGTATAGTTGAATGATCTTGCGTATTCTTCTACGCCACGGAACCAACTGTTAAAAAAGGTATTCTTTATATCCGGCATTACAATGCCCAGAGTGTTGGTTTTTTTCTTCACAAGTGAACGTGCAATATGGCTTGGCTGGAAACTAAGTTGTTCCATGGTTTTTTGGATTTCCTGATAAGTCTTAGTGCTTACTTTCTCCGGGTCATTCATCACACGGGAGACAGTCATTACCGAGACTTTTGCTTTCTTTGCTACATCACGAATTGTCAACATATACAATCATTTTACTGCGAATTGGCAAGATTTTATAAAAAATGTTAAACGTTTAACATTCGTTAAATTAAAATACGACAAACAGAATTCTTTATCAAGTGCTTTGCATTAAGAATTCAAGAAATCGGAAGGGCATACATCGTAGTTCAATCATGTTAGTAATACTAAAATGTATTAGAAAAACTACTTGTTCAAGTTAAATATGAGAAAGAAAAATTTAAAATCAAGAGAGATTCAATTCAATGTAAAATCCACAATTATGATAAACGGATCGTCTTCAGAACTACAGTAGTGTACAGACCCTGTCGGGGGCACTTAGGATTGAAGAAGGAAGATTGAGAAGAGTCGATTCAATAATAGATTGGCTTTTTATTTCAAGCCTTTAACATCCCGATAAAACCAGGCATCTTGCCCCGATTGTCACAAAGTGATGCATATGGTAAAAACATCGGCCTGCCTGCCGTAGTGCCTACAGCACACAAGCAGGGATTCATAAAATGAAAATAAGTTAACTCACCTTCGGTGCGCTGACATTTGTCATTTTGGAATCGGGGGCACTAAGGGAGGAAGAGCGTAAATTTAAGATTAGAGATTTAAAAGAATATGGATGAGGAATAAAGAAGATTGAGCGGAGCTATAGCTTCCATATAAAACATTCTAAGCCCATACTATTGCATTGGCTGAGTAGAAATCTCTTTATGCGATGCCGTGAAATGGCTATTAAAACCGCAGGTGCCTATCTGCACATTGAAGTTAACGCCGAGTAATCCAATTTGAGTTTATTACATTACCTGCTGAAAAGAGTCTCAAATGGAATAGGGAGCGGCTGTTCTTGTCCGGGCGGTATGTAGCGTACATCAAGACCTCGCCCGCCGCCTCGTTGAAAATATTCCAGACGAATCGGATAAAATTCTTTCTTCAATGGCAACATATAAGTCTGTGCATTTCCCATGCCGTGCAAGCCGTCGTTTATGAGTATCGGTTCATCATTGAAATAAATTTTTGCGCCGTCATCCGAATCCAAGATGAAGATAAAATAACCCTCTTCCTGGATTTCGAAAAAACCATCCATAACAAGACCAAAATTTGTCTTGTCGGGCAATTTATCCAGATTAAATGTTGTATCCACTCGTCCTGAATAGATTGGCGTAAGTTTTCTAAAATCGGGAAGTTTATCCCACTCTCCCCTGTAGCATGAATAGTGTAATCCGCCTGGTTTTACACCATTGGGCTTTGAGCTTACTTTCAGAGTTTTTCCTTCTTTAAAAGTACCTGTTGTTATAACTTTATTAGGACCGCGTACATTAAACGATCTGACTTTTAACTCAGCAGGACCCGGCAATATTAGTATTGAATCTGCTTTTGCTGAAGCTGCCGATGGTTCCGTACCATCAATTGTATAACGTACATTTGTATTACCAAAAAAATATATTTTGAACGGTTTGTTTTTTAATGCAACACCATTCATTGGATGGAAGATTACTCTTGATGTACTAAATCCTTCATAAAAAAATTTCAATCCATCATATACACCTTTCAACCTTACAGAATTATGTGTTTCATTAGGATAAAGACTGCATTTCCAATGCAAATCTTTTGGAGCTAGTTCCTGGAAAATGGAATCCATCGCACTTATGCCCATAAATTTAGAGGTTGATTGATTAGCATCAATCCAAAAGAATTTGTTAGTTCCCGAAATTTTCCCAAGCTTTTCTTTCGCATAGTTTAAGATATAACCATTGTTCCATTGGAAGGCAGGATCAGAGGCGATATATACATTAAAAAGCTGATAATCAGTTAAAAATGTATATGCCACAAATAGTCCACCGTATGAATGTCCAAATAATGTACGCTCACCATTGGTGGAATATTTTTTTTCAATATACGGGATGACTTCTTTCTTCAGGAAATCGAGAAATTTATCTGCACCATCTGCAGGCAGAAAATCCCGGTCCCGTTGATTAACACCGTTTAAATATGTATTGGGCAGTCCGACAAAAATTGCCGGGGGCAGATAACCTTCTTGTTCGGTAAAACGATGAATAAATGGCACAAGGTTAATGTTCCATTCTCCATCCAACAAATAGATAACATCGTATTTTTCATCAGCATTTTGTGCATATTTCTCAGGAAGAACAACTTCTAAAAAACGTTTTTCCTGTAACGCTTCGGAATACAGAGAGTCCCTTACTACCGGAAATCCTTGCGCAGCAACAATACTTGAGAACTCTACGTAAAATATTATTCCGGCTATAACTGACAAACATATGTTTTTCATTGTTGTACCCTTTATATCATAATATTTTATTCTGTTGAATTAATATTCATTGTCATATTACTTAACGTTGAATTGATCTGTCTACAAAAAAATAATTGCCGAAGTAAACTTAATAAAAAGTTTATTACCAACTAAAAGAAAGCATAAGCTTGAAACGAATAAAATTTTAGGCAAAATCGATCACTATAATAGTATAACAATCCTCCGCATATTCTCTTTTTAGTGACATAAAAACATTAATTGCTGATTGATGATTATTCATTATTCAAAATCATCTTTTGATTCTGGCAGATCCGCCATTCATCACATATTTTATCTCTTCTACTGTTATCATGCTTGTATCGCCGCGTGTACTCTGAAGAAGTGCACCATGGGCTGTACCCATTTCAACACATTCCTGCGGTTTCATTCCATGTGAAAATCCGTAAATCAAACCGCTGAGAAATCCGTCCCCGCCGCCGACGCGATCTTCTACTTCAAGATTATTATATTTTTTTGACTGATAGAATGTTCCATCATAATACATAATAGCCGACCAGTTATTCATCAATCCGCTTGTCACTTCACGCAATGTAGTAGCTACAATTTTGAAATGCGGATACTTTTCAATGATGCTTGTTACCATTTCTTTATATGCTTCAACAGGCAGATTCTTATAGTTTTCATCTATTCCATGTATTTTGCATCCAAGGGATTTTTGAAAATCCTCTTCATTCCCGATCAGTACATCGATATAGGGAATAAGATTCTTAGTTACTTCGAGAGATTTTGCAGAAGACCAGAGCTTGGCCCGGTAATTCAGATCATAACTCACAATCGTTCCCGCTTCATGCGCTGCCTTCATCGCTTCTTGTACTACTTCTGCGCAGCTATCGCTAAGAGCCGTGAAGATTCCTCCTGTATGGAACCATCTTACTTTCTTCTCAGTAAAAATCCGCTTCCAATCAACGTCGCCCGGTTTCATGTGGGAAACCGCTGTATTTCCGCGGTCGTAGATTGAAGTACTTGCACGCACACCAATTCCTACTTCTGTAAAATTAATCCCGATTCTGTCCGATCTGCCGACTCCATCATATGGAACCCAAATTATTTCACTGAGATCCATTCCGCTGGCTCCGGCATGATTACGAATGAAATGACCTACCGGATTATCCACAAGGCGGGATACCCACCCCGCCCTCAGGCCGTACCGGGAAAGAGCATATGCAACATTATATTCCCCACCGCCGGCGTATGCTTCAAATACCGGAGTTAATTCGATCCGCTGGTGGCCTGGAGGACTCAATCTGAGCATGCTCTCGCCAAGTGTCAATATATCATATTTACATTCGGATACGGATTTGATTTCCAACGCCATTGTTTCATTCCTTCTATGCAGCACTGAGATATTTTCTTTTCTTTGAGTTGCTTCCTTAAGATTATCCAACAATAAATACTCAAATCATCTTACCATCCTTATATTTCAATCTGTTCGAGTTTTGGCACCAGCCTGATAAAAATAAGATATGCAAGCACGTACATCGAACCGCAAATAATAAAGAGTACGAGATAACTTGCCGTCAGTTCAAGGATAAAACCTGCTAATGTTGCAATCAGCATGCCGCCGATGGCTCCTGCCATTCCGCCAAAACCGACGATAGACCCAATCGCTTTTCGCGGAAACATATCCGATGTAGTTGTAAATAGGTTCGCAGACCATCCTTGATGAGCAGCAGTTGCAAGACTCAATAAAGCCACTGCAATCCACACATCAGATGCTTGTGAAGCAAAGACTATCGGAAT
>Ga0315554_1001299_pt1 | contig 14682 bp, 17 predicted proteins | sample SalMarSW160370MG_FD_202114 | JGI IMG/M metagenome (GOLD analysis project Ga0315554, IMG submission 202114) | Salt marsh sediment microbial communities from the Plum Island Ecosystem LTER, Massachusetts, United States - Salt Marsh Sediment SW1603-70 ... | reverse complement strand
CCGCGGTCACCCGCGACGCTGGTGGTCTCTTACACCACCGTTTCACCCTTGCCTGTGCCCGAAGGCCATCGGCGGTCTGCTCTCTGCTCCACTTTCCGTCGGGTCGCCCCGCCTGGGTGTTGCCCAGCACCGTGCCCTGTGGAGTCCGGACTTTCCTCGACGCCGAAGCGCCGCGGCCGCCCGGCGGGCTCACCAATACAACGGTAGCTCTCGGCGGTGGCCTTGAGTAGAGGGGGAGGGAAGAGCGCGGCTGCTTCTCGCTGCGGGTCCGGAGTGGCTGAGCGGCTTCTAGTTGTCGAGCCGTTCCTCGAGGTTGGCCACCCAGCCGGCGGGGAGATGCCAATGGCGGCCGCCGGCCACCATCAAGCTCAGGTAGGAGGGCTCCGGTCGGTACTCGCCGTTTTCCGACTCGCAGACGTGGATCACGACCTGGTGACGTCGGCCCTCACGATCCATGGCATGCGTGGTGCGCGGAGCGCGGCCCTCGTCCGCCTCGCGGCTATTGACGGCGGTCAGATCGCGGTCGCCGATGGAGAAGACGGCGCCCCACACGGCGTTGCCCGCCTCGGGGTGTACGGAGGGCATGCCACCGTCTCCATTGGAAATGGGAAAAGTCAGTCGCCACTCGGGAAGGTGGGCGATAAAGCGGAACTCGGCCTCCGGCGCCACCTCGGCCAGCCGGCTCGGCTCGATGTTCGCGTCGTAGGCGAAATAGAGCAGAGCTCCTCCTCGTACCGTGCCGCACGATTGTACCGTCCCTCGTTGGCATGAGTGCCCGGTGGCCGCCTCTGAGGGAACTTCACAGCACCTTCACCGCGTCCTTACGAGCGCCTGGTAGCAAACAGGCAAGCGACATGAGGTGGAGGACATGGCGAGCCCTCTTTGGCTGGTGCTCGAGGACGAGCGTCCGTGGGCGGCATACGGAGCATGCCGCGGCGCCGATCCCAATCTCTTCTTCCCCAGTCCCGACGGCGATGCAAGCGAGGCTATGAGGATCTGTGCCGGATGCGCAGTCCAGGCGGAGTGTGCCGACTGGGCTCTCGAGATGCAGCTCTCCTTCGGCATCTGGGGAGGCCTCAGCGAGCGAGATCGTCGTCGCCTTCTTCGGTGCAGCGCCTGATTTCGATTGGCTGGGCTCTCGTGGCCGGGCAGAATTGCCCGTAAGCCACAGGAGAGCTCGATGACCCACCACCCCGTTCGGCCGGGACTGGCCGACCCCAAGGACTTTCTCGACATCGATTCGCTGCTCATGGATGAGGAGCGGCTCATCCGAGACACCGTGCGCCGGTTCGTCGCCGACCGCGTGCTTGCCAGCATCGCCGAGTGGTTTGAGGTGGGCAGGTTCCCGGTGGAGCTCGCCGGCGAGATGGGGGCCATAGGGCTGCTCGGAATGAACCTGGACGGCTACGAGTGCTCGGGGACCAGCAACGTAGCCTACGGCCTCGCCTGTACCGAGCTGGAGTACGGCGACTCCGGCATCCGTTCGTTCGTTTCGGTGCAGGGTTCGTTGTCCATGTTCCCCATCTGGTCGTACGGCTCCGATGAGCAGAAGCAGCGGTGGCTGCCGCCGATGGCGGCCGGCGAGACGATCGGCTGCTTCGGCCTCACCGAAGCTGATGCGGGCAGCGACCCTTCATCGATGCGCACGTCGGCGCGCCGGGACGGCGCCGACTGGGTACTCAACGGCTCGAAGATGTGGATCACCAATGGCGGTATCGCCGACGTCGCCGTCGTGTGGGCCCGGACCGACGACGGAATCCGCGGCTTCATCGTGCCCACGGACACTGCCGGGTTCACGGTCAACGAGATCAAGCACAAGATGTCGCTGCGAGCCTCGGTGACCTCGGAGCTGGTGCTCGACAACGTGCGTCTGCCCGAAGACGCCGTGCTGCCCGAAGTCATCGGTCTCAAAGGGCCGCTGTCGTGCCTGGACGAGGCTCGCTTCGGGATCCTGTTTGGAGCGGTGGGGGCGGCGCGCGCCTGCTTCGAGGCAGCGCTCGACTACGCCGGTGAGCGGGAGATGTTCGGCCGGCCCATCGCCTCCTTTCAGCTCATCCAGCAGCAGCTCGCCGAGATGATGATGTCGGTGAACCGCGGCATGCTCTTAGCTCTGCACATCGGGCGCATGAAAGACGGGGGCCCCATCGACCCGGCGCATATCTCAATGGGCAAGCTCGACAACGTGCGCAACGCGTTGGAGGTGGCCCGCACGGCTCGGTCGGTGCTCGGAGCAAACGGGATCACGCTCGATTACCCGGTCATTCGCCACATGAACAACCTGGAATCCGTGTACACGTACGAGGGCACCAACGAAGTGCACACGCTGATCCTCGGGGAGGCGTTAACCGGCCACTCCGCGTTCTCCTAGTGATGCTTGCCCGGCGGCGGTCGATGGAGACGGCTCCGGGCGGTGACCGAGTCGCTACTCTCCGGCAACAACTGCGAGGTGGTGGAACGATGAGCGAGCAAGCCTTCTCTTGGCCGGAGGTGCTCAGCGTGCTCGGCGCCGGCCGGGCTCTGAGTGAGGCCGAGGCCTTCGCCACCATGAGCGAGATCATGCAGGGTCGGGCCGAACCGTCTCAGATCGCGGCCTTCATTGTGGGGCTGCGTATGAAGGGGGAGACGGTCGAGGAGATGACCGGCCTGGTGCGGGCGATGTACAACGCCGCCGTCACGGTGGACGTTGGAGAGATCGTCGTCGACACGGCCGGCACCGGAGGCGATCGTGTGGGCACCTTCAACATCTCAACTACGGCGGCGCTCATCGCCGCGGGAGCCGGCGCCAAGGTGGCCAAACACGGGAACCGGGCCGCCTCGTCCAGGGCGGGGTCCGCCGATGTGCTCGAAGCCTTGGGTCTGCCGATCGACCTGGCGCCCGAGGCGACGGTTCGGCTGGTCAAAGAGGTCGGGTTCGGTTTCTTCTTCGCCCCTCTGTACCACCCCGCCATGCGCTTCGCCGCGCCGGTGCGCAAGCAGCTCGGGATCCCCACCGTCTTCAACTTCCTGGGCCCGTTGGCCAACCCCGCTCGGGCCACCCGCCAGGCCATCGGCGTCTCCGACGCCCGGATGGCCGAGCGCATGATCGGTGTCCTGCAGGCGCTCGGCAGCGAGTACGCCTTTGTGTACTACGGCGAGGACGGGCTGGACGAGCTCACCACAACGGGTCCGTCGTACATCTACCGCCTCAAGGACGGCGAAGTGACCCACGCCGAGTACACGCCCGAGGATTTTGGTGTGCCCAGGGCGGAGACGGAGGAGCTGCTTGGGGGAACCGCCGAGGAGAACGTCGTCATCGTGAGGAGCATCCTCGCCGGGGAGAAGGGTCCGAAGCGGGATATCGCCGTCGTCAACGCGGCCCCGGCCATCGTCGCCGCCGGCATCGCCGACGGCTTCGCCGAAGCCATGGGCATCGGTGAGGAGTCGCTCGACTCCGGCGAGGCGGCTTCGGTGCTGGACAACGCCATCTCGCTTGCCCTGCAGCTGCATGGCAAGTCAGACACGTAGCATCGCGAAGGTGACCGTCACCGCCGAGGATCTCATCGCGGGGCTGCGCCGCCATGGGCATCGGGTCACGCGCGCCAGGCGCACGATCTGCGAGATCCTGGCGGCGGAGCCGAACCAGCACCTGCGGGCTGCCGACATAGGCGACCGGGCCGGAGCGCGGCTCGACCTCTCAACGGTCTACCGAACCCTCGATGCGCTGGAGAGCATCGGGCTGGTGGAGCACGTCCATCTGGGCCCGGGAGCCAGCGCCTACCACGTGGCGCCCTCGTCTCGTCATCACCATCTCGTGTGTGAGGTATGCGGCCGTGCCGTTGACATTCCGGTTGGCGACCTGGAGCGGGCTATCGAATCGGTGACGACATCCCACGGTTTTGTGGCCCACAGCGCCCATTTCGCCATCGTGGGCCGGTGCGAGGAGTGCGAGCGGCGCCGAGTCTGATCCAAAGCAGCCGGGGGTAGGCTGGGTGGGCGTAATCGGATGCACCGGCGGGTCCGGCGCACGCGTTGCCGCCGGTTGGAGGTGGCGATGCCGAAGCTCTGCAGCAGGTGTGGGAACCCGGTAGGTGAGGACGCGAGGTTCTGCCCCAGCTGTGGGCAGAACCTCGGCCGGGAGATGGCGGCCGGAGCCGGCGTGACCGGGATGCCGGCAGCCGAGACACCCGAGGCGCCACCGCCACCCGGGTCACCTCCGGCGCCCGGAGTTCCATTGGCACCCGAGCCAGCAGTTGCGGCCGCGCCGCCACCTCCGCCACCCGACTCGAAGGGATCGAGACTTCCTTGGGCGGCATGGTCGCCCAAGCAGCGGCGCCGCTACGGTCTGCTGGCCCTGGGCGGGATTGCCGTGATCCTGATCATCGTGCTTGTCGTGGCGCTCTCTCGAGACGGGGGCAACGCCGTGACTGCCACACATGAATCCGGCGTCGAGATCGTCGCTGAAGTGGAGAGCGGTGGCGCAGTCTCGGTGAGCGCGGTCCAGGTGCCCGACTCCGAGCTGCCGCAGCAGCTTGCCGCGGATGGCGCTTGGCGGTTCGATTTCTCCGGGGAGCTGAGCGGAGTAGCGGCCGTGACGATTCCCGAGCCCGACCAGACCAACTACGGCGTCATGGTCGAATTGAACGGTCGATGGCAGCCGATCTCGTTCACCCGTACCGGCTCAGGGGACATTCACGTGGAGATCGGAGCCGATCAGATCGATGCGGCTGCCTTCGGTGCCGCGGCGTCGGTGGCGCTGGCAGGCGGCGAGTCCCCCATGTCCGCCGCCCGAACCGACGGTGGGGATCTTTTCGAATGGGGTTTCCGTTTGGCCATCGTGCTGTTCGACAGCGTGGAGGCGGCCGCCGACTACGCCTTGGACCAGGCGGGCGGCCTCTACGGGGAGTGGTCGGGCTACATCGCCGATTACGCCTCGCCGGCGATGTGCTCGCAGCCGCTGGCCGGCGTGCAGTTCGACGACGACGCCAATGCCAAGGCGCTGCTACAGGTGTGCGTGGAGGATGGCCCCGCGGGTCCCGTCGTCCTGGTCGCCAACAACACTCGTTTTGCGCTCGAGGTCTTCGCGACGGGCGCCGATGTGCGCCACGAGGGCGGCGGCGCCGACGTGGCCGCGCTCGGTGGACGGGGTGTCGTTGTCAACGGAGGCGATACCACCAAGTGGACGAGTGGAGGCCTTTCGGTCACGTTCACCGCCGAGTTCACCGAGTACGCCTTCCTGCGGCAATTGAGTGTGTGGATCGTCGATCTTATTCCCGCCGGATCGGAGGTCATGCAGCGGGGAGAGGACCTCTCAGACGCCATCTCGCTCCTTCAAGATGCGCTCAAGGCGGGGAGTGGCCTGGACGCCGCCATCGATCACCTGTCGGCCGGCGACTACGGAGCCGCCTTCCGAGATGTCGTCGATCTGCTCACCCAAGAGGCGGTCATCGAACAGCTCGTCGAGAACGGCTGTATCGAGCGGCTCGTCGGCTTTCGCCTCGATGAGGAGATGCTGGGCGAGGTATTCGACGTGCTCCAGCTGGCCGGGTCGGTGGCCGACCTGGGCAGCCTCCTGTACACCACCTGGCAGACCGGCGGCTACGTGCGCGGCGAGGTCACCGTGCATCTGCCGGAGACCAACGCCTCCGGGGATCAGAGCACGGCGGTGCAACAGACGACGACCACATCCCGGCCCTTTGTCGAGATCACCCATCTGGGGTCGATCACGGCTGCGGAAGCGCCTCACACGTTCACCTTCGAGCTGCCCGACTCCTACGACCGGGTGCTGTGCACCACATACGACCCCGACGATCCCGACTCCAGTGCCAAGTATGGGGGCTGGCAGGCGTGGATGGAGGTGAACGGCTCCCGCGTCTTCGAGTGGGTCGAGTACGACGGCACCGACTCGCTCTACAAGGACTACCTGAGCGGGGAGACCGTCTACGGGAGCACCGGTGTCGGCGACTGGTTCGACATCACCGGGCTCGTCGATCCCGGCAGCAATGAGATCGTCTTCTACCACTACAACGAGGGCCCAGGGGTGGGTATCAAGATCTCCGTAGAGGGTGGGGGAGCGCAGACCGGATCCACAATTCCGGGGAACCTCGGAACCGGGGATGTGCAGGTCACCCTGCTTTGGGATTCGGTGGCCGACCTCGATCTCCACGTCATCGATCCCTTCGGGGAGGAGGTGTGGTTTGGTGAAGCGCTCTCTTCGAGCGGCGGCGAGCTGGACGTGGACATGCACGGGAACTGCGAGGGAAGCTCGAACCCGGTGGAGAACGTCTTCTGGCCGCCGGGTGAGGCTCCGCGTGGGTCTTACCGGGCCGGGGCGATGTTCTACTCCACATGTGAGGGGGGCGGCACGGTTTCGTTCGAGATCGTCGTGCATCTCGACGGAGTCGAGCAGCCCAGGTTCGAAGGAGCCGTCGAGATAGGACAGTCGGTCTTCTTCGATTTTTCCTATTGAGGGCAGCGGCCCTCGTGTCTCCGGGGCGACGCGGCCAGGCATTCGAGCTGGACCGCTCACCTTGACCCTGCGGCTGGCACCTGTGCGCCGCCGGTGAGCTCGTGGCCGAGCTGCCTGCTAGCGAGAGCCCTCCGTGGGGTTCTCACCGGGCACGTAGAGCCTGCCGTGTTCGGTGCGGTACTGCTCGTCGTGCTTGACGATCATGGTGTCGGAGTGGAGGCATTCCCCGTCCCGGACTCCCTCGAGCACGACGCCGATACCCTCCTAGAAGAGCTGCGCCGGTGCGCCGACCAGCCGGGCCACGAAGGCGGTGTTCTCCTCGAGGCTGAGGCGCGGAAAAAGGCCGGGGGTGTGACCTATGAGGCCGATGCGGGAGCGAACGCCCACCGGTTCCGGTGAGGTCAACGAGGCGCCGATCACACGACCTTTGCCCGAGCTGGGGGTGAGCAGGGTGGCGAAGAGACGCAGCAGCGTCGTCTTGCCTGATCCGTTGGCGCCGACGAGGCCGACCGACTCCCCGTTGGCGACCGTCAGATCGAGATCGCGCAAGATCAGGGTGTCACCGATGCGCGCACCGATCCTCTTGAGTTTGACGAGTGCCGACACGGACGGTGAGTCTGCGGCGGGGTCGGGCGCTTGCTTCGGCGCAGGGGGCCGGGGGAGGCGGTGGTTCGCGGATGCGGAGGGCGGGGACAGAGAGCCCGGAGTTCAGAGTTCAGAGTCGGTATTGGGCTATCTGCATTCTGCGTTCTGGGAGCACCGGCTACTTGGGTTGGGCACGCGCGCTCAGTACATCGAGGACCCGGTTTGGCCCCACTCCTCTTTCGGCGAGAAGCACGAGCAGGTGGTAGAGCAGATCCGCCGCCTCTTCAGCCAGGCGAAGATCGTCTGCCCGACCGTGGGCGTGATCCTTGGCGGCGAGTGCGGTCTCGACGGCCTCTTCGATCACCTTGCGGGCGACGGCGTCGACGCCGCTCTCCAGCAGGCGCGCGGTGTATGAGCCCGCGGGGCGAGTTTCGGCCCGCTCGGCGATGACGCCGGCCAGGCTCTCCAGGCCGGCGAAGCCGAAAGGCTCGGTTTCGTCGGGGTCGGAGAAGCAGGTGGCGGCGCCGGTGTGGCAGGCGGGCCCGGCCGGCTCGACCTCGATGAGAAGGGCGTCGCCGTCGCAGTCGGTACGGATGCGGCGAACTGCCATCGTGCTGCCGCTCGTCTCACCCTTGCGCCAGAGCTCGTTGCGGGATCGGCTCCAGAAGTGAGCTTGGCCGGTGCGCCGCATGGCCTCCAGGGCCTCCCGGTTCACGTAGGCGACCATCAGCACACGGCCTGTGGTCACGTCCTGCACGATGCCGGGCACCAGGCCTACGGCGTCGAAGACGGGTTCGGGAGGGCGCATCACGGTCCCCGGACCGGAATCCCGGACGCGGCCATGACGCGTTTCACCTCGGAGATCTCCACCTGGCGCCGGTGGAAGATCGACGCGGCGAGCACGGCCTCGGCGCCGCCGACGATGGCGGCTTCCGCACAGTGCGTGGCGTTCCCCGCTCCTCCCGAGGCGATGACCGGAACCTCGACGGCATCGCCGACGGCACGCAGGAGATCTAGGTCGTAGCCGGCCTGGGTGCCGTCTCCGTCCATGGAGGTGAGCAGGATCTCACCGGCTCCGAGATCGACCCCACGCCGGATCCATTCGAGTGCGTCGACTCCGGTCGGAGTGCGGCCGCCGTCGATGACGACTTGCCACGACCCTTCTGCAACCCGTCTGGCGTCGACGGCGAGCACAACGCACTGGCTCCCGAATGCTTCGGCACAGCGGCTGATCAGGCCGGGGTCTCGCACCGCGGCACTGTTCACGGAAACCTTGTCGGCGCCGGCGCGCAAGGCGGCGCGCATGTCGTCGACGGAGCGGATGCCACCGCCGACGGTGAGCGGGATGAACACCTCCGAGGCGGTTCGTCGCACCACGTCGAGCATGGTGGCCCGACCGTCGGATGTGGCGGTGATGTCGAGGAAGACGATCTCGTCTGCTCCCTCGGCCGAGTAGCGGGCGGCCAGCTCCACCGGGTCGCCTTCATCGGTGAGGCCGACGAAGTTGACACCTTTGACGACACGGCCGTTTGTGACGTCGAGGCAGGGAATGACGCGTTTACGCAGCACGCGCCGCCTCCTCACACTCGGCGACGAAGTTGGCCAGGAGTCGCAGGCCGGCAGTGCCGCTGCGCTCGGGGTGGAACTGCACTCCGACCCGACGTCCGGAGCGGGCCGCCGCCACGAAGGGACGCCCGTGGTCGCAGACCGCCACAACGGTTTCGGTCGAGCTCGGAACCGGTGCGTACGAGTGAACGAAGTAGAAGACCTCACCGCTGGGTATGCCCTGGAAGAGAGGGTCGGGGCGCAGTACGACGATGTCGTTCCAGCCGATGTGGGGCAGGCTCGGCGCGCCCGTGAGCCGTTGCACCCGGCCTGCGATCAGCCCCAGACCGGGTGCAGAGTTCTCGTCGCTGCCGTCGAAGAGGAGCTGCAGACCTACACAGATGCCCAGAAGCGGCACTTGTGCCGCGCCGAGTGGCTCCCCGAAGCCCGCGTCGGTGAGACGTTCGAAAGCGGCTGCGGCGCTGCCGACACCGGGCAGCACGATGCCGTCGGCCCCGGCCAAGGCGCCGGGGGTCTCGATCACGACCGCTTCGGCCCCCGCTCGTTGCAGCCCTTCGGCTATCGAGACCAGGTTGCCGGCCCCGTGGTCGACGACGGCGATACGGGTCACGTGGCGTCCTTCGTCGATGGGATGCCGAGACGGCGCTCGTCCGGTGCCACTGCGGCGCGAACGGCGCGGCCTAGGGCCTTGAAGGCTGCTTCGGCGGTGTGATGGTCGTTGGCCCCCGATGCGGACAGGTGCACGGTGAAGCCGGCGGTGCGGGCCAGTGATTCGACCGCGTGGGACACGTTCTGGGTCGAGAGCGCCCCCAGACGCTCGCCGCGGAAAGTGATGTCGACTGCGGCGTACGGCCTACCCCCGGCGTCGATCGCGGCGGTGGCCAAAGCGTCGTCCATGGGGACCGAGGCGTCTCCGAAGCGCGTGATACCGGCGCGGTCCCCTAGGGCCTCGGCGATGGCACCGCCCAGGACGAGAGAGGTGTCTTCCACGGTGTGGTGGTCGTCGACGTCGAGATCGCCGCGCGTGCGCACCTCCATGTCGATGAGGGAGTGGCAGGCGAACGTGGTGAGCAGGTGATCGAAGAAGCCGACTCCGGTGTCGACCTTGGCTTCTCCCGAACCGTCGAGGTTCAGGGTAACGCTGACTTCGGTCTCGGCTGTGGTCCTCTGCAGGCGCGCCGATCGGGTCATGGCAGATTCACCTCCAGGGCGGCGAAGAGCCGCTCTTGCTCTTCGGGTGTGCGTACGGTGAAACGCAGGTGGTCGGCCAGGGGGCCGTCGGAAGGGAAGGGACGGACCACGATCCCTGCGGCGGCGAGCCGGACGGCGATGTCGGGGGCCTGAGGGCCCACCCGGCAGAGCACGAAGTTGGTGGCCGATGGGTACGGGGTGAGGCCGACGGCGTTGAGGCCGGCAGCGAGCCGATCTCGTCCTGCCACGATACGGGCCACATTGTCCTCCATCCACTCGGGGTCGCGGAGGGCGCGCAGCGCCAAAGCGGCCGAGATCGTGGACACGCTGGCCGGCGGCCGCAGGGTCTCGAGGATGTCGGCAAGCTGCGGGGGGGCCAGGGCGTAGCCGACCCGGATGCCGGCCAGCCCGTAGGCCTTGGACAGAGTGCCCAGGACGATGACGTTGTCGCGATTTCTCATCAACTCGCCGCGGCTCTCGCCGGCGAACTCTGCGTAGGCGGCGTCGACTACTGCGACGCCGCCGGCCGCGCCGAGGATGGCGTGGACGATTTCCGGCCCGAGCCGATCACCCGTCGGGTTGTGGGGCTCGCACAGCCAGGTGAGGGCGGCGCCGGCACAGGCGTCGAGGAACGGCCCGGTGGGGAAGCCGCCGACGGGAAGCACCGGGCCTCGCTCCTCTCGAGGGATCTCGATGAGCTCTGCGTGGTGCTGGAGCGAGGCGATGCGGTGGAGGCCATAGCTGGGGGAGTCGCAGACGGCGATCTTGCCGGGTCCGAGGAAGGCGTGGGCGCAGAGACGGATGAGCTCGTCGCCTCCGGCGGCCACGACGACGGATTCAGGAGCCACCCCGTGGATCATGCCCAGAGTGCGGCGCAGCTCGGCATAGTCGACCTCGGGGTACTCGTTGAGCTCGGTGGCGGCTCGCGCCGCCTCGGCCCTGACCCACGAGGGCAAGAACGGAGAGGTGTTCTGGTCGAAGCGGATGACCAAGCGAGGATCCAGTCCGGCGCGCGCCGCGACGGCCGCCGTCGTCGGCTGCCATCGGTAGCGAGGTGGCGCCGTCATTCCCCTGCTCCTTCACCATCAAAACGCACTTCGACCGCCGCCAGGTGGGCGTCGAGGCCCTCCGCGGTGGCGATCTGTTGCACCACGGGGCGCAGGGCGGCGAGCCCTTCACGGGTCAGGCGCTGCACTTGGCGCCAGGAGCCGAAGTCCTCGACCGATAGAGGCCCCGTCGAGCAGGCAAGACCGCCGGTGGGGAGCACGTGGTTAGCCCCACTGGCGTAGTCGCCCACGGGCTCGGGCGCCCAGGCTCCGACGAAGACCGAACCTGCCGAGGTGACCCGCTCCACTGCGGCCTCGGGGTCGGCGAGGTGGATGGTCAGGTGCTCGGGTGCGTAGGCATCGGCGAAAGCGAGGGCTTCCTCCAGATCGTGGGCGACCGCAACCAGGCCATGCCCGGCTAGGGCTTGCTCCACGACCTCTCTGCGGCTCAGTTGCTGCAGCTGGCGCATGGCCTCGGCCACCACCCGGTCGGCGACGGCGGAATCGGCGGTGACGAGAAGCACCTGAGAGTCGGGCCCATGCTCCGCCTGGGCGAGCAGATCGGCGGCGACGAAGACGGGATCGGCGGATGCATCGGCGAGCACCAGGGCCTCGCTGGGCCCGGCCGGCATGTCAATGGCGCAGCTCCCGGCGACGGCCAGCTTGGCAGCGGTGACCCAGGCGTTGCCCGGCCCGACGATCTTGTCGACCGGCTCAACGGTCTCGGTGCCGTAGGCGAGGGCGCCGATGGCCTGGGCACCTCCCATGGCATAGACCTCTTTGATGCCGAGCAGCGCGGCGGCTGCAAGCGTCACGTCGGCAACCGCGCCGTTCGGACGCGCCGGTGTGGCAACGGCAATGGAGCGGACGCCGGCGACTTGGGCCGGGACAACGGTCATGATCAGCGTCGACGGCAGCGGCGCCGTCCCTCCGGGCACGTAGCAGCCCACCCGGCGCAGCGGAGTCCAGCACCTGGACACTCGAACCCCGGGCCGAACCTCAACCGTGCAGTCGTTGGGGCGCTGGTCTCGGCACACTGCGGCCACGTTGTACGCGGCGTCGCGCAGGGCGGCGACCAGCGCGGAGTCGACACGGTCGGCGCACGCGGCGATCTCTGCCGTGGGGAGGCGTGCGGTTCCGTTTCGTCCGCCCCCGTAGTTGCGGCCGGCCTCGGCCAGGGCGATGTCGCCGCGGCGGCGGACGTCTTCGACGATGGCTGCGGCGTGGCCCAGAACGTCGTTGTTGGGGACGGCGGATCGGCTGAGCAGGGCGCGTCGCTCTGCAGCGCTCAAGGAGGCGAGATCGAGTCGGCGGATCATACGATCAGTTGTTCGATGGGGAGGACGAGGATGCCGGTGGCTCCGGCATCCTCGAGTTCGGGTAGGACGTGCCAGAGTTCGTCGGCGTTGATGACGGAGTGAATGGCAACCCGCGTGTCGTCGGCCAGCGGCATGATGCTTGGTGAGGCGAGCCCCGGGATGAGTGTCTTGATCGTCGGGACGGCTTCGGCCGGGGCGTTCATCAGCAGGTAGCGCTTGGCCCGGCCGGCAACGACTGCACGCAACATGGTGGCCACCTGGCCGACGGCGCCGTTGCCTCCCGGGGGACCAATGAGCACCGCCTGCGATTCGAGCAGTGTGGCCAGTGGTCGAAGGCCGTTCACCAGCAGGGTGCTGCCCGAGGAGACGAGGTCGACGACGGCCTCGGCGAGTCCCAGCTTGGGCGCGACCTCAACGCTCCCGCGCAGCGGCACGATCGTCACGCTGAGCCCGCGTTCTTCGAGCAGCCGGCTTGTGAGCAGGGGGTGGGCGGTAGCGACGCGAGAGCCATCGAGGTCCTCGAGCTTCTCGGCTTCGGAGTCTTTGGGCACGGCGGCCGCCAGCCGGCACCGGCCGAAGCCGAGTTCGGCGACGATCTCGAGATCGGCCCCCGCCTCTTTCAGCAAGTCGAGCCCGACGATGCCGGCGCCGGCGACACCGTCGGCAACCATTTCGACGATGTCTTCGGTGCGGACGAGCAGCAGATCAACGGGGACGTTCAGGGCCGGAGCCGTCAGGGTGCGCTCTGTGATCTCGAAGATGAGACCGGCGTCGTGCAACAGATCGACGCTCGGCTGCATGAGGCGGCCCTTGTTGGGCACGGCGAGCTGAAGGCGTCTCATTCGCCCTCTCCGGCGAGTCCGAGCCGATTGAGAGCGAGGCGATAGCCGCCCCTGCCGTGCTGGAGCCACTGGTTTATGCGGGTCACCGTTGCCGTGGAGACGCCGGTCTCCTCGGCGATGGGGCGGTAGTGCTCGCCCTGCTCCAGCAGGCGAACTACGAGCCAGCGGCGTGCCATCTCCTCCAGCTCGCGCAGCGTGCACAGGTCGCGGAAGAAACGCTCGGCCTCGGGTACCGAGTCGAGCGTGAGGATGGCCTCGAACAGCGCGGTGGTGTCTCGGCTCGTCCAGTCCTCTTGAGTCGTCATGCGGCGACCTCCAAACTGTTGTATCGTGCTAGCGTGCTACAACATTCAGACATGATACAGCGTGTTTTGAAAGAGGCAATTCAGGAGGCACCGTGCAGGTGATTCCGGCGGTCGATGTGCTGGGCGGAGCCGTGGTGCGGCTTCGCCGGGGTGAGTACGGCGCGGTGACCAGATTCGCCGACGATCCCGTGGCGGTGGCCCAGGAGTACATGTTGGGTGGGGCCGGCCTCGTGCACGTGGTCGACTTGGAGGCGGCGCGGCGAGGCCGGGGCGCCTCGCAGCTCTGGCGGCGGCTCGGGGAGGCCGGGGTGGCCTACCAGGCGGGGGGAGGCATACGGACTGCCCGTGATGCCGAGGACGCGATCGCCGCAGGGGCGGCGCGCGTAGTGGCCGGCACGACGGCGGTATGGGAGCCGGAGCGGCTGGCCGAGATGGCCGATGCCATCGGGGGCGGGCGTCTGGTGGCCGCCGTCGACGTGCGTTCAGGGCGAGCGCGCGGGGCCGGATGGACCGACGAGGGACGCCCGGCCGAAGAGGTCGTCGGGCGGGCGATTGATGCCGGGGCGGGCAGGATCATGGCAACTTCGGTACAACGGGACGGGACCCTCGACGGCCCTGATGTCGGACTGCTCGAATCGGTCATGGCCGTGGCCCGAGGGGTTCCAGTGATCGCCTCGGGTGGCGTCGGCAGCCTGGCCGACGTGGTCACACTCGCCCGCACCGGCTGCGAGGCCGTCGTGGTGGGAAGGGCACTGCTCGAAGGGCGTTTCTCACTTGAGGAGGCGGTCGCCGCCGCTCAGGGGCGATAGCGGCACAGACGCGGAGCCCGGAGCAGCATGCCGGTGAGATCGGTCGAGGAGGCTTTCGGCCCCGGCCGCAAGAGAGCGAGACCCGGCGGGGCGTGGTCTAGTGGGCGGAAGCGGTCCGGAGCGAGGGCAGCTCGATGTGTTCCAGCACCGGCACCGGGAGCACGGGAAGCGCGAGCCGGCCGGTCACGTCGAGTGGGCGAACCGAGCCGGTCATCAGCCACTGCCAGACAAGGTGTGCTTCCTCGGCATCCGCCATTGAGGCAGGGACCTCGGGGAGCGCCTCGTCGCTTCCTGAGGATGCAATGACGAGAGGCGGGGACGAGCCCGGTCTCCAGGCGCCGGCGAGCCGGCCGGCCTCCACGATGGCGCCGCCGTCCTGGTTCTCCGCTCGGATGGTGCCCGCTTCGTTGAGGGCGCGCCAGGTGCGGCGATGCTCCAAGGCGCGTCCAAGTGCCGCGTGGCGATCGCGTACCCAGGCCGCCTCCTCGAACCGACACTCTGCGGCCAGCTGCTCGATCCTGACGACGAGGCGATCGAGGAGGATGGAGGGGTCCCGCTCGACACCGGCGATCAG
>Ga0315554_1001297_pt1 | contig 14686 bp, 12 predicted proteins | sample SalMarSW160370MG_FD_202114 | JGI IMG/M metagenome (GOLD analysis project Ga0315554, IMG submission 202114) | Salt marsh sediment microbial communities from the Plum Island Ecosystem LTER, Massachusetts, United States - Salt Marsh Sediment SW1603-70 ... | reverse complement strand
TAATACAATGGAAAAATCGGTTAGAAAATAAAAAAGCGGAGGAGGTAGGATTCGAACCCACGGTACCTTGCGGTACAACGGTTTTCAAGACCGCCGCTTTCGACCACTCAGCCACTCCTCCGCGATCAATCCCAAGATCAGCACTCGCAGCCCCGATGTCAAGATTATTGTGACCGATGACCCGGGACAACGGTTTCGCGACATCGGCCCCATCAGGAATTATCGGCAGGTCATATAGGGGAATACAGAAGAAAGCATCGGAAGAGATATCTTCGACAGGTTCTGCAAGCGCGTCTTTGGATTTCCCGGCAGATGAGGACATCTACCGGGCACAGAACGGCCCTCGGACAATATGCACATCGGCCGGGCGCAGAATAACAGCCGGCTCTTCCGTTATCTAATCTCACTCTCATACAGGCTACTAAACGATCCGTATATCGCCGCCACCCATCGAGGTACCCGGCAACAACATTGATTTCATAGATTGTATTTTTCGTCGGCAGGGCGTCCGCTCCTATATCGCTGTACCAAGCAGCCGCCGGATCGTGCGAAGCATCGGCTATGGTAATGAAGCGGCTCGGAGGGCCGCTATTTGCCGTAGGTTTTCAGAAGGACTTTCAGAAACTCCTTTACTCCCTCTTTATTGGCGGAATTCGCGACGACAATATACCCCCGGTCGATTTCGCTGATAATGTACGCCCAGCAATAAAACGTGTCGGCACTGCCGTCGTGAGCGGATACGCGATGCCCTTTGTCGTTAACTCCCCAGGTCCACCCGATGGCATAATGATCAGGTACTCCGAAATGCAGGAATTCGAATTCCTCGCGGTTGAGCAGCTGACTTTTTCCCTGTAGGCCCTGAAGATTGATTTGGAGAAATTTCGCATAGTCAGGGAGATTCATATTGATGTCGCCGGCCGGTTCCACCCATTTGAGTCTATACGGGTCGGACGGCGGGAGCGGCACAAGGTCACCATCCTTTACATCGTGCCCCCAAGGTTGGTTGGAATCGGCGATATTGGGCCACGAAAAGCCGAAATCGACACCAAGTTCTCGTCCCAGATCCCGAATCAATTCCTTCCAGGTTTTCCCCGATACTTTTTCCAGCATGATCGCGGCGGCGGCATAGCCGGCGTTCGAGTATGAATACGGTTCGTCGGATTCGACCGGCTCTTTGCGGAGAACCCATGCCACGAACTGATATCTTTGTGAACCGCTGCCCGTAAAACCGTCGCGCGGAGGGTATTCTTCCTCTTCGGTCAATGGTTGGATCCGTGCTCGATGCGACAGCAGTTCCACCAACGTCATGTTATAATAAGCCGAATCGCTTCCCTGTTTCAATTCGGGATACAGATCGAAGAATTTCGTGTCCCATTGTATCCGGCCCCGCTTGACCATCAGACCCGCCACCATGCCGGTAATGGCTTTGGTGCAGGAACCCAGGTGGAAGCGGTCGTTCGGCTGGGCCGCAATATCGGAATGTGCTCGTTTGAACCCGAGGGTTGCGATTTCCATAACGCTGTCCGCGGACATGACCGCATAACCAAGCTCGGGGATGCCGTATTCCTGACGAATGCTGTCAGCGATACTTTTCAAATTTGCACTTTGCGCCGGTACAACAGCAGCAAGGAGCAAGGCCAAAAACGTCAATATCCGGATGATCCTTATCCTGTTCCATTGTTCCATCATTTTTCCCCTTCAGCGAAATGAAATATCTGACCGGCGGCCCATCTGATGATTCCGCGCCGAAATGAATACGACCGAAGGTGAGTTTCCGCCCTGACCCGGCCTCCTTATATCCGATTTTCCCGGCATCAATTCCAGCCTAATCAGGCGACAGCGGCTCATCATAAAACCCCGCCGTGCGGAGAGGCCGGATTCGTCGGAGGGCTATTGCCGGAGATATTGAGGAGACTGTTTATGGCGGACGAAGGAAACTCGCGGACCAACTCTTCTTTCTTGTCGTGACGCCACTTCTTGATTTCGACCTCTCGACGGCGGGCTGCGCTTTCATCTGAATGTTTTTCAACATAGACAATAATGCATGGGCGTTTCATTCGTGTATATTTCGCCCCCTTGCCGGCCTTATGCTTCTCCAGCCGAATCTTCACATCCCTGGTGACACCGGTGCAATACGAGCCATCACGACATTTCAGGATATAAAGCAACCACATGAAGATTCCCCCTCGATGATCTTTCGCTTCTCTCAGGGTTTCGCAATGTTGATGCCTCCTGCCCCTTCGCTTCGCCCAGGGTCTAAGAATCACTAATTCGCTTCGCGCATAAGTGATTCTAAGACGGACGAGGTAGGATTCGAACCCATGGTACCTTGCGGTACAATGGTTTTCAAGACCGCCGCTTTCGACCACTCAGCCACTCCTCCGCGATCAATCCGAAAATTAACGCTTTCAATTTACAAGTCAAGATTATTATGACACGCGCGGCGGGTCCGAAGGATCTATTTCTGCAATTTCAGAGGATGAGGCTCCGCCCGAAATTCGGGCGAAGCCTTACCATTTCAGTTAGATCGTCGCAATCAACGCGAACTTATCTATTGCTGCCACTGCAGGACTCCTTGAGCTCCCAACGGTGTTTCGAATTCTCCACGACGTAATAGGTACTGTCATTGGCAAATGATTGCTGCAGATACCAATTGTCGGTATTCGTGAAGGTCGTGTCGCCGCTGCAAGTAAGCGTCAATGCTGCGTTATGCGTGATGTTACCGGATTCGGGGCAACCATCAAGCTCGAATACCGTAATCAGATTCATCTGGATATTGTTAATCTGATAGTTGTCATTGAGTTCGTAGCCGCAAAAGAGTTCCAAGGCGTCTTTGGTGAGCACGGGATGTATATAAATATTCCCGGAGCCGGTTATCGCGACGTCTCCATATGCTGCAATGCTTCCGGGCGCGCCCGATATGCTGCCCCGGGATGTGTATTTGAAAACAGTATCACCCGCAATGGCTTTGTTCACAACGCCATATGTGACCACGGCAAACATGCCGCCGTTGATGCGGGTCAATAGAGCCGTATCAGGCCATTGCACGGCCGTGTTGCCGTGCATGAATTGCAGCGAATCGATTTGATAACGGTAGAACAAGTCGGACATCTCTTCTACCGCGTACCAGTAGTTGTTGTCGTTATTAAACCAGACCGTATCAGGTTGGAGGATACTCATCGGTTTTGCTGACGGAAGAGCCGCCATACTATCCAGCACACCCCATAGCCCGTTTATCATTGCCTCCAAATCCAGGGGGATACTATCCATAGCATCACTCAACGCCTGTCTGGCACCGACAAAGACCGGATCAAGCGTGTCCCCCATCGGCTTGGTGATACTGCTGGTGCTGGTCTTATTGTCATCGGAACACCCGGCAATGTAGACAAGCCCGGTCATGGCCGCAAGGACCACAATTGTCAATAAAATGCGTTTCATGAAACCTCCTCGGTTGATAGATTTTGTTCACTAATCGCTTTATTTCATCTCATGCATATCATTATAGGTCGACTGATGTTCCGCCGTAGATGCCCAGATCCGACGGCGAACCGTCGTGGTTGGTGATTTCCTTGTAGCCGGCGCCGATGGCCGGAGAGCCGGGCCGGAAATGATAATCGCTGTCCCCGACGAACATCGGGTCGGCCGAAATATTGCCATCCTTGCCGATGATATCCGGCATGTCCTTGAAATTCCCGGCTTCGTTGTTCCAGATGAGATTATTGAAAAATCGCCAGCGCTTCAGATCGCCGTAATTCCATACTCCGACGCAGGGGCAGACCCATTCTTTGCGCCAGCCGTTGTTGACGATGATGTTGTTGACAAAGCGCCCCGAACATTCCTGCGACCACGGCGCCACACCGCAGTTGCCGTTGTGATCGACGACATTGTTGGTGGCGTCCATATACGATTCTCCGGTGGCAATGATCCCCCAGCCGAGGTTGTCGTGGACAAGATTGTTGTGGGCGATGACGGTCGAGGTGCCAAAGGAACCGATTCCTTTCCAATATTCCGATATGTCGTTGCGCAGGGCCATGCAATCGGCGTCCCAGGTGACGCCGATTCCGGCTCCTCTTCCCTGTTTGATGACACAATCGGTGATGACGGCCGTGGCGCCGCGATACAACGCCATGCCGTCCCATCCGTTGTTGATGATATCACAGTTGGAGATAAGAAGCTCGGCTCCCTCGCGCCCGAATACGCCGCCGATGCCAACGACAACCGAGTCGCGACGGTGAGTATTGCCAGCCAGGGCGCAGTCATTGATATACACCCAGCTGGTTCGCACGACGACGGCGGCATCGGTGGCGTTGCCGTCGAGATCGCGCACGCCCCCGGTGATCATGAGGCGCATCAGGTGTGACCGACGGGAATTTTCGAAATAAACGCCGTAACCCGCACCGGTGACCAGGATCGTCGAATCCTTCCCGGCGCCGATAATGACGACTGACTTGTTCCTGATATCGAATCCGGTCGACGCCCTCACTTCGGTCTTCTGGTCGAGGCAATTGCCGCAAAGGGAATCGATATATTCCTCCGGTGGAGCCTGGTATATGCCTGCCTGCAGAATCAGCGTATCGCCGTCGTCGCACAAATCGATAGCATCCTGGAGGGTCGAGCGCATACCCGCCACGGTATCGATAACATAGGCGGTCGTATCCGGCGTCCACGCCCGGTCGGGATCGATAATCCGGGAGTGCTTATCTCCCGGCAGGCCGCTGCACGACACTATGTACAGGACCACTGCCGTCACGGTGAGACTCAAAACCATTATGGCGCGCATGACATTTCCCTTCATATAGGAATTACTTGCCTCAATCACACGAATTCAACTATAAAATCCTGCGGATTCCGAGAGTTCAGGAGAGATTTACGCCGTCGTGCGGAGTCTTCTGATCAGCATTATCGCCGACGCGACTCCCGATACGAGGACCAATGCTCCCAATATCAACAGAGCCGCTGGAAAATCATGTCGATCGGCTATCCAGCCGATAATCGGCGCGACGACAATATAGACGAGCGACATGCCGAAACCGGACATGGATAGCAGGGTGGCGCGGGCCGACGTCTCCGCCTCGTGGTTGATAATCTGGTACATCTGTGGCCGCAACGATCCCCAGACGAACTGGTAGAGAACCGCCAAGGCAACACCGAGCACATTTTGCATCAGGCCAAGATAAATGATGACGCCGCCGGTGATGAGCGGAAGCAGCATGAAATAAGCGCGCAGGCCAATTGCATTGCCGATGCGATCCGAATAATTCGAGGATACTGCGGCGCACATGAGCCAGATGAAATAAATGACGCCGAAATATTCGAGACCGATTCCGGTCCGTTCCAAATAGGGCTGTGAAAATTTATGCATGACCAGCAGCAGCCCGAATATCAGCGATGAATAGATGATGATCGACCGGATCATGCCGTTTTGCCTCACGGCGCGAAGCGCGTCTTTCAGCAGACTCAGCGGCATCCCATCGTATGCTTCCCGCCGAGGAGGCTCAACGCATATGGCCATGACGAAAAAGGCCAATACTGAAGCCAGCCCCGAGAGAATATAGGGTAGTGCCAGGCTCTTCGCGGCCAGGAGCCCGCCCAGCAGACCACCCGCGCCCCATCCGATGAGGTTGAACATATACGCCCGGCCTTCGATGCGGCGGAATTCCTTTTCGCGTCCGGCGGCCACGAGTGAATCATAGAGAAAGGCGGCATCCGAGCCGGATAGAAAAGCCAGGGCCGTGCCATGCAGCGCCATGGCGACAATATACCAGGCGATGCCGCCGCCGAAAGCGATCAGGAGAAACCCGGCTGCCTGCATCAACGCCCCCAAAAGCAGGACCGGCTTGCGTCCCCAGCGGTCGGCCAGGATACCGGACGGAATTTCGATCACCGTCTGGAGCAAATTGTCGACCGCGTACAAAAGCAGGAGAGTGCTGTAGGATAATCCCTGATGAAGAAAGAAGATGGCGTAGATTGGCAGCCAGAAGGCGACATTGACGAACAGGTGAAAGGCGTAATAACCGTTGATATTGTGGCCGGCCAGAAAAATGTCCGACGCCTTCGCCTCGCCGTTCACCGGTCGTCGTCCGGCTTGAGGCGTTTTTTGATGACCAATTTGAACCGGGGGTCGAATTTGCCCTTGGAGCAGCGCCCGCACGAGGCCATGCGCAGCCGCTTCTGGCGCGGATATTCGGTGAAGCAATTCGGGCAGATATAGATATATCGCGGCGGTTTACGCAGAGCGGGATGTTCGTTGGCGCGGAGAGAGGCGCCAATGCGGCGCGCCATTTTCTTGAAGGCGGCGTCGTGCCGGAAATGGAGGACATGGATCATTTCGTGCTTGAGGGTATCATAGACTTCGTCCGGAAAATACATATGATATTTTACCGAAATGCGGATTTCCTTGCGGTCGGGGAAATACCCACCGGCGATCAGCATGCGTTTCGAATACCGTATCCTTATATGGGGGAGTTCGCCGTCGAAATATTCACGGTTGTATATATCGAACATCCGCCGCAGTTCCTCGACGTTGGGCAGATCGCCCCTCGTCGCAAACTCCTTCGAGTCTTCGAACAGGTCATAATTCTGGGTGGCGATCGCGGCCTTATGTGTCGATTTCTTTTTCATTATATCCGGCAGTACAAACACGCGATGCTCTTCTGCGGTATCAAAATATCGGCGGCAATATTCCGACGCGCCGGGCACGCGTCAACGCCCCTGTTCGCTGAGGATGGCGGTGACCGTTTCTTTTGCCCGAGGGTATTCCACAATCACTGAAAACGCGCCCCGGCTGTCCCCAACGTTGTATCCCACGGCGCGGTCATGGGGATAATTTTCGGCCAGCGCTTTCTTGAGCGGTGCGGAGAATTTCTTCGGGTCGCCGTGGCACGTCATACAAAGCTGCCCAACCTTGATTTCCTTCATATAGCGAAGTATCCTGACGCCGCCGCTGTCGAAAACGACTTTGGAGTAGGATTCCGGCTCGGGCGAATTATCGAGGTGAAACCGCTCCAGCGCCTCGACTTCGAAACTATCCGGGGCGTATTGGGGATTACGCTGCCGGAGCGAGACGCGCCGTATGTCGATACCTGGAAGACTCGAAAAACTGTCGGCGATCACCGGCGCTTCCACATCGCAGACGGAGATCGCCTTGGCCGGGCCGCCCTCAGCCAACGCGGCCGTCAATTCCTGTTTCAATGTCGCTTGAAAATCGTTGATGATTTGATCGCACGCGGCCAGTATTTCGGTTTTGTCGAACCCGTCGGCCGGTTCCGCTTTCCTTTCGACGCATCCGCAGACCAGAACCGCTGTCATGAATATTATTACGAACCGCTTCATCTCCGTCCTCCGTTCGCTCGTAGGGTATTCCCATAGACGGCAAAAAGCAAGTGTTAAGTTGCATATGTGAAGCGGGCAATTACGTTGACACTGTCAGCCGATTGGAATATATTGACTTTTCGAAAATCGAACCGGCTGTCTTGGCAACGTTTGAACTTATTGTAAAACAATGCCTTCCGCCACGTGGCCGGAGGTCGGGACGGCGGCCGGCGGCGAGACAAATTATAATGGCAGTATACTTCATATCGGATGCTCATCTCGGGTCGGATGACCGGGCGATCGAGGACGTCAAGCTCGGCAGACTCTTCCGTTTCCTTGATATGGTAAGATCGGACGGGGATAAGCTATACATCCTCGGCGATTTGTTCGATTTCTGGTTCGAGTATAAGCACGCCATCCCCAAACAGCATCTTCAGGTTGTATTTAAATTGGCCGGCCTTATAGAACAGGGCATCTCGATTCATTATATCACCGGAAATCATGACTTTTGGCTCGGAGATTTTCTGTCCCGGGAACTGGGAATCTCCGTCCACCGCGACAGCCTGGCGGTCACCGAGGACGGCCTGCGAATATTTCTGATACACGGCGACGGCCTATCCCCCGGCGATTGGAAATACCGCGCCTTTGTCCGCTTCCCGCTGCGAAACAAACTGGCGATTTTTCTCTATCGCCTCCTCCCCGTCGATTGGGGAATTCCGCTCGCCAAGGCGGTGTCGTCGCGATCCCGCAGCCATACATCCGGGCGGGAGACGGAATTTTTGCAGGATTATGAGGATTACGCCCGAGAGAAGCTGGACGAGGGATATGACGCGGTCATGATCGGCCATACCCACGAACCGGTTTTCCGCGAATTCGACAACGGAATTTATATCAACACGGGCGATTTCATCGATCATTTCAGCTATGGTAGGCTGTCGGAGGGCCGGCTGAGCCTTGAGTTTCTGAAAGCGGACTAAGCTTACCGGCCGGCTATTTGTGTTGACGCACAAATCCAAAATCCTATATTGATATCGGTACGATAATGAATCGGTGACGCCGATTTTCGGACGACTGGACAACAACTCATTTCAAGACGCTAACAACTTCGGGATTGGCGCCGCAATCATGCCGGGGAGATTCGGAAAATGAATATTCCCAGAATTGGAATCGTTTTATGGGTGGTGGCGGCATTGCTCGGTCTATCAGTGGCTGCTCTCGCCGCGCCCGGTGATTTGGAGTTTACCAAATCACCCGCTGTCGACGCTGAACTCAGTTTCGCCGGGGGCTGCTTCTGGAGCGGGACGCGAGATGTGGCGGTAAAAGGCGATTATGCCTATGTCGTTATGCATCACGGGCTGGCCACGTTCGACATTTCGAATCCCGCCCAGCCCGTCCGGGTCCATTTCACATATATCGAGTTCAACTGGTCATGGAATATCGATATCGCCGGGAATTTTGCCTATGTCGTCGACTACAATAATATGTATGTCATCAGCCTTTCATCGCCGGCGTCGCCGTATCTCTCAGATAAGCTGGACATTCCGGGAAGCGCCCGGGATATTGCCGTCAGCGGATCGTACGCGTACGTGACCCAGATGCAGGACGGGCTGCAGATCATTGATATTTCCAATCCGCACTCCCTGTCGCTGGCGGGCACCTACGACACTCCGGGGAACGCGAGGGGTGTCGTTGTCCTCGATACGCTCGTCTATATCGCCGATGGTAGCGGGGGGCTGCGCATAATCGATGCAGCCGATCCGTTCGCGCCTGCTCCTTTGGGATTTGTCGATACTATCGGCCGGCCGTACGACCTTGTCGTTCTCGATGGTCACGCCTACATGGCATCCGACACCGGGGGCGTAAAAGTCATCGACGTATCCGATCCGGCCGCGCCGTCACTGGTGACGACCTATAAGGGCACGGTCGAGGCGGAGAACATCGTCGGCAGGGATTCGCTGATTTATGTCTCGGATTTTTCCCACGGTATCGATATCGTCAATATCGCCGAACCGGCGAATCCTCAATCGGTCGGCAGCCTGGGCGTGCTCGGCAGGGTCTGCGATGTGTCGGGATATCTGTCTCTGATCGATTACGACAGCAGCTTCATACTGGTCGACGTTTCCGATCCGCAAAACCCGTCTCTGGCCGGAGAATCGATAACACCGACGTTCGGAAACGAAATAGTCATCGACGGCGATTATGCCTACGGTATTTCAACCAGTTTGAACGTTATCGATATATCCATTTACTATACACCGGTAGAAGTAGCAAGACTGGAAAATGTTCGAGGCAGCGCGCTGGCGAAGTTTGATACGCTGATTTATACGGTCGGCACCGATTCGACGTTCAATGTTATCAATGTGGCCGACCCGACCGATCCGCAGTTGGTGCAGACTCTTGCGCCGATCGGATATGCCTACGATATCGCCACTGACGGCCACTATGCCCATATCCCCACCTGGCAGGACGGTTTGGTCGTGGTGGACGTTTCCGATCCGTTGAATCCGGAGATTGTGGCGAACCATTTTGGACTCGGTTATACCAATCATGTATTTCTTCAGGGTGACTATCTCTATATGGGCGGTCTGACCGTCGTTAACGTCGCCGATCCCTTCAATCCCTTTGTGGAAGGCTCGTACTGGGGCGGCGGCACGGCACCGGCGGATATTGCGGTGGTCGATACACTGGCGTACATCGCCGGCGGCGACAGTGAATTGATGATCGGCTTGCTGGAAATCGGGAGCGTTGCGGACCCGGCAAATCCGTATCATATCGGCGCAAACAGCATCTCCAATGAAGCTCTCGACGTGGCCGTAGCCGGCAGGAACGCCTTCGTGACGGATTATGCGTCCCTCCTGGCCTTCGATGTCTCCGATCCCGCTGCACCGCTTTATCTGGCCGGTCGTCCCGGGCCAGGATTCCTTGATGTGGCCGCGGACGGAAATCATGTTTATGTCGGTGGAAGATACGGCTTCCTCGTCTACACGCTGCGCAATTTCTGCGGCGATGCCAATAACGATGCGCAATATAATATCGGCGACGCCGTCTATCTCATCGGATATATCTTCAAGGGCGGCCCGGCCCCTGTGCCGGCCGAATGCGACGGAGACGCCAACGCCGACGGGCATGTCAACATCGGTGACGCCGTATACACAATCAATTACGTCTTTAGAGGTGGACCACCTCCGCCCTTTACCTGCTGCGAATAGCCGGCGCCGGGCATCCGCATAAAATAATCCCGCCGGGGTGGGGGGAAACCACTCCGGCGGACCCTGTAAAAAGAATTAGAGGTTGATGTGAGACACCCTGCATCGAGGGTGCATCTATGTCGGGTGCAAAGCAGCCGCCTTCGCGACTGCTTCACGGTTGTTGTGCGCAGTTAGAATGAAAACCGCCGATGAGGCGGGATTTCGTCCTTTTTCTCATCGAACTCCTCTTCCAGCTCCTGCATCTGCTTGCGGATATACGTCGGCACTTCCAGTCGCCGTTCATCGGTATGCATCAGATCAGGTTCTGACGCGCCGGCATGGACCAGCTCGCGTTTCCGGCCGCCATTGCCGTTGTTGCCCGGCGCCTTCTTGACGACCAGCGCGGGACGGACCTCGTTGCCGAATAAATCCGTTGTCGTCTCGCGGCGTTTCGGTTCCTCGACAACTCGTTCCTGCGACGTCCCGCTCCCGAAGCCGGTGGCGATAACCGTAACGCGGATGGTATCCTTGAGCTTTTCGTCGATGACGGCGCCGACGATGATATTGGCGTCGGCCCCGGAGGCGTCATAAATTTTTCCGGTGGCGTCATTGACGTCGAAGAGCGTCATGTCCGGCCCGCCGGTGACATTGATCAACACACCCTTGGCGCCGGCGATGGAAACATTTTCGAGCAAGGGAGACGATATCGCGGCATGGGCCGCGGCCGCGGCTTTGTCCTCACCGGTGGCTTCGCCGGTTCCCATCAAGGCATCGCCCATTTCGAGCATGACCGTGCGGACGTCGGCGAAGTCGCAGTTAATCAGCCCGGCCACCGTGATGAGATCGGATATACCCTTGGTCGCCTGATAAAGCACATCGTCGGCAATCCGGAAGGCATCCGTCAGGAGCGTCCCCTTGTCGGCAATCGCCAGCAACCGTTGATTGGGGATGGTGATCTGGGTGTCGACATGTTTGCGTAATTCATCGAGGCCCTCGTTGGCCCGCGACATACGCTTCTTGCCTTCGAAGTCGAACGGCTTGGTGACAATGGCGACGGTCAGCGCGCCTTGTGATTTCGCCAGCTTGGCTACGGTCGGGGCCGCGCCGGTGCCGGTTCCGCCACCCATTCCCGCCGTCACGAAAACCATATCGGCCCCGCTCAAACTCGCGGCTACCTCATCGGCATCCTCTTCAATGGCCTTTTTGCCGGCTTCGGGATTGGCGCCGGCGCCGAGCCCTTTGGTAATCCGTTTGCCGATCTGGATTTTTAACGCCGCTTTGTTGCGCTCAAGGACCTGGCAGTCGGTATTGAGCGCGATAAATTCCACGCCGGACAACCCGGCGTCGATCATACGATTGACCGCATTGCCTCCGGCGCCGCCGACACCGACGACTTTTAGCTTGGCCGGGTTCGACTGTTCGTCATCAAATTCAAACGGCATGGCATCCTCCTTAAGCGTCCTTATCTAAAAATGTTCGTTGAACCATTTTTCTATCCGTTTCAGAAATCCACGGGTCTTGCTCTTGCGGGCAACCTCGTCGCCGTGGCGGATTCCATAGTGAATCAGCCCCACCCCGGTGGCGTGGATAGGCGTCCCGATCGATTCCGAGAGACCGTCATAACCACGGGGAACGCCGACTTTGACCGGCATATCGAAGATCTGCTCGGCCAGTTCGACCGTGCCGGGCAAAAGCGATCCGCCGCCGGTGATGACCACACCGGCCGCCAGCGTTTCGGGATAATTGGCCTTCTTGATCTCGCGATGGGTCAGGGAAAGAATCTCCTCCATCCGGGGACCGATAATCGAGGCCAGCACACTGCGAGAAATTTCGCGAGTGGAGCGGCCACCCACACCGGGGACCGAGATCATGTCGTCGGCGTCGACCATGGCAGGGATGGCCGCGCCGTAAGCTATTTTTATCTCCTCGGCCTGGTCGATCGGCGTCCGCAATCCGATGGCGATATCGTTGGTCACGCTCTTGCCGCCCAGTGGCACGGTCGACGTATGGCGGATGGAATTATCGGCGTACACAGCGACGTTCGATGTCCCGCCGCCGATATCGATCACGGCCACTCCGAGTTCCTGTTCTTCCTCGGTGAGCACCGAATAGCTCGACGCCAGCGATTCCAGGACGAGCGCCTCCACTTCGAGTTCGCACCGATTTATCGCCCGGTAGATATTGCGAACGGCGGTGGCGGCGGCGGTCACGATATGCACTTCGGCCTCCAGCCGCACGCCGGTCATCCCCACCGGGACTTTGATGCCCGTTTGTTCGTCGATGGTGTATTCCTGCGGCAGGATATGGATTATTTCGCGGTCGGCCGGGATGGCCACCGCTCGCGCCGCATCGATCACGCGCTCGACGTCGCCTTCGGTGATTTCATTGTCGTTTCGCGAGACGGCGATGACACCGTGGGAATTGATCGAGCGGATATGATCGCCCGCAATCCCGGCGATTACATGCTCCACGTTTTCGCCGGCCATCAATTCGGCGTCCGAGATCGCTTTGGAAATAGATCGCACCGTCTTTTCGAGATCGACCACCACGCCGCGACGGAGCCCCTCGGAGGGCACCACGCCGAGGCCGATGATCTGGGGCATGGCGTTGTCGTCTTCCACTTCGGCCACGATGGCCGCGATCTTGGTGGTGCCGATATCAAGGGCGGTGACGATCCGTGTCTGCGACATCATTTTTCCCTTATGACCACGTTATCATAGGTCAGGTTGTAACATCCACCATCCGACCGGGTCCCGGAGTTCACAACTGCGTCGAGTTTGGCCAATTGGGTAGCAAAATCACGGCTGTGGGCCAAGAAACGTTCGGACCCGGTCGTCAGATGGATGATGACATACACACGATCAGAAAAATCTATTTCGGCGATCTGGCGGTGCAGATTCGGCGAATTTTCTTTAATCTCCATAAGTCCGGCGATAATCCCGGCCACACGGAAATCATTCGGCGCCGCAAACACGCGGTCGAATTTCAAGCCGGTCAACACCGGAAGGTCAATTGATTCCCAGGTTGAATCAACGGGTATCACACGACAGAAGCGGTCGAGTCCGTAGAGACTTCCCGACAGGAGCAATGCCACCGGCTGAAACTCATTGACGGTGGCGCTGATGGTATGCGGCAGATCCAGGGATACGGTGACATTTTCCACCCGATTGGAAGTCAGCAGTTGTTTTGCCAACTGGTCCCGGTCGAAACGGAATACCGAGCCTGCGGACGAATCGGCAGCATGCGTGGCGGCCGAGATACGATTCGCCAGGGGACCCGTCGTCTGGATTCGGCGCACGGCAAACAGCGGCGAGAAATTCACGAACACGAGCAACCCCGCGATAGACGCCGTCGCCGCCAGAAACAGCCAGTATTTCTTCCGAATCCCGAGAAACATCATTTCCCCAGTCTTTCCATCAGCTTCTTGTTGATGCGGAATACGTCGCCCGCGCCCATCGTTATAATCATGTCGCCCGGCGAAGCGATCCGGGCCACTTCATCGATGGCATTTTCTTTCAGACCGATGTAACGGATGTTTTTGTAGCCGATCGACTCCGCATATTCGGCGATCATCGCTGCCGTTATCCCCGGCATGGGCTGCTCGCGAGCGGGGTAAATATCGACCACGAGGGCTTCGTCGGCGTGATGCAGCGCCTCGGCAAACTGGCGATAGAAATCGCGCGTACGTGAAAACAGGTGCGGCTGAAATATGGCGATGATCTTCCCACCGACCTCTTTCCGAGCTTCTTTGATGCCCGCCAGCGTCGCGGACACCTCGCTGGGATGATGCGCGTAGTCATCGACGACGGTAACACCGGCGACTTCACCAATTACTTCAAAGCGCCGTCCGACGCCCCGAAAGGCCCGCAGTCCCTTCTCGATGTTTTCGAGGGGCACCTCGATTTCGAGCGCCGCCGAAATCGCCGCCAGGGCATTGGCGATATTGAACCGCCCCGGCACACAGAGAGTAATTGTCCCTTTGGGATCATTTCGTACTATCAGCGTAAAGCGGGAGCCGTGTTCGCTCAATTCGATATCTTCGGCCCGGATATCGGCATGAGGATCGAATCCGAACGTCACGATCGGCCGCTTTATTTCATCGCGGATGCGCGCCACGTTCTTGTCTGACTCGGGAATGACTACCGAACCGTAGAAGGGCACGCGGTTTATGTATTCGGCAAAGGAAT
>Ga0315554_1001294_pt1 | contig 14709 bp, 11 predicted proteins | sample SalMarSW160370MG_FD_202114 | JGI IMG/M metagenome (GOLD analysis project Ga0315554, IMG submission 202114) | Salt marsh sediment microbial communities from the Plum Island Ecosystem LTER, Massachusetts, United States - Salt Marsh Sediment SW1603-70 ... | reverse complement strand
AGCAATCCATACAACCGGTATAACAAAAACTTTATCATATAACCAATCAAATCCCCAGCCGTTAAACCAAAAATCATGTAAAGCCGATTCTTTAAATCCTTTAATTAATTCAGGTTTCTTCAAATAGAAAATGTATGCTAGATAAACACCCAATATTGCTGTAACTGCTGTAATCAATTGAAAAATCAGTTCAGTACTTATTCCTTCATGAATTAACTTGGCGGCCGGTAAAGTTATATTAACAAAATCCGTAAATAGCGGGAAGTTGCCGAGAGTTTCAGGAAGTTCAATAAATCCTCCAATTAAAGAAAGTACTGCAAGAACTACAAGAGCTATTTTTATAAGATTGCCCGGCTTATGTTCAACTTTTGATTTTGGCTCGCCGTAGAAAGTAATAAAAACCATCCGGAATGTGTAAATAGCGGTAATAAATGCTCCTAACAATGCGGCAGCCCACAACCACGGACTTCCTTTTTCAGAAGACCATGTATACCAAACAATTAAATCTTTGCTGTAAAAACCTGCTGTAATTAACGGTAGTGCGGCTAGTGAGGCCGAAGCAATTAAGAACGTCCAGAATGTTACCGGAAGTTCTTTTCTTAAACCTCCCATTTTAAACATATTGTGTTCGTGATGAACAGCCAGAATAACAGCACCCGCACCTAAAAATAAAAGTGCTTTAAAAAACGCATGGATCATAAAATGAAACACTGCTGCAGACCATGCTCCTACTCCAAGTGCTAAAAACATATAACCAATTTGACTAATTGTAGAATAGGCAAGAACTCTTTTGATATCGCTTTGTGTTAAAGCACTAAATCCGGCAAGCAGTAAGGTCAAAGCCCCGATAACCGCAACAAGTGTTTGAACACCAGGCGCCAAGGAAAACAAAACATGCGTTCTTGCAATAAGATACACTCCCGCAGTAACCATTGTAGCCGCATGTATTAAAGCACTTACAGGAGACGGACCGGCCATTGCATCAGGGAGCCAGGTTTGTAGTGGAAGCTGTGCAGATTTTCCTAATGCTCCTCCTAAAAGTAACAAAGCAGCAGCATTTGCCATCGGTGAACTTTGCATCCACTGCACAGGAGCTTGCTTAAGAATATCTTGAATATTCAGTGTTCCAAAAGATGAAACCAGAAGGAAAAGTCCGATGGCCATTGCAGTATCGCCCACACGTGTTACAATAAAAGCCTTCCGAGCAGCGGTATTATTATTATTATCCTTATACCAAAAACCGATTAATAAATAACTGCATAAACCCACACCTTCCCATCCCAAATAAAGAAGAAGCAAATTTTCTGCCATTACTAATGTTAACATCGAACCTATAAACAAGTTCATATATGCAAAAAATCTTGAATATCCTTCTTCATCTTTCATGAATTCAACAGAATAAAGATGAATTAAGAATCCAACAAAAGTGATTACAAACATGAAAACAACAGTAAGCGCATCCAGATGGAAGGCAATACCAGGTGAGAATCCTGCAACAGTAAACCATGTCCATAAATTCTGGTTAAATGAATATCCTGAAGGAGGAGAAGAGATAAAAGTTATCCCGATAATGATCGTTAATAATGCAGATAATCCAATAGAACCTGCTGCGACTAACGCATTGATTTGCTTGGACAGCTTTTTTCCTGCAAGTGCAAGAGTCAAAAATCCTGCAAAAGGAAGAGCAGGTATTATCCATAAAATATTAAACATATTAATTAAAAATCTCCATTTCCCGTTTTATATCTTCCATTTTCCATCCAGCTTCGTTCTTTTGCCAGCGGCATTCCTTGGGAAGAACTTTGCCGGACAGGTTTAACATTTTCATCCTAACCTTTCATTTCATTTATTGAATCGGAATCAAGAGTTTTAAATGTATTATATATTCTAAGAATTAATGCTAAGCCCACCGATACTTCGGCTGCTGCCATTGCAAGTATGAATATAAACATTACCTGACCATCTGCCTGAATCCACCTGGCACTTCCGAGAACAAAGGCCAATCCTGCAGCATTAAGCATTATCTCGATTGACATCAACATGAAAATTATATTCCTTCTTACTAATAACCCGATTAATCCTATTACAAATAAAATTATAGCTAATAATAAACCTGTTTCTAAAGGAACAGCACTCATTCAGCTTCTCCTTTAAAAAATCTATGTGCCGGTTTCTTCTTTTCTTTTCCAAGGTGATATGCACCAATTATCCCTGCCATTAAGAGCATTCCTGCCAATTCTACTCCGATTAAATAAGTATTAAATAGTGAAAGCCCAACTTGTTTTGGAGTTACTTCTTGTGTCCGGAAAATTTGATTGCTTCCCGAGGCCAGCACAAAAATAAATTCACCTAAAAGGATTAAAGTTAAAATTCCGGGGCCGACCCACATTGCCGGTGTAATTAATTTCTCTTCTTTTTTTGAAGATTCGGTATTTATATTCAACATCATAACAACAAAGATGAAAAGAACCATTATTGCACCTGCATAAATTATAACTTCAAGTGCGGCAACAAAATGAGCTCCCAAAACAAAAAATATTACAGCAACCGACAAAAGCGATACGACAAGATATAGCAAAGCATGTACAGCATTAGTTTGAGTTATCACTAGTACCGTGGAAACAATTGCTACAATTGCTGCTATGTGAAAAACTAAAGTCATATTCTTCTTTTCAAAAATTCTTAAATTTACAAACAACCAACCACCAACAACCAACCAACTACCTGACAATTAAGGTATCAAACTTCTAATATCTATCGGGGGACTTTCATTCTCAGCCTGACCTTTATCTTTTCCTCCGATTGCTAATCCTGCTACTTTATAAAAATTATAACCGTGATATTTTCCCTGACCGTTTATTAATAAATCTTCTTTTTCATAAACAAGGTTTTGACGGTTATATTCACTCATTTCAAAATCAGGAATTAATTGTATTGCGTACGTCGGGCAGGCATCTTCGCAAAAACCGCAAAATATGCAGCGTGAAAAGTTAATTCTGAAAAATTCTGGATATCTTCTGCCTGTTTCGTCTTCTGTTGCTTGCAATGCAATACAATCAACTGGACAGGCAACAGCACATAAGTAGCATCCAACACAACGTTCACCCATATCCGGGTCACGGGTTAAAACGATCCTTCCTCTCCATCTTGCAGGAAGATTTGGTTTTTCTTCTGGGTACTGAATTGTTTCCCGTTTACTAAACATGTGAAGAAACGCAATCCATAAACTTCTAATTGAACTGAACATAATCTCAACTTTATTGTTATAATATTTTCTTATTCAATCTTATCATTTAAAAATTGTTTTATTACCGTATTGTTATATCGTTAAAATGTTATCAACAATAAATAATGTTTATTACGCTGAAAGAACTATTGCTCCTGTTACAAGTAAATTCAATAGTGCCAGCGGCAGTAACAATTTCCATCCATATTCCATAAGCTGATCATACCTCGGACGTGGTAAACCAGCACGAAGCAGGATAAAAAATAAAATAAAAACAAAAACCTTAATAAAGAACCAGACTATTCCTGGCAGAAATGATGGTCCGAGCCATCCGCCAAAGAAAAATGTAACAATCAAACTTGAAATGAGAGTAATACCCAAATATTCACCTACAAAAAACATCCCGAATTTCATTCCTGAATACTCCGAATGATACCCGGCAATTAATTCACTTTCCGCTTCAGGAATGTCAAAAGGGAGACGGTGTGTTTCTGCAATCCCGGCAATTGTAAAAATTATAAATCCTAAAAATTGCGGAATTACAAACCACATTCCTCTTTGTGCTTCAACAATTCCTCTTAGACTAAATGTACCTGAAAGCATAACTACTCCCATTAGGGATAATCCCATAAAAACTTCATAAGTAATCATCTGGGCAGATCCTCTTAAAGCTCCCAAAAGAGAGTACTTGTTATCCGATGACCAGCCTCCTAAAACCAGACTGTATGCACCAAGAGATGACATTGCTAAAAAGAAAAGCAAACCTACATTTAGATCAACCACATAAATTCCTTCTGCAAAAGGAATAACCGCAAAAGTCATTAAAACAGTTGCAACAACTATTGCAGGAGCAATTACAAAAATAGTTTTATCTGCAAAAGGCGGAATCCAATCTTCTTTAAAGAAAATTTTAATCATATCAGCTAAAGATTGCAGCAAGCCAAAAGGGCCAACTCTATTTGGGCCGACTCGATCCTGCCACAAAGCCAGCATTCTCCTTTCAAGCCAAATTAATCCGGCAGCTATTGACATCATTACCAACAAGACGCCAATTATAATTAATATTACTTCTAATGTTACGCTCATTTAGCTTCTCCAACTTTACACCATAAAGGCAAATCATAAAAAGTAATTCCAGGCAAACCTACAGGATATCCTGCAATTCCTTCAGGAATATTTTTATTTGATTTTACGGGAAGTTTTATCTTTTCATTATCAAGCTCTAATTTTATATCATCTCCTTCTTTTAAATTTTCTTTTTTTAGAAATTCTTCGTTAAGAAGAATATACGGCTTTGGAATTCTTTCCTGAATTGCAGGGGACATATTACTTAATTCATCGGAACCGAAAATGTGATAAACAGGCAATAAGAATAATTCTCCATCTTTTCCCTTAAAGTAATTTGATGAAGGATCAAAAAAATTAAAATCGTTATTACCCGGTTCAATTAGTCTTTTCCCCGGATCACCGCCATGAAGAGGACCGCCAACTTCAATTTGATATTTATTAATAGATTGAACAGAATTCCAACCCGGCGACCAAAAAAAAGGAATAATGGATGAAGGCGGTTCACCTCTGTAACCTTCCATTGTAAACGTTAATGCTGAATCAGGATCATCAGGCGGCTTTGGTTCGCTAACATTTAAATTTGCATTCATTGCAGTTCGTCCGCTGAATCTATGCGGCTCGCGGGGGATCTTTTGTCCTGCAATTCTAAAACCCGGTGGAGGAGTGATTTTATCTATTTCTTTAAATATTGGTATAGTTTCAGAAATAAATTTTGTAAAATCATAAAATGAATTCAAATCCCGGAATTCTTCTTTGCCGGAAACATTGACGATCTCATTTAGCCAGCGCCAGCTTTCCTTTACATCGGAAGCTCTTGGAATAAATACCTTGTAATAACGCTGTGCTCTTCCTTCATTATTTACAATTGTTCCATTTGACTCTGCAAAAGTGCCAACGGGAATTACAATATCAGCAATTTTAGTTGTCGGGTTTTCAAAGGAATCCAGAACAATTATGTTTTTGAAATTTTGAATAAAATCGTCTATTGTTTTTTTATTTTCTCTTGAATAAAGATCATTCTTCAAAATAAATAAAGTATCTTGTTGGTCACCTTTTGCAGAATTAATTGCATCATTTAAATTTTTATTCTCCAGCATAGATACTCCCATGCTGTTCGACTCTTTAACAATAAAAGATAAACCAGCTTTTTTTCCGGCTTTGCATAAAGCCCATGCAACGTTTGCACCGGCCTCCATAACTTCCTTATTTTTAGAACTTGTTCCCGATATAATTACCGGGTTATCCGCATTCAATAAAATTTCAGCAATGTTTTTTGTACTGTTTTTTAATTCATTTGAAATATCATTTGCAGTTCCAGCTTCTTTATTAATAATATTAGCAATAGAAAACCCAAACCGGGCAATATCCGGTGGTGCTGCGTAATAAGTTTCAGTTGCAATCTCATCTAATTTAGATGGATAATAACCTGCAACAAAAAGAGGACCTCTTTCTTCCTGGGAAGCTTCTTTTACAGCAGCATCCTGCCAGGCTGGAATATTTAACTTTTGAGCTATTTTATTTCTTTTCTGTTTTACAGATTGCCGGACAGCCAAAGCCATCATGGGAGCTGTATTTGTTAAATCTTCTCCCAATATTAACACTGCATCCGATTGTTCAACATCGTGCATTGAAGGTGAATAAGCAGGACCTTTCTTCAGAATATCGATTACTAATGAAACTAATTGGGATTCGCTGCCGGATATCCCGTTATAAAAATTTTTTTCACCTACTAATCTTTGTAAAATAAAGTTTGATTCAACTGAAGCATGGGGGGAACCAATTCCTATTATGTTTTTACTTTCCGAAATTATTTTTCCTGCTTCATTAAGTACTTCGCTGCTTGATGCGGGCAAAGGACCACTGCTTCCTTTTCTGTTCCATAATGGTTTGGTAATTCTATTATTGCTGTTTACATATTCATAACCGAACCTGCCCCGGTCGCAAAGGAAATAGCCGTTAACCTGGCTGTTATACCGGCTTAAAATTCTTCTTAATATACCGTATCTTTCACCGGCAATAATATTACATCCAAGTGAGCAATTGTGGCAAATAGATGGTGCTGTTGTTAAGTCCCATTTACGGGTATAATGTTTCTTTAAAGTTTTGTCCGTAAAAACACCCGTTGGACAGACTTCAATTAAATTGCCGCTGAATTCATTTTCCAATGCGCCATCTTCTGCTCTGCCAAAATAAACATGATTATGAGCAGCAAAGCTATCAAAATCCCGTCCGTCTGCATAATCCCTGTAAAATCTAACGCATCTGTAACATTGAATACACCTGTTCATTTCATGATTAACGAAGGGTCCGAGATATTGATTTCGATAAGTACGTTTATTAAACCTGAATTTCCTGTAATCATGACCTGTCATAACTGTCATATCCTGGAGATGACATTCACCTCCTTCATCACAGACAGGGCAATCGTGGGGATGATTAGTCATTAGCCATTGAATCACGTTTGAACGCATTTCTTTAGCTTCATTATCAATTATAGAAAATCTGGCTCCGTCTTTTACTTGTTCCAGACATGCCATAACAAGCTTACCTTTTTGATCCTTATTGTCTTTAAAAGACTTTACAGCACACTGCCTGCAGGCTCCAACAGAACCCATTGCAGGATGCCAGCAGAAATAAGGCAAATCAAAACCTAAAGAAAGACAGGCGTCCAGGAGATTCATGGAAGAATCTACTTCATAATTTTTTCCGTCAACATTAATCTTAACTTTTTTCACTTCCAAGGACACCTCTGTTCTTTAATGTGTTTCTCGTAATCATCTTTAAAATATTTTAATGAACTTTGCAAGGGTTCCATAGCACCGGGTGCGAGAGCGCAAAAAGTATTACCGGGTCCCAGGTAATGAGTATGAAATGATAAAGTGTCGAGGTCTTCCATTTTACCTTTGCCGTCTTCGATTGATTTTAAAATTTTTTCAACCCAGGGAAGACCATCTCGGCATGGAGTACACCAACCGCAAGATTCCTGTGCAAAAAAGTGCTGCATATTATGAAGCATACCAACCGGGCATGTTTTATCATCAAGAATAATCATTGTTCCGGTTCCAAGCCTGCTGCCAAATTTCTGCAGGGACGAAAAATCCATTTTGGCATCAAGATGCTCTTCTATTAAAAAATCAGTAGAAGCACCACCCGGAAGGGCGCCTTTAAATTTTACTCCATCCTGCATTCCGCCAGCGTGTTCAAAAATTAATTCCCGACCTGTAACTCCTAAAGGAAGTTCCCATGCACCGGGCTTTTTTACTTTTCCGCTTACTCCGTAAAGTTTGGTTCCACCCTCATCGGATAAACTTAATCCTTTAAACCATGCTGCTCCGTTGTTGACAATATGAGGAATGTTACTTAGAGTCTCTACATTATTTACAATAGTAGGTTTTCCAAATAGTCCGCATACTTGCGGAAATGGTGGTTTAACCCTTGGCTGAGCTCTTTTACCTTCAAGTGCATTTAATAAACCTGTTTCTTCTCCACACATGTACCGTCCTACACTGGTATGCAGATGCATATCAAGATTATACCCTGAACCTAAAATATTTTTTCCGAGATAACCTGCTTCGTAAGCTTCTGCAATTGATTTTTCAAGAAGGGAAGCCGACACTTTATAGGCCCAGCGTAAAAAAATGTAAGCAGTAGTTGCCTGTATTGCATAAGCACTCACTATCATTCCCTCAATTAATTGATGCGGATCTCCTTCAAGCAGAAGCCTGTCTTTAAATGTTCCCGGTTCCATTTCGTCTGCATTGCATACAAGATATTTTGGTTTCGGGGCATCATCACCCATGGGAACGAAACCCCATTTCATTCCTGTTCCAAAACCTGCTCCGCCACGCCCTTTTAAATTTGAGTCTTTAACAATTTGTTGAACCTGTTTGGGTCCTAATTCCTTTAAGACTTTTTTTACGGATTGATACCCGCCAGCTTTTTCATAATCCTTTAGATTTAAGGGTCTGCGGTTAAAATCAATATTTTTAGTTAAAGGTTTTTCCATGAAATTCTATTTATACTTTTCTAATATTTCATCAATTTTTTCAACTGATAAATCCCTGTGCAGGTCATTATCTATCATCAAAGCAGGTGCATGATCACATGTTCCTAAGCAAGGTATCGGTAAAAGAGTAAATTTATCATCCGGAGTAGTTTCACCGTATTTAATTCCAAGTTTATTTTGAATGTGATCCAGTATTTTTTCAAAGCCCATTACCCAGCAGCTAACACTATCGCAAATTAAGATTACATGTCTCCCCACAGGTTTTCTAAAAACCAGGTTATAAAAGGTTGCAACGCTATCTAATTCATCCGTAGTCATATCAAGAACTCCGGCAATATCCTTTAAATTTTCATCCGAAATCCACCTTCTTTTTCTTTGAACTACTTTTAATGCTTCTATGCATGCGGCTCTTTTCTGCGGATATTGTTTTACGTGTTCATCTATTTCTTTTAATTCTTCTTCTGTCAGCATAAATTAATAATTAGTATTTTGTCATTATTAATTAGTTTAAATGCTTTGCCTTGCAGGCGTAGTCTGAAGGACGAAACGTGATCATTTATTGTCATTCGGTAGTCATTCATTGTCATTATTTTTCATTCAATAATAAAAACTTCTTCTTGAACTTACACTTGAACTCATCTATCTATGTCTGCTAATACAAAATCAATACTTCCTAAAATTGATAATAAATCTGCCACTGTATAGCCTTTACTTATATATGGAACCATTTGAATATGCGGAAACGATGGTGTTCTTATCCTCGTGCGGTACGAAGAAGTATTTCCATCACTAATAAGATAATAACCATTGTTTCCTTTAGTTGCTTCAATGCCATGAAAAGCTTCACCCGCAGGAATTACAGGACCCCAACTGACATTCAAAAAATGTGTTATTAAGGTTTCAATATCATGCATAGTCCTCTCTTTAATAGGAGGGGTTGCTCTTGGATTATCAGATTTATAGGGTCCTTCAGGCATATTTTTTAAACATTGTTCAATTATTCTTAAAGACTGCCTCATCTCCTCTACTCTAACAAGTGAACGATCAAAACAATCACCATTTTGTGCTGTAGGGATATCAAATTCAAATTGATCGTAACCTGAATAAGGGCGTTTTTTCCTAAAGTCCCATTCGTACCCGGTAGCTCTTAAACCTGGGCCTGTAATTCCCCACTCAATTGCTTCATCACGAGTATAAGCACCAATACCAACTGTACGAGCTTTAAATATTCTGTTTTTTAAAACTAATTTTTCATATTCTTTTAGTTTTGATGGGAAATAATCAACAAACTCTTTTACAATTTTTTCCCATCCTTTAGGAAGATCCTGAACAACTCCGCCGATACGAAACCAATTCGGATGCATCCTGTCACCGCAAACTGCAGCCACAATATCAAAAACTCTTTCACGATCTGAGAACATATAAAATACCGGGGAAAGCATTCCAACATCCTGGGCGAAAGTGCCGTACCATACAAGATGACTGGCAATTCGAAAAAATTCGCTCATCATAACTCTTATAACATTTGCTCTTTCAGGTATTTTAATATCCGCCAATTTCTCAACTGTCAGTACGTAAGCGAGGTTATTAACTACACCACCTAAATAGTCTATTCTATCAGTATAAGGTATGAAAGTGTGCCATGATTGCCTTTCGGCCATTTTTTCTGCACCACGATGATGATAACCAATATCCGGTACAATATCCAAAATTTCTTCACCATCAAGCTGTAAGACAAGTCGTAAAACACCATGTGTGCCCGGATGCTGAGGACCTAAATTAAGAAACATGAATTCAGAATTTTCCGATTGGCGCGTTAATCCCCATTGTTCCGGGTGAAATTGTAATGCTTTTTGTTCTGCTTCCTGCTTATCTTCAGGTAATTGAAAAGGTCCCATTTCTGTGGCTCTTGCCGGATGTTCTTTACGAAGGGGGTGTCCTTCCCATGTAAACGGCATTAAAATTCTTTTTAAATACGGATGGCCTTCAAAATTAATTCCGAACATATCAAATGTTTCGCGTTCATACCAATCTGCATTTTGCCACACCTTCGTAATGCTGGGAATATTTAATGAACTCTCTTTTAAAGATACTTTCAATCTAATGTCATCATTTCGATCGAAAGATAAAAGATGATAAACAACTGTAAAATCACTATCGGGCTGGTTATCTTTTTTTGCACGGGTCCGTTCATCAATTGCTGTCAGATCATACAGCATTTTGTATGGTTTATCAATCTCATTTTTTAAATAATATAAAACATCAACTACTTTATTTGATGAAACCCAGAGGGTCGGGAAATCATCATGGGTTTGTTGTTCTATAAATTGATCTTCACCAAATTTTGATTTTAAATCTTCAGTTATTGTAGAATTATTATTCATGATATTTGAACAGGTTCAAATTCTGAAGTTCTTAAAAAATTTTTGACTTTTATACTCATATTTCATCCGGAGATTTAATTTCAGTCATTTTCATCCGTTCTTCTCTCTTCAATTCTTTCATAGAAATCTTTTCGGCTTTTGTTACTCCCTGTGGACCGACGACCCAGCTTAAAGGTCTTTTTTCCTTACCTACTGTGTCTCTTAACAAAACTAATCCTTCCATAAATGCATCGGGTCTCGGCGGACATCCGGGAACATACATATCGACCGGCATAAATTTATCCACTCCCTGAACGACGCTATAAATATCATACATACCCCCTGAATTTGCACATGATCCCATAGAAATTACCCATCTCGGTTCCATCATCTGTTCATATAATCTTTTAATAATTGGTGCCATTTTAATAAACACAGTGCCTGCAATAATCATTACATCGGCTTCACGCGGAGTTCCACGGATCACTTCAGCACCAAAGCGGGAGATATCATACCTGCTGGTAATACTTGTTGCCATTTCGACATAACAGCATGATAATCCGAAATTAAACGGCCACATTGAATTTTTTCTTCCCCAGGCTAGAAGATCCTGCAGACGACTTAATATAACACTTTGTTTTATTGTTTCTTCAAAAGAACTGTTTCCGCTTAACGGAATAGAAGGATCTATTGTTTTAGTTAACCACCATTTCATTTTATAATCTGAGTTTTATTATTCTTCATTGCCTTCAATATTTTTTTACCGCTTGGACCAAAATCCAAAGCACCGATTTTCCATTCATAAACTAATACTGCAACCAGAATGAAAATGAATACCAATACGCCCCAATATCCTGTCCATCCTAAGTCTTTAAAAGAAATTGCCCAAGCAACAATGAACACAGCTTCAAGATCGAATATCACAAAAAACATTGCGACAATATAAAAGTGAACCGGGAAACGAATTCTTGCATCACCGGTTGTTTTTATACCCGACTCAAATGGCTCATCTGTTTCTGCTTCTTTATGTCTTTGTCCCAAGATGTAAGAGAGTCCTACCATTATACCCACTAAAAGTACAACAGCACCGGCATATAAAAGAAGCGGCCAAAGTAATGAAGAATGTTCGGTTGAAGGCTGCAAAAATTTTCCTAAATAAGTTAAATTATTTAAATTCGTTTGTTAGTAATGATTTATAAAATAAAAATATAAAATGATGATCCAAGCTCATGTGACCTATGATATTATTCATAAGTTAAAAGGTAAAAGTAAAAAGTTAAAATTATATCGATATATGTTTATACTTATTTTTTTAAAAATCTTTAAATAGTTATGATTAATTTTCTTCCGTTGGGCGGGGCACAGGAAATTGGTGCTAATTGTTATTATTTAAATTTAAATGGGACCGGAATAATATTAGATTGCGGAATTCACCCCCAAAAAACCGGATTGGAATCCCTGCCGAATTTCAATTTAGTAAATAGCCTGCCTTTGGATTATGTTTTAATTTCACATGCTCATCAGGATCACTTAAGTGCACTTCCATTTCTTATCAAAAGATTTCCTTATTTAAAAATTATTACTACTCCGCAAACAAGGGCTTTAGCGGAATTGACATTACATAATTCTGTCTCAATTCTTAAAGAGCAAGTTGAGGATGATAGTTTTGAAATTTATACACATGATGAAATCGATTTATTAATTAAAATGTTTGATTATAAATCTTATAAAGAAGTGTTTGAAATTACGGGTTATAAAAACAGGGAAATAATCAAAATTAAATTTTATGACGCCGGTCATATTTTAGGTTCAGCTGGAATTTTAATTGAAAGTAAAAAGAATATTTTTTATACAGGTGATATTAACTTAACAGAGCAACCTTTAATAAAGGGTGCGGATCTTCCTGATACGAAAATCGATATTTTAATTTTAGAAACTACTTATGGAGCAACAGATTCTTCAACTTTATCATCTTGGGATAAAGAAGCTGAACGTTTTGCTTCTTCAATAAATAAAATTTTAAATAAAGGAGGTTCTGTATTAATCCCGGTTTTTTCTTTAGGCAAAACCCAAGAAATGTTAAAAACAATCTGGGATTTAATCCTTAAAGGAAAGCTGGTGAATGCAGATATTTATACGGGAGGTCTTGGCACAAAAATAAATAGAGCTTATGACTACAACAGGTATGTTGTGAATATGAATGATCCAGAATTTGAATTAAGTTCAATACCCCAGAAAAATTTATATGAAGTTGAAGATCCGAATTATTTCTTTAAATCACCTTGCATTGTTCTTGCTTCAAGTGGTATGATGATCGAAGGGACAGCTTCATATAGATTAGCAAAAAGATGGATAAAGCAGCAGAATTCTGCTATCTATACTGTCGGTTACATGGACAAATCAACTCCGGGTTTCAAATTTGCTAATGCAGTAAAAGGGGAAAGAATAAAACTATCTGAATTTGAAAAGGAAGAAGAAATAAAATGTACAATCGAAAAATTTCGGTTTACTGCACATTCAAAAAGGGAAGATTTAATTGAAATAGTGAAAAGACTAAAACCGGAAAAAGTAATTTTAGTGCATGGCGACGCTGATGCAATTAATTGGATTGGTGCAAGTATTTTAAAGGAATTTAAATCAATTAAAGTCTATAAAGCTGAAACAGGAAAAGAAATAATATTATAAACCTGATTCACTATGTTATTTCGGAATGCGGATTTCGAATTAATCCACAATCCGCAATCCGAAATTTATTTTAGAAGCATTAGTTTCTTTACTGCAGTATAACTATCAGTCTGTAACTTGTAAAAATAAATTCCGCTGGCTAAGCCTGATGCATCAAATACAGCATTATATTTCCCTTTATTCATGAATTCATTCACCAGTGTCCTTACTTCATTCCCCAAAATGTCATAAACTTTTAATGATACAAAACCGTCTTTTGCAACCTGGAATTTAATAGTTGTAGAAGGATTAAAAGGATTAGGATAATTTTGTGATAATGAATATGTAGTTGGAGTTAATTCTATATCCTGTTTAACAATACCGGTTACAAAACTAACATAAGCACGAACCAAATAAATAAAAATGTAACCTGGTTTTCCGCTGACACTGTATATGACCCAATCGGGAGGATTATCTTGACTATTATAAGAATAACTATGATATGCTTCAGATGTTTGATAATATGTAACCAATACTACGTTTGATGTTGGATATTCAGCAACCATAGGAAATTCAACAACAAATGGATTGCTAGCATCAATATTTTGTGAAGTCAAATCAACATTAACCCAATTTGGGTAAGGCTTTTCATATGGATAATCACCTGTTTGGTCTATTACAGCAGGTTTTGTCTTAAGAGTTGGTGTGGCAGTGAATGAACATAATTTGTGTCCTCCTAATTGACTAGAAATATTTGGAAAAGTAAAAATATTTCCAGTCATTGGGGTAATGTCGCGGAGAGCTACTTTAATTGAATCCAGCTTTGCACCGATTAAACCATCAAATTGCACAGCGATACTGTCACCCTGAGAAAGTGGCAAATAACCAACTGGTTCGGTATTATCCCATTTTAGTTCTGATACAGCATTTATAGCAGTACCAGACGCCTGGTATTGATAAGGCTGGGAGGTGGTTTGGTTGGTATCAATTGCAGCAAAGCGAATAGTGCTGTAAACAGACGGGTAGTCAGGTTCTGTAAATGGTGTATTTAACGGGACATTAACAACTCTTGAAGAACCGGAACCAATCTCCAAAGCTTTAACAATAATATTGCTCCCTGTTGAGGTAAATGTAATATTAAGGTCTGAAGAACTAATAAAAGTAAAATACTCTGCCCCCAGCCTCTGGACTGTGCTTGAAGTTAAGTTTAAATTGGGATTATAATATGTAATACCTATAGTTACAGGGATGGACTGGTAAGAATAACCATAAGTAGAATCAACATTAATATTATTCAAACCGTTTGCAATTTCCCAGTTCAAAAAAACTTGACCAAGAGAAGTGGAATAATTCTGGGATAAAATTTTACTTAATGCAGGAAC
>Ga0315554_1001293_pt1 | contig 14712 bp, 13 predicted proteins | sample SalMarSW160370MG_FD_202114 | JGI IMG/M metagenome (GOLD analysis project Ga0315554, IMG submission 202114) | Salt marsh sediment microbial communities from the Plum Island Ecosystem LTER, Massachusetts, United States - Salt Marsh Sediment SW1603-70 ... | reverse complement strand
TTCTCTTCTTTTCTCTTCGCGCCTTGGTGCCTTTGTGGCAAATAACCGGTTTCCGTCCGCGCTTCTAGCGGGCTTCCAGAGCAGAAGTTCATTGAGCGGTGAGGATGACCTATTCTTCATAGACGGGTCTCGAGCCGTACTTTGCCGCGGCCCAGAGGGTGAGAATGGACGTTATTCCCGCAATGGTGCGCTTCTCGTCTTCGTCGTGTATGACGAGACCATACGTGTCCGCAACAAGATGCAGGTTTTGCAGGATCTTGAAAGCGCTGCGCCGGTCGATCGATCCGTGCCAGTAGTCGACCTGACTGAGAATCATTCGTTCGTGCCGGCGGAGAAATTCGCCAAGAGAAAAGACCTTGCGGCTCAAGGACGTGCGGGGCTTCGCGATCGCCATCAGATCTGCCAGGTACTGGTCCCAGAACCGGGCCAAGCCCCTGTTTTCGGTTCTCCGGAGGTAGCGCGCCCGCGCCACGGAGAATTTCGCTTTGGTTTGAACACGCGCCCTCGGTATGACCGGATGGAGATCGTAGATGTTCTCCCAGTGTTGCTTGTCGTATTCGTCCTGTTCGTGATAGACCCAACGGCTTTTTAGTTCTCCCCACGTCACGATGGTGAGCACTGCGTCGTCGCGACTATCAAGAAGGATGAATTTTCCCCCCTCCGACTTCACCACGGTAACCCAATGGTTCCACTCGTAGATGCAGAGAAGAGACGGGATTCCCCGTTTCAGGTACTTCATCAGTTCTCTGCGCGCAGCCTCCGGGTTGTGCCGGCGGATCATCGGCATATCGCAGGCGAAATATCGCGCTGCACGTTTGAGCTGCTCTTCGTCGGTGCCGTACGCTGACCTGCTCGCTGCGATACGCGTGATGGTTTTCTCTTCGGCGAAGATGCCAAGCGTGATGAGCGCGTGTTTCAGCGCAAACGGACCGCACTGCCAGAGGTTCGGTTGGGGAGCGATACCCATCGATTCGACTTAATTTCGAAGATTGCACACAAAGCTACCGAAACTCATAGCAAATTGCAATGATGCTAATTCTTGCGATGAGGCCAGAAATTGCGCATATTTTCACCAGGAGGAGTTATATGCCCAACACAGGCAAGGCCAAGATCGGTAGAGTTCTCATCCTCTACAACTTTGTTGGGGAGGACGAATATGAGAAAATGAAGAATGTCGATCCTGCGTCTCTGGGGTTCACACCCGAATACCCTCTTCGCGTGTCCACGGTCAAGGAAGACTTCAACGCCATTGTGAAAGCGCTGCGAAAAGAAGGATTTTCAGCGCGCGCCGTGAACTGTGAGGAACGGCTCGATACGCTTGAAAGACTGCTGCAGCGGAATCCCCCCGATGCCGTCTTCAACCTTGTCGAGTTCTTTCACGACAGTCCCCGATTGGAGGCGATCGTCGCGGGCCTCTATGAGCTCTATCAGATCCCCTATACGGGTGCTCCCCCCTTCGCACTGGCCCTCTGCCAGCGCAAAGGGTTGACGAAGCAGGTCCTTCTCGCGAATGGCGTCCCCACGCCGAAATTCCGGCTTCTGCGACAGCCGAGAATACCGAAGCGTCACGGTCTCCGTTACCCCGTGATCGTCAAGCCGGGTCGGGAGGATGCCAGTGCCGGCGTGGAGAAGGACTCCGTGGTGCGAGACTATGCAAGCCTTTCCGATCGGATCAAGAAGCTCTTCGCTGAATTCGCCCCGCCCATCATCGTCGAAGAATTCATTGAGGGCCGGGAACTCCACGTATCCGTTCTCGGGAATGATCCCCCGGTCGTCCTCCCGATCATAGAGTTTGATTTCTCCGAATATCCCTCCGATCATCCGAACATCATCAGCTATGACGCGAAGTGGAACCCGCTGGTTGAGACCTATCACCGGTTGCATTCGGTTTGCCCGGCGAAGCTGCCCAAAAGAGTACGGAAGAGAGTTGAAGAGATCGCCCTTCGGGCCTATCAAGTAACGGGATGCCGGGATTATGCACGTCTGGACCTTCGACTCAGTGAGCGGAACCATGTCTACGTGCTCGAGGTCAATCCAAATCCGGACCTGACAGAAGGCGTCTCCTTTATGGAATCCGCGGAAAAGGTAGGAATGTCCTTCTCCCAGACCCTTCGCAAGATTGTTGAATACGCGCTTGCCCGGAAGCAAAAGTAGCTTCGCACGAAAAAAGTCCGACATCTTTCCGGATTGATGTTTGTAGATGTCGGACTTTTGCAACCCTTGCCGGCAAAGTGGTCTTGGATTCTTTTCTCGAGAGAACGCGTGGATTCGCTGTAGAGGTTGGTAGACTGGAGGCGAAGGATGTAGAACCAGGCTGGCAATCAACGCTCCCTGCGTTGCGGTCCCTCGACTCCGCCTCGGCTCGGTCGCATTCGGCACCCTCGCTCAGGACTCGCTCGGCGTCGCTCGGGACGGTTCGACTCACCGCCAGAATGGATCCGAGGGAGCAGTGAGCGAATCCCACCAGCAATGGTGGGGTGAGTCGAAATGCTCCGCGAGTCCGCCAGAGGCGGACAACCCCCGCACAAAAACAATCCCGCTCCAGACGTTCGTCTAGAGCGGGATTTTGCTCCGCGAGTAGGACTCGAACCTACAACCCTGCGGTTAACAGCCGCATGCTCTACCATTGAGCTATCGCGGAATAGTATAGGCAAAGAACGACGCGACAGCCGCATGTTGAGGGCCGACACCGAAGGTGGCGGACCGAAATCCCGTCGTTGTTTGACGGGACTCTACCATTGAGCTATCGCGGAATAGTATAAGCAAAGAACGACGCGACAGCCGCATGTTGAGGGCCAACACCGAAGGTGGCGGACCGAAATCCCGTCGTTGTCTGACGGGACTCTACCATTGAGCTATCGCGGAATGGCATGTGAAAGAAGAACCCGGAGGGACACATCCGGGCCTCGAAAATATATCTCAATTTGCATCGAAAGTCAAACGGATTTTCCCGGAGAGCTCGTCCTCTGCTCTCGATGCGAAGGTCCTTCGCGTTTCGTTGACATTCCTACCATTTCAACCTATATTGGCAGAAATTGTCTAACGATTCCAGCAGAAAGATCGAAGGGGCACGTGATGATGAAGGGTCCAATGCCGAATATGCAAGGCATGATGAAGCAGCTGCAGAAGATGCAGGAACGAATGGCGCAGGTTCAAGCCGAGCTTGAACAGAAGACCGTGACGGCCGAGTCGGGTGGAGGCATGGTCAAGGTCACGGCCAACGGGAAGCAGCAGATCATCAAAATCGAGATCGAAAAGGAAGTGGTGAACCCTGAGGAGAAGGAGATTCTCGAAGATCTCGTCGTCGCGGCCGTGAACAAAGCGCTCGAAGAGGCAAGTGCGATGGCGCAGCAGGAAATGCAGAAGGTCACCCAGGGTATGATTCCGAACATCCCGGGCCTGAACTTCCCCGGTTTGTAAGACAGATGAACCAGAGATCCCGCACAAGAGTATGATCTTCACCGCTGAATCGGTCGAGCAGCTCGCCGAACAGTTCGCTCAACTTCCCGGCATTGGCCGGAAAACGGCACACCGCCTCGCATTGTATATCGTGAAGATGGGCAAAGACGATGTGGAGACGCTCGCCCGGGCCCTGGTGGCCGTCAAAGAGAAGGTGCGCTACTGCTCGATTTGCTCGAACATCACGGAGAGCGATCCGTGCTTGATCTGCTCCAACACGAAACGGGACCGGTCGCTCATCTGCGTCGTGGAGGAGCCGACGGATGTTCTGGCGCTCGAAAAAACGAATGAATTCAGGGGTCTTTACCACGTCTTGGGGGGGGCTCTGTCGCCCCTCGATGGCATAGGTCCGGAGGATCTCAGAATCAAGGAGCTGTTGCAGCGTCTCTCGCCCTCCAGCGTGGAGGAGATCATTCTCGCCCTCAATCCGAATGTGGAAGGAGAGGCGACGACCTTGTATCTCTCTAAACTTCTGAAACCCCTCGGCATGAAAGTCACGCGCATCGCGCGAGGCCTGCCGGTCGGAACCGACCTGGAGTACGCTGACGAAGCGACGCTGAGCCGTGCACTCGAAGGCCGGATCGCCGTCTGATCCGCCGGTGAGGAGAGCTCAATCGTTGAAGAAGAACGTGAACCCTCGGATCGTTTTCCTTGCACTTCTCGCTGCGTGCATCCAGTTTTCGTGCAACATCTTTGAGACGAGGGATCCTGAGCCGCCATCTCAATCAAGCTCCAACTACGTTCCACCCACCGACCCGTCGATCGTGTTTAGCAATATGGTGAGTGCATTTCGGGATCTGAACTCTCTCAACTATGTCAAATCGTTCGCCGATTCCTCGACGTCGGACCGCAGCTTCAGCTTCGAGCCGACGCCGCAGGCGAAGCTGAAATACGGGGGTGTTTTCCTCACCTGGACACGACAATCTGAGCAGCAGTATTTTGAGAATTTACGATCGAACATACCGAGCGGATCATCGGCGACCTTGACGTTCGATGTTCTGAACGCGCAGAGCCTTCAGTCCGATTCGGCTCAATATGAAGCAACCTACCGACTCAATGTGCAGCACTCGCTTCCCAACGTGCCGACGCTGGCCAGCGGACGGGCTCAATTTTTCTTGATCGCCGATCGCTCCCGGAATTGGGTCATCTGGCGGTGGGTGGATCTGGCAGCGAACCCGAACGATTTCACCTGGAGCGACTTGAAAGGGGAGTTTGGGCAGTGACGGTGAAGAGTTGCGAGTTGAAAGTTTCGAGTTCCGAGTTTCAAGATTTAAGTTTGAAGGTGTGCACTGAGGGCTGAATGCTGAAGGCTGACCGCTCATTGACATACATCGCGAAGATACTGCCCGTTGTCCTTCTGCTCGGCGCATGCAATCCCTTCGCTCCGGGGCTGGACGAAAGTCTCGGCACAGGCGACTCGATTCTCGGTGACGCGAAGACGCTCGACGGCGTGTTTCAAAACTTCAAGTACGCCTATACGTTTCGAGACACGACGATCTACGGGCAGCTGCTGAGCTCGGATTTCACGTTCATCTACAGGGACTACGACCGCGGTGTCGACGTGACGTGGGGGAGGGACGAAGACATGCAGACGACGTATGGCCTCTTCCAAAACGTCCAGCGCCTCGACCTCGTGTGGAACAACATCATCTCCCTCTCCACCGATTCGTCCAATACCAAGGCCACGGTGAGCCGCAATTTCAACCTGACGGTGTCGTTCAACCCGAGTGATATCGTACGGATCGACGGGTATGCGACCTGGACACTGATCCGGCCCGATCCCGAGAAATCCTGGCTGATCGTCCGCTGGCGTGATGAATCGAATTTCTAGAACTGGATGCCTTCCCCTTCTGGCAACGAGCGAACGGGACGTTCCCTATGATTGTTGCATACCAAGGTGAGCTTGGCGCTTTCAGTGAAGAGGCGGCGCGACTCTTTTTCGGTCGCGCCGTGCCCCTTGCGCCACGGAAGAGTTTCAAGGACGTGTTCCGCTTTGCGGCGACCCACCGAGCTTCGTACGGGATGATCCCCATTGAGAACTCGGTCTATGGAAGTATCCATCAAAACTATGATCTGTTGCTCAAGCACAAGCTCCACATCATCGGAGAGGTGAAGCTCCGCGTCCAGCTTCACCTGATGGCGCTTCCCGGTGTCTCGTTGAGGGACGTCCGTTCCGTCTACTCCCACGCTCAGGCGCTGGGCCAATGTGACGATTTCGTGCGTTCGCTGCGGCGTGTCAACGTCGTTGCCTACTATGACACCGCAGGGGCTGCGAAGATGATTCGCGAGAGAGACCGCCGGGATGCCGCCGCGATTGCGAGTGCCCGTGCCGCCACCACCTACGGCCTGAGGATCGTCCGTCGAAACATCGAGAGCAATCATCGCAACTACACTCGCTTTCTTGCTCTCTCGCGCAAGCCGGCGGACGCGAGACGGGGAAGGAAGACGTCGATCGTCTTTGCCGTGAAAGACGCGCCGGGTGCTCTCTTCAAGGCCCTGGCGGTCTTCGCCTTGCGGGAGATCAACATGCTGAAGATCGAATCGCGGCCCCTGGTCGGCAGGCCATGGGAATATCTCTTCTATGTCGACGTCGAAGGCTCGGCGGCAGAGAAAAGAATGCAGCAAGCCCTCAGCCATCTCGACGAGTTGACGACGTTCGCTCGCGTGTTGGGCTCGTACCCCTTCGCGGGAACTTCCAAGGACTAGGCCATGCAGATCACGTATCTGTTCAGAGAAGGATTCTCCGGGTTCAGGCGGGCAAAGCTCTCGGTGCTGGCTGCGATTACCACCATCTGCATTTCCCTCCTGCTGCTCGGCTCCTTCACCATTCTCGTCCTCAATGCCAATACCATCATCCGATCGCTGCGCGACAAGGTCGAGATGGAAGCATTCCTCGCCGGCTACCTGACGCCGATCGAAACGTCCATCGTGCGCGATAGTATCGCAACCCTCGAGGGGGTGCGGGAGGTTCGCTACATCTCCAAAGAACAGGCAGCCGCAATCTTCAAGGAGGAGTTCGGCGAGGATATCAAAAGAGTTCTCGACTTCAATCCACTTCCCGCGTCGGTCAAGATCTATCTGAAGGATGGGTACAAGAACGCAAGAGCGGCGGAAAAGATCTATGCCGCGGTGAAGCAGATCAAGGGCGTGGATGATGTCATCTACCGAAAGACCCTCTTAGAGATGCTGGATCGCCGTGCCACGACCTTCCTGTGGCTCGTGTTCGGCATCGGTGTCTTTATCTCCATCTCCTCGATTTTTCTGGTCGCGAACACCATCCGTCTCGCCATTTATGCAAAACGGAAGATCGTTCAAACCATGAAGCTGATCGGTGCCACCAAAGCATTCATACGGGGGCCCTTTATTCTGGAGGGATTGATCCAGGGCTTCGTTGGCGGCTGCGTCGCCGCGGGCATTCTGTTTCTCGTTTTTGAATATCTCGCGCGATGGATTTCCTCAGAGCTCGCCGAATTCGCTCGTGTGCAACCGTTGTATTACGTCGTCGTCATCGCGGTCGGCTGTGTCCTCGGGTTTCTCGGAAGTGCGATCTCCATCAGAAGGTTCATTGGGGAAACGGTGGTGCATAACTAGTGCCACTTCTCAAAAGAAATCTTGCGTTTTCTGTCTGAACCTTCACGAAGAAAGCAGTGGTGCTCGTTTCCATTTGCAGTCGCATTATCGAAAAACACAGAGTCACTTTATGGAAACGGCACGAGAATCTGAAATTGCATTTTGTCGAATTCTTTTCTAAAATCCTGCGGCGGAAAACGCGGTACGCTTGGTACCGGTTATGTCCCCTCGATGCCCCCATCAGTCCCGTTGAGTTGCGCGGCGAAAGCCTCCTGTGCGCGGGGAACAAAACTCAATTCAAGGTTGATCTAACCATACTGTCGCCATGAACAAATTTATCCTTTTCTATCGATCCTCCATCGGCAAGAAGATCATCATGAGCCTGAGCGGGCTCTTTCTCTGCACGTTTCTGATCGTGCACGTCAGCGCGAACCTTTTCTTGTTCAAGCAGGATGGGGGTGAAGCGTACAACCAGGTCGCACACTTTATGTCGACCAACTTTGTCATCAGAACGATCGAGATCGTCCTGTTCGTCGGGATTCTGGCGCATATGATCAGCGGCGTTTGGGTCTGGATGATGAACAGGCTCTCACGGCCGGTGGGGTACGACATGTATCGCCTGAAGGACAACACGAAATTCTCATCGAGGACGCCGATGCTGAGCACCAGCGCTGGGCTCGTCGGCTTCTTCCTGGTGTCGCACCTGACCACGTTCTGGATTCCGACTCGATTCGGGACTGAGACCATGACCCCCTACCAGATGGTTTCTACGGCGTTTTCCGATCCCATCCTCAGCATCTTCTACATCGTTTCCCTCGCGTTCCTCGGGTTCCATCTGAAGCATGGCTTCCAATCCGGCTTTCAAACCCTGGGTCTGCGGAATCAGAAGTACAAGGTGTGGATCGATGCTGTCGCAGTGATCTTCTGGCTGCTCATCCCGCTCGGATTTGCAGCGATACCGGCATATTTTCTGTTCTTCAAGTCATAACGAGCTGAAGGATTTTCCCTTCGCCGTTCAGCTTTACTAATTGGAGTCGACGAACAATGAAGCTTAACGCCAAAATTCCTCAGGGTCAGATCGAGAAGAAATGGGATACCGACCGGTTTCAACTCAAGCTGGTGAATCCGTCCAACAAACGGAAATACACGATCATCATCATCGGGACGGGTCTCGCGGGGGCCTCAGCTGCCTCGAGCCTGGGAGAGCTGGGGTACAACGTTCTGACCTTCTCGTACCATGAATCCCCTCGCCGTGCTCACAGCATTGCGGCCCAGGGGGGCATCAACGCGCCGAAAAATTACTCGAATGACGGCGACAGCATTTGGCGACTCTTCTACGACACGGTGAAAGGGGGGGACTACCGCTCGCGCGAGGCGAACGTCTACCGCCTTTCCCAGGTCAGCAACAATATCATCGACCAGTGCGTCGCCCAGGGTGTCCCGTTCGCGCGCGACTACGCCGGCTATCTCGACAATCGATCGTTCGGCGGCGCGCAGGTCTCACGGACGTTCTACGCACGCGGCCAGACGGGCCAGCAGTTGCTGCTCGGCGCCTACTCTGCCCTAGGCCGGCAGCTGAAAGCGGGGAGCGTGAAGTTCTTCCCGCGCCGCGAGATGCTGGATCTGGTTCTCGATGACGGTCAGGCGCGAGGCATCATCTGCCGTAACCTCGCCACGGGGGAGATTGAAGCGTACGAAGGGCACGCAGTCGTCCTGGCCACCGGCGGGTACGGGAACGTGTTCTATCTTTCGACGAATGCGAAAGCCAGCAACGCGACGGCGATCTGGCGCGCCTACAAGAAGGGGGCGGCGTTCGCCAATCCTTGCTTCACGCAGATCCACCCGACCTGCATCCCGCAGAGCGGCGACTATCAGTCGAAACTCACCCTGATGAGCGAGAGCCTCCGGAACGATGGCCGCATCTGGGTCCCCAAAAAGAAAGAGGACACGCGCAAGCCGCAGGAGATCCCGGAGGAGGAGCGTGACTATTACCTCGAGCGCATGTACCCATCCTTTGGGAATCTGGTGCCCCGCGATGTGGCCTCACGGCGTGCGAAGGAGATGTGCGACAACGGGTTCGGTGTCGGTGCAACGGGCCGTGCGGTGTACCTCGACTTTGCCGATTCGATCAAGCGCCTGGGCCGCCACGTCATCGAGGAGCGCTACGGGAACCTGTTCGACATGTACCACGAGATTACGGCGGAAGATCCGTACAAGGGTCCGATGCGCATCTACCCGGCGGTCCACTACACCATGGGTGGGTTGTGGGTGGACTACAACCTGATGAGCACGATCCCCGGCATGTACGTGATCGGCGAAGCGAACTTCTCCGATCACGGCGCGAACCGCCTTGGGGCGAGCGCCCTGATGCAGGGCCTGGCTGACGGGTATTTCATCCTACCGTACACCATCGGGGACTACCTCGCCTCCACGAAGTTCAAAGCCGTGAAAACTGAAGACGCTGCCTTTAAAGAGGCGCAGAGTGCGATCGATGGGATGGTGAAGAAGTTCATGTCGATGAACGGCAAGAAGACAGTCGAGGAGTTCCACCGGGAGCTGGGGAAGATAATGTGGGAGAACGTTGGGATGGGCCGCAACAGGGGGGGGTTGAAGAAGGCGCTTGCCGAGATACCGAAGCTGCGCACCGAGTTCTGGCAGAACGTGAAGCTCGTGGGTGGGGCGCATGAGCTCAACTCAGAGCTGGAGCGGGCCGGTCGGGTTGCCGACTACCTCGAGCTCGGCGAGCTTATGGCGCACGACGCGCTCCACCGGGAGGAGTCATGTGGCGGCCATTTCCGCGAGGAGCACCAGACGGAGGAAGGGGAGGCCAAGCGAAATGACGCGAAGTTCTCCTATGTAGCGGCGTGGGAATTCCGCGGCGTCGGTAAGCCCCCTCTCCTCAACAAGGAACGGCTCGAGTTTGAGTACGTGAAACCTACGCAAAGGAGCTACAAGTAATGAACGTCAGGCTGAAGATTTGGCGTCAAAAGAGCAGAAAAGACGAAGGCCGGTTTGTCGACTATGAAGTGAAGAACGTCTCTCCCGACGCTTCCTTCCTCGAGATGCTCGATATCCTGAATGTCGAGCTCGTGAAGAAAGGGGAGGATCCGGTCGCGTTCGATCATGACTGCCGCGAGGGCATCTGCGGCAGTTGCGGCATCGTGATCAACGGGCGCGCCCACGGATCGGGGCGCGGCACGGCGACCTGCGAGCTGCGGATGCGCCTGTTCCAGGACGGCGACACCATTGTCGCGGAGCCGTGGAGAGCCAAACCCTTCCCTGTTATCAAGGATCTCGTCGTCGATCGCACCGCTTTGGATCGGATTATGCAAGCGGGCGGCTATATTTCCGCGAAAACAGGAGCTATCCCCGAGGCAAATTCAATCCCCGTCCCGAAACCGCTCGCCGAGGAAGCGATGGATGCCGCGGCCTGCATCGGGTGTGGGGCTTGCGTGGCGGCATGTCCGAACTCGTCGGCAATGTTGTTCGTGGCAGCGAAGGTTTCGCATTTTGCGCTTCTTCCCCAGGGCGAGCCTGAGCGGAAAGAGCGGGCGCTCCGTATGGTCGAGCAGATGGACAAAGAGGGATTCGGAAACTGCTCGAACAACTATGCGTGCGAAGCGGAATGTCCGAAGAAGATCTCGGTGGTACACATCGCGCGGCTGAACCGGGAGTTCATCAAAGCCGAGCTCGAGTAGGGGCCGTTCTGTGTTCTCTACGAGAAGGCGACCGTTACCTGGTCGCCTTTTCTTTTTTTCCAACGTGACTCTGAGGTGAGGCTCAATCAAACAAGCTCCGTTGTCTCCTTTGCATGTGGCCGTCCGTCCGATGATGATACCGATCCCTGGTTTTCGCCGATCGTCGATTTGCTTCTTAATCGGCGCTTTGTTAGGTTTCGGCAAGAACCTCATTTCACACACTTTGCTCAGCAGAAAGAAGAGTTCGCATGATGCGCACGATGCTCTTCCTCCTTCGGCTCGGTACATCTCTCGTCCTGGCTCTCGTCGCCTTGATGTCCCTCGGCTGCGAGGAGGAGAATCCCGTCCTTGACGAGAACGCTCTTCAGGAATCGAACCTCGTGCCTCTCGCCATCGGGAGAATCTGGGTGTTCAGTTCCTACGAGCTCGATACGACATCGAGTCAAAAGATCATGAGCTCGGTTCACCGCGAGTCCTCGTACGTTGAAGGAATGACGACCTTCAGCGGGAAATCAGCGTACAGGGTGTTCGACTCGACCTACACACCAACGGGGGCTCTCGATCAGGTCGATACTTCATATCTCGCACTTGAGAATGGCGATCTCGCGCAGTGGGACGGTGAACATGAGGCGTGGCTCTACGTCTTCAAGAAGTCCGCGGGTTTGAACGCGGAGTATGTTGTTGGCGAGTTCCAGGAACTGCACGAGGGAATTCCCGTTAATGTCACGTTCAAAGGGATGAACTATCCGAAAGAAGCGGTCAGCGCTCCGATCGGAACGGTGCAGGCATACAAAGTCAAACTCACGGGGACGGCCACCGTTGGCGGCATACAGGTCAATGTTTTTGAACAATACTTCTACTTCGCCGATGGATATGGGCCTGTTCGCATGTACACGCCCGTCCAGACGGATCCGGGCTCCGGCTCGAAGGTTTTCGGAAGTGAATCGCTGTTGGTGAGCAAGAATTTCTAGTCCGGCTTCCTATCGCCCCAGCGCAAAAAAGGCGACCTGTAGCCAGGTCGCCTTTTCTTTGTCCCTCGATAATTCTCGGTTTGATGCTGCCCGCCGATTACGTCCAGATCCCCGAACCCGTTTGTGCGCCGCTCGAGTCGTACGTCCACCACTCGCCCGAGCCGTTGGCCTGCCAGACTGAATGATAGGTAAGCACGGTCGCAGTGTACTCGTTCAGCTCACCTGAACCGTCGGGATTGTTCACAACGACCGTTTTCCCGACCTCAGTGCCATTTGAGTACGCTGTGAGTGTTCCCGTCAGCACATTGTTGCTGTTCGTTGCCCACTCATACTTTGCCACGAGGCTGGTCGTGTTTACATCGTAGATGTTCCAGCTGCCGTTCTTTCCATCTCCGCTCGTGGTCCCGGTTGCGGCAGTCCAGTTGTTGTACAGTGTACTATCCGACGGGTCCAAGCCGTTCATCACCATTTTCCACTGATAGCTGCCGTCCGATTGGGCTGTACTGGTAAGGACGATGCTGAACGTGCCCACGGAATAGTTCCACGTCCAGGTGTTGCCGTTCCTTGTCGACGGTAGGGCGGCGTACGGAGCAAAGGCAGTTGTGTAGGCGTTCATCGCCGTGACGTACAATTGGACCATCTGTGCGTTGGGGTCGCTCGAGGTCGTGTTCGGACCCTTGAACGTGATAAGCGGAAGCGTGGGTATTTGTGCCGTGGGCTCCGTCGGTGAAGTGTCATTCTTCGAGCACCCGCCGACGAACGCCGCCATCAGGAGCAACAGGGAAATGATCTTCGCATGACGCAATTGCATAAGCTGACTCCTTCTCTAGAGCGTGAGATTGAGGGATGAGTGTTGATTTAGTGAGCAATGGTCGAGACGGAGGGGAGGAGCTCCCCTCTACGCCTAGTTTAACACATAACTTCGTCAAAGAAGTTCCAGATAGCAAATGACCGCCGTCACCCTTCAGGCGAGCCTCTATTCGCTTGATAATCGCTTGAAGATGTGGTAAATTTTTGAAGTATGACCCTTCGCATTCAAGCATTCCTTGTTCTCCTTGTCTTTGCGCTCCCCCTTGCTGCTTCCGCTCAGGATACAAAAGAGAACGCGGATTTCAAGCTTGCTGTCAGCTTGTACAACGACAAGCTGTATGATCTTGCTCTCGAGCAGTTCCGGCAGTTCGTTGCTGCATACCCAAATACGCAGCAGGGGATTGAAGGACGCTTCTACCTGGGCCTCACCCAGATGAAAATGGCGCAGTACGACGATGCCCGCCTCACCTTTCAGAATTTCGCGCTTGCGTTTCCCGATCATCCCAAAGCTCCCGAGGCATGGTGGAATGTTGCTGAAGCGTATGTCGCCACGAACAATGCTCGTGAGGCGGCGGTCGCGTTTGAACGTGTGAAGACCTTTCAACCCAAGAGCAAGATCGCTCCGGCTGCCCTGATGAAAGCGAGCGAGTACTTCGAGCGCGCCAAGGATCTGGAGAATGCCAAACGGGTGCTGCGAGCGCTCATTCAGGAGTACGGTTCCTCCGACGTCGTCCTTCCAGCGCGGCTGAAGCTCGCGCAGATGTATCTGCCGGACAACCAGTTCGAGCTCGCGCGCGCGGAATCGAAGCGCGTCGTCGATGGTTCGAAGGATCCGGCTCTGAAGGCGGAGGCGTCGATCGTCATGGCGAAAGCGCTGGCGGGATTGGGCAAGGATGAGGAGGCTGAAACTGCTCTCCGTGAGGCCGTCAAGAACAATCAATCGACTGCCGGCTATGCCGCTGCTCTTCTCTTTCTCGGATCTCTTCAGCGGGATGCAGGGAGAGTGAGCGATGCTATGCGTTCGTGGCAAGCCGTCGCCAACGACACGGTGCGCGCCGACACCACGGTCCGCCAGGATGCACTGATCGAACTGGGTGATGCTTATCTTGTGAAGGGACAGTACAAACAGGCCCTCCCGCTTTACGAGAAGGCCGCAGCCCTCGAGGAGCTGCGTTGGGGTGAAGCGGCGTACAAGGCCGGCATCTGCTCTGAGCAAACTGGAGCGCTCGCGAACGCGAGTGACGACCTGAAATCAGCCTTGGCCGATACATCTGGCCAGGTCGACCACCCCGCCGTGCTGAGAGCGGCCGCGCGGGTTGCAGCAGAGGGCGAGGACTACCAGAAATCTGTCAATCTCTCCCTTGCGTTCTACGACCGTTATCGAAACGACTCTCACGCTGCGTCGGTACTGCTCGCCGCCGCAAACGTGAGCAGGGATCATTTGCTGGACTATCATCAGGCGATCAACCTGTACGAGACCGTTCTGCGGGAGTATCCATCGAGCGCGTACGCCGACGATGCGCTGTTCGGCTATGCGGAAGCATTGCGCCTCTCCGGCCAGCTGGATCTCGCCCTGCAAACCTATGAAGCGCTGGAAACGAGATACCCTGCCAGCGAATTTGTCGCTTCAGCCCGGGAGGCTGAAGAGGAAGTACGAACCTTTCAACTGAAGGATGAAAAACAGGGATTGGAGAAGCTTGCTCTTCTCATGGGGGATGTCATCGCGGGTGGGTCGAAAGGCGATCTGGCGTACCGGCTGGCAGAGTTCTATTTCTATGACCTGAAGGATTACGATCGGGCGGCGACGCAATTCGAGGCTGCTCTTGAAGTCGGACTCCCCGAGAACAGCCAGATCGGCGCGTGGTATCACGAGGCGAAATCGTACGAGTACCTTGCAAGGCACAGGAACGCCGGGCGCGGGAGCTCGGGGTCCGATGCGGCGATGCGGGCAATTGCCGCCTACGATTCTCTGCTGCGGAAGTTTCCAGCCAACGACTTCGTTAACGACGCCGTGATCGCCCAGCTCAAGTTGAAGCTTCAGCTGGCCGCGACCGTGTCCGATGCCCGTTCGATCGGCATTAACTTCCTCAAGAGCTACCCGACGGTGGCCCGCAGGGACCTTTTCCACTTCGCGCTGGGAGAGGCGTACAGAAGACTGGGAGCGAGCGAGGATGCGGCGATGCTCTACAGCTGGGTGCTCCAGG
>Ga0315554_1001291_pt1 | contig 14720 bp, 14 predicted proteins | sample SalMarSW160370MG_FD_202114 | JGI IMG/M metagenome (GOLD analysis project Ga0315554, IMG submission 202114) | Salt marsh sediment microbial communities from the Plum Island Ecosystem LTER, Massachusetts, United States - Salt Marsh Sediment SW1603-70 ... | reverse complement strand
CCGTGGCACCGACCACGCTGAGCTGCCCGATCCGCCCTCCGCGCGTCGGCGCGAGCAACTGCTTCAGCCAATCGGAAACCCGAAGGCGCGGGCGACGTTCACCGAGCTCGATGACGATCTGCTCTTCCAGGCCGTTCAACCCGGCCGCCGACTCCGCGACCTCTTGTCGAAGCGTGTCCCGCAGGATGTCGTCGATTTCGTTCGGTCTCACGATGGATCACGCTCCTCCTGGATCCGTTGTTTCAACATGGCTTTTCCTCTATGAATCCTCGTCTTCACCGTCCCCTCCGGGATCGACAGGACGTCGGCGATCTCCCGGTAGGAGAGGTCGTTGTAGAATCTCAAGACCAACGGGGCGCGGTACCCGTACGAGAGGCCGCTGAGCGCCTCGCGGACCTCGGCGTGTCGGTCGTCCCTTGCGACGATCGTCGCCGGATCCGCGCCGCCGCAGATCTGGGCCGGAAGCTCCGCGACCGGGTGGTTCCGGCGATAGCGGAGGCGATTCCGACAGAGGTTCGCCGCGATCGTGAACAGCCACGTCGAGAACCGCTTCTCGAGGTCGTAGCGACGCAGATTGACGTACGCGCGGATGAACGCGTCGTGCGTGATGTCCTCTGCATCGGCACGATTCCGCAAGAACCCAAGACAAAGACCGAACACGGCGTCCTTGTAGCGGGAGATGACCTCTCCCCAGGCTTCGGTCTCTCCTTCGAGTGAGGCTCTCAACAGACTCACCTCGTCCTGCCCACGGTACACGTTTCCCGCTGCCTCCTCGGTGATCAATATACACGGTTTTTCGCGCCGGGGTTTCGGGATGACATCGGTCACCTCGGCGGAGGACGAACCGGCCGATTCCGGTTGTCTGGCGTCCGGAAAGGCCGCTCGGGAACAGGGGTAGATTGAGGCGAACGGTTTTCATGGACTCGCATCGAGTGATCGTGAACCGGTCGATGTTAAGGAGGTCGACGAGATGTCCGCGACACGGGACGTTGCTGGACGAGGCAGGGGAAGGCTCGTGGTTGTCCTTCTCTTGATGGCGGTTCTCGGGGCGGGGCTCACAGCGTGCAGGGGTTTTTTCGGACAGGCTCCGATTGCGTTACTGACCGCCGACACTGGAGGGGATGGAGAAGTCCCGGTGACGGTCACGTTCGACATCAGCGCCTCGAACGACCCGGACGGGGTGATCGCCACGTACGAACTCGATTTCGGCGACGGCTCGACCGCCGCGACCGGCACGGACGTGACGGTTCCGATCGAGCACGAATACGAGGAGGAGGGGACATTCACGGCCCTACTGACGGTCACCGACAACGACGGCCGGATCGGGATGGCGAACGCCGTATTGACGATCGGTCCGGTGATGATCACCTTCGCATCCGATCGGGTGGGGGATTACGACATCTATCGAATGGAATCCGACGGGGCGGGTCTGGTCTCCGTTCACGCCACGGCCGACGACGAGCTGTTCCCGGACCTCGTGCAGAAGGTGCGGGACAGGATCGCCTACGCGGCCGAGGACGGCGTGTCGTGGAACATCTGGACGATGACGGTCTCCGGCGGGAGCGCGACGAAGCTGACAACGCAGACGGTGTCGAACCAGATCCAACCGGACTGGTCCGTCGACGCGTCGACGATCGCGTACGCGTCGAACGGATCGGGCGAGTGGGAGATCCATACCATGACCTCGGTCGGGACCGGCCACCAGCAAGTGACTTCGCAGACCCCGTCGTGGGCGATCGCGCCGGTCTTCTCGCCGGTGAACGACGACTTCCTGTTCGTCTCAGATAAGACCGCGACCGGCGGGAGCTCGATCTGGCTGTGGGACGATTCGGCCGGAGCGGCGAGCGAGCTGTACGACGCCGTCGGCCGCGACGGCGATCCGTCCCCGGCGCTGGCGACCGCTCCGGCGACGCCGCTCGACCTCCCGGCCGGGTCGGGGATCTCCCGGCCCACCTGGTCACCGGATGGGACCAAGATCGCGTTCGCCCGGGAGCGCACGGCCGGCGGGATCATCGACATCTACGTGATGAACGCCGACGGGAGTAACGCGGAATCGCTCGAGGACTACGTCGACGGGCTCGGTGTCCTGAACACCGGCATTACGACGAACGACGACGAGTTCGCCCCGTTCTGGCTGGAGGACGACAGCGGGGTCGCGTTCGTCAAGGAGGACGGGAGCGGCGATTTCCAGATCTACAAGGTCGACTTCGCCAGCGGGGCGGTCTCCAAGCTGACCGCGACGGGCAACAACGTCCTGCCGGCGTCGAAGCGCTGACGTCTGCAAACGGGCGACCGAGGGGAGTGAGGCCGAGCCGTCTTACTCCCCGTTTCCCTTTCCGCGGCGGGACGCGCGCAGGGCGAGAAGGCCCGCTGCCATGCAGCCCATCACGACGACAAACGGCGCGTCGCCCCATCGCGTGTAGGCCGACCGCGCCGTCGACAGCCGGACGTCCCTCCTCGTAACCGTCTCCTCCGACGTCTCGGAGAGGATCCTTCCGCGCGGGTCGACGATCCCCGAGATCCCTCCGTTCGCCGCTTGGACGATCGATCGGCGGTTCTCCACCGCCCGGAAGACCGCCGTGGCGAAGTGGGCCCGCAGCTCGGAGCTCCCCGCGAACCAGGCGTCGTTCGTCACCGTCACGAGGAGGGCGGCTCCGGCTTGGGTGAGTCGTCGCGAGGCCGTAGGGAAGGTCGACTCGAAGCAGATCGGCGTGCCGATCCCATCGAGCGGCTCGTAGCCCGTCCCCCGGCTCAGGTCGAGGGGGAGGAGGGCGCGCGCCCACGGGCCGAGCCCGATCGCCTTGAGGAGCCCCCGGCCAGGGATGTACTCCCCGAACGGCACGGGTCGAACCATGTCGTACGTGCCGACCACGCGGCCCTCGGGGTCGACGAGGACGGTGCTGTTGAAGATCTCTCCGTCCCGGTAGACGCCGGTCCCGAAGAGGAGGCACGCGCCTCCGGCGCGGGCAAGGTCGGACAACCGGGAGAACAGGTCGTCGAGGTTCAGGATGTACACCGGAAGGAACGACTCGGGGAAGACGACGAGATCGGGATCTCCTGCGATCGCCTCCGCTCCGAGGGCGAGGAACCGCTCGGTCAGGACGCTCAGGTTCCGCGCGTCGAGCTTCACCTCCTGGTCGACGTTCGACGACACGACGGCGACGCCGAGCGCGGACGCATCCCCGGCCGGTTCTGCGGGCACGAGCCAGAACGCCCCCTGGACGAGGAGGAGTCCGAGGCCGGCGAACACGTATCGGAGCCGCCTCTCACGCCACGCGAGGTACCACGCGACGTTGATCGCGACGGCGAACGCGGTGATCGACCAGGACCCGACGACCGCGGCCGACTGAATCAACCACGGGACGCGATACAGCGCCTGATAGACCATCGAGAACCCGGTTCCCAGCGGCCCGAGCGTTCGGACGTACTCCGCGAGGACGATCAGCGACGGAGCGAGGAGGATCCAGATCCACCGGCCGGCTCGTTGAGTTCGCCACGTCATCAGCCATCCGAGGAGTCCGAACGGAAGGGCCAGATAGGCGGCGAGGAGGACGTAGCCGGGCGCGACGAGCGGGTTGAAGCGGACCAGCGCCAGGACCCAACGGACGTCGATCGCGAAGAACGCCACGCCGAAAAGGAAGCCGTGCACGAAGCCCCGTCCCCTTTCCAGGGCGAGGAGCCACGGAATCAGCGCCACGAAGACGAGCGGCCATGCGCCGAATCCGGGCATCGACAGCGCCAGCAGGCCACCGCCGCCGAGGGCCAGCCAGGTTTCCTTTCGACGGATCCAGTTCATATACTCCACATCATATCGCGCGAGAGGGGGAAGCGATGCACCCCATCCTGGTTCAGATTGGGCCGGTGACGATCCGTTACTACGGCTTGATGTACGTGATCGCGATCGCGGTTGGCTTCGTCCTCTTGGCCAGGGAAACCCGCAGGAAAGGCCTTCCGCTCTCCACCGAGAACCTGCTCGACCTGCTGCTCTGGACCGTCCCGATCGCGATCGTCGGAGCGCGAATCTACTACGTCGCGTTCCACTGGGACTATTACGGATCCCACCCGCTGGACATCCTCAGGATCTGGGAGGGCGGGCTCGCCATTCACGGCGGGGTCCTCGCCGGCGCCGTCGTCGTCTTCTTCTACGCCCGGGCGAAGAAGACGCCGTTCTGGGCGCTGACCGACGCGTTGGTCCCGAGCCTGATCCTCGGCCAGGCGATCGGCCGGATCGGGAACCTGATGAACGGGGACGCGTTCGGTACGCCGACGACGCTTCCTTGGGGGATCCACTTCCCCCCCGACTCGCCGGCGGGAATGGCCTACCCCGGGCAGGCGACCCACCCCTCGATGGTCTACGAGATGATGCTGAATCTCGCGATCTTCGTGTTCCTGTGGTGGTGGGTCCGGAAGCGGAACTTCAAAGACGGTTTCGCCACCGCGATGTACTTCATCCTCTACGCCGTGGCCCGCTCGATCGTCAGCTTCACCCGGGGGGACAGCCTCTGGCTCGGCCCGATCCGAGCTGCCCACGCGATCAGCATCCTGTTCGTCGTCGGGTTCGGCCTGATGATCTGGAGGCGGCGCCTCTACCGGAGGAGGCCTACGGCTTGAATCCCTCTCCCAGGTAGACCCGCCGCGCCACCGGATCGGCGAGGATCTCCTCGGGAGTCCCCGCGGCGATCCGCCGTCCCTTGTCGATCAGATACGCGTGGTCGGTGATCGTCAGCGTGTCTCGGACGTTGTGGTCGGTGACGACGACGCCGATCCCCCGCTCCTTCAGCGAGACGATCTCCCGCTGGAGATCGGCGATCGAGAGCGGATCGATTCCGGAGAAGGGCTCGTCGAGCAGCACATAGCGCGGCGTCGTCGCCAGTGTCCGCGCGATCTCCAGCCGCCGTCGCTCCCCGGAGGAGAGGGTCTTGGCCTTCTGGTCTCGAAGATCCTGCAGGCCGAACTCCGCTAGAAGCTGCTCGCGGAGGCGGGATCGCTCCTTCGCGGACGGAAACCGCTCGAGCGCCAGGTCGAGGTTGTCGACGACGCTCGCCCGGGTGAAGACCGAGGGCTCTTGCGGAAGATATCCGATTCCGAGTCGAGCGCGGCGGAAGAACGGCAGCTCCGAGATGTCCGCGTCGTCGAGGAGGACCCTGCCGGCGTCGGCGGCGATGAAGCCGATCATCATGTGAAACGTCGTCGTCTTCCCGGCTCCGTTCGGGCCGAGGAGGCCGACGACGCGGCCGGGCTCGACCTGCAAGGACAGCCGGTCGACGACGGGGCGTCGCTGATAGACCTTCACCAGGGCTTCGGCGCTAAGTGTCATCGGATCCTCTCAGTTCGTCCAGATCGAGGCGCGCTGCCACCCGGCCGCTGGCCCGCAGGCCTTCCCCGTCCAATCGGACGGCCCCGGCGCTCAGGTGGCCGGACGGCCAATCGCCGACGACGTCGCCCGAGAGGTGGGCGATCTCCGTCTCCGGCTCGACCTCCAGCCGCTCGCACCGGAAGGTCTCGTCGTCTCCGGACTCGGCGGTGACTTCGTCCCAGAAGACGACCACGCCGTCGTGCTCCTCGGCGCGATCCGCCCGGATCGTCCACTCCGTCTCCAGGTCGGCCGACGCCTCAACGCCGCCGGTGAACGAAGCCATCGCGGTCCTCAGATCGTATCCGAATCCCGCGGCCGACACGTGCAGGTCCGCGGCGGAGAGATCGATCCGCCCGGATTCGAGCCGCTCGTCGGCTTCGTTCCAGGCGAGGGCGTCGGTCCTGAGAAGGAGATCGTCGGTCCGCTCGATGCGGACCTCCCCGGACAGACGGCTGACGGCTTCGGTCCGCTCGAGCCGATCCCCGCGAACGCTCAGCGTGGACAGGTCCTCGTCGTAGAAGTCGATCGAGACCCCGCTCAGGGTCTGATCGGAGCCGTCGATCCGACCGTCCTGGGCGTGGATCCTCCACAGCGGGGTCCCGTCGTCGGCGTACCCGTACAGGGTGATCGATTCCGCCATCGTGGCGTCGCTTGCTGGATTCCTCCCGCGCGGGAGGAAGACCAGCGCGACGACGATCCCTACGAGGAGGAGCGCGAGGAGGCCTGTCGTTCGACGCATGATCGTACGAACCCACGGAACAGGGGGTGGGGGGAGAGGAGGCGTGACGAGAACTCCGGGTGGAATTGGACACCGACGAACCAAGGGTGATCGGCGAGCTCGATCACCTCGACGAGTCGATCGTCCAAGGACGTCCCCGCGATCCGCATCCCGGCGGTTTCCAGCCGGCTCCGGTACACCGGATTGAACTCGTAGCGGTGGCGATGACGCTCCGCGATCCGCCGCGCCCCGTAGCAGGAGGCGCTGATCGATTCCTCGCGGAGGTCCGTCTCATAGACCCCGAGGCGCATCGTCCCGCCCTTGAGCGCGACGTCGACCTGCCCCTCGAGGAGGCTGATCACCGGATGCGGCGTCCCCGGATCGAACTCCGAGCTGTTCGCCCCGTCGAGGCCGAGGACGTTCCGCGCGAACTCGATCGTCGCGCACTGCAGGCCAAGACAGAGGCCGAAGTACGGGACTCGGTTTGTCCGGGCGTACTCCACCGCCTCGATCTTCCCTTCGATCCCGCGGTCGCCGAAGCCGCCGGGGATCAGGACGCCGTCGAGGGGCGCGAGTCGCCCCGCCGGCCCTTCTTCCGCGATCGCGCCGGACGGGATCCAGTCGACGTCGACGCCGATGTCCTCAGCCGCGCCGGCGTGGAGAAGGGCCTCTCGGATGCTGATGTAGGAATCCCGTAATTCCACGTACTTCCCGACGATCCCGATTCGGATTCGGCACGCAGGGTTCTCGATGCGGCGTACGCGGGAAACCCACTCCGACAGGTCGAGAGTCCGCTCCGTGTCGAGTCCGAGCCCGGCGGCGACGCAGCGTGTCAGACCGGCCTCGTGCAGTCGCAACGGCGCGCGGTAGATCGTCGCGAGGTCGGGGTTGTCGATCACGTTCTCGGTCGGCACGTCGCAGAAGAGGGCGACCTTCCGCTTGACGGACTCCGGCAACGGCACGTCGGAGCGAGCGACGATCGCATCCGGCTGGATCCCGATCGCTCGAAGCTCCTTCACACTGTGCTGGGTCGGCTTCGTCTTCAGTTCGTCCGACGTCGTCAGCCGCGGGAGGAGGGTGACGTGGACGAACAGGGTGTCCTCCCGCGGGAGCTCGTCCTTCATCTGCCGGAGCGCCTCGAGGAAGGGGAGGCTCTCGATGTCTCCGACCGTCCCGCCGACCTCGATCACCCCGATCTCCGCGCCGTTCTCGTCCAACGGGAGGCGGATCAGGCGCTTGATCTCGTCGGTGATGTGCGGGATGACCTGAACCGTCTGCCCGAGGTACTTCCCGGCCCGTTCCTTGCGGATGACGTTCCAGTAGACCTGGCCGGTCGTCAGGTAGTTGGAGGCGGAGAGCTCCTCGTCGAGGAATCGCTCGTATCGGCCGATGTCAAGATCCGTCTCCCGCCCGTCGTGGGTGACGAAGACCTCGCCGTGCTCGTACGGGTTCATCGTCCCGGCGTCGACGTTGACGTAGGGGTCGATTTTCTGGAGACTCACGCGATATCCTTGGAGCTTGAAGAGGAGGCCGATCGACGCGGTGACGACCCCCTTCCCCAGGCCGGAGAGCACGCCCCCCGTGATGAAGACGAACTTGCGCACGGTTCGAAGCCACCCGCCTTTCGAGCTGCGCTCTGGACAGAATACGGGAACCGCGAAACTCGCGCAAGGCCCCGATCCTTGGGCTATTGAGGCGCCATATCCTTTATGCTATAATCGGCCGCGCCAGATATCCCAGTGGAATTGAGAAAGGATCAGTAAGCCATGTGGCAGACCATCCTCGAGGTTTTGTTCCTGTTCGACTGCCTAACCCTGATGGGAATCGTCCTTCTCCAGATGAGCGAGCATTCTGGATTGGGCGGAGCGTTCGGATCCGGGATGTCGAGCACCGTGTTCGGGCGCGATGAAGTCCGGGATCCCAAGCGGACGCTCACCGTCGTGCTGGCCGCTGTGTTCATGCTGCTCGGCTTCGTACTATCGATCCTGTAGCGTTACGACGAGGAGGGAGGACCGGTGCCGCTAATCGAGGTCAGAGGTCTGAAGACGTACTTCTACACGGAGGACGGGGTCGTCCGCGCCGTGGACGGCGTCGACTACGTGATCGAGCAGGAGAAGACGCTCGGCGTCGTCGGGGAAAGCGGGTGCGGGAAGTCGGTCACGGCCCTGTCGATCATGGGGCTGGTCCAGATTCCGCCGGGGAAGATCGAAGAAGGGGAGATCCTCTTCTACCGCGACGGGAAGGTCATGGACCTGACGAAGTTCGATCCCAAGGGTCGCGAGATGCGATCGATCCGAGGGAACGAGATCGCGATGATCTTCCAGGAGCCGATGACGTCCCTCAATCCCGTCTACACGATCGGCAACCAGATCATGGAAGCGATCATCCTCCACCAGAAGCTCCACAAGCGCGAGGCGAAGCAGAAGGCGATCGACATGCTCCGCGAGGTGGGGATCCCGCTTCCGGAACAGCGGGTTGACGAGTATCCGCATCAACTGTCGGGGGGCATGCGGCAGCGCGCGATGATCGCGATGGCCCTCTCCTGCAACCCGTCCCTCCTCATTGCCGACGAGCCGACGACCGCGCTCGACGTGACGATCCAGGCGCAGGTGCTCGATCTGATGAACGAGCTGCGCCGGGAGTTCCAGGCGTCGATCCAGTTCATCACGCACGACCTCGGCGTGATCGCGGGAATGGCCGACGACGTGGTCGTGATGTATCTCGGACGGATCGTGGAAAGCTCGACGGTCGGTGAGGTGTTTCACAGCTCGAAGCATCCGTACACCCAAGGGCTGCTGAACTCGATCCCGTCGCTGGCATCACGGAAGGATCGGCTGGAGCCGATCAAGGGCGTCGTGCCCGACCCGTTCGAGGTCCCGCCGGGCTGCGAGTTCGAGCCGAGGTGCCCTCACGCGATGGAGATCTGCAAGGCGAGGATGCCGGAGTTGAAGGAAGTGGCGCCGGGCCACGACGCGGCCTGTTGGCTCTACGAGTGACAGCGAGGTGATCGAGTTTGCCTTCCGATAACATCCTTCTAGATGTCAAAGGGCTCGTGAAGTACTTTCCCGTCCGCAAGGGGGTCTTCCGGCGAACCGTGGCGCAGATTAAGGCGGTCGACAAGGTCGACATGTTCATCCCCGAGGGGGAGACGCTCGGCCTGGTCGGCGAAAGCGGCTGCGGCAAGACGACCGCGGGCCGGACCATTCTGCGGCTGATCGAGCCGACGGCCGGGGACATCGTCTTCCGGAGCAAGAAGCTGGCCCCTCCGGGCGAGGAGTCGGTCGAGATCGACGTGGCCAAGGTCTCCCGGAAGGAGCTGAAGGCACTCCGCCGTGAGATGCAGATCATCTTCCAGGATCCGTACTCCTCGCTGAACCCGCGGATGACGGTCGGCGCGATCGTCGGTGAGCCGCTTCTCGTTCACGGGATGGCCAAGGGCGCCGAGCGCGAGGATCGCGTCAAGGCGCTCCTCGCGGCGGTCGGGCTGAAGCCGGATCACATGAAGCGGTATCCGCACGAGTTCTCCGGCGGACAGCGCCAGCGGATCGGCGTCGCCCGCGCGCTGGCACTCGATCCGCAGCTGATCATCTGCGACGAGCCGGTGTCGGCGCTCGACGTGTCGATCCAGGCCCAGGTGATCAACCTGCTCGAGGACTTGCAGGGCGAATTCGGGCTCACATACCTGTTCATCGCACACGACCTCTCCGTCGTGCGGCACATCAGCACCCGCGTCGCGGTGATGTATCTCGGGAAGGTCGCCGAGCTGGCGCAGACCGAGGAGCTGTTCACCGATCCGAAGCATCCGTACACCGAAGCGCTGATGTCGGCCGTTCCGGTTCCGGATCCCGACTGGCACGTCGAGCGGATCCTCCTCGAGGGGGACGTCCCGAGCCCAATTGCCCCGCCGCCCGGCTGCTACTTCCATCCCCGGTGTCACTACGCCAAGGACATCTGCAAGACCGAGGAACCGGAGTATCGGGACCTCGGCGGCCTGCACTTCGTCACGTGCCACTTCGCCGACTCGCTCGATCTCCAGCCGATCCGGAGCGAATGACGCGGCTCCTCCTCGGGACGAAGAACGAGGGGAAGATCGGGGAAGCCGTGGATCTCCTGGCTGACGTCGAAGGCCTCGAGATCCTTACGTTCTCCGAGCGTCCGTTCTCCGACGTCGACGAGACGGGCGAGACGTTCCTCGACAACGCGCTGCTCAAGGCGCGGACGATCTGCCTCGAGACCGGGCTGCCGGTGCTGGCCGAGGACGCAGGGCTCGAGGTCGCGTGCCTCGGTGGTGCGCCCGGGGTCCGTTCGGCACGGTTCTCCGGCACGCCGGTCGACTACGATCGAAACAACGCGCTCCTCCTGGAAAGGGTGAAAGGGGTCGTCGACCGTCGCGCTCGGTTCGTCACGGTGGCGGCGCTGCGGCTCCCCGACGGGCAGACGTTCGCCTGCAGCGGCGTCCTCCGCGGCGTCATCTCCGAGGCGCCGTCGGGAGAGGGGGGGTTCGGCTACGACCCGCTCTTCGTCCCCGAGGGGAGCGCGCGAACGCTGGCCGAGATGCCCCTTGCCGAGAAAAACCGGATCAGCCACCGAAAGAAAGCGCTGTCGAGGATACGTGCGATCCTTCTCGATCTGATCGGCTCCGGTGAGCTCTAGCCGGTCGTCGGCGACCCGAGGGACTCGGCGTAGGCCTCCAGCGCCCGACGCTGCTTGGCCGTGAGCTTGCTCGGGACCTCGACCGTCACCTCGGCGAGATGATCCCCTTTGCCCCCTCCGCGGTGGATGTTGGTGATCCCCTTCCCTCGCAGCCGGAAGACCTCCCCGGTCTGGGTCCCGGCCGGAATGGTGACGGTCTCCTCTCCCCACAGGGTCTCGACGTTGATCTTCGCGCCGAGAGCCGCCTGGGGATAGCTGATCCTTACGCTGGATCGGATGTCCTTCCCTTCGCGCCGGAAGGTCGGGTGTGGGATCAGCTCGATGACGATGAACAGGTCGCCGCTCGGCCCTCCCTCGACGCCTGCGTTCCCCTGCCCGCGGAGGCGGAGTCGCGAGCCGTTGTCCACGCCGGAGGGGACGGTGATCGAGATTTTGCTCTTCTCCTTCACCCGGCCGGCGCCCCGGCACCGATGGCAGGGCTGGTCGATCAGCTCACCGGTCCCGTTGCATTCTGGGCAGCTGCGGACGTTGATGAAACTCCCCAGAAGGCTCTGTTGGCGATACTCGATCTGCCCGCGCCCCTTGCAGGTCGGACAGGTCCGCTTCGAGGTGCCCGGCTCCATGCCGCTTCCGGAGCAGACGTCGCACGCCAAGAGGCGGGGGACGGTGACGGTCATCTTGGTCCCGTGCGCGGCGTCCTCGAGGGTGATGCGAAGCTTGTATTCGATGCTCTCCCCGCGGCGGGAGCGCTGCTGCGTCGCCGTCGGCGGGGCGTCTTGACGGAGAAAGCCGAACATGTCGCCGAACAGGTCCTCGAAGCTGCCGAAGCCGAAGCTTCGGTAGTCTTGGCGGGCGCGGCTGAAATCCATGTCGCCGAAGGTGAACCCTTGTGCCGGCCCGACGTGGCCGTAGCGATCGTACTGAGCGCGCTTCTGCGGGTCGGACAGGATCTCGTAGGCCTCCGCGACCTTTCGGAACTCCTTGCGAGCCCATTCGCGATTCTCGGGGTTCCTGTCGGGATGAAGTTCCTTCGCCTTCTCACGATAGGCCTTCTTGATCTCCGCCTCACTCGCGTCTCGAGCGATCCCGAGGGTCTCGTAGTAGTCCTGCTTGGCCAAGCGCTCTCCTCACATCCGTCGGGTTATGGCTCGTCGTACTCGGCGTCGATATACTCGCCGTCGTCCTCGTCCGAGCCGGCTTCCCCGCCCGGCGCGGCTCCGGCCGCCCCCTCGGCCTGCTTGTACGCCTCCGCAGCGATCTCCTGCGACGCCTTGGCGAGCTCCTCGGTCTCCCTCCGGATCTCCGCGATGGCGGCGTCCCCGTCGAGCTTCTCCCGCAGACGGCGGATCCGATCCTCGATATCGGACCGCTTGGCGGCGTCGACCTTCTCGCCCAGGTCGGAGAGCGCCTTCTCCGCCGAGTAGATCAACTGGTCGGCCCGATTCCGGGCTTCGACGAGCTCGCTCTTCTTCCGGTCCTCCTCGGCGTGCTCCTCGGCTTCCTTGCGCATCCGCTCGATTTCCGCCTCGTCGAGTCGCGTCGAATCCTTGATCGTGATCGACGAGCTCTTCGACGTCGCCTTGTCCTTCGCGGTGACGTGCAGGATTCCGTTTTCGTCGATCTCAAAAGATACGTCGATCTGCGGAATGCCGCGGGGGACCGGGGGAATCCCCGTGAGCTGGAACTTGCCGAGCGACTTGTTGTCCGCCGCCATCTTCCGTTCCCCCTGAAGCACATTGATCTCGACAGCGGGTTGGTTGTCGTCCGCGGTGGTGAACGTCTTCGTCTTCTCCGTCGGGATCGTCGTGTTCCGTTCGATCAGCGGGGTCGCGACACCGCCGAGGGTCTCGATCGACAGGGTCAGCGGCGTGACGTCGAGAAGGAGGATATCCCGCATGTCGCCCGCTGCGACGCCGGCCGAGATCGCTGCGCCGGCGGCGACGACCTCGTCGGGGTTGATCTCGCGGTTGATCTTCCCCGGAATTCGGGTCGAGATCAGCTCTTGAACCTTGGGAATCCGTGTCGACCCTCCGACGAGGACGACCTGGTCGATGGCATCGCTGGCTTTCTTCGCCTCGTGGAGCGCGCTGTCGACGGTCTGAGCGGTTCGCTGGAGGAGATCGTCGATCATCCCTTCGAACTTGGCGCGCGAGAGCTTCTTCTCGAGGTGCTTCGGTCCGCTGGCGTCGGCGGTGATGTAGGGGAGGTTGATCGTCGTCTCCATCCGAGTCGACAGCTCCTTTTTCGCCGCTTCCGCCGCGTCCTTCAGCCGCTGCAGGGCGCTCGGGTCCTTGGAGAGGTCGATCCCCGTGTCCTTCCGGAACTCGTCGGCGAGCCAGTCGATGATCCGCTGATCGAAATCGTCGCCCCCGAGGTGGGTGTCTCCGTCGGTGGCGATCACATTGACGACATCGTCGCCGATCTCGAGGATCGATACGTCGAAGGTGCCGCCACCGAGATCGTAGACGAGGATCGTCTGCTCGTGCTTCTTGTCCAGGCCGTAGGCAAGCGCGGCCGCCGTCGGCTCGTTGATGATCCGCATCACTTCGAGGCCGGCGATTTCGCCGGCCGCCTTCGTCGCACGCCGCTGATCGTCGTCGAAGTACGCAGGCACGGTAATCACGGCCTTTTCGATCTTCCCCCCCAGGTTCGCCTCCGCGTCGCCCTTCAGCTTCTGGAGGATCATCGCCGAGATCTGCTCGGGGGTGTACGTCTCCTCCTTTCCGTCGGTGAAGATGTGTACGCGATGGTCGGTCCCCATCTGGCGCTTGATCGACGCGACGGTGTTCTTCGGGTTGGTGATCGCTTGGCGCTTGGCCAGCCGTCCGACGAGCCGCTCGCCGGTCCCGGTGAACGCGACGACCGACGGCGTGACTCGCTCACCCTCCGCGTTGGTGATCACCTCCGGCGTTCCGCCTACGAGTATGGCGACGCACGAGTTGGTCGTTCCCAAATCGATCCCAATGATCTTCTCCTTCATGCTTGCTCCTCCTGTGCGGCGGGCCCTTGACTCACGGTGACCTTGCTGGCGCGCAGGACCCGCCCGTTTCGTCGATAACCGGCTGAGAATTCCTCGATGATCGTATTCTTCTCTTCCTCGCTCGCTGCGGTCAGTAGCGCTTCGTGCAGCGCAGGGTCGAACGAAGCGCCCACGGACGGAATCCGCTCGACACCGCGGCGCTCGAGAATCTGAGCCACTTGCGCGAAGATCTGCTCGACGCCCGTGACGAAGGTCTCCACGTTCTGATCGGACGCGTAGCTGCGGAACGCGCGCTCCAGATTCTCGTACGGCGTCAAGAAGTCGAGGAGGACCTGGTCGACAACCCGTTCCTCCAACGTCCCGACGTCCCGGGCCGTCCGCTTCTTGTAGTTCTCGAACTCCGCCTGCAATCGCCGGAGCCGGTCGATGCACGACTGGAGCTCGATCCCTTCCTCCTCGACCGGGATCTCGGGCGACGGCGTCGCGGGTTCCTCGGTCCTGTCACGCTTCGTTTCTTCGCTCATCCGTTCATCCTCCCGGAGCTTCGGGCGGCCGAATTCACCAACAGGCCTTCCAAGCGGTTGGCGATGTAGCTCACTGTGGAGAGCGCCCGTCCGTAGTCCATCCACAGAGGTCCGATCACCCCGAGGACCCCCGAGTGAGGCCGGTAGTCGCACGTGACGACGCTGAACTCCTCCAGCCCAGGCAGCGGGAAATTCCCTATGCTGAAGACGATTCCTTCCGTTTCCGCTCGGGCCTCCGACACGGCCTCGATGAATCCCGCCTCGTCGCGCACGGCGCGACTGAAGTCGGAGAAGTCGGCCATCGCCCGGTCGGGGACCGTCTGCTGCAACGCGTCGGCCAGGTTCAGCAGGCCGTCGAAGCGAACCGGGCGCTGCATCCGGCGTTGGAGCAGCCTTTGAAGGACCAGGATCGCCTGACGGACCGTACGCTCATACCAACCTTCCGGCTCGCCGATGTCGGGAAGCGAACGGACCTCCGAGAGGTTGACG
>Ga0315554_1001290_pt1 | contig 14726 bp, 17 predicted proteins | sample SalMarSW160370MG_FD_202114 | JGI IMG/M metagenome (GOLD analysis project Ga0315554, IMG submission 202114) | Salt marsh sediment microbial communities from the Plum Island Ecosystem LTER, Massachusetts, United States - Salt Marsh Sediment SW1603-70 ... | reverse complement strand
TTCGATACCGACGGTAAGACACCCCTGGCCACCATCGCTCAGGGGCAGGACATCACCGAGCTCAAGAAGGTGGAGCAACTGAAAGACGAGTTCATCGGCCTCGTCTCCCACGAGTTGAGGACGCCTCTTACCGTGGTAAACGGCGCTATCAGGACGGCCATGGACGATAGAATCCCTCAAGAAGAAAGGCGCCAGCTCCTTGAGGACGCGGTCTGGGGCTCCGAGTCGCTGACCGCGATACTCAATAACCTATTAGAGCTATCGAGATACCAGGCCGACCGCCTGAAGCTGAATAAGAAGGCGGTCAGCATCAGAGAAATCGCCGGCAAAGCCGTGCTGGCGGCGGCCAGTCAGCACCCGAGACACCCGGTCTCGCTTGCTATCCCCGATAAATTTCCCCGGGTGATTGTCGACCCGGTCAGACTGGAGAGCACCCTCTATAACCTCATAGATAACGCCTGCAAGTTCTCCCCCGAGGGCAGCGAGGTCGAGGTCTTTGCCCGGCAGGAGAAGAAGGCCGTGGTCATCGGCGTCAGCGACCACGGCCCGGGCATACCACCCGAGGAGCAAGAGGGCCTGTTCGAGCCCTTCAGCCGGCTGGGAGGGGCCCAAACCAAGGGGACCGGCCTGGGTCTGGTAGTCTGCAAGCGGCTGGTGGAGGCTCACGGCGGCCGTATCTGGGTGGAATCAAAACCCGGGGAAGGCACTACCTTCCTGTTCACTATCCCCCTGGGAAAGAGTCCCCGAGCCTGAGCCGGGGGGTAGCCAGCCACCCATCGCCCTAGCCCAGCGCTCTTTGAATCCGGGCCACCAGGTCGTTAATGTCAAAGGGCTTTAACATGAAATCGCTGGCCCCGAGCTTAAGGGCTTCCGGGCCGTTTTCCGACCGGGCACTGATGACAATCACCGGCCGGTCGCAGAAGGCGCGCAGCTTCCTTAGCACCTCAAAGCCGTCCATACCGGGCATTATGATATCCAGAACCGTGACATCGGGTTGCTCTGCCCGCGCCAGTTCCAGCGCCTCCCCTCCATCAGTGGTCGCAGACACCTGATAGCCGCTGGCGGTAAGCTTGAGCCGGATAAACCTTACTATCCTCAGGTCGTCATCAACTACCAGTACCCGCTGCTTCATCTCGCCTATCTCACGAACAGACTGCCACCCTTACCCTGAACAGGATTTAGGTGAAAGTTTAACACACCGGGTGTAGATTTGTTGTAAAATCCAACCCCAAAAGATAAAAGATTTATAACATTTATATCACATCCGGAAAGACCGGCCGACAAAACCCCCTGGAATATGTCACGACTATTTTATTTTTTCGCCCTGCATTTTATGACTTTGTCACCATTTATCGACTAATCTCTAAAGAGGCGGGGTAGCACTGATTAACCAAAGCAAAGGAGGTATTAGTTATGACCATGGAAAGATGGCAACCGTCCCGGGGAGTCGCCCCCTGGAGACCGTTCCGGGAGCTGGAAGAGATGGAACGGCGCTTCGAGGACATCTTCGGCCGGCCTTTTGCCCCGGCCGTGTGGCGGCGCTTCCCGGTACGGGAGATGGCCTGGGCCCCGGCGGTGGAGGTGTTCGAGAAGGAAGACAAGTTTGTGGTCAAGGCAGACCTCCCGGGGGTAAAGGAAAAGGACATCGACGTTTCCATAGAGGGCGACATGCTGACCATCAAGGGAGAGAAGCAATCGGAGAGCGAGGTTAAGGAGGAGAGCTACTACTGCTGCGAGCGTTCCTACGGCAGCTTCTACCGCTCCATATCCCTCCCCAGCAAGGTGGATGCCGGGAAGATTGAGGCCGATTACGAAGACGGCGTCCTCGAGGTCACCCTGCCCAAGAAGGCCGAGGCTAAAGCCAAGAAGGTCACCGTCTCGGCTAAGAAAAAGAAGGAAAAGGCAAGTAAATAGCACGTTACGAGCTACCCCGCCCCAACAGAAAAGCTGCGAAGGAGATAGAGATGTACCAAAAAATACTGGTGCCCATGGACGGCTCCAAGCTGGCCGAGTGCGTCCTGGAGCATGTGAAATCAATTGCCACCGGCTGTCAGGTGCCCACCGTGATTCTGCTGCGGGTAATCGAGCCGGTCAGTCTGCCCGGCTATCTCCCCCGTGAGATGGCTGAAGGCGACTACCGCGACGCCAAGGAGACCGCTGAGGTCCAGGCGAAGAACTACCTGAACGAGATGGTAGACAGGCTGAAGGCGGAGGGTATCGCCGCGGAGGCCGATATCGCCGTCGGCCTGCCCGCCGACGAGATACTGGACTACGCCTACGAGAAGCAGGTAGACCTCATCGTGATGAGTACCCACGGTAAGACCGGGGTCTCCCGCTGGTGGTCAGGCAGCGTCGCCGAGAAGGTGGTCAGTCAGTCCCTCACCCCGGTGCTGGTGGTGACCCCGCCGGGCTGTAGAATCACCAACAAATAGATACCGGTCTCTCAAGGGAAGGGGTATATTGCCTCTCTAATCAGGGCGGCTGAGTCAAGAAGAGCCAGCTACCTCCCGGCAAGCTCGGCCCGGCTGGCCTTTGCTTTCTACTCGAACTCCTTAAGAAGCGCCCTTACCCTTACCGGCTTAAGCCTCTGCTTAACCAGGCTCCCCTTCCCAAGGGTGGGCAGTCTGTCCTCGAAGGCAGGGCGTTTTTGCTCGTAGATTAGGCCAATCGGGATGCGCTCTCCCCACTCCCAGGCCTTCTCCAGGGCCTGCTTTTTATCACCGGGGCGGTAGCCCTTCTCCTCATCCAGCCTGTAGACCCGCTCCCGGTACCACTTAAAGGTGTTCTTATGGTTGAAGGTAACGCAGGGCTGCAGGATGTCGATAAGGGAGAAACCCCGGTGCCGAATCCCCTTCTGGATAAGCTCCGAGAGGTAATCGATATCGCCGGCAAAGGCACGGGCCACGAAGCTAGCGCCGGCAACTATCGCCAGCACCACCGGGTTTATCGCCGGGGAGGCGCCTTGGGGAGTGGTCTTGGTGACGAAGCCCTCATCGCTGGTCGGCGAGGCCTGTCCCTTGGTAAGCCCGTATACCTGATTATCGTGCACCAGGTAGGTGATATCGTGGTTACGGCGCAGGGAGTGCACAAAGTGATTACCTCCCTCGGCGTAGCCGTCGCCGTCGCCGCCGATGGCGATAACGGTAAGCTCCGGGTTAGCCATCTTGGCCCCGACGGCCACCGGCAGCGCCCGGCCGTGGAGGGAGTTAAAGACGTTACCCCGGCTGTAGTGGGGCAGTTTCCCGGCCTGCCCGATACCGGAAACCATGAGCACCTGATGCGGCTTGAGTTTAAGCTCGACCAGGGCCTTATTAAGGGCTCTCAGTATGCCGAAGTTACCGCACCCGGGGCACCAGGCGGGCTCAAGGCCGGTATAATCATCCATGGTCACCATACTAGCTTTCCCCCTTCCTTAGTTCCTCAATAATGTAAGCCGGGGTAAAGGGGCGGCCGTCATACTTCAGGATTTTCCAGGGAATCCCCCGGCCCGTCTCCGCCCTGATTAAGCGGGCCAGCTGTCCGGTGGCGTTATTCTCCACGACACAGAGCCTCCCGGTGCCGCTAAGCATCTCGCTTACCGCCTCAGCCGGGAAGGGCCAGAGCTCCCGGAAGTGGAGCAGGTTTAATTTAATCTCCTTAGCCAGCACGTCCACCGCCTCCCGGAGGGCCCCGTAGGTGCTGCCCCAGCCCACCAGGGTAAGCTCGGCCTGTTTCGGCCCGTAGAGCTCCGGGGGCGAAATCTCACCTCTCAGCGAGACCATCTTTCTCAGCCGCTTGGCTACCTGCTCAGCCCTTATCCGGGCGCTCTCGGTGAGGTGGCCCGCCTCGTCGTGCTCGTCGGAGTCGGTCACCACCAGGGCCGGGCTCAGCCCGGGAAAGGCCCGCGGAGAGATGCCGGACTCGGTAAGGGCGTGCCTTTTATACTCCTCCGGCTTACCCGAAAAGAGCTCGCCCCGGTCGATGGTTACCTGAGAAAGGCTGAAACCGCCAACCGTAGCGTAGCAGGTGGCCAGGTAGTGGTCGGTAAGGATGATAACCGGTAACTGGTATCTATCCGCCAGATTGAAGGCCTTAACCGTCAGCCAGAAGGCATCCTCTACCGTAGCCGGTGCCAGGACGACCCGCGGGACGTCACCGTGGTGGGCACTAAGCACGAACTGAAGGTCGCCCTGCTCGGTCCTGGTGGGGAGACCCACCGCCGGGCCGGGGCGCTGGGCATCCACCACCACCAGCGGGGTCTCGGTTAGTCCGGCCAGCCCCAGCCCCTCCACCATGAGGCAGAAACCGCTGCCCGAGGTAGCCGTCATTGCCCTGGCTCCGGCGTAAGCGGCCCCGATGGCCATATTAATGGCGGCAATCTCGTCCTCCGGCTGCACCACCACCAGGCCCATCGCCTCAGCCTTAGACGCCAGATACTCCAGAATGGGGCTGGCCGGGGTCATGGGGTAGCCTGCCATGAATCTACACCCGGCGGCCAGGGCCCCCAGGGACAGGGCGTCGCTTCCGTTAAGCAGCAGCCCCTTCTTCCGGCGCAGCGTCCCCAGCCTAACCGGGGAAATCTTCTTGAAATTCTCCCGTGCGTATTCATAGCCCGCCCGGGCCGCCTCGATATTAGCCTCGCTAAGCTTCCCCTCACCGAAATAGTCCCGCAGGACGCCCTCCAGGAGCTCAAGGTCGCAGCCCGTTAGCCCGAGGCAGTCCCCCAGGGCTACCGTATTCGCCATTATCCGGCTGCCGGCCTTCTCCTCGGCCAGCCTGTCCATGGGAACCGGGAGAAATCTTTCGCCGCCGGTAGCCTTCACCCTCGCCTCGTCAAAGATAACCACCCCCGCCCCCGATAGCTCGTTCTTATGCAGTTCAAGGCTCTCCTGATTCAGGGCCAGCAGGATATCTATCGGCTCGCTAACGGCCCCGACTTCGGAATCAGCGACCCTGATGCGAAAGAAGTTGTGGCCGCCCCGTACCCTGGACTCGTAATCCTGGTCGGCAAACACGTGATAGCCGCCCCGGGCCAGCGTCCGGGACAGGATTATTCCCGCCGACTGCACCCCCTGACCGGCCTCACCGCCAATCATAAAGTTTGCTGCCACGGACATCTTAGCCTCCCTCTATAAATCGCTTTCCCGGCCGTCTCGGGCTTAATCCTGAGAAACCGGGGCCGGTCGCCCTAGCCACCTGAGATAGCACCGGCCACAGTGCGCCCCGTCTCCCGGCACCTGGCCAGGTCTTCCGGCCTGGGCTGCCACTTAGCCAGCAACCCATCCGCCGCCAGCGGAATCCGGCACTTCTCGAGGTGCTCCTCGATAAGCTTTACCGACTCCCCGCTCCAGCCGTAGCAGCCGAAGGCGGCACCGATCTTGTTCTGGAACCGGAGACCCCTGAGGTCCTCGAGTATCGGGGTGATGGTGGGCAAAAGGCCCTGGTTAAAGGTAGGCGAGCCGACGATTATGGCTCTGGCCTTGAAGATTTCGGCCACGATGTCGTTCCGGTCCGAGGTGGGCAGGTGAAAGACTTTATAGGGTATGCCCGAAGCGGCCAACCCTTCCCCGATGGCCTCGGCCATGTGCCGCGTCCCGTCCCACATGGAATCGTAGATAATGACGGCGCTCTTCTGCGGGGTCTGCCTCGCCCACTCCTGGTACTTGGTCACAATCTGTAGTGGCTCCCGCCTCCAGATAACCCCGTGGCTGGGGGCAATAATGTTAAGCGGCAGGTTTAGTGCCAGAAACTCGTCAATCTTCTTTAGGACCAGACTGCTGAAGGGGGTAAGGATGTTGGCGTAGTACTTGAGCGCCTCCTCATAGAGCTCTTCCTGGTCTACCTGGTCATTGAAGCGAAAGGCGGTAGCGTAGTGCTGGCCAAAGGCATCGTTGGGCATAAGGATACCCTTACCGCTCAGGTAGGTAAACATGCTGTCCGGCCAGTGGAGCATGGGCGCCTCGATAAAAACGAGCTCGCTACGGCCGATATTAATCCGGTCACCGGTGCCGACCGCCTCGAAGTCCCACGGCTGATGGAAATGCCCCTCGACGCTCTCCCGGCCGCGCTTGGAAACGACGACCTTAGCCTTGGGGACGTGCCGCATGACCTCCGGTAACGCCCCGGAGTGGTCGGTCTCGGCGTGGTTAGCCACCACCAGGTCAATCTTAGCGGGGTCAACGACCTCGCGGATATTCTCGATGAGCTGCTCCTGGAAGGGGCCCCAGACCGTGTCCACGAGCACCGTCTTCTCATCGGTGATGAGGTAGGCATTATAGGACGAGCCCCGGTGCGTGGAGAGCTCATGGCCGTGAAAGTGTCTCAGTGCCCAGTCAACCACCCCCACCCAGTAAACGCCCTCTGCCAGTTCTGTAACCATACCTGCTCCTTTCTCTTTGTTTAGCAGCCCGAGGGAAGTGACCGTCTATCCCAATGCACCCAGCTTTCGCTCCAGGTATTCCTTGAGGGCCACGGCGTTGTTGTGTTCCCTGTCCCGGGCCCCGTAGACCAGGGTGACATCCGCGCTACGGGCCGCCTTGAGAATGGGCTGCCACGCGGCCCGGTTTTCGTCCAACTCCGCGAAGTAGCGCTCTTTGAATTCCAGCCACCGCCCAGGGTCATGAGCAAACCAGCGCCTCAGCTCAGCGCTAGGGGCAAGGTCTTTCAACCACTCGGTTATGCCTAAGTCATCTTTCTTCCTACCGCGAGGCCACAGTCGGTCCACCAGCACCCTGACCCCGCCGCTGGGCTCCGGCCCGTCGTAGGCACGCTTTACCCGAATCATAGCTCCCTACCAAAACCGGCTTGGTTTTCAGCACTACACGTTTCTTGAAACCCACGTCCCGGGCTAGCCGACTTTAATCTCCTTCTCGGAACGCCACAGGCCGTGAATGTTACACAGGGCGGTGGCATAGACAGTCCCGGGCTTATCAATCTTAAACGAGGCGGTTACTTCGTGGTTGGTGTAGACCGGCCCCGTGTTGGGCCCCTCCACGGACTCTCCGTGAGCCGAGAACTCGAAGTGCCCCACCTGGTAGGCAAACTTATCCCCCTCGGGGAGGAAGTAGATGGATATCCAGCGGATATGATGCTCCGTGGTGTTGGGGTGGGCTATCTCCTTACCCAGGCTCACCTTAATCGGGAATAGCTCGCCGGCTGTTACCCGGTCGGGGCACTCTATGACCGGCACGTGCTTCTCCGTCTTCCAGTCAGCGGTCTGAAAGAGCTCTGCAAACTGTTTCATCTTGGGTTCCTCCTTTTGGTATTCTCCCTAAGCCTTCAAGGGGTGGCATACTGCCCTATGGAGCCAGCCCCTCTACCTTATGTCACCTTGACGCCGCCGGTATCAATACCGCAGCCCCTCCCCCGTGGGGCCGCCTAGACAGCCTGGCTGAGAAAGCGTTCCGCCCACCAGTAGATATCGCGCCTCCGAATTAGATGCCGCAGCCGGTGCATCCGGTGCCGCCGTTCCTCGGGGCTCATACCAAGCGCCCGGTGGATGGTCCGGGCCACGGCCCCGGTATCGTAGGGGTTCACCAGCAAGGCGTCTCTGTGAAGCTGCGCTGCGGTGCCGGCGAATTCGCTCAAGATAAGCACCCCGTCTTCATCCGGGCTGGCGGCACAGTACTCCTTGGCCACCAGGTTCATACCGTCCTTGAGGGGCGTCACCAGGGCCACCCCGGCGGCCCGGTAGTAGGCCAGGAGCTCGCTCCTCGGGATACTGCGGAACAGGTATTGAACCGGAGCCCAGCCCGGCTCGGTAAAGCCGCCGTTAATCTCACTCACCAGCCCCTCAATCTCCGCCTTGAGCCTCTGATAATCGGCGATACCCTCGCGGCTGGGGACTACAATCTGTATCAGGGTAACCTTACCCCTCAGCTCCGGGAAAAGGGTGAGAGCGCTCTTGAAGGCCCGCAGCCTGAGGGGGATGCCCTTGGAGTAGTCCAGCCGGTCAACACCCAGGATAATCCGGCGGCCCTGGTTAGCGCTCTTTAGCTCGGCTGCCCGCTCCGTTACCTCTCTCTCCGTAGCGCCCCGGGAAAACTCGTCAAAGTCTATGCTGATGGGGAAAACGCCTACCCTGGTCTCGTGCTCCGGCAGGATGACGGTATCCACCCCGGACACCCCCCTCAGGTGGACACCCTTGAGCAGGGTCTCGGCGCAGTGGATGAAGTTATTCCGGTCGCGAATGGTCTGAAAGCCGACCAGGTCGTAATCCAGCATGGCCCTCAGTATCTGCGAGCGCCACGGCAGCTTACCGAAGATATCAAGCGCCGGAAATGGGGTATGGAGAAAGAACCCCGTCTGTCGGTTAAGCCCCAGGCGGCGTAGTTCCTGAGCCAGGAGGAGCAGGTGATAATCGTGAACCCAGAGGAAGTCGCCCTCCACCGAACTAGCCGCCGTTACCTCGGCGAACCTCCGGTTAGCCTTCTGGTACACCTCCCAGGTCGCCGCGTCGAACTTGCAGTACGACTGAAGGTCGTGAAAGAGCGGCCACAGGGTCTCGTTGGAGAACCCCAGGTAGTAGCGCCTCACCTCTTCCTCCGACAGCATGACCGGCATAAAGGTACAGCCGGCCTCACGGGCCGCCGAATCCAGCTGCCCGTTAAGGGGGACCTCATGAGACACCCCCGGCCAGCCGACCCAGACGCCGCCCCGGCGGCGTAGCACCGGGGCCAGGGCGGTAATCAGCCCCCCCGAGCCCGGACGGGCCCGCCACTCCCCGGCCTCATCCTCCCACAGGGCTACGGGCAGCCTGTTGGAGACCACCACCAGCCGCCGCATACCCTTATTATCCCGGGCCGTCCCGTCGTGCTGTAAGAGACGGCTTGGGGTGCCTTCTATCTCCAAGCCTGTATCACGGCTCTTAAGTCTGGTAACCACCTAGCTCACCTCCTCTCCCGGCAAAAACTAAGGCCCTTAAAAGGCACTGTCTAGCGCCCCGTAGTCGGCTACTCTGCCGCCACCTTCCGGGCAATGGGTAGCCTACAGGCACAGGCTAGTCAGGCAGCTTACGCTTTCCCGACCACCGCCGGAAGCTCTGAATCTCCTTCTCCAGTTCCCCGGCCAGGCGAGCGCCGTGGGAAGCCGCCAGCAGGCGGTACATCTCGATAGCGGGCCCCGCCAGCTTATCCTGGGCCCGCAGGATAAATACCGGCTCGTCCCCGCCGATTCTGGGAATGTTAAGTCTTCCATACTTACCGGATACTGCCATCACGAACCTCCTCTTCCCCTTTCCTTCCCGGGGAACACTGCTCGATTGAGCCGTCTTTAACCAGCATCAGTGGCAGAGCCTCGGTCATCGCCTCGACGGAAGCCAGTGCCTGGACAGCCAGTTGAGCCAGCCCCTGGCGGTCTTGTGCCTCAACCAGGGCGATGATACTGGAACGCTCTTCCAAGGCATCCGCCATAATAACACCTCGCTGCCCTCTCAGGGTGGCTACTGCCCGCTCAAGGTCTCCATCCCCGACATCCAGCAGAAAATATACTCTATCAACCATCATTAATATCCTGAGCCCGATTTTAAGCGGCTTAACTCAGGAGAAACGGTACAGCCGGCAGGGCTCTTTGGCGCCGCAGTCGTGGTATATCCCCCCGCAGCGCTGACTGAATTTTGGGTTTCGCAGCAGGTGGTCGCCGGTAAAGTGGAGCGCCTCCAGGGTCTTACACCGGGGGCAAAAGGCTACCAGCTCGCGAACCTCCACCGGCGGCTCGCCGCCTATTTCCAAAGAGGCCCTGGGATTACACTCTGGTTTTAAGGTAGTCACCATTTTATCTCTTCCCGGAAAAACAAACCTTGCTTATTCTAGAGAGTTAAGGATGGAAAAGTCATAAAAAAGCGGCGGAAAAAGTTACAAAGTTATGAAATTTCACCAGGTGAAGAACCAGGGGTGGGAGGCAACCGTGAGCCTGTAGATGCAATATAAAGCGACGGGCTACAAAGAGGAGGGGCGCTCCAAGATGTAGCCCGACTTGGGCATGGTACGGATGAGTTCCGGGTTCTGCGGGTCCTTCTCCACCTTATGCCTCAGCCGACTGACCCATGTCCTGAGGAGCTGGACATCGTCGCGGTACTCGGCCCCCCATATCCTGACCAGGAGCTCGTCGTAGGTCAGGAGACGGCCGACATTCATGGCCAGCTCGCTGAGCAACAGCCACTCGATGTGGGTTAGATACGTCTCCTTACCCCCGACAGAAACCAGCCGTCTCTGAAAGTCGATGCTCAGGTCCCCCAGGGATATAGGTTCGTGGGTCTTACGCTTATCGTCAGGCTGAAGACGGCGTCTGACGGCCTCGATTCTGGCGATCAGTTCATCGGGGTTAAAGGGCTTGGCGAGGTAATCGTCAGCCCCCAGCTCGAGACCCTTGATTTTATCCATATCGGCATCGCGCGCGCTGAGGACAATCACCGGCAACGCCGAAAAGGAGCGCAGACGCCGGAGCGTCTCAAGGCCGTCTATCTGAGGCATAATCAGGTCAAGCACCACCAGGTCAAGCGGCTGAACCTGAACCTGCTCCAAGGCCTCCGCACCGCTCCGGGCAACGATAACATCATAGCCGGCAACCCCGAGCTTTGCTTTCAGGAAGTTGATAATCCGCTCCTCGTCGTCTACGATGAGCACCCTGAAGTGTTTTGCCATACTATGCCGACACCTTTACGCCCAGTTTAACCCAGTCCAGTAAGGAGCCGCAGGATTCATACCCGTAGTCAAGTACCTTGACCCTGCTTCTGCTAGTGAAGCATACCACCTGCCCGCTCAAAAATCCACCTTTAAAGCCCCCCTGCTAACAAAAAGCAGTAGTCTACCCCGGCGCCTGCGGCAGTCAATCTAAACCTAAAACCACCAGCCACCGCCACATTGTTAGCGCCCTAGACTCAGGTAAATCTATTCCGTTCTCAAGCCTATTCGATTACCTCCCACTCGTCTTCCCCCGGGTCAAGGTCCAACCTGACGCCGCTATCCCACCTGACACGCAGCACGCCGTTACTGGGGACTACGCGCCAGATAACGCCGGTGTCCCCAGGTTTAACTCCGGCCTCGGGCTTGGATGTCGAGACGAGTCTCACCCGCTGTTTAACCTTACCACCACTCATTTTTTGCCTAAGCCTCCCTAAACCTTTTATTTAAAGTTCTGCTTGCAGAACCTTATTCTCTTTAAGTAACTCCGCACTCTTGAACTCCCTTATCTGACGTATAAGAAGGGTCAGGGTAAACATCAGGGGAAGCAAAAACAGGGGGCACGCCAGTGAGGTAACTATCGACCGGGAAGCCTTGCCGACTGATTGGAAGACCAGCGAAGCAACGTAGCGGCCAATGAAGATGGTATCCACCACGTTATATAGAACCATTACCAAAAGTCCCAAAAACGCCGGTAAGGACAGCTTGGCTAGCAGTCTACCGACCCTATCGTCGTTAAGGACACTGTGATTCTGCTCCACGCCCTGAAGTTTCATCCTTTCTGGTTAGTGCTCTTACGGTGTCTACCCCCGGCCGCCGGGGGTTTTCAGGCTATTCCAGACTGGAGAGTATTTCCCTCAAGTTTGTTACCGAGGCCAGCAGTTCCTGCATCTCCTCGTCGCTAAGAGAGGAGAGGGCCTCTCCGACGTTACCCTTGACCGCTGAATCCATTCTCTTGAGCATCTTTCTGGCCCGGTCGGTAAGCGTCACGTTGATTGTCCGCCTGTCGGCCTCATCTATCCGCCTTTCCGCCAGCTTCAAATCCACCAGCCGGTCGATGAGACGGGTCATCTGCGGCCGGGGTATCAGCAGCCTCGAAGCAACCTCGGAGATGTGCATCGTCCCCTCTTTCTCCAGGGTCTTCATAATCTCGTGATGGAGTGGTGACACGTCTTCATGAAAATCCGGAGACAACCTGGAAATCTTTTTCCGGGCGATTCTGGCGATAAGAGGCAGCGTGGATAGCAACTCATCAGTAACGCCACTTAGGAGGCTACTCTCCATTTGCCTACCCCCCCTTAATACAGTTAACATGGTAAATAGTTAATAATATTAACTTTATAGAGTATCACCGCCCGGCAGGTCTGTCAAATAAGCCCGGTGACACGCCGAGAAATCGGCAGAGGGTGTGCACAGGTGGAAACGACGGCGCCTCCCGTGCTTGCAAAGGAGAGCCAGTAAAAGCTAGGGGTATACGTACGGCGTCTTTCCGTGAGGAGAGCACCTTCTTTGCTAGTTAGTCGCCGTATAGCTTCCTATCTGAAGCTCGCTTTTAAAGGTAGATTATAGCACACGCGTAAATTGTCACCGGAAGGGAGACGCTCTCCGGCAGGCTATTACCCTACCGGCACCTCGTGAGGGAACGAAGCTGACTTACTGGCTTCTTATTCGGCCTGCCCTATGGCAGGGGAACCGTCCAGTCGCCGGGGCCGCTGACGAGGACGCTGTAGTCGGCTTCCAGGCCACCCTTGAGGGTAATCAGCTCGCCGCCCACCCCGGGCACCCAGAAGACCCATTCGGCGCCGTTCCACCACCAGACCCCCTGTACCTCATCCGGGATGTCATCAAGACTAAGGTCGGCCAGTACCACTTCCCCGGTGTAGGCATCGGGGAGATGCCTGGGGAAGAAGCCGGCGGCGCTGAAGGCCCAGACGTGGCCTGTGGTGGCGCCCATGGTGAACTGCTGCTGGCTACAATAGGGGCCCCCGGCATCATGGTTATCCCAGGTCTTTACCTTCCAGTAGTAGGTCCGGCTCTGGGCAAGGGTTGTGCCGGCATAAGAGGCCTCGCCAGCACCGCTACCTATCTTACCCGAGTCCCACATATCCCCGTTACCGGCGGCGAGAGACGCTAGAGAAGAAGCCACCAGAATCCGATAGGCTCCCTGGGTATCCCCTTCATCAGGGTCAGAGAACGTCCAGCTAAACCCAGGTGTCGGGTCAGTAACCCCGGTCGGGTTAGTCTCCCCCTGGCACAGGGGAGAGAGGGGGGCGTCGGGGGGATGGTTCGTCGTCGGCTCGGTGGTGAAGCTCTTATCCCCGCCGTAGCTGGTGCCGTCACCAACCGCCTTGGCCCGATAGTGATAGGTGGTATCGGGTGACAGGCCGGGCAGGCCAAAGCTGACTAGGCCGGTGGTGTCCCTTACCTCCGGCGTAGTCTCACTGCCATAGGCGGTGGTTTCTCCCCATTCGAAGGAGACGGTCACTATCGGGGCAGTGCCCAGGTCACTCAGATTGGCGTTTAAGGTGGCCGAGCTATCGGTTATCTCGGAGGCGTTAGCGGTGGTTAACGAGGGCGCTACCTCCGCCAGTCGAATCACGCTGACCGCGACGTGCTGTCTCCCCGAGTAGCTCCCGCCCCAGGTCATAGCATGACTACTGTAGTCCCAGGTATCGTGGATATAGACCACGCTACCCGTCGTGTCGTACCCGTAGCCCAGCATGGTATGGCCCTCGACCTGAATAAGCACCGGGCGCCCGGCGTCAATCTCGGCCATAAAATCGCTAAAAGTAAACCCCTGGGTGTTACCCTGGTAACCGTATATATACTGGTTAAAGTTGGTTGCCACGCTGTAGCCACGCGATTCGGCGAACAGCCTCAGACCGTGACAGCCGTCCCGCATTCCGTAAGGCGATAGGTCGGGGTCAAAAAAAGGCTTGCCGTCTTCGTAGAAACCGAAGATAGTGGAGCCATCCGGGTTGCCGAACGCAGACTGGTTGGTCCCCATAAAATCGCCCGTGCAGCCCTCAGGGGTATGCTCTATCCAGCCGTTAACAATCCAGGGGTCGGGGCCGGGGTCGAGATACTCTATCCAGTAATCATCCACATGCCCCCGCGTGGTTCGTCCATCTATACCGTCATGAGTGGCGCTCAGGGGGCACTCACCGGGAGAGCCGCCGATTCCCGGGCCCCAGATGTAATTGTAGAGAGGACAGACCCCGCCGCTGGTGGGACCGGTATACATATCACGGTAACCGGTGCGGTCGTAATAGCCAAAGAGCATGGCCGCCGAGGTAGCCGAGCACCCGTAGCTCCAGTCAAAGGTAGGCACCTCACCGAGAACACTAATCCCCATCTGAACACGGCTCTCGGGGACAACGGCGGCCGCCGCCTTGATTTCCGGCGGTCGTCCCGGGAAATCGATTACGCCTATCCGCTCCCCGTCTTCATCAACAAACGTGCTGACGAGATACGGATTCTCAATCTCGGCAGCCGCCGGCCCTGGGTTAAAGAGGGACGGAACAATGATACCGAGGAGCAGGGCTGCCGTGATTATGACGCCTGGTATCCTTTTAGCACTCACCGCAAGCCTCTCTTAGCTGCCTGGCTAATACAAGCGGCCGGGCGCTCTAGCATTTACGCACAAATAAGTCAGGCGCTATCTTAATCTGCGGACATATATACTGCGTTTATCTCGGGATGCAGGTCCGGTTAGCAATCAGCCTAACCCGACGGGGGAACGGCACCCAGCTCCTGCATCACCTCCATCATGTTGGCATAGCCCACTTCGTCCACTATCTTGCCGCCGGCGATGCGAATGATGCTGATGCCCGCCATGGACACCCTCTTTCCGGTAGGCGCAATCCTCAAGAACCGGCCCCGGTGTGTCCCCTGACACTTCCAGTGCACGGCAGCCTTATCCCCTAACGCTATGACGTCCGCAGTAGCGAACTTAACATCAGGAAAGCCAGTGTGCCACTCTTTCACCGTCTGTTTGTAACCCTCCCGGTCAGGCTTTACCCCGGGAGCGGCGTAATTGAAGGTAAAGTCAGCGGCCAGAATCTCATC
>Ga0315554_1001289_pt1 | contig 14741 bp, 14 predicted proteins | sample SalMarSW160370MG_FD_202114 | JGI IMG/M metagenome (GOLD analysis project Ga0315554, IMG submission 202114) | Salt marsh sediment microbial communities from the Plum Island Ecosystem LTER, Massachusetts, United States - Salt Marsh Sediment SW1603-70 ... | reverse complement strand
AACCCTCTCGGTGGAAGGGAGATCGTGGGAGCTGCACTCAACAGGTTGCTGCGTCTATCATTCGCCTTGGTGAAGAATCAGACTTACTATCGATCGCCGCAATTAGTGCAGGTGACCGGCTAGGAGGTGTTTACTACACATCAGGTGGGCAGGGAGACGCCGTTTAGCGTTTTGGGAGCTCATTCGAGTAAACCCGTGTACACAACATGGTGCCCCTGCCCTCCTGGCCAAACCCGAATGAGGTATGATGGGATCTTCCATAGGAAGCGAGCCCGTATCTAACAGCTAAGTTGGGAGCCAGGAAAAGAGAGGCTGGGGGCTGCCCACCGGTGTGAAGATAAAACAGAAGGAAATTTGGCTGGAGCTATTGACCTTGGGGAATATAGTATGTTGTGTAACCATCTATACATTTTTCAACTGAGTTTGAACGCAGGTTGATAGTGTTCTAGAATACTTGATTGCTTGGCCAACGATAGTACTTGCAATTTTTAGCTTGAAGTTATCATAATTTACGATGACAGGTCAGATAAAGGAAAAAGAGAGAGAATAAGCGATGAAAAAAGACAGACCCGGTATGGAAGCTGGCAAAGAAAAATCATTCGTAAAAGGGCTTAGTCTGGCGGACTTCGGTATGGACGGAAATCCGTCGGTGGTCGATGTCCGGCAGGGGAAAATTATCAGGATTAGACCGTTACACTATGATTGGCAATATGACCGGAAGGATTTCAGTCCTTGGAAGATGGAGGCACGCGGGCAGGTCTTTGAACCGTGTATGAAAACGCTGTTACCTCCTTTCGGTATGGCTTACAAAAAACGGGTTTACTCACCTAACCGGATACTTTACCCGTTAAAAAGAATTGATTGGGATCCGGATGGAGAGAGAAACGCCGAAAACAGGGGAAAGAGCGGTTATGTAAGAATTTCGTGGGACAAGGCCGTCGATATAATAGCCGGCGAGTTAAAGAGGATACAGGAGAAATACGGGCCGGAAGCCGTGCTTTCCCAGTCTGACGGACACGGGGAGGGAAAGGACGTACATACTGCCCATGGCAGCGCCAATAAGCTTCTGGCGCTATTGGGAGGTTATACCTTGCAGATGAGAAATCCGGACAGCTGGGAGGGCTGGGCCTGGGGTGCCAAGCATGCCTGGGGAATGGAGCCCGTTGGCGAGATGGCGCCGACCGGAAACCTGGTGCCCGATGTTGCCGAGAACACCGAGTTACTTCTGTTCTGGGGATGCGACCCTGAAACGACACCCTGGGGATTCAATGGACAGATGGCCAGCCGCTTGTGCTACTGGTTTACGAACCTCGGTATCAAGTGCCTGTATATCTGCCCGGACTTGAACTATGGCGCAGCCGTTCACGCTGATAAGTGGATTCCCATTAGGCCGAACACCGATGCTGCCTTGCAGCTGGCTATAGCCTATATCTGGATTACCGAAGAGACCTATGACAGGGATTATGTTGCCTCGCACACCTTTTGCTTTGAGCAGTTCAGAATATATGTCTTGGGTAAAGAGGATGGTATTCCCAAGACACCGCAGTGGGCTTCCCGGAAAACGGGTATCCCGGCCAGGATAATTAAGGTGCTGGCAAGGGAATGGGCGTCCCGGCGGACGACGATAGCCCATGGGAACGGAGGACCCGGTATCAGGAGTGCCTATTCGACTGAAACAGGCAGGCTTGAGGTTCTGCTGCTGGCGATGCAGGGATTGGGCAGGCCGGGGGTTCACCAGCTTAAGATGCTTGAATGGGGCCTGGCTAATGTTTGGTACTCGCGGCGCAGTCCTATGCCCATTGAAAAGACTTATCCGGAGATGCTCAGGATTGCTTATACTATCATGGAAGTCGGCAGTCGACGGTCTTCTGCGTTTAAAAATAAGGGAGTAGGGTTATCTGAGATTGAGAAGCTTACGACGCCGGTGGAGATTGATCCGAAACAGATTATCCCCAAGGACCTCATCCACGATGCCATTCTCAATCCGCCGATAAGCTGGTACGGTAACTCGACCTTTCCTGGTACGGTTGAGGACCAGTTCGTAAAATATACCTACCCTGCGAAGGACTGCTCCGAAGTTCATATGATATGGACCGATACTCCCTGCTGGATAACGTGCTGGAATGACAGCAATTCCTATATAAAAGCGCTTAGAAGCCCGAAGATAGAATTCATTCTGGCCCAGCACCCGTGGTTGGAAAATGATTGTCAGTTCGCCGATATTATCCTTCCGGTCAGCACTAAATTTGAGGAACGGGATATAACGACAGACTCTGAAAGCGGACAATTTGCTACCGTTTTAAGTGGAGGGCAATGCGTTGAACCCCTGGGAGAGTCGAGAAGCGACTACGAGATAGTGTGTATGATAGCCGAAAAGTTTGGCTTGCTGGAAAAATACACCGGGGGTAAGACTGTTGATGAATGGGTGAAACTCTGCTTTGAGAATTCGGGTGTACAGGATATGATAACCTACGAAGAATTTGAGAAAAAAGGGTATTTTGTCGTTCCGACTGACCCGGACTGGCGGAAATTCCCCGTCGGCATGCGAGAGTTCTATGATGACCCCGATAACAATCCCTTGAAGACACCATCCGGTAAGATTGAGTTCTGTTCGCAGAATTTGGCCGAACATTTCCCTGATGACAGTGAGAGACCGCCGGTGCCGCACTGGATTGAAAAGGGAGAGAGCCATGACGAAAGGCTCTCCAGTGAAAGAGCCGGGAAGTATCCCCTTCTTATCATGTCGAACCACGGCCGGTGGCGAGTTCATGCCCAGTGCGATGACATCACATGGACGAGAGAAGCCCCGACGTGTAAAATCAAGGGCCCGGATGGCTACGGCTACGAACCCCTCTGGATTAATCCGGCGGACGCCGCGGCGAGGGGCATAAGTAATGGAGATGTTATTAAAGTATACAACGAAAGAGGCACTGTCCTCGGCGGTGCCTACGTAACGGAAAGAATGATGTCCGGCGTCGTCTACATGGACCACGGAGCAAGGTATGACCCGATGGTCCCCGGGGAACTTGATAGAGGTGGAGCGATTAACACCATAACCCCGCACAACACGACCTCGAAAAATGCCACGGGAATGGTCGTCAGCAGCTTCCTGGTTGAAGTTAAGAAAGTCAATTTGGATGAATTAAGAAAGAAGTACCCTGAAGCCTTTGAAAGAGAATATAACCCGGCTTCAGGTCTCTGCTTCAATGCATGGGTTAAAGAATGTATCGATCAGATTGAATAATTCTTCCTTTTTTTAGTCTTGGAAGTTTTTATTCCTCGCTAGCAATTTAGTTCCCAAAACCAGAGTTGAAGTGAACATGCGTACTCTCTTATACCTACCACCATACCACTTCCCTCTTTTCTACCGTTGACAAACATCCAGATGGTGGTATAATAAAGTCGCTCGAATAACAATTGAACATATCTGGTAGTGTTGTGAGGCATTCTGGTGGTAATTATAGAGGCAATAGTACTCGCTATTTTAGTGGTTACTGGTGCCTTTTTGTTTTGGGTTAATTAAGTAAGTGGGATTTACAAATCCACAGCCCAGAATCATAGGGAGTAATAATGAAAGGACTTTTAATCTCAGTAATCCTAAAACCTGTACTGATTTTAATGCTTTGTAGTTGCGATGGTGAAGAAGAAACAACAACGGCACAAACAACAGAGCCGACGACAGAGCCAACAAAACCGCCAATGACGGAGCAAACCATAGCACCAATGACGGAGCCAACCACAGCACCAACGACGCCGCCACCACAGAAACACCTACTCAAATTATTACCGAAAGTGCTATAGTCGTGAGTTTTGACCCGAACCCTGTGCCTATTATTGCCGGAGAGGTCCATTGGAAAGTTATATTGACAGAAACTAGAGGAGTAGGCGTTACCATACAAAGCATCGTCAGACAGTTTTACACAAGCAGTGGGCCTTTGGGTACGCCTCGCGGTTTCACTAGCACGCGATGGTTTCAGAATTTACCAGGTGCCTATCTACCACCTTATGGGACGGGAATTATTGGGGCAGGTACTTCTTTCGGAGATTCTACAACTGCCGGCATATACCATAATGAGTTAGAGAGAGGAGGTGAATAGCTTAATGGGTCTATCTTGGTTAGTATAATGTATTATTTCCAAATATATCAGCCATAGAGATCTAGTAAAATAAATGACGAAAAAGCATAATTATGTTATTGGATAAATGGAAATACTCAAAAGGGGGTATCAAAAATGAAAAAAATAGCTACTATAATTTCTGCCATGGTTATCTTCGTGTTGCTGTTCAGTGTGGCAATATCCTGTAGTACCACCACACCGACTCAGACGACCCAGCCAACTCAAACATCCCCGCCCACAACAACGAAAGAGCCGATCACTTTAAGGTTAATCCAGCCAGCTCCTCCCGGCGACCAGCTTGTTTTAAAAGACGAAGCTCTAGCCGAAAGGTTTAATCAACGGGCCGGGGGTGAGTATGTCATCAAGGTTTACCCCAGTGAAACACTGGCAAAGGTTCCTGAATACTTCGATGCAGTGAGGACGGGCTCTGCAGAAATGGCCTCCATCGGATGGCCTATTTTTACTTTTCAAGAGCCCCAACTCGGCCTCTTGGCATTGCCATTTTTATTCGATACAGTAGAGGGTTTTGCGGATATTCAAGATGAAATAGTGGAATTGTATGATCCGATATTACAGGAAACGTTTAACGCGAAAGCTTTAGGTGCCTTTAATACGGGTGGTATGGATTATATCGGAAACGAACCCGTCAAAGTACTGGATGACTGGAAAGACCTGCTGATAGGAGCTATAGATGCGCCGCTGGCGTATATGGTAGATAAGTTTGGTGCCGGTTCGCAGGTGATCATGTGGATAGATTTATACGGCGCGCTGGAAAAAAATGTGATCGATGGTGCAATGAATGGACTTCATGGAACCATAAATATGAAAATGACCGATGTAATTAGTTACGTTACCGTATTTTACAGTGAGAGCGGTATGAATGGATATTCCATTAACCTTGATGTATGGAATGAAATGCCGGAAAATATTCAGAATATACTACTGGAGGAAGTAGCAACTACATGCGAAGAATTCAATGATTTATTTGTTGGATATGATGATACAGATCCAGAAGAATTAAAGGCCATGGGTAAAGAGGTATATTATCTCCCCAAAGCAGAACGTGACAAGTGGAAGGCGCTGTTAATTTCGTACACTAACGAGGAGCTAGACAAGGGTGGAGAAATCGGTGCAAGATTGAAGCAACTAGCTGGAGAGGCAAATGAAAAGTATCCTTATAAAGATAGATAGTGGCATATAGGACATCGCTTCGATTTTGCCTCCGCTTCTAAAATGAGCATTGTTTTGATGTTAAGTGAAAGAGATAGGGGAAAAACCTGTTTCTATTCTATCTCTTTCACCTTTAAATAGTAGCGTGAAGGGAAGCCAGGCTTGATAACGAGTATGCAAGCTCGACTGACAGATATCCTTCGAGCAAGTTTAGCAGCTGTAATAATCTGAGCGGGGTTTTTTATTTGCTAAATAAAATTAAGTATACCCCAGACTATATAATCGATCGCTTGAGCCGTTTCCTCCTAGTTGTGAGCGGGATAATGATAGTGCTCATGATTTTTACGGCGACATACGGCGTGGCAAGGCGCTACTTTTTTCACAGCCCCGAGCCCTATTCTTATGAAATCAGTACTATGTTCCTCTTATGGTCTTTCGTTCTGGCGGTAGCTGCCGCAGAGCGATATGACAGAAATATTAGAGTTGACTTCTTAAGCAGCCACGTCCCTGATATCGCACGGCATATCATATTGAATATAGCTTCTCCAGTAGCAGGTCTTTTTGTCTGCAGTATGTTCGCCTGGCAGGGTTTTGCCGCGGCAATGTACTCTCTGAAGATCGGCGCCGTAACCATGACGGCATGGAAAGTGCCCCTGTTCCCCATAAAGATAATCATCCCCATCGGTTATATTGTGTTATGCCTCGTACTGATAGCCAAACTGTATTCTGGCATCGCCATGCTTGTCCGCGGGAAAAGTGAAGATAGAACTGTATAAATGAGATATACGGTAAGGTTGTTTTATTCTGGTCTTAATGTAATCATATCAGTTTAATTCTGGAGCATTATGGACGCTACGGCTGCCGCAATTATATGTTTGTCTATCATGCTTATACTGTTGCTGATAGGCATACCCATTCCTTTTGCGCTGGGATTCAGTTCAATCCTTATAGGTACGATAACCTATGGTGCGACCATCCTTGAAAAGGTCGGCTCAAGCACCTTTTATCTGGTCTATAACTTCGTATGGACACCGCTGCCGCTGTTTACTCTGATGGCGTGTATTATGGCCGAGACAAGGATAGGTGAGGACCTTTATCGAGCTGCCAGGAACTGGTTGTCGCGCCTTCCCGGCGGTCTGATAAGCGCCAGTATCCTGGGTGAAGCCGGCATGGCTGCCGCTCTGGGCGCCAGTGCTCCAACTATCATCGCGGTGGGGAAAGTGGCCGTTCCGGAATTTGAGAGATATGGCTATAATAAAGGTTTCAGTATAGGCGCGCTGGCATGCGGCGGCGTCCTGGGGCCGTTGATCCCACCCAGCGCAACAATGATTATTTACTCGGTTTTAACCAATGTTTCTCTCGGGCGGCTTTTTATCGCCGGTATCATACCCGGCATTATCTTGGCGCTTATGCTGGCGGCTTTGCCTGTAGTCATGTGCGCGCGCAACCCTCGGCTTGGCCCTGTTGGAGCTTCAGTAAGCTGGGCAGAACGATTTGGTTCATTGAGGAAGATCTGGGCAGTCGCTTTAATATTTGTCTTTATTCTCGGTTCGATTTATCTCGGCATAGCTACACCCACGGAAGCCGGGGGAATCGGTGCTTTTATCGTGCTGGTTATCGCCGTTCTATTCTACCATCTGAGATGGAGAAATCTATACCGAGCAATGATAGAAGCAGCTTTGATAAATGCCATGCTTATGTTCATTTTCGTCGGGGCCCAGTTCTTTTCCTACGTGATAGGGACGTCCTCTCTGGCAGAAAATATTACAAGCTTTGTCGTCAATGCGAATCTGCCGCCATACTTAGTAATCGGGGTTATTATGATACTTCTGCTTATCCTGGGTTGTTTTATCGAAGGTATTACCCTGATGATGCTCACCATCCCTATCTTTTTGCCATTAGTTATAACCCTTGGCTTCGATCCCCTCTGGTTTGGCATCCTCTACGTAACCAACATGGAAATGGGCTTGATCACGCCGCCCATGGGAATAAACCTTTTCCTTGCCAGAAATACATTTAACGTACCAACCGGCGAGCTTTTAAAAGGTATAGTGCCATTCTTTGTGATGCTGCTGCTGTTTCTGGTGATCATAGCGGCTATTCCGCAGCTAAGCCTGTGGCTCCCAAGCTTGATGGTGGGAAGGTAAGTTCCTGCTGTTAATAATAACTCTATTGGAATCGAATTGACCTTCTCCCCGAAAACAGCTAAACCTTACACTAGCCATTTCATTGCCCCAATATTAAAATCCATTAAATCCAAATCCAAACACTCCCTTGGCTAAAATTTCCCGTTGCCCATTCGTCACCCTCGGATGCGACCATAGTGTCGGTAGGTCTTTTAGTAGTTGTGCCACCCGCTCCAAGTTAGGTAGGTGTGCGGGACTAGGTTTAGGAGTAGCTATCTTGAGCTTGCGCTCTAAGACTATTCGTTAATTTAAAAATACGATCATAAGGATAGAATAAGTTCCCCAATATCTCCTAGAGATATTTTTTACCCATCCCAACACCGAAATGTAGAATAGGTTGATCTATCTTCCTAATAGTCAACGGACCGTGCTCTACTCCAGCTGGGAGAAAAGCGACGAAGCTTTTATCAATGATATTCTGCTTGCCGTCTATCCATAATTCAATTTCTCCTCCCAGATTATGAGGGTCTTCCTTGCTGGTACCGAGATAGGCAATAGCTTCATCGTATTCATGGGTGTGAGGTTTTAATGTGCCTTCTTCAGATTTGAACTTTGGCCAATCTCCAGGCCAAAACCAAGCTATGTCTAGGAAGAAAGCTCCTTCGATTACTTCGCTATCAAGCGAAATCGTGCGCGTAGCTTCTTCATTAGTAAACTTTGGCATCCAGTCAGCTTCAAGTACGTGGCTCTGCGTGACTTCAGTAACAATATATTTCCCATCCCATTTGGCCATTTGTTTACTCCTTCCTATTATTGCTGGTGTCCACCCGGGTCTGCTTCAGCAAGAGTGCCCGCACCGAGCATTATCGTCATTTCTATATTTGGTCTATCGAACCTTTTCCAGGTGAGTGGCCCATGCTTCACTCCCTTAGGCACAAAAAGAGCTGAGGTTTTATTAATAGTAATTGGTTGGCCGTCCATCATAATTTCCACTTCAGCTCCAAGATCCTCACGATTCTCTGGGTCAATGCCAAGATGTAAAACGATCTCATCATAATCGTGTACATGCTCATCAATATGTGTTTTGGGATCTGGCATAGCAGCTACCCAACCAATTTCAACGTATGTATTACTGCCGGGCACAAGGTCGTTACTTAACACTGTCATCGTTGGCAGACGGCCTTTAACTGGTACTTTGGGTACTAACTCATAAACAGGTTCTACCAAGTACTTTTCATAATTTTCCTTTGCCATTTTCTGATACCTCCTAGAAATATTTTCATTTGATTTAGATTATTTCTGGTTTAATATTATTCATAGCACCTTGCCGCTGACTTTGATACGCGTACCATTTCTCCACCTTCTATCAGCCGACATTCCCCTCATTCTGACACTTCTTCCGGTATTGGACAAGCCCCCAGTTCCTGTTACTTTACCAATTTACTATAGCAGAGGGCGCAAACACATATTGCTACGATTGTTGGTAAGGGAGCAAAAGGAAACACACCAACCTACCGAAAGGCTTGACCAATCAGGAGCCGCCTCCAGTATTAGCATAACGAACAAGCGGAGTTTCACAATCACACCGAGCTGACATAGGCCATCAGCAATCGCCTGATAGAGATATTCCACAGGATGTAAAAGCCAGACCACCAAGGCGTCAACCAACGCCCGACGAGCCGTTAGATTGGGAAGTCCTGCCCTTTAATCGTCCCGATATTTCTTACCCGTGCCGGAGGTAAAGTGGAACATAGGCTTATCTATTCTTCTGATGTTTATCGGTCCGTGCTCGACTCCCGCCGGTATAAAGGCGATGAAGCTTTTATCAATAAAGTTCTGCTTACCGTCTATCCAGACCTCGATTTCCCCGTTGAGGTTATAGGGGTCTTCGGGATCGGTGCCAACCCAGGCGAAGACCTCATCGTAATCATGAGTGTGTGGCTTGATGGTGCCTTCGGGGCCTTTGGTATCCGGCCATTTCCCGGGCAGAAACCAGGCCGTCTCCATGTAGAATGCTCCCTTGATGATATCGCTGTCTAGGGAGAGCACACGCCGCGCCTCTTTATCCGTGAACACGGGCGACCAGGACGCGCCGTGTACGACGTCTTTAAGCTCGGTAACGAAGTATTTCTTGTCCCAATTAGCCATTGTTTTATTTACCTGCCTTTCTCTTTTCATGACCACCGGGGTCAGCTTCAGCTAAAGAGCCGGCTCCAATCATGATGGTGAACTCCAGATGGGGCCGACTATATTTCTTCCAAGTCAGCGGGCCATGCTTGACGCCTTTAGGCACGTACACCGCTGAGGTCTTATCGATAATCAGTGGTTTCCCATCCACCATGAACTCGATTTCCCCACCAAGGTTCTCCTGGTTTTTAGGGTCGGTCCCCAAGTGGATGACGATTTCATCATAGTCATGGGCGTGTTCATGGATATGGGGATTGGGGTCGGGCATGCCGAACACCCAGCCCGTCTCGATATAGAGGTTACTGCCCGGCACAAGGTTGTTGCTCATGAGCGTCATCGCCGGTCGGCGCCCTTTGACAACGATGGGCGGTGTTACCTCATAGGCAGGTTTCTTTACAAAGAACTTTTTTAAATCAGGCACTTCCTTTTACCTCCTATTTAAAATATCAATGGTCAAAAAGCTTTTCGTATGCCCTATCATTTCCGGCCTCGAACATAAAAATCGGAGTATCGATCCTTTTCAGGACAACCGGGCAATGCATCGTCCCCCTGGGGATGAAGATCAGGCAGGTTTTGGTCAGCGTCAATACTTCACCACCCATGTGGAAATCGATTTCTCCTCCGAGCTGGCGGGGATAGTTCCGGTTGGTACCGCCAAACCCGATAACTTCATCGAAATCGTGTTTGTGAGGCAGCTCGATACTCACCGGGCCTTTGCCGGTAAGCCCCCATAATATTTCACAACCCACGAAAAACGAGCCTTTGAGTATCGAGTCCTGTATTCCCAGCAGGAGAGTCCTGTCGAGGGTGTAGCCGGCTTTAGCCTGGTCTTCCATGGCTTTCAGCATTTCCGGCGGCTGCGGCGGCATCAAATCTTCATCAATTACATATTTAGCGTACTTCGATTTCGGCATCAGCTATATCTTCCTCCTTAAGTGATTTAGACTTAGATTTGTCATATCAGCTCGCAACTAATTCTCCTCTTACCTCGTGATTTCTAGAACAAAGATATACTTATCTCATCCTATTGTCAACGGCACTTTGTTAAAAAATTTGAGGTGATCCGTAGTATCCTTAAAGTTCAATCTCGGGTGTCTCAAAACACTTTTTTATATCTTAAGAAATAGCTCTTCATAAAGCATTCCCTTAACATGCAACCCGAAAAAGATACCTGCTATAGTCTCATAAAAAGGCTCGCTCTATTCTATGCCTGAGCACTAGGCATAGAATCTTATTGGCAAAAAGGCACCTTTTTATAGGAATTAAACAATCCGTCACATTGGTTAACCCTCTCTACCCAAATCCTAGCGTATAAATGCAATTATACGCTAACGAATAGCTCTCCAACTTTAAATTAGTGTTGCACTTTCCGTCATTTTGTTATCTCTTCATTTAATGCTGGATTTTTCTTAATGAACACCTTATTTAGGTTTGATTGATCAATTGTTAAAGTGATATCATTCCTTAGGCGATGACCTAGATTAATTGGTCATTCGAGGTACACGTATGGAGAATGAATGATGCCCGCGCCTTTGAAGCCAGCCTATATTGAAAAAGTGGATGAGCGGGGCAACCTCCAGATCTGGATTGTGGACGGGACTTATATCCGCAGCTATATTGATGAGGAATTCACTAACTTCGGCCAGCATTATCGGTACCCCTATATCCCAATAAACGAACTCTGGATTGACCGTGAAGCCGAGCATGATGAGCGCCAATTTTTCATTGACCATCTGCTGGTGGAGCACAGGCTTATGGCCAAAGGTATGCCCTATGATAAGGCGCTGCTTAAAGCTGATCAGGAGGAAAGGAAAGAGCGCCGCCGCACTAGAGACGTTAGCCACTTAACCCGACATGGGCAAACATTACCAGATGGAAGAGATGTTCACGAACGGCTTTGGAAGAAACTGGAGAATGGCATAAGCGTCTGGATTGTTGATGGGCGTCTGGTACGTAGCCTATTCGATGTCGATTTTACCGAAGGCGGTCACGACTATGTTTATGAATTTGTGCCTGAGAATGAGGTTTGGATTGATGATGCCATTGTCGAGATGGAGCGTGGCTATGTATTGCTACATGAACTTCACGAACGAAATCGTATGACTCAAGGCTGGACCTATAGCAAAGCTCATGCTGAATCAAGCCGTTTAGAATACCACTACCGTCACCATCCCGATGAGCTGCATGATAAGCTCATTGCTGAAGGCTGGGCTTAGCACTTTCTAATCACTCTCAAGATTCGTACACACTTGATCGCACTGGTGATACCATATTAGCTCTTCATTTGCTTGCCGAATCCTCCGTACTTCTGCAATTCCGAGTTGCTTTATGAGTGCTATTTGTATAAAATTTCTTCACCACTGGAATATACTACTAATGGAGGTGACAATGCGCAGGTTGATAAAAAAAAGATCGGAAAAAGCAGGACTTCCTCCTGGTTCACTCATTCATGTAGGAGAAAGAAAAGCTGAAAAGGTTAAAATCAGAATTCTTGACTATGATGAGGCGCAGTTTGAAGAGAAAGAAGCGAAGAATATAGAGGAAAGCTTTCCCTTCAAGGATAAGCCAACCGTTACCTGGATCAACATAGATGGTCTTCACGAGGTGGAGATTATAGAAAAGCTTGGTAGCCATTTCGGCCTGCATCCTCTCTTATTAGAAGACATCTTAAATACGGATCAACGGCCTAAAATGGAGGATTACGGGGAATATATCTTCGTTGTTCTGAAGATGATCTACCCCGGTGAGAAGAAAGACGAAATAGAAGCAGAACAGGTCAGCTTAATCTTTGGTTCGAATTTTGTCATTTCCTTTCAAGAGCATGAAGGAGATGTTTTTAACCCGATAAGAGACAGGATTCGAAGTAATAAGGGTCGGATTAGAAAGGCCGGGGCAGATTATCTTACCTACGCTTTATTAGACGCTATCGTTGATAACTACTTCCTGATTCTGGAAAATGCTGGCGAAAAGATAGAAGATACAGAACAACAGCTGGCAACAAATCCGTCCCCGGAAACTTTGCAGTATGTCCGGGAAATGAAGAACGAGATGATATTTTTAAGGAAATCCATTTGGCCTTTAAGGGAGTTGATTAATGGTTTGGAACGGAGTGAATCACCACTTATTCACGAATCTACGGGCGCGTATCTCCGGGATGTCTACGACCATACAATCCAGATTATTGATACTATAGAAAGTTATCGAGATATGATATCCGGTATGGTTGACCTTTATCTATCTAGTATCAGCAATAAGATGAACGAAGTTATGAAAGTACTCACTATCTTTGCTTCTATATTCATACCGCTTACTTTTATTGCCGGCATTTATGGAATGAATTTTGAGTTCATGCCGGAACTGAAGTGGCACTGGGCTTACTTTGCCCTCTTAGGTTTCATGCTTCTCGTTGGTATCTCCCTGGTGTTCTACTTCAGAAGAAAAAAGTGGCTATAAAAGTGTTGTTCTGAGATTTTGCAGTGGAAAGTAGGTACGAATCCACATTCCTAAATTCCACTAAATATACCTAGAGAACGTAAACCGAAATAACCTAAATAAGCAAGTATCATCGCCTGAATTGTCTGGCCTGCCCAGCAGGCAAGAAGGAATTTCATGAAATTGAAACGTGCTGCCCCCAGACTGAGAACCATGGGTGTGAGAAGAGGATTGGGGATAATAGATAACAAGAAAATGGCTGCCATTCCCTGACGATTAACGATGCCCATTAATCGTGACCCCTTTATCTTCTTAAAAAATCGTCCTATCCGACCGGAGTCGGGGTCACCGACCTGGCTGATATTGCCAAGAGTCGAAAAAAATCGTAATCCACCGTGGCCGGCCCAATAAGTAAGAATATTTCCCACGGCATTACCCAGCCCGGCAACTACTCCCACTAGTACGGGGTTTAAAATACTGCCGAGAGTAAACGTGATGAGAATACCCGGCGTCAGTATCGGTATCGGCGCACCGGACAGTAAGGATATCAGAAAAAGCCCTAAATAACTATGGGGCTCAAACCGGCTCACGTACTCCCAATTTTTAATAAGAAAAACGGAACCAACGACCGTGATACATGTCGTCGTTACCATCAAGCCGATAATGATATATTGCTTCTTGCGTGAGCTTTTGCCGGTCACCATTATGTGTCCATTATATACACTACAGATGAAACTAAAAAGGGCAGCACTTCTGTTCTCCCTTTTTATAGATATTTTGGATATAGATATGTTACTTTTGAGGTGCTATAATCTAGCTGGTTATTTAACAGTTAATCACATAACGGTTTAAAAACAAGCTGAGTTACCCTACCAACCCACATATGTATAATGTTGTGAAAAGCATATTGTTTCAGCAATATTTGATAAAGGGTGGAAATGAACGCAAAAGAAGAAAAAATAGAAAGCAACCGCAGATTCTCTAGAAACAGTATTTTCATTATATTTATCATAATATTCGGTATAGTGTTGATATTTCTTACAACACATTTCCTTGATTCGGAAACAAAATTTACCTCTCTTAAGTTACAGCGCAGTCATATCATTGCCGCCGAAGTAGGGATTCTATCGATTGCGTTAATCGAATTGATCGGAAGAGAAATTATCAAGCGCGCTAAAAAATCCGAGATAGCACAATTCGGCATAAGTGTAAGAGCTGTATTTCGCGTTGTTTCTTACTTGATCCTGGCTATCTCTCTTATTGCCATTCTATCAGCTAATCCTACATTAGCTATCAGCGTGGGAGCTTTTGCGGGAATAGTTATCGGCTTTGCTTCACAGAATGTTATTGGTAATCTGATTGCCAGTCTGATTTTGGTACTGGCCAGACCTTTCGTTCATAGTGATATGGTATCAGTCTCCGGAATGAAAGGGAGAGTAATTGAAATTGGCGTTATCTATACGGTGGTGGAATCTGAAGAAAATATATTGTACATCCCTAATATTTACTTGTTGACCAACATTATACAGAGAGACAAGAAACGAACTAAATAACCATATTTACTGAAAATCCTGAGAACCAATACTTGCCTTTATCTCCCATAACCAACCACCACCACTCGAGTCCCCACAGTTGTTGTAATGTCTGCAGATATACCTAACACCTTTACTTACACTTTCCTGGTATGAAATTCTACCTTATCCTTTAC